>Ga0070665_100003195_pt1 | contig 17627 bp, 17 predicted proteins | sample KBSS13metaG_FD_65862 | JGI IMG/M metagenome (GOLD analysis project Ga0070665, IMG submission 65862) | Switchgrass rhizosphere microbial communities from Kellogg Biological Station, Michigan, USA - KBS S1-3 metaG | ecosystem: Host-associated > Plants > Roots > Rhizosphere > Soil ...
GGTGCGGCACAGCGTGACGAAGCGCCACCGTCCGACGCGTTGCGCGCCCACCTGCACCGGCCGTCGTGGGTCGTCCTCATCGATGTCCACCAGCAGCACGTGGCCAGGATCGGGCTCGATGTCGTCGTAGTTGGTGACCTCGGGTGAGCCGGAGTACCAGATGCGGCCCGTCGAGCCGACCTGAGTACGGGAATGCTTGTCCCCCAACGCAACATAGTGCACAGCACCACGGTCGATCGCCGCCTCCAGCGTGGCGAGCCGGACCAGCGACGGCTTGTCCTTGTCGGGTTCGAAGATGTCGACACCGCCGTGCCCCACCACGATTCGCGTGACGCCGTCGGCCTGCAGTCCGTCGAGCACTTCGGCAACCAGATCGGTGGTCGGCTTCTTCGAGCGCCACGGCGCGGCAACGATTTCCAGGCCTGGGCGCACCTCGTTGACGCCTGCGCGGTCGAGAACCGTGACGTTGTCGGGGCATTCGGCGGTGAACAGCGCACTGGTATACACCGACGAAGCGTCTAGTGGGTCGTGGTTGCCGGGAAGCAGATACACCGGAATGCCGATGGCGCGCATGGCTTCTAGCGACTGGCTGACGTCACGTGGCGCGAGTTGGTTGTCTTCGAAGACATCGCCTGCCACCACCACGAATTCGGCGCCCGCGTCAGCCGCGAGCGGCCCGATGCCCGCGACGACGTCGCGGCGGGCAGCCGAATACCGCGGCTGGGCCTCGCCGTTCAGGAAGTATCGGGTCATGCCGAGCTGCCAGTCGGCGGTGTGCACGAATCGCATCTCGGCTCTCCTATTCTTTGTGGCCATCCCGGATCTTCCTCGGCATCGCGAGTGTAGGTCTGCCCGCCGACAAGTCTCGGGACGTGCGTCGGCATGCCCTACCGTTATTGGTGTGACCGACCGCTACCGCACGCTGCTATTGCTTCGGCACGCCAAATCGGACTATCCGACCGGTGTGGCCGACCACGAGCGCCCGCTGGCCCCGAGGGGTGAACGGGAGGCCACGCTGGCAGGCGATTGGCTGCGGGCCAACGCGCCCGCGGTGGACGCGGTGCTCTGCTCGACGGCGACCCGCACCCGCGAGACGCTGGCGCGGACCCGTATCGACGCCCCGGTTGACTACCTTGACCGGCTATACGACGCAACTCCGGGCACGGTGATCGAGGAGATCAACCGGGTCGCACCCGACGTCGAAACCCTGCTGGTCATCGGACACGAGCCGACGATGTCGTCGTTGGCACTCGGCCTGGCCTCCGTTGACGGAAGCAATAGCACAGCGGCCGAACGCATTTCGGCGAAGTTTCCGACCTCTGCGATCGCGGTGCTGCGCACCGGCGAGCCGTGGGACAAGCTGACGCCCAGCGGCGCCACACTTGTCGGCTTCCACGTGCCCAGGTGATCAGGAACTGGTGGCCAGCGTCAGTTCCATCAGCTTGATGACCATCCCGCACGCGTCGATGCCCGGCGTCTGCGGGTTCACCCACCAACCGACCACACCGCCGGCGTCGCTGGCGACTCCGCACGCCCCGTTGGGGTCGTTGGGCTTCATCACGATCGACGGCACACCCGCGATCGAGCGGTTCTCGATCTGATAGTTCAGGCTCTGCGCGACCTTCTTCTCGTTGTCGAGGCTGCCCTGCTCGTACCAGAACCGGGTGATGTCGATCAGACCCGCCGGGTTGGCCGCCTGCCAGCGGCACACCGCACCGACGAACGTGCTCTGAATGTCCAGCGGATCGGCGCCGACGGTCTTGGCGAGGATGTCCTCGGTCAGCACCTCACATTCCTTGAGCAGGTTGGGGTACTGCTTGGCCGAGTCGTCGTTGCGGGGCACGTCGCCCGTTCCCGACTTCGTCGCGGTTCCCTGAACCGTTGACGTGCAGCCGGTCAGCAGCACCAGCACCGACATCGCGGCGACCATGCCGGCCAGTGCGCGACGGCGCAAGCGGCTCATTTCGCATTCACAATCGATTGGCGGGTCAGTTCCTTGGCCACGTCACAGGGATCCGGGAACGGCTGTTCGTTGAAGCTGATCGACCACTCGATGAAATCGTCTTGGAATTGGATGCCGACCTCGCACAGATTGTTGCCGATCGTGGGATCGGTCCCCAAGGCGATGAACCCGCTGTGCCCCTCGATGTTGATGTCCTCGACGCTGGCGCGCGACAGTTCCTCTGTCTTGCGCTCGCGCCCGATCGGGCTGCCGCGATACCACGTGAAGGAGAAGTGCGGGCCCAGGATGCCGCCGCCCTGCAGCCACTGGCAGCCCACCGAGTTGCGCGCCGTGTTCACCAGGCCGGTGACCCGGGTCTGTTCGGCGATCGTCTGGTCGGTGACGCCGCCGCATTCGGGAAACATCGGGCCGTGTGTCGCATTCTGTGAAGGGCCTGGCGACTGCGGAACGCTAGGCGAAGTGGAGCCCCCGGAATCGCCGGAGCACGCCGCAAACAGCGGCATCATGGCCGCGGCCATTGCGGCCAGCGCCTTCGCGGACCGCGGCTTCCCGGTCGCGCACTTGCTGGGGGTCACGCCATGCACTGTAGCGGCACCCCAACACCTCAACCACCGACATGCCGATTGACCAGCTTATTTAGCGAATTCTCAGGTGGCCCTGCCGAACACAACTTCGGTGGGCGCGGTATGCGACAGTAACGGGATGCTTTGGGCGTTGCTGCGACGGTATACGCGTCCGTACCGCTCTCTGCTCGCGACCGTGGCGGGCCTCCAATTGATCAGCACGCTCGCCTCGCTGTACCTGCCTACCGTCAACGCCGCGATCATCGACGACGGCGTCGCCCAAGGGAATCTGCGGCGGATCGCCGAACTCGGCGGCGTGATGCTCGCCGTCACCGGGATGCAGGTGGTCTGCGCGGTCGGCGCGGTGTACTTCGGGTCGCGGGCGGGCATGGGTGTCGGTCGTGACCTGCGCAGGTCGATCTTCAGCCACGTCACCAGCTTCTCGGCAGAGGAGACGGCTCGATTCGGCGCCCCGTCGCTGCTGACCCGAACCACCAACGACGTCCAGCAGATCCAGCAGTTCGTGCAGCTGACCTGCACGATGCTGATCACCGCGCCGATCATGTCGATCGGCGGCATCTTCATGGCGATACATCAGGACGCGGGCCTGTCGTGGCTGCTGTTGATCAGTGTGCCGGTGCTGGCGTTCGCCAACTATCTGATCGTGTCGCGACTGCTGCCCATCTTCCGCCGGGTGCAGCGTCAGATCGACAGCATCAACCGGGTGATGCGCGAACAGCTCTCCGGCCTACGGGTGATCCGGGCCTTCGCGCGGGAAGCGTTCGAGCGCAACCGATTCGGCGTTGCAAACCAGGGCCTTTCGGACTCCGCGCTGGAAGCCGGCCGGCTGCAGGCGTTGATGTTGCCGGTCACCACGCTGGTGATCAACGTCTCCAGTGTCGCGCTGATCTGGTTCGGCGGCTTGCGAATCGACGCCGGGCAGATGCAGGTGGGCTCGCTGATCGCGTTCCTGTCCTATTTCATGCAGATCCTGATGGCCGTATTGCTGGCCACGTTCATGCTGGTGCTGCTGCCCCGCGCGTCGGTGTGCGCCGAACGGATCACCGGCGTGCTGTCCACTACGCCCGGCATCACCAGCCCACCGTCGCCGGTGCGACCCGACACCGTTCGCGGCGAAACCCGGTTGGACGGTGCGACATTCAGCTACTCCGGCGCCGACCGCCCTGTGCTGCAGGATGTTTCGTTCACTGCGCTACCCGGCGCCACCACCGCGATCGTCGGGTCGACGGGTTCGGGAAAGTCCACCTTGATCGCGCTGATCTGCCGACTGTACGACGTCACCGCAGGATCGGTCCGCATCGACGGCGTCGACGTGCGCGACTACGACACCGAACAGCTGTGGTCGGCCGTCGGCCTGGTACCGCAGCGGGGCTACCTGTTCTCCGGCACGGTCGCCGACAACCTGCGGTACGGCAAGGCCGATGCGACCGACGAGGAGATGTGGGACGCGTTGCGGGTGGCGGCGGCGGACGATTTCGTCCGTGCCCACCCCGACGGTTTGGCGATGCCGGTCGCGCAGGCCGGCATCAATTTTTCGGGCGGCCAACGGCAACGGTTGGCGATCGCACGCGCCGTGATCCGCCGTCCGGCGATCTATCTGTTCGACGACGCGTTCTCCGCACTCGATGTGCACACCGACGCCCGCGTCCGCGCGTCGCTGCGCGAGGTGTCGGCAGCTTCGACGGTCGTCATTGTGTCGCAACGCATCTCGACGGTCGCCGAGGCTGACCAGATCGTGGTCGTCGACGACGGTCGGGTGGTGGGAATCGGCACGCACGAGACGCTACTGGCCACCTGTCCCACCTACGCCGAGTTCGCCGACTCGCAGTCGCTGGCCGCCGGGACGGGAGGCCACTGATGACCGCCGGGCCGATGACACGGCCGATCCGCGGCGTGGTGCAGGCACCGACGGAGCGGTCGCGCGACTTCAAGGGGTCGGCGGTCCGATTGGTCAAACGGCTGACGCCGCAGCGCGGGCTCACCGCGGTCGTGATCCTGTTGGGGGTCGGCGGGATCGCGATCGGGGTGGTAGGCCCGCGCATCCTCGGACACGCGACCGATCTGCTGTTCAACGGCGTGATCGGGCGCCAACTGCCCGCCGGCCTGACGAAGGAACAGGCCATCGCGGCAGCTCGGGCGCGCGGCGACAACACCTTCGCCGATCTGCTGTCGGGAATGAACGTCGTGCCGGGCCGTGGCGTGGACTTCGGCGCGATCGGCCGCACGCTGCTGCTGGCTCTCGCGCTGTATCTGGTTGCTGCGCTGATGGTGTGGCTGCAGGCCCGCATTCTCAACGTGGTGGTGCAGCGCACCATGGTCGGCCTGCGTTCCGACGTCGAGAACAAGGTGCATCGACTGCCGTTGCGCTACTTCGACTCCCGCCAACGCGGTGAGGTGCTGAGCAGGGTCACCAACGACATCGACAACCTTCAGCAGTCGTTGTCGATGACGATCAGCCAGCTGCTGACCTCGGTGCTGACCGTGGTGGCGGTCTTGGTGATGATGCTGACCATCTCGCCGCTGCTGACGTTGCTCACGGTCATCACCGTGCCGCTGTCGCTGTGGGTGACACGCGCGATCGCCCGCCGCTCACAGCGGTTGTTCGTCGCGCAATGGCGCAACACCGGCCGCCTCAACGCCCACATCGAGGAGACCTACAGCGGGTTCACGGTGGTCAAGACCTTCGGCCACCGGGCCAGGGCGCTCGAGCAGTTCGAACAGTTCAACGACGACGTCTACCAGGCCAGCCGTGGCGCGCAGTTCTTCTCGGGATTGGTCGGCCCGGCCACCACGTTCGTCGGAAACCTGAGCTACGTGGCGGTCGCGGTGGTCGGCGGTGTGCAGGTCGCGACGGGTCAGATCACGCTGGGCAGCATCCAGGCATTCATCCAGTACGTCCGCCAGTTCAATCAACCGCTGAGTCAGGTCGCGGGGATGTACAACACCCTGCAGTCCGGAGTGGCAAGTGCCGAGCGGGTTTTCGATCTGCTGGACGCCGAGGAAGAGTCGTCGGACCCGGGCGTCACGCTGCCGTCGGTGGACGGCGGTCCGCGCGGCCGGGTCGAGTTCCAGCACGTCGACTTCAGCTACCAACCCGGCACTCCGGTCATCGAAGACCTGTCACTGGTGGCGGAGCCGGGCAGCACCGTGGCGATCGTCGGGCCGACCGGCGCAGGCAAGACCACGCTGGTGAACCTGCTGATGCGGTTTTACGACGTGGACTCGGGACGCATTCTCGTTGACGGCGTTGACATCTCGTCGGTGGACCGGCAGTCGCTGCGATCAAGGATCGGCATGGTGCTGCAGGACACCTGGCTATTGGGCGGGACGATCTACGACAACATCGCCTACGGCCGACCCGACGCCGGCGAGGACGACGTGATCGCCGCCGCGACGGCCGCCTACGTCGACCGGTTCGTACACACGCTGCCCGACGGCTACCAGACGATCGTCAGCGACGACGGCGGCAACATCAGTGCCGGTGAGAAGCAGCTGATCACGATCGCCCGCGCCTTCCTGGCCCGCCCGCAGCTGCTGGTTCTCGACGAAGCGACCAGCTCGGTGGACACCAGAACGGAGCTGCTGATCCAGCATGCGATGGGCGAACTGCGGCGCGATCGAACGAGTTTCATCATCGCGCACCGGCTTTCAACGATCCGCGATGCCGACGTGATCCTGGTGATGGAGGCGGGCCGGATCATCGAGCGAGGCAGCCATCAGGAACTGTTGGCTAAGCATGGCGCTTATTGGGAGATGACGCAGGTCTAGCGGGGCTATGGTGCGTCAATGACCGCCACGGTGCACACGTTCTGCCGATACTGCCTGGCCTGCTGTGGTCTCGAAGTAACGGTTGAGGACAACCGGGTCACCAAGATCTCGCCCGACAAGCAGAACCCCCACACTTGGCAGGACTTCTGCGCCAAGGGCCGCACCGCAAACCAGCTTGTCGAGCATCCCCGCCGAATCCTCAACCCCATGCGCCGGGTCGGCGATACGTACGTAGAGGCCAGTTGGGAGGAGGCGATCGGTGACATCGCCGCCCGAATGAACGCGCTGATCGACGCCGACGGACCCGATACGGTCGGCATCTATTACGGAAATCCGTCCGGCTTTTCGTCGTCGAACATCATCTTCATGAACGCATGGCTGGACGCGGTCGGCACGCACAACAGGTACTTCGTCGGCTCGGTTGACCAGAACGCGATGCACGTCGTCGCAACGGCGATGTACGGTTCGATGCTGATGGCGCCGGTTTCCGACATCGACAACTGCGACTACTTTCTGCTCGTCGGCACTAATCCCGCTGTCAGCGCGTGGAATTGGTTGGAGACGGTGCCTGGCGGATGGCGGCGCGCGGTGGAGCGACAAAAGCGGGGCGCGACGATCGTCGTCGTCGACCCATTGCGGACCGAGACCGCCGAGAAGGCCGACGTCCACCTCGCGGTGCGGCCCGGGCAGGACTGGGCACTGCTGCTCGCGATGGTCAAGGTGATCCTCGACGAGCGCCTCGAACATGAGCAGGACTGCACGGAACTGGCCACGGGCGTCGACGATCTGCGGCGGCTTGTCGCCGATGCCGACCTCGACGATCTGGCAGTGCGGTGCGACCTTCCGCGCGCACAGATCGAACAGGTGGCGCGCGAGTTCGCCGCAGCGCGCGCCGCGATGGTCGTGACACGGACCGGGGTGTCGCTGCATCTGGCCGGCACCATCGCGGAGTGGCTCGGGCATGTGCTCAACGTGATCACCGGCAGGATGGATCGTCCCGGCGGTCGCAGGTATGAGCCCGGCTACGTGGACGCCATCCGACTGTCCGGGATGATCAAGGAGTCACCCCATAGAAGTCGCGTCGCCGGGCGCGGCATGGTTGCCGGCGCGCACGCGCTCAGCGAATTACCCGATGAGATAACAACTCCGGGCCCCGGCCAGATCAAGGCGATGCTGATCAACTGTGGCAATCCGGTGGTCTCGGGACCCGACGGCGCAAAGCTCGACGAGGCGCTGGCGCAACTGGATCTGTTGGTGGCCATCGACTTTGTGCAGCGCGAAAGCCACCGGCATGCGCACTGGCTGCTGCCCGCCGTCCATTGGCTCGAACGGGACGACCTGCTCGCGTTCACCAGCAACATGCACGACGAGCCATACCTGCAGTACGGACGAAAGGCCGTCGAACCACCGCCCGGCGCGCGTCAGGAATGGCGCATCTTCGTCGACCTCGCGATCGCCATGCACAAGCCGCTGTTCGGCGCCAAGGGGCTCAACGGATTCATCAAGGCGACCCGCCGACTCGCGCGGCTGACGGGCAGGCCGTCGTGGGAGTTCGGGCCGCACTGGGTTGACAGGCTGGTGGTCGCAACCGGGCGAAAGGTCAACGGCCGCAGGATCAGATGGCGTGACGTGATGGCCCACCCGCACGGCTGGGTGCTCGGCCCCCGCGAGTTCGGACACTTCGGGCAAGCGCTGCGCACGGACGACAAGAAGGTGCACGCGGCGCCTGCGGAGTTCGTGCAGCGGGCGCGCGAGCTGCTCGCCGAAAAGACGCCGCAGGCGCCTGCAGAGTATCCGTTCCAGCTCGCGAACCGGCGAAACCGTCACTCGATGAACTCATGGCTCAACGAGTTGCCTGGTCTGCATCCGTCCGGCAAGGACAACGAGGTGGTGATTCATCCCGACGATGCGGCCGCGCTTGGCGTCCGTGACGGCGACAGAGTGAGGGTCTACTCCCCTGTCGGCGCGATCGAACTGGCGGCGTCGGTCGACGCGCGGCCCCGGCGTGGGGTGGTCGTCATCGACCATGGCTGGGGCTCAAGGATTTTCGACCCTCGCGGCGGCTCGAAATCGGAGTCCTACGGCGCCAACCGCAATCTGCTGATCGACGGCGGACCCGTCGACCCGCTGTCGCAGACCGCCGCGCTGAGCTCGTCGTACGTCGGGATAGAACGACTGGCCTAGAGTTCCGGGCCCTCGGCGCGCAGGTCGTCGACGTTCTTCATCGCGTCGCGCAGCTTGCCCAGCCATTCGTCGGCGTGCTCGCCGACCAGGCGGACCGACCAGGCCAACGCATCAGAGCGCGACCGCGCCACACCGGCGTCGACCAGCGTGTCGAGCACCTGACGTTCCGGCTGCTTGAGTCGGGTCATCACGGGAACAGCGATGTGGGTGAACAGGATTCGCTCTGGGTTGTCGACCGCCCCTATTTCTATGCCCCAGGCGACCTTGCGGCCGTATCGGGCCTCGGCTTCGTCGGCGATGTGCATGCGCTCGGATCGGGTCTCTTCGCGGAAGCGGGAGACTCTCCCTGAGGCGCGCGCCTCGCTCTCTTCTCCGTCGGCCACCGGTAGTCGGCCGATCACAGTGATCTCTTCGCGGTCGACGACGACCGTCGGGTCGCCGGAGAACCAGCCGTCGGGCAGCCGGCCGGCGAACCAGTCGGCGGCGTCGCTTGCATCGGGTTGTTCGGCCTGCTGCCAGCCGCCGGAGCGGCCCGACCGTCGGCCATGAAGGTGATGATGTCGCATGATTACATGATTACACCGTTACAACGCTGATGGGAGCGCTTTCACCCCAAGCGAACGGCCGTGAACACGTCGAGGGTGGCGACCTGGGCACGCGTGACTTCGCCGAACCGATCCCGCACGGCGCGCTCGATGCGGCTGAGCTCGTCATCCGGCAGGCTCAGCGACCTGACCACGCGGTTGGGCGCGGTGCCGCCGTGCCACGCGATCACGACCACGCCTCCCGGACGGACCACGCGGTGCAGCTCGGCAACCCCCGCTTCGAGGTCGGGCCAGAGCGCCACGTTTCTCACCGAGACGACGCGGTCCACACTGGCGTCGGGAAGGCCCGTGTCATCGGCGCTGCCGAGGTCCAGTTGAACCCGGCCTGCGCGCACGGCCCTGCGGTTGCGCCGGCTCGCTTGGTCGCGCATCTCGGGCGACGGGTCCACCCCGCGGATGCTCGCGGCGCGTGTCCGTTCGGCAAGCAACCGGACGAGTCCGCCTGGCCCATAACCAACTTCGAGGACGTCGTCGTCCGGTTGTACGTCGAGAACCGCGAGCAGCTCGTCGTGCTTGTTGGTCCACAGCATGAGCCGGCCTGCCAGCCTGCCGAGCCAGCCCCTTGGTTGAGCGAATGGATTCTCCATGATCTCGACGCTGGCACTTCAAGCCGGGTTGAAGTCAAATGAAGTCATGGAGTTGATGACGATCGGCGAAGCCGCCCAAACACTCGGACTCAACACGTCTGCGCTGAGGTACTACGAAGACAGGGGCTTGGTGACGCCGGAGCGCTGCGCCGGCAAGCGGATGTACTCGCGTGAACAGCTGCGCCGGTTGGCGTTGATCCAGGTGATGCAACGCCTTGGCATCAGGTTGGACGCGGCGTCGGCGGTGCTCGACGACCCCAGCGACCGGTGGCGCGATGTCGTCCGCGAGCAGATCGTCGCGATCGAAGAACTCATCGTCAGGGCGATCGGCGCCCGCGATTTCCTCGAACACGCGCTGGCCTGCCCCGCCGATCATCCGGTCGAGGAATGCCCACACATGATCGAAGTTCTCGACAAGCGCCTCGACGGCGTCAGCATCGAGGAGATCGCCGCTGAACAGGGTCAGCCGGTGCCTAGCGCTTCATGAGCACGACGGCGCCGCCGCCGACGACCGCCCCGATCAACAGCAGCACGGCCAACGCCGGGCTGACCAACCACCACACCAGCCCCACCCCGATGAGGACCGGCGAGACGGCGAACAGCACCATGCCCGGGTGCTGCTTGATGACCGCGAGAGCGCTCTGCGCCCGGACCCGGTCGATTTCCTTTGCCATGACATAAGAATGCCAGCGGTTGCCCTAGTTTGGACGGCATGACAGGAACTGGACCTGGAAGCTGGCGCCCCGACCCCGAAGGCCGTTACGAGTACCGGTGGTTCGACGGCAGGCAATGGACCGATCAGGTGTCCCATCGCGGGCAGGTGAGCCGCGCACCGATGGGTGGGCCGCCTGGGCCACCGGCGGCACCGCAGGCCGCTCCGGCCGGTGACGGATTCTCCGGCATCACCGGTGATCTCGTCGACGGACGGTTCAGCGAGAAGGAAGCCAAACCGATCGCGAACCAGAACTCGAAGCTGCTGCGCGTGCGCCTCGGCGAACCGTTCATGGCGCGGCAGGGTGCGATGGTCGCCTATCAAGGCAACGTGGATTTCTCGTTCGAGGGCGGCGGCGCAGGGAAATTCATCAAGAAGGCGTTGACAGGTGAGGGGCTGCCACTGATGCGCTGCCAGGGCCAGGGCGATGTGTTCCTCGCCGAGCGGGCCTACGACGTACATCTCCTGAACCTGAACAATGCCGGCCTGTCCATCAGCGGCAAGAACGTGCTGGCGTTCTCTTCCAGCCTCGACTGGAACATCGAGCGGGTGAAGGGCGGCAGCATGGTCGCGGGCGGTCTGTTCAACACGACGCTGCGCGGCACCGGTTGGGTGGCGCTGACCACCGATGGCCCGCCTGTCGTGCTGAACGCGGCCGAGGCGCCGACGTTCGCCGACACCAATGCCGTGGTGGCGTGGTCGGCGAATCTGCAGACGCAGCTGAAGACGAGCTTCAAGGCGGGCGCGCTGATCGGTCGCGGTTCCGGCGAGGCGCTTCAGGTGTCGTTCTACGGGCAGGGCTTCGTGATCGTCCAGCCGTCAGAGGGCATTCCGCCGGTCGCGACGGGTTAAGCCTCCAGCAGCACCGTCACCGGGCCGTCGTTGACGAGCGCGACCTGCATGTCGGCGCCGAACACGCCGGTTTCGACGTGCGCGCCGAGGCGTCGGAGCGCTTCGGCGAACGCCGTCACCAGCGGTTCGGCCACCGCGCCAGGAGCGGCGGCGTTCCACGTCGGGCGTCGGCCCTTCGCGGTGTTGGCGTAGAGCGTGAACTGGCTGACCACCAGAATCGGCGCGCCGACATCTGCCGCGGCCTTCTCGTCGTCGAGAATCCTCAGCTGCCAAAGCTTTTCGGCCAGCCGCAGCGCCTTCACGGCATCGTCGGTATGCGTGACGCCGACAAGCGCGAGCAGGCCCTGACCGTCCGGAGAGATGGCGCCGACGACCTGGCCGTCGACCGTCACGGACGCCGAGGTCACCCGCTGCACGAGGATGCGCACGACGGTGATGCTGCCATGCGCTCCGGTAACGACGACTGCACGGTCGGCCGTCGGCGAGATCACCCGCGTGCTTCAGCTCGACGGCCTGCTGCTGTTCGAGAAGATCCCGCGCCGCAGGCGAATTCGCGAGCCGTGACCAAATTGTGCCCGTTAAGGATGTGACTGCTGTTTCATTTGAGGTTGGCCTCATGTACGTTCCGAGTACGTACTAAGCAACTACGTAGTTGTGTTCGGCCAGCTCGAGGAGACAGATGCGGTCAACAACTCTCCTGGTGATCACACTGATCACCGGGATCTTGGCGGCCGCGCCCGGCGTCGCCCATGCCGGGCACGATTCTGCTCACGGGGCAGACGACCTGGGCGGGCTCGTAGCCGAGGTCGCCGAAGCCAACCAGCGGTTGTCCGATCTGAGCGCCGCGATTCAGCAGCGGCAGGAATCAGTGAACAAGGCGATCGTCGACGTCCAGGCCGCGCGCGACTCCGCCGCTGCCGCCAAGCGCGAGGTCGATGCCAGTGGGCAGGCGCTCACCGACGCCGGCGCGGCGATTGCCGCCGCGCAGCAGCGTTTTGACAGGTTCGCCGCGGCCACGTACGTAAACGGACCGTCGAACTCCTATCTCACCGCGGCCGGCCCTGAGGACATCATCGCCTCCGCGGCGGCAGGCCAGGCCACCGCGGAAGCTTTCCAGCAGGTGCTGACGGATCTCCAGCGGGCGCACACCGAACTCGTCAACAAGCAGTCGACTGCGCGAGCCGCGCAAGAGAAGGCGGATCAAGCGGCCGTCGCGGCGCAACGCAGCCAGGATGCCGCGGTGAGCGCACTTACCGAAGCGCAGAAGAGCTTTGGCGCCCAGCAGGCTGAGGTCGAGAAACTCGCCGCACGACGGGACGCCGCTCAGGCGCGGCTCAACGCCTTGCGCCCGGCGCAACCGCCCGCGGCGGCACCGCGTGATCGATGGGAATCGGGCGCAGCGGCCCCGGCGCCTGCCTCAGCCAACACCGGTCAATGGGATACGGCATTGCCGATGGTGCCGAGTGCGAATGTGGCCGACCCGGTCGCAGTCGTGAACTCGGTGCTGCAGGTGTCCTCCACCTCCATGCAGGTAACCGCGGATCTCGGTCGAAAGTTCTTGGCTTCGTTCGGAATCAACCTTGGTGGCGCGCCGGCTTCCGACCCGGGAATCACCAACGGCCGAATTCCGCGGGCGTACGGTCGACAAGCTTCCGAATACGTAATCCGGCGGGCCATGTCACAGCTCGGCGTCCCGTACTCATGGGGCGGCGGCAACGCCAGCGGACCCTCTCGCGGAATCGATCAGGGCGCCAACACCGTCGGCTTCGACTGCTCCGGTTTGATTCTCTACGCCTTCGCCGGAGTGGGAATCAAACTGCCGCACTATTCGGGCGATCAATACAATGCAGGGCGCAAGATCCCATCGTCCCAAATGCGACGCGGCGACCTGATCTTCTACGGCCCCAATGCAAGTCAACACGAAGCGATGTACCTCGGCAACGGCATGATGCTGGAGGCGCCCTACACCGGCTCCCAAGTCAGGGTCGCACCCGTGCGGACGCCAGGAATGACGCCATACGTTACTCGGTTGATCGAGTACTGACTCGCCTACTGCGGCCCACCCGGATTCTGGTTCGGAAGGTCGGTGATTGGCAGGTTTGGCGCCGGTTTGGGTGACGGCGTCGCCGGCAGGGTGGGTATCTCACCTGCCGGAATATCCCGAACCGCGTTGACGGGCGGACCGTTCTGCCGACCGCCGTAACTCGTTCCGGGTTCTCGGTGGCCAAGAAGGTGACTCACCGTGACCATGTGGTAGCCGTTGGCGATCAGCACCGGAAGAAACTGGTACACAACGTCAACCGTGCTCGAATAGGTGTCGTGCAGAAGGACCACCGAACCGGGCTGGATCTGAGTCTTCAGCATGTACACCGTGGCGGGGATGTTGGAGTCGTTTATCCAGTCGAAAGGTATGACATCCCAGAGGATTTCGGCGAGTCGCTGCCTGCCGGCTTCCCCGCGAACCGCTGCGTTCGACAGTCCGCCCGCAGGGCGGTAAAGGGTTGGCGCCGTCCCCGTGGCCGCGGCAATTGCGGAGGTTGCCTCGCGCAGCTGCCGTGGAATCTCCCCCGGCGCAATCGTGGACATATTCGGGTGTTCCCAGGTGTGGCTGCCTATCTCCATGCCGGCATCGGCGATCCGCTTCGCGGCAGCGGGATCCCGCGCCACCTTATTGCCGATCAAGAAGAACGTCGCCTTTGCCCCGTTGGCAGTCAGTACATCCAGCAGCCGGTCGGTGTAAGGGCTCGGACCGTCATCGAAGGTGAGCGCCACGCATTTGGCTTTCCGGCAATCCACGTCGTCGGCGGTGACGGGGCGCCGGGTCTGGGCGGCTACCCCCACGCCCGCCGCTGCGAGGATGACTGCGAGAAGCGTCACCGGGAGCCATAGACTGCCACGCACCGGGCTGTCAGAATCCACAGCTGAGGACACCGGCCACCGCGAGCACGATGGTGGCCAACGGGCCACCGGCTGCGAATGCGATGGCAGCGGCAGTCAGTGCAGTTCTACCCGGGCGAACATCCGTCACCGCAGCCAACCGCTCGGCGCGGGCCAGGACCGCAACCCCGGTCGCGCCGAGCGCGCCAGACGTCACCGGCATCGATCCAGTAAGGGCAAGCAGTCCCCCAAGGAGTGACGCGCGGCCGTGCTGTTCAGCGGCCGCGTCGTCAGCGTGCATCTCAAGCAGCCGCGAAATATGTTGTGCGCCTTGCGCCATCAACGACAACTTCGGGAACGTCGCAGCCAGGCCGCGTACCACTGCCACAATCTGAGGGTGTCGCCCACGGATGTGCGCTCGTTCATGGGCGAGGATCGCAGCGAGTTCGCGCTCCGATAGAGCGGCCAGCGCCGCGCTGGTGACGACGACGGCGTGGGGCCGTCCAGGGACGCAGTAAGCCGCAGGCTCCGCCGAGTCAATGACAACGGCGTCGAGCCCATCGACCCGACGGCCGACGACATGCACAGCGCGGGCATGACGGTATGTTCGGCTGCGCATTCGCACGAGGGTCCGCAGCAACCGCCAGGCGCTTGCCGCGATCGCGGCCGCCCCCACACTGATCACGGCGAAGAGTCCGATTTGAAGAGCTGTGCCCGCGTTGCCGGCCGCAAGGCCCCGCAGCGTAGTCAGACACGCCGCGATGGCCGCACCGGGGTGAACCCTGTGATGAGCTACGTCGACTATCGCGGATGTCGTAGCAACGACCCAGGACACCAAGACGCTTGCCATCGCAGTCAGCCAGGCTGCTACGCCCAGAAGCGGAGTGTGCCCGAGACTAGTGAGCCTTCGTAATATCGGAGGGCCGCCTACGAGCAGCGCGAGGCTGTAGAGCAGCAGACAGGCCGCGATAGTCACTTGGCCGTCCTCCGACCTCGCGCCGCGATCTTGCGCAGTGCGGCGCGGAGCCGGGCCGACTCCTCGGGGCCAATCTGTTCGACGAAATGGCTCAGCACCAGGTCGGGGCTGCCACCGCCACTGAGCGCGTCACGCATCAAACGAGCACTGTGCTCCTCGCGGGTCAGGGTGGGCCAGTACCGATATGCTTTGCCATCCTTTTCCCGTGCCAGCCAACCCTTGTTGTACAGGTTGTCCATGGTGGACATGACTGTGGTGTAGGCGATCTCCCGTTCGGCGACGAGTTCGTCGAATACGTCGCGAACGGTCGTGGTCGATCCCTCGCGGTTCCAGATGCGGTCCATGATGACCGCCTCGAGTTCGCCGAATCCGCGCGAGCGCATGTAGACCTCCTACTACCTGTGTACGGAGATCGTAGACGGCGGCCCGGGCAACCGTCGAGGTCGACACGAACCATTGGTGCGCGAATTCCTCTACTATCTACGTACATAGATCGTAGATGAAGGGAACGCAGGATGCGGCGGGCGGACTCGATGACCAATCGGCGGCGCAGGATGATCTGGCTGGCGCCAGTTGCCGCCGCGACTGCCGCGGCGCTTGTGCTCAGTGCGTGCGGCGCACCCGCCCCTGCACCGCAGGATCCACAGGTGATCAGTGAAAAGGGCACACCTTTTGGCGATCTCCTTGTGCCCAAGCTGCAGGCATCGGTGACTGATGGAGCCATCGGGGTTCCTGTGGACTCTCCAGTGACAGTGAGCGCAGGTGACGGCGTGCTCGGCTCCGTCAGTCTGATCAACGAAGACGGCACACCGGTCGCCGGCGCGCTCAGTGCGGACGGCCTCACGTGGGAGTCTGCCGAGCCGTTGGGCTTCAACAAGGAGTACACACTCAACGCCGAGGCGCTCGGCTTGGGTGGCGTCGCGCGCAATCGGATGACGTTCCAAACTCATTCACCGGAAAACCTGACAATGCCGTACGTCATGCCCAACAACGGAGAGGTCGTGGGCGTCGGCCAGCCGATCGCCGTCCGGTTCGATGAGGACATTCCTGACCGGGTCGCGGCCCAGCGGGCCATCAAAGTCACAACCGCTCCCCCCGTGGAAGGCGCGTTCTACTGGCTGAACAGCCGCGAAGTACGTTGGCGCCCACAGCGTTACTGGAAGCGCGGCACGACGGTTGAGGTGCAGGTGAAGACATACGGCGTCGACCTGGGTGACGGGCTGTTCGGACAGGAGGATGTGACAACACGGTTCACGGTCGGCGACGAAGTCATCGCGACGGCCGACGATTCGACCAAAACGATGACAGTGCGCATCAACGGGGACGTAGTCAAGACCATGCCGATCTCCATGGGCAAGGACAAGACGCCGACGAACAACGGCACGTACATCATCGGCGACCGCTATTCATTCCTGGTGATGGACTCGTCGACCTACGGCGTGCCCGTCAACTCGCCGGACGGATACCGCACGGAGGTGGAATGGGCGACGCAAATGTCGTACAGCGGCATCTACGTGCACTCCGCGCCATGGTCCGTAGGGAGTCAAGGGCGCAGCAATGTCAGTCACGGCTGCCTAAACGTCAACCCCGCCAATGCACTTTGGTTCTACAACACCACCAAACGCGGCGACATCGTCGACGTTGTCAACACCGTCGGTTCGACGCTGCCGGGCACCGACGGACTTGGCGATTGGAACATTCCGTGGGAGCAGTGGCGGGCCGGAAACGCAAGCGTCTGACCGCAAACTTCAGCCGAGTGGTTTGAACCTCCGCAGCCGCAGACTGTTGCTCACCACGAACAACGACGAGAATGCCATCGCCGCGCCGGCAAGCATCGGGTTCAGCAGGCCGGCGGCCGCCAACGGCAGTGCGGCGATGTTGTAGGCGAACGCCCAGAACAGGTTGCCCTTGATGGTAGCCAATGTCTTGCGCGCGAGCCGGATCGCGTCGGGCGCTGCGCGCAAGTCACCACGCACCAACGTCAGGTCGCTGGCTTCGATCGCGACGTCGGTACCGGTGCCCATGGATAGCCCGAGGTCGGCTTGTGCCAGCGCGGCCGCGTCGTTGACTCCGTCGCCGACCATGGCGACGACGTTGCCTTCGGCCTGCAGTTGCTTGATGGTTTCCACTTTGTCCTGCGGAAGCACCTCGGCGACAACGCGATCGATGCCGACCTGCGCGGCGATCGCGCGTGCCGCGGCTTCGTTGTCGCCTGTCAACATGATGGGTGTCAGCCCCAGTGCGCGCAGTTGGCGGATCGCTTCGGCAGACGAGGGTTTAACCGCGTCGGCGACCACCAGCACGGCGCGGGCCTTACCGTCCCACCCGACGACGACGGCCGTCTTTCCGTCGGATTCGGCGTCACGCATCGACTGAATGAGGTTGTCCGGCAGGCGCTGTGCCCAGTCGTCGAGAAGTCGCTGCCTACCGACGACCACCGCGTGGCCGTCGACCACACCCTGCACCCCGAGACCCGCCAGACTGGTGAAGCCTTCGACGCCAGGAAGATCGCCGACCTT
>Ga0070665_100003197_pt1 | contig 17621 bp, 18 predicted proteins | sample KBSS13metaG_FD_65862 | JGI IMG/M metagenome (GOLD analysis project Ga0070665, IMG submission 65862) | Switchgrass rhizosphere microbial communities from Kellogg Biological Station, Michigan, USA - KBS S1-3 metaG | ecosystem: Host-associated > Plants > Roots > Rhizosphere > Soil ...
GAAATACTAAGTTCTCAAGCGGTTACACTTATATTACTTCAACCCCAATATCTTCAGGCGATTATGCTATCGTAACTGATCCTTCTACCATTAGCGGGGCTTTTCCCCTAATCGGCGACCATACTACCGGCACCGGAAATATGATGGTAGTAAAAGGTTCTACAGATCCCACCCAGACTTTCTGGTGTCAGACTGTTAATAATATTACCCCATTTACCACATATTATTTTAGCGCTTGGGTAGCTCTTTTTGAACCTACGGATCCTGGCATAAAACTTACTATTAATGGGGTTCCTATATCTACTTATATTGTTTCTACGCCTGTCGGTAGCTGGGCTCAGTTTACTGCTGTTTGGCAAAGTAATACAAGTATTACAGCTAATATTTGTTTAAGTGATACTAATGCAGATGCTACAGGTAATTCTTTTGCTATTGATGATATCGGTTTTAACGAGCTCTGTAAAACTACAGGGTCTATAAGCATTCAGGTTTCTCAATTTGCCCCGGCTATAGCCTCTGCCAAAGGTATTTGTAGCAAAACTGTGAATTTCACAGGTTCTGATTCTGTAAATACTAAGCTTACGTCTTATAATTGGACTTTCGGTGACGGTGGCACAGATACAGGCACACATCCTACTTATAACTATACAGATACTGGCAGCTACAGGGTTACACTTATAGAAAAAGATTCTTACGGCTGTTCTGATTCATCTCATGTCAACCTTAGAATTAATACAGCTACCAACACTGTAAGAGGTTTTGGGGATACTACTATTTGTAAAGGTACTTATGTACAGCTTAATGCTAAAGGTGCTAAAACATATTCCTGGTCTCCTGCTGATAGCCTTAATGCTACCGATATAGCTGATCCGGTTGCGCATCCAACTACTTCTTCTTTCTATGTCGTTACAGGTATTGATAGTAATAACTGTATTGGTTCAGATACTGTGATAATAAATTTATTCCCTGCACCTAAGCTTACTATTACTCCTGCTACTTCACCAGTTATTACCTGCGAAAACAGTTCGGTGCAGTTGTTTGTCACGGGAGCAAGAAAGTTCATCTGGCAGCCAGGTACTTTAATGGATAGCAATACATCTTCTCATCCTATAGTTATGCCACCTACTACCACTATGTTCTATGTTATGGGTAGCGATGGTAAAGGTTGTGAAGGTTATGATTCAATAAGGGTAGTAGTACTCAGGGATTCTGCCTATATGCCAAACGCCTTCACTCCGGATAACGACGGTCTTAACGATGTTATTTTCCCTACACCATATTGCGATTTTATCTTCGAAAGCTTCAATGTGTACAACAGGTATGGTAATCTTATGTTTAGCACTACTAAATACAGAGATGGTTGGGATGGTAAATTCAATGGCCAGCCTCAGCCTACAGATGTATATGTTTACTACATCACAGGTTACAGGGTAGATCGCACACCGGTTCTTATAAAGGGGAACATTACACTACTCCGATAAGTTAGTAATTACAGTTTATACAAAAGAGCGCTCACAAAGCGCTCTTTTTTTATGTGCCGAATGTCTAAAAAATGCCGCGCTGCACGAGGCAGCTGCGGCCTAAAGGCAAAAATGGAATATCTTATTGCAGCATAAAGTTTATGGGTACGCTGCAGTACACCTTTACTGCTATGCCATTTTGTTTACCCGGCTTCCACTTAGGCATGCTGTTTATTACACGTATAGCTTCCTCATCACAGCCTCCGCCTATTCCCTGTATCACTTTAGCATCACTTACCGTACCGTCTTCGTTCACAACAAAGCGTACTATTACTTTACCTGTCATGTTTGCAGCCCTGGCGGCTTCCGGATACCTCATATGGCTCACTATATAATTATTAAAATCCCCATTAAATTCAGGCATTTGTTCTACCCATGTCACAGGTTTGGAAGAACTAGGTGGTTGTAGGTTTCCGGCAATATTATTGTCACTTGTTATTGTATTTGCACTGTTAGTTCCGCTTATAGTATGTGTTCCTATTGCAGCATCCTTTAGTTTATCATTAGTGCTTAATAACTCATCGGGTTTTACTATGTCATTTGTTATTACCGGTCTGATAAATGCCTCAATATGCAAATGAGGTGCTGTAGTAGAGCGGGGTGGTGGTTCGATAATTATTTTAGGGGGTGGCAATGTAATTATTTTCGGACGAGTTTCTATTGTATATGACGACATAGTCTTACTATACTTTTCATGATGCAAATAAGAATAAGCACAAATCAACCCGGTAGCAAGTAAGGTGATAAGTGTTGCCCTAGTAGCACGTTCGTTGTAATGTTTACGCAGTTCATACCCACCATAACTTTTATTCCGGTGGTCAAATAAGATGTCAAGATAGTCGGCCTGCAATAAGTTTTGTATTTCCATAGCTTCGTATTTACTATTAAGAAACAGTTTTCCATTTTTTCCATAATTGCCCCGAAACTTTTTAAGAACTTATCCTTGCGGGTCTTTGTTCTTAAAACGACGTGTTGTCAGGCTTTAGTATTTGCATAAATAAAAAGAACGCCCTAATCAAGGCGTTCTTCGATTCTTTTTACAATTAGCTTACTAATCCTGTTATTCACTCTGTCGCATCACTTTCCATTCATCCCTATGCTTCCTCAATGGGTGATCTTTTGATTTATTAAAAACCATAGTGCCGTTCTCACGTCCTGCACGTCGGTTCTTTTGTTCGTCTTTTGGCAGGTGCATTTCTTCCTGGCAGCCCTCACTGCAGCAGCCCTCATACTTCACAGCACATTCTTCGCATTGTATAAACAGCAGGTGACAACCATCATTTTTGCAGTTGGTATGCGTATCGCATGGCTTACCGCATATATGGCATTGGGCTATCACATCTTCAGTTATACGTTCGCCCAGCCTGTCATCAAACACAAAGTTTTTCCCCTTGAATTTTAAAGGCAATCCTTCCTCTTTAGCCCTTCTTGTATATTCTATTATACCGCCTTCCAGTTGAAAGACATTTTTAAAGCCATTGTGCAGCAGGTAAGCGCTTGCCTTCTCGCAGCGTATTCCGCCGGTGCAGTACATTATTATATTCTTGTCGCGCTTATCGTTTAGCATATCCACAGCCATAGGCAACTGGTCGCGAAAAGTATCAGATGGCACCTCCAGCGCATTTTCAAAATGGCCCACTTCATATTCGTAATGATTGCGCATGTCCACTATTATAGTATCAGGCTGCGCAGCCAGTTCATTAAATTCCTTTGCTTTCAGGTGCGTACCCATTTTTGCCGGGTCAAAGTTCGGGTCATCTATCCCATCCGCCACTATCTTCGGTCGCACTTTTATTCGCAACACCCAGAAAGATTTGCCATCGTCATCTACTGCAATATTCATGCGTATGCCATCCAGTGCCGGATCGGCTGCATATAGTGCTGCCTGAAAGGCCTCGTAGTTGCTCTCCGGTACGCTTACCTGGCCGTTTATACCTTCATGGGCTACATATATACGTCCAAATACTTTTAGCTCGTAAAATGTCTTATAAAGCTCGTCCCGAAATGTAGCAGGTTCTGCTATGTGGAAATACTTGTAGAAGGAAACTGTTTTGCGCGGCTCTGTTTCGGCATACATGCGCTGTTTCAGCTCCTCATTAGATATCCGGTTGTGTAACACTGGCATGGTGTACCTTCCTTATGTTTAATGAGATAAATGAATAAAATTGCTGCGCAAAGATACATTAATTGCAAAAAATGAAAAAGTAGTCCCTTGTATTTTCTGTTATAGTTTGCTTATGCTACTTTTATTTTTCAAATCTTTCCGCATGTTATCAGCCAAATATCGCGTATTACTTATCCTTAGCTTATTTATCTCCTGCTTCGCAATTGCCCAGCCCCAGCCATTGAGATTGGAACCAATAGATAACCTATTCCTCAACAATAACATTCATCTGGAAAGAGGCCTCAACTGTATGGTCTTCACAAAGCAGATAGATTTCAATAAAACCTTCGGCTTGGCAAAAACAGAAACAAACATCATAAAGGTTCCCAATTTCGATTCTGTACAAGTACTAATGATAGCACTTCCTGCCGATAATCACGATGCAATACTAACTTTTATAAGCGCCACAAGGGCAGGGGAGGTAGTAGAGGTTTATTGCAAAGTGCAAAAGAAGAATTATCCGCTCACATACACTGCAGAGCACATCACAGTAGTCAGCATTCCACGCATCAAAGGTGTAAATACAATCAATTTTTACGAAGGCAACAGGAAAGTAAAGTCTGTAAAAATGAAATGACAAGCATCATCGCTAATCAAAAATCACAGCCACCTCAGCGGGTTTCTTTTACGCATCAGTATATAGCGTTTCATATTCATCCAGAAGGCCAGCACCATATATATTATTATTGGCGAGCCCATGGTAAGGAAGGAAATGTATATAAACCACAGGCGTATGCGCGAGCTGGCCACACCTAGTTTTTCACCTATAGCAGTGCATACGCCGAAGGCTTTCCACTCTATAAAGTTTTTAATGTTGTACAATTGTTTCTGCATAGCGATGATAGTAAAGTTACTGAATTACAGCAGCTTTTACAATAGACTGCCCTTCAGATAAATAGTTTATTTAACAAAAATAGAAAAGCCCGTTGCGCAATACGCAACGGGCTTTTCAGGAAATATCAATTATGCATTAGCCTTAGCTGCAAACTGTTGGCGGATTACGTTTAGTGCACCACCTGCTTTAAACCATTCTATCTGTTGGTTATTGTAAGTGTGGTTTACCAGTACTTCATCATTTGTACCATCTTTGTGGTGCAACACTACAGTTAGTTGCACACCGGGTGCAAACTGCGTAAGGCCTATGATGTCAATCCTGTCGTCTTCCTGTACTTTATCATAGTCTGCTTTGTCAGCAAATGTCAGTGCCAGCATACCTTGTTTCTTTAGGTTGGTTTCATGTATGCGTGCAAAGCTTTTTACTATTATAGCGCGTACACCCAGGTGGCGTGGCTCCATAGCTGCGTGCTCGCGGCTGCTGCCTTCACCATAGTTTTCGTCACCCACTACCACGCTGCCTATGTGGGCTGCTTTGTATGCACGCTGCACAGCAGGCACTTCGCCATATTCACCGGTTAGTTGGTTTTTCACTTTATTAGTTTCCATATTGAAGGCGTTTATCGCGCCTATCAGCATGTTATTGCTTATGTTGTCCAGGTGGCCACGGTATTTCAGCCACGGTCCAGCCATAGATATATGGTCGGTAGTACACTTGCCAAAAGCCTTTATCAGCAGCATCATGCCTGTCAGCGCAGTACCTTCCCATGCTGAGAAAGGATGCAGCAGTTCCAGTCGGTCGCTGTGCGGGTTCACTATCACAGCCACCTTGCTGCCATCAGCCGCAGGTGCCTGGTAGCCCGGATCATCTACTGCAAAGCCGCGTGGCGGTAGTTCAAAGCCTTTAGGCTCATCAAGCGTCACTTCCATGCCATCTTTATTCACCAGCTTATCCTTCAGTGGATTGAAGCTTAGTCTGCCTGCTATCGCAAGAGCTGTTACTATTTCAGGCGATGCTACGAACGCATGCGTACTTGCTAAGCCGTCATTACGCTTTGCAAAGTTTCTGTTGAAAGATGTGATGATGGTATTCTTACGGGTAGGGTCGTCTATGTGGCGTGCCCATTGTCCTATACATGGTCCGCATGCATTTGCAAGCACTTTACCACCCATTCTGTCAAAGGTATCGAGCATCCCATCACGGCCTATGGTAAAGCGTACCATTTCAGAGCCCGGAGTTATGGTAAATTCGCTCTTTGCTACCAGTCCTTTCTCCATAGCGTTTTGTGCTATAAAGGCAGAGCGGCTTATATCTTCGTAAGACGAGTTAGTACAAGAGCCTATCAGTGCTACTTCCACTTCATCAGGCCAGCCGTGTTCTTTCACAGCGGCAGCCATCTGGCTTATGGGTGTAGCAAGGTCTGGTGTGAATGGGCCATTTATATGCGGCTCCAGTTCGTCCAGGTTTATTTCTATCAGTTGGTCGAAGTATGCTTCTGGGTTGTCATACACTTCTTTATCAGCGCGCAGGTTTTCCTGTACACCGTCAGCAAGTGCAGCTATTTCCTCGCGGCCTGTAGCACGCAGGTAGTCACTCATTTTCTTATCGTAGGCAAACAGGGAGCAGGTTGCACCTATTTCAGCACCCATGTTACAGATAGTGCCTTTCCCGGTACAGCTTAATGATTCTGCACCTTCGCCAAAGTATTCTACTATAGCGCCGGTACCGCCTTTCACAGTTAGTATGCCTGCTACTTTTAGTATTACATCTTTTGCTGATACCCAGCCACTCAGTTTACCCGTTAGCTTCACACCTATCAGTTTAGGCATTTTCAGTTCCCATGCCAGTCCCGCCATTACGTCCACAGCATCAGCACCACCCACACCTACAGCTATCATACCCAGGCCACCGGCGTTAGGGGTATGGCTATCCGTTCCTATCATCATACCGCCGGGAAATGCATAGTTTTCAAGCACCACCTGGTGAATGATACCGGCACCCGCGCGCCAGAAGCCTATTCCGTATTTATTAGAGATAGAAGCAAGGAAATCATATACCTCTTTGTTCGTGTCTACAGCAGTTGCCAGATCTTCTACCGCACCTACTTTAGCCTGTATCAGGTGATCACAATGTACTGTACTTGGTACTGCTACCTTACTGCGTCCGCAGGTCATAAACTGTAGCAGCGCCATTTGCGCCGTAGCATCCTGCATCGCCACGCGGTCAGGTGCAAAGTTTACATAATCCTTACCGCGAACATAAGCCTGCTCTGTACGGTCATGCGTATGGGCATAAAGTATTTTTTCCGCCATAGTTAGTGGGCGGCCAAGTAATGTACGTGCTTCGTTCACCTTGGCAGGCATCTGCGCGTAAACTTTCTGAATGAGGTCAAGATCAAATGGCATTTCTATGAAAAATTTGAATTAGTTATAAAGATTTCAATGAACTTCCGATTAAAAATTCGCTGCAAAATTATTCAAAATGGGAGACAATAAGAAATATATAGTCAAATCTCAGTTATTATTAATGTTTAAAGGATTTGTAATTTGTTTAAATCTCAACGGGTTTAACTTTTATTTTTCTTTTTTTAATTAAACTTTAGTTGCATTTAATTTTATAACGTATTTTTACGTTATGCGCTAAATGCATAAGTGTTTATTATTTTCTTAGCCTCAAAAATTGCTAAACATGAAAAAAGCATTACTTATTTCGCTTTCCCTATTGGCTACAATGCAGCTTTTTGCACAATCTGCAATGAAACCTGCCTTTAGCTGGAACGATGGGCCTCATCGATTTATTAAGAAGTTGCTGCAGGTTCAGGCTCAATCTCACTCGGGTGCAAAAACGACTACTCCTTCTGAGCGACTCAAGAGCAGCGATTACGATTGGCAGTACTTTACATTTAATGTTGACGATAGTATTCGTTATGAATATAGCGGCAGTCGGGCTTCTACTTTTGATCTTAATGCGATGAGCTTTAGTTTCCCTACTACTCCATATGACTATGATGAGCCAATGGCTAATATATCTTACTATATTCCTCGTACTATGAATGTGCTATGCGATACAGCTTATGCATGGGCTAAGAATAGGTCAACGGGCCACTATAGCCCCTCCCGATCTACTTATGCTGGCTATGATGCTAACAATAATCTGTTGAGTTATTACAACATTTATGTTGATACCACGTATAATCCTGACCTTAGCTACGCTAACAAATTTGATGCATCAAATAAAATAACGGCCAATATTTGGTTCGGCCGTTCCGGCGCTGCATGGGACACTTCGGCTGCCAGGTATTTTACATATAATACAGCAGGTCAGCTTATACAGGATAGTATGTTCTCCTACGCTTCCGGTGTATGGTATCCGCAAAAAAAGTATAAGTACAGCTATGATGGAAGCGGAAAACCTATTTTAATAAATGCATTTGACTGGGACACTACTGCTTCAAATTGGTTTAACAGTTCAAATTATACCATTAGCTACTATGGTACTGGTAACCTGCAAAGTGTATTCGTCACTCAGGATACAGGAACAGGTATGTTCCCGGCATACAAAGACAGCTTGGGTTATGCTTCAGGTTATAATTACTTCAACTATTATCTGGCATATAGCTTTACTGATACGGGCCGTACTGTAAATGCTATTATGCACAAATACATAGGTTCATCTGGTCTTCCTGATTCGGTAAATACTTCAGAACTCATCTATTTCTATACTTCTGGTGGCATAGTTGCTCAAACGCTTTATTTTAACGACTATTATTACTACAATACATATGGAGATCCTGTAGCTTGGGTTCAGTATTTAAACATGGGTAGTGGTTATAAGTACAACGCACAGGAAAACTTCTTTTATGAGACGCTGACAGGCGTAGCAGATGTGCCTAATAAAACCGATATTTCCATCTATCCTAACCCTGCCAATAATGTCGTAAACCTGAAACTAAGTAATACGGCTATAGATAAGAACATAACAATAAATATAATAAACACATTAGGGCAGGTTGTGAAAACTCAAACAGCTACCGCGCAGTCCACTATGCAAGTCTCCGTGTCAGACCTTGCACCTGGTACCTACCTCATGTATATAAAAGAAACAAACGGCAGCCTTTGGCGCGTTCAGAAATTGATAAAAGAATAAATATTGATCATTTAAGTTATCATTAAAGCCTTCCTCTTTTGGAAGGCTTTTTTATTAGCTCATTCATTCCCATAATATCATTCTATCTCTTTAAATGATAAATCTCTATTGTGGATATGTTTATTTGGAAACGCTGTTTACGTGGGTGTATCTTGCTATAGATAGCCCGCATCTTGCTGTTTATCTTATAAGTTCTTTGAAATCTTTGTAAAACCCCATGTGGCATATTTGGGGCATAGTAGGGTAGTAATGGGGCATAAATGGGAAATCTGGAAAACAATAATATGGTTGTCAGCAAAGAGTTTCGGCCCATTTACCTTCGCCCCTCTCTTTTTATGGAATTTGGGACATTTCGTTATTTACATTCATAATTAAAGTGATGCACCTGCTCCTCATTTGCTCCCGTAGAGCGATAGAATTCTATAGCATGAACATCTTCCTCCTGCGCTTCCACAAACATTGTCTTTATATTATTCACATTACAATACTCCTTTAGTGTCGCAATTAGTAGCCTGCCTATCCCCATTCTTTGGAAGGTAGTTTTAACACCTAAATCATAAATGTAACATTCAGAATAGGAAGCATAATACATAGGCAGTTCATAAGCCGTCAGTCCGCCCACTACCTCGTCATTATTGTTAATAGCTGCCATGCATATAAAGGCAGGGTTACTCAGTAGCTGTAGTACATACGCTTCCTCTGCAGTAGTAGGTTCTTTTACCCCAAATACTTCCTGCAGTGTCAGAAACAGCTTTTGAGCTACTATTGCATCAGCTATTCCCAGTCGCTTTATTTTTATTGTTGCTGTAGTCATGGCGCTTGAATTACCTCTAAAATAACTTATCTGCCTTGTTCATTTATATTTTTACTTTTGCAGAAGCATATTTGGAGTGACAAGAGACTTAATTGCAGACTATTATGAAGAGTATTATTGCGTTATTTCTGTTGACAATCGCTTTTTCTTCTCATTGCTTCGGTCAGGTACCGGTATCTAAAAAGGCAGAGAAGCAGCTAACACCTGAAGATAAAAATGCACTCTGTTTCCCGCTTCAGAAAGATGATGTCTACTCCCTCTACAGCTACATCATAGACCTCAGGGACGAAAAGGTACGCAAAAAGTATGCATACCTGTTCGCTAAGTATAACTATGAGTTTAGTGGCTACGTATGGGCTGGAATACTAAAGGGTATTATCAAGCAAGCCGATGACAAAAACATCACGAGACATGTTTTTGTAAAAGGACAGGAGAACCTCGTCACCTTTACTATCACGCAATACCAGGTCGCCGATAAGTTCCCCACCTTCATCTGTCCCATCTTCTCCGATCTCCGCCTGTTCGAAAAGTATATAAAATCAGCAGATCGCCATAAGATCAAAAACTACTGATCGGTTTATTTAAACCACTCACCATCCATCGGTACTGCACACTGCCCGCTAAGCTTGTGTTTTTCTAACGCGTCCCTAATATCCATCCGGCTTTCCGTACCATGATTTACAGCTTCAAGATGCACTACATATACCTTTGCATCACTGGCATAAATACATAAAGTAACGATATCGGCGATGTCCATTACTATTGGGTCTCCGGTCACAAAGCGTGCAGCGCCTCCATTCACTATTATATCCCTTGGCTTAAAGGTATCTAGTGCATCTTGCACCTCCTGGCACCAAATAGTATCGCCGGCTATATAAAGGCTGTCAGCATTGTGTTTTATTACATAGCCCGATACTGTGCCCATGCGTTTTCCCGTCTCTCCTGTGCCATGCTGGCCGCCAGTTCTATAAATGGTTATCTCATCCCAATCCGTACGATGATCCACAGACACTACATTGGTAAAGCCTTGTTCCCCAAGGGTTGCAACATTTGCAGGCTGGCAGAAGATCAATATGTCTTTAGGCAATAGCTGTTGCGCCTTTATATCCCAATGGTCAAGGTGTACGTGTGTTAGTAATACAGCATCAGTTTGGCTTATTAGCGATCTTAACTCTTGCTCGCCAATGGGTAGGTCTACTAATGGGTTCTTAATATTCCTCGAAGTATGCATAAAAGGCTCATAGCTGCCCTTTCCTGCCAGCATGGGATCCACTAATATTGTCTTTCCATTCACCTTTAGCACCAGGCTTGCATTACGCAATAGTTGTACGTTCATTATAAAGCATTTAATTTTGAAGCGCAAAGTTGTAGCTATCATCCCTTACACTCAAGAAGTTTACTTTTTTGTAACCCGTTTACATTTTGGTAACTATGGATAATAAACAGTTCAAACATTGTGGACTTAACGTAACACTCAATATACTTTCAGGTAAATGGAAGCCAATTATCCTGTATCACCTATTTCATACAGGTGAGATGCGTTTTACTGAGCTTTGGCGTATTATTCCTAAAGTCGCAAAGAAGGTTTTGCTTGATCACCTCCGGCAAATGGAGTCTGACGGTCTTATTCTCCGAATAGAAAAGCATAGCTTTCCACCGGAAGTTTCCTATTGCATTTCAGACAAGGGTAGGGCACTCGGCCCGGTACTCGCTGCCATGGAAAACTGGGCAAATGAATATGCTCCCGCCGAAGTAGAACTCGAAAAAAAGCGCAAAAAATAAAGGGCCGCTTTTGAGCGGCCCTTGCATATAATGTATGTATAACTACTATGGGAATATACCCAGCTCTTCATAAGAAACGCCCACCTTATTGATAGCCGTAATGAAAGCTGCAGTACGCATATCAGGCACATTCAATGAAAGCAGGTTTTCGCGGATCTCGTGGTAAGAACCGATCATTGTATCTTCCAGACCGGAGTATACCAGGTCTGCTTCGTCCGGGCCATGCAGTATCACAGAGCGTTCTATGTCGCTAGCTTTCTTGCCGGTCAGGTCTTCTACTGTTTTCAGTATTCTTCCGTTCTGGTTTTCGCTGAAGCGTTTGTCCATGCGGCCGAAACGTACGTGGCTCAGGTTTTTCAACCATTCGAAGTAAGAAACGGTTACACCACCTGCGTTCAGGTACATGTCAGGCACTATTATTACGCCTTTCTTGTTCAGTATTTCATCAGCTTCCGGAGTCAGTGGACCATTCGCACCTTCACCTATTATCTTAGCTTTTATACGTGCAGCATTAGAGCCGTTGATCTGATTTTCAAGCGCAGCAGGGATCAGGATATCGCAATCCATCTCCATTGTTTCAGCACTTACTTTTATATTTGTAGCACCAGGGAAATTAAGGATAGATCCTGTTGATTTGCGATGGGCAACTACATCTTCAAGGTTCAAACCTTTTTCATTGTAGATACCACCTTCGTATTCAGCCAGGCCTACTATTATAGCGCCACCTTCAGAGAAGAATTTTGCTGCATGGTAGCCTACGTTGCCTAAACCCTGTACTATTACTTTTTTGCCTTCCACGCCGGTTGTTAAGCCCAGGCGTTTCATATCGTCAGCTACGTTACATACTTCGCGTACACCATAGTATACACCAAGGCCGGTAGCTTCTGTGCGTCCGCGCACACCGCCTTGTGTTACAGGTTTACCCGTTACGCAACCCAGTGCATCTACTTCACCCGGTTTCAGGGAAGCGTATGTATCGGCTATCCAGCTCATTTCACGTGCACCTGTACCATAGTCAGGAGCCGGAACGTCTATACCAGGGCCTATAAAGTTTTTCTTTACCAGCTCACTTGCATAGCGGCGTGTTATCTTTTCCAGTTCAAATGGAGTATAATTCTTTGGATTGATGCGGATACCACCCTTAGCACCACCAAATGGTACATTTACTATTGCACATTTGTAGGTCATCAATGCTGCCAGCGCCATCACTTCATCCTGGTTCACATCCATGCTGTAGCGAATACCGCCTTTACATGGCAGTTTGTGCTGAGAGTGCTGTACACGGTAAGCTTCTATTACTTCTATTTTGTCACCTATACGTACAGGGAATTTCAGTTGCAGTATCGAGTTACAGGCTTTTATCTGTTCCAGGATGCCTTTTTCAAATCTTGTAAACTGTGCGGCTTTATCAAAGTTGCGCTCTACGCCACGGAAAAAGCTATACGCGTGGGCTTGTGTTGCTGAATTGGCAGTTGCTGTCTCTACCATACAATGGTTTTAGATTAATTAGTTTGTTAGATTATTTATTTTTCTCAAGCTTACTGATCTTACGATCTATTCTTATAAGATATGCTATAATCCCCGCAAAGATAGTAGCTAATACTAAAACAACAACGTATATTTTGCCGTTAGATCGCATGGTATCTGCCATCTCAGGTTCATTCGCCGTTTGTGCTTTGCTTATTATTGCTGTTATCGGTATCAGCAGTGTGGTGATAAATGATGCTTTACGCATTGTTATTATGGTTTTTTTCAAACTCAAATTGAAAATTATTCTCTTTTTCAAACTTCAATAGTCCCCAGCGTATTTTCAGTGTAGCTATCCACAGGCCTATCAGGAACCAACCTATCACCGCAGGGTAGAAAACCATGCGCATATTGCTGTCCAGATCATATTGGTTAAAGCCCGGGTTGCCACCATTACCTGGGTGCAGCGAATCTACCATGCGGGGCAGAACCCACAGCAGTGGTATCATCAATGCATAGGCAAATATGTTATATACCGCACTTATTTTGGCTCTCTTCTCGTCGTCTTTCAGGCCCCCGCGTAGTATTATGTATGCGAAGTAAATAAGCATGCTCATAGCTGTGCCCAATTGTTTAGGGTCGTTACTCCATGGTGCACCCCATGTATAGTTAGCCCATTCCATACCACTCAGCATACCCAATATACTGAAAAAGATACCTGTGTTCGTTAACTGCGATGCATATACATCATCGCGTAGGTTACCACCGCGCAGGTATTTTATAGAGTAAATAAAAGAGCCGGTAAACAGCAATATCATCGTAAACCACATAGGTACATGATAATACAGGTTGCGGATAGACTCATTGATGATGTTAAGACGTGGTACCGGCATTAAAATGCCCCCTATTACGGTGTAACCGAGGCAAATAACACAGAGCACTTTCCACCAGGATCGGCGCATACGTTCTTTGTAAATTTTAGCAAAAATAGTAATTAGGAATTTGGAACAAGAAATTTGTTTCTAATACTTTTTTAGCATCGTATTTATTTCAATGTGAGCAGTGTATGATTATTTCAGAACTTCTTTCCTTTCATTATCATAGTAGTAAGCGTGGTGAAATTTAATATTTCTGCACTCAAAAAATCTTTCGAATCTTTGCACCCGATAATAGCAGTTATTCTTTTTTCTGCTTTTATTGCAAAGCATATTGTATAGTTTTTCGTCTATATATAACGCGCAGCTATAAACCAAAACTATCACACCACTATGAATATTGGAACAGGCATCCGCTCTATTAGAGTTAAGAAAGGTATAACCCAATCTCAACTGGCAGCTATCACAGGTCTTTCTCCCACATCAATATCACAGATAGAAAAAGGGGTGAAACGTCCCAGTTCAAAAAATCTGACGAAAATTTGCGAAGCGCTGGAAGTACCTGAAGCCTTAATTTATTTACTTGCCATGGAACAGGAGCATATTCCTGAGCACATGAGGCCAATGTACGATATGCTTTTCCCCTCTATAAAGAGTATGCTGCTCACCATTCTCGATGAGAATGATGATGACATAGATAATCCTAAAAAACCGGACAGCGAAAAATAACGCTTATTCCTGCCACAGGAAGGGGAATAGTATTAGTCCGAGTACCATTACCAGCAGGTCCAGCATTAGTAGTATCAATGCAAGTGTCCACCAGCCTGGCTGATATACCGGAGATATTGCCTTCATAGCCAGATTGCTCAGCATCATCAGCACAGGTGTCACCAGCGGGAAGCCCAGTATGGCCATCAGGGCAGAATTCTGTTGCGCTCTGGCCGCTATCGCCGACAAAAACGTAAATACTACCGACAAGCTTATACTGCCCACAGCACTTATTACCACAAACAGGCTCACCTGCACCAGTGGCATACCTAACAATATGGAAAATAATAACAGGCTCACCAGGCTCATAACAAGCATAAGTGTTACGCTGTATATCATTTTTGCCAGCAAAAAAGTAGTGGGCTTTACAAGTGTGAAATAGTAGCGGAATCGGTTAGGGTGCTCCTGCAAAAAACTCTTTGCTACAGAGTTTACTGCCACAAACAGTTGCGTAAGCCAAAACAAAGCGTTCCATATACGTGCTTCAGGTTGCCCGCTCATCATATATACTACAAACACTGTAGCGCCTACATATAGAAGTACGCCAAATAATGTGTGTTTTTGCCGCCATTCTATTAATAAATCCTTGCGAACAAGCGAGAGAAGATGTCCGTGTGCCATACTGTGCTTCAAAGGTAGCAATATGAAGGAAAAAAATTTACGAAAACCTGTTTGTATTTTTACAAAACTCCTCTATCTTTGCAATCCCAAAGTTCTTAAACACAATGCGGAAGTAGCTCAGTTGGTAGAGCATCACCTTGCCAAGGTGAGGGTCGCGGGTTCGAGTCTCGTCTTCCGCTCTAAAGATTCCAAGCCTTCATTGGTTTGGAATTTTTTATTTGCACACATCTCTAAAAAGTGTGCTGGAATGCCCTGGTGGCGGAACTGGTAGACGCGCAGGACTTAAAATCCTGTTTGCAGCAATGCAAGTACGGGTTCGATTCCCGTCTGGGGCACTAAAATCGAACATCTAAACCTCATACCCTACAACGGTTTGAGGTTTTTTGTTTTCTAATCCCGTTTAGTCCCAATAACAAAACCCGCTTCTACAGCAGGTTTTATTATATTATTTCTTAAGATTGCCTCCTTTTTTAATCTTCAGCTGCTTACTCCTTTTTTTGCTTATCCCAGTATTTTTTCTCTATAAAATAAGAGATTATCAGCCCAAGTCCACCTCCTATACCTATCAATGCAGGGTATAGTGGAGAAGTATCAATAACATTGTGATTTAAAGACATGCTGGCATCCAGCATATAAGCTGCAAATAGACCCAGGCCGGCACCCGTTAATAACAATCCAAACTTAAGGCTAATAAATGGCTGTGAGGCTATCTTGGTTTTGCCCTCACGCGGATTGAATCCCTTTTCCAGCATAGCCATATTCTCTCTGCTGCGTATATAGAATATACCAAGTAAAGCAGCAAACATGCTTATAAATAAAACTATAGGAACCAGATCGTGCATAATTGTAAGTTTTAAAATGTTGAATAATGTTTGAATCGTACAAACTATGACGCATTATTAGTAATATAGGTTACAATTAGTTAAAGTTATTTTTTCTTATGTTATCTGTAACCTTTTTTGCAGTATAAGCGTCATATCATCACATGCAGCAGGAGGATGAACTTATTATACAAATGGTATTGCAGGGTCGGCACTCGGCCTATGCAATACTTGTAAATAGGTATCAGGCTTATGTGTTCACATTGGTACTGCGTTATGTAAATGATAGGGGGCTGGCCGAAGAGCTAGCCCAGGATGTATTTGTAAAAGCCTATCGCTCATTAGCAGACTTTAAAGGCAATAGTAAGTTCAGCACCTGGCTGTACACTATTGTTAGTACTACCTGCATCTCCTATTTGCGAAAAAGAAAAGATGAAATGGTTTTGTTAGGGCAAGAGCGGTTGCATTCCCTGTCAGATCATCTTAGTGATAATGAAACCGCAGACGATATGATGGAGCGAAAGAGTAGTAAGAAAATATTATCAGATGCTATAATGATGCTACCGCAAGACGATGCACAGGTTATCACCTTATTTTACCAGCTAGAGCAGTCAATAGAAGAGATCGCCATAATTTTAGGTGCAACAGCGAATAATGTAAAAGTAAAATTGCACCGGGCGCGACAAAAACTTCGTGTAGTGATAGATGCAAAATTTATAAACGAATTGAAATAACTGAATGATATGAATCAACAGGATATAGAATTGCAGCTTTGGGCATATATAGATGGCTTATGCAACGATGATGATAAAGTCTATGTTGAAAATAAGATTGCTACAGATCAGCAATGGAAAATACAGTACCAACAGCTTATCACACTGCACACGGCCATCACCGCAAATGACCTGGAGCAGCCTTCCATGCGCTTTTCGAAAAACGTGATGGATATAATAGAACAGGATGCGATTATTCCCGCTAAACGTCAATATCTGAATCCATTTATTATCAGGGGAATTTTTGCTTTTTTTATCCTCTCCCTCATTTCTTTTTTAACCTATTCATTATTCACTGCAGATTGGAAACATAGTAATTCAGGAGTAGCAAACACTACATCACTTTCTCAATTCAGCTTTGGAAAATTATTTAACAATGAATTTTTCAACCTGCTTATATGGATAAACGTAGTTATAGGCTTGCTATTAGTAGATACTTTACTGCGTAGAAAGAGAGTGAGCAATTATAAAAGTTGATAGCTTTTATTGCTTCTATCACTGTTTTCTATGTATGGATATGAAAGTATATTGCTGCGCTGTTTTCTTCTTTCCACTATCTTTATTTCATGGAACTCGGCATCAGCACATTTGGTGAATTACCAATTGATCACATATCAGGCAATAATATAAATGGAGCCAAGCGCATTGCAGAGCTCATAGAAGAAGCAACGCTTGCAGATAAGCTGGGCCTCGATGTATATGCTCTTGGCGAGCATCATCGTCCTGACTATGTAATATCCGCACCCGAAATGGTGCTTGCAGCCATAGCTGCTGTCACAGAACGCATAAAATTATCCTCTGCGGTTACCGTTCTTAGCTCTGCCGATCCCGTTCGCACATTTCAGAACTTCTCCACGCTCGATCTTATTTCAAAGGGCAGGGCGGAGATTATGGCAGGTCGCGGTTCGTTCATTGAGTCTTTCCCTCTTTTCGGCTATGATCTCAACGATTACGATGAGCTTTTTACAGAGAAGCTTGAATTGTTGATTAACATCAACAAGAATGAAATAGTTAATTCCAAAGGCAGGCATAGAG
>Ga0070665_100003198_pt1 | contig 17616 bp, 21 predicted proteins | sample KBSS13metaG_FD_65862 | JGI IMG/M metagenome (GOLD analysis project Ga0070665, IMG submission 65862) | Switchgrass rhizosphere microbial communities from Kellogg Biological Station, Michigan, USA - KBS S1-3 metaG | ecosystem: Host-associated > Plants > Roots > Rhizosphere > Soil ...
GACTCGCGCCTCGGGGTGTGGGACTCGCGCCGAGTGGTGTGGGACTCGCGGGTCAGGTCATGTGGGGGTAGGTGTGGTCGAGGGGGGCGACCAGGGTCTCCTTGATCGCCCGCGGGCTCGTCCAGCGCTGGACGTTGAGGATCGAGCCCGCCTTGTCGTTCGTGCCCGAGGCCCGGGAGCCGCCGAAGGGCTGGCGGGAGACGATCGAGCCGGTCGGGCGGTCGTTGACGTAGAAGTTGCCCGCGGCGTGCCGCAGCTCGCGGTGCGCCGCCTCGACCGCGGCGCGGTCCGTGGCGAACACGGCGCCGGTCAACGCGTACGGGCTGGTCCGGTCGACGAGCCGCAGCGTCTCCGCCCAGGGGCCGTCGTACACGTGGACGGCCAGGACCGGGCCGAAGTACTCCGTCGAGAAGACCTCGTCGGCGGGGTCGGTGCCGACCAGGACCGTCGGCTCCACGAACCAGCCCTCCTCGGCCGAGGTGTCGCCGCCGACCAGGACCTCCAGCGATGGGGTGTTCTTCGCGCGGTCCAGGGCGCGGACCAGCCTCGCGTGCGCCCGGGAGTCGATCACCGCGCCGCCGAAGTGGCGCAGGTCGGCGACGTCCCCATAGGACAGTGAGGCGGTCACCGCGGCCAGCTCGTCCCGCAACGCGGGCCACAGCGCCCGCGGGACGTACGCCCGCGACGCCGCGGAGCACTTCTGGCCCTGGTACTCGAACGCCCCGCGGACCAGCGCGGTCGTCAGCGGCGCCGGGTCGGCGGACTCGTGGACGACGACGAAGTCCTTCCCGCCCGTCTCGCCGACGATCCGCGGGTAGGCGCGGTAGCGGTCGAGGTTCTCGGCGACCGTGCGCCAGAGCGTCTTGAAGGTCGCCGTGGAGCCGGTGAAGTGCAGGCCCGCGAAGTCCGGGTCGGTCAACGCCACCCGCGAGACGGCGAGCCCGTCGCCGGTCACCAGGTTGATCACCCCCGGCGGCAGCCCGGCCGCCTCGAGGACCTCCATCGTGGCCTGCGCGGCGAGCTGCTGGGTCGGCGTCGGCTTCCAGACGACCGTGTTCCCCATCAGCGCGGGCGCGGTGGGCAGGTTGCCCGCGATGGCGGTGAAGTTGAACGGGGTGATCGCGACGACGAACCCGTCGAGCGGGCGCCAGTCCATCCGGTTCCACTCGCCGGGGACGCTGCGCGGCTGCTCGGCGAGGACCCGGCGGGCGTAGTGGACGTTGAACCGGAGGAAGTCGATCAGCTCGCAGGCGGCGTCGATCTCGGCCTGCTGCACGGACTTGGACTGGCCGAGCATGGTCGTGGCGTTGATCCGGTCCCGCCAGGGCCCGGCGAGCAGGTCCGCGGCCCGCAGGAACACCGCGGCGCGCTCGTCGAACGGCAGCTCGGACCAGCCGCGGGCGGCCTGCTTCGCCGCGGCGACCGCGTCGGCGACGTCGGCGTCGGTCGCGTTCGCCGAGACCCCGATGACCGACGAGCGCAGGTGCGGTTCGCGGACCTCGAACCGCTCCCCGGCGGCCATCCGGCGGACCCCGCCGATCGTGCACGGCAGCTCGGGGGACGCACCGCGGACGGTGGCGACGGCGGCCTCCAGGGACGCGCGCTCGGCGGAGCCGGGGGCGTAGGTGTGGACCGGCTCGTTCGACGGCTCGGGGACGACGGTGATCGCGTCCATCAGGAACTCCTCACGAGAGAGCGGAGCAGGAATCCGAGGTTGGCGGGGCGCTCGGCGAGGCGGCGGGCGAAGTAGCCGTACCAGTCGGCGCCGTAGGGGGTGTAGACGCGCATCCGGTGCCCGGCCGCGGCGAGGCGCCGCTGCTCGTCGACCCGGACGCCGTAGAGCATCTGGAACTCGAAGGTCCCCGGCTCGCGGGCCTCGGCGAGCGCGATCATCCGCGGGTCGTGCGAGCCGATCATGGGGTAGCCGGACCCGGCGAGCAGGAGGGCGAGGCAGCGCTCGTAGGACTCGTCGACCTCGGCCTTCGCCTGGTAGGCCACGGAGGCGGGCTCGGCGTAGGCGCCCTTGACCAGCCGGACCCGCGAGTCGGCGAGGTCGCGGCAGTCCCCCTCGGTGCGGCGCAGCGCGGACTGCAGCACCGCGCCCACCCACGGGTACTCGACGCGGAGCTTGCCGACCGTCTCGAGCGTCGCGTCGACGGTGGTGTGGTCCTCCATGTCGACGGTCACCGTGGTGCCCGCCCGGGCGGCCGCCGCGCAGATCGCCGCGGCGTTGTCGAGGGCGAGCGTGCCGGGCAGGGCCGCGCCGAGGGCGGACAGCTTCACCGACACCTCGACGCTCGCGGCCTGCCCGTCGAGCCGCTCCAGCAGGGCGTGCCCGTCGAGCCGCTCCGCCAGGGCGAGCTCGGCGAGCCGGTCGAGCAGGGTCACGTAGGCGTCCCGGTTCGCGGTGGCCTGCGCGGCGTCGGTGGTGTGCTCGCCGAGGTGGTCGAGCGTGACCAGCCGCCCGTCGGCCACGAGGGCCGCGGTGGCGGTGAGGGCCTCGTCGAGGGTGTCGCCCGCGACGAAGCGCTCGACGAGCCCGCGGGTCGCGGACGAGCCGGTGACCAGCCGTCGGACGAGGGGTCGGTTGCTGAGGGCGAGAACTGTCGAGCTGAACACGAGCGGCTCCTCCCGGTGCGATGTGCCCAGGGTTCCCCGAACCGGCCCGAGTCGACCATGGACGGACGCATGAAGAATGCGTACAGAGTTCGTACAGTCGTCTGATGGAGCTGCAGGACATCGTCGACGAGGTCTCGCGGGTGCTCGGCGAGCCCGCGGTGCTGGAGGACCGGGACTTCACCCTCGTCGCGTACGGCAGCCATCCGGACGACCTGGACCCGGTCCGGCAGCGCACGATCCTGCACCGCCGCTCCGCGCCGCAGGTGCAGGACTGGTTCGAGCGCTTCGGCATCGCGACCAGCGAGCACCCGGTCCGCACCCCGGCCGATCCGGCCTTCGGGGTCGTCGCCCGGGTCTGCCTGCCCGCCCGCTGGAACGGCGTGACCTACGGCTACCTCTGGGTGCTCGACACCCACCGGATCACCGACGCCGAGCTCGACCGCGTGATGCGGCACGCCGCCCGCGCCGGAACGATCATGGCCGGTCAGGCGCGCACCCGCGAGCACCTGGCCGAACGGGCGAGGGACCTGCTCGTCGCCGACCCGGACACCGCCGAGCTCGCCGCCGCGGAGATCGACCGGCTCGGGGTGCTCGGCCGGGACCGGGCGGTGCGGGCGGTCGCCCTGCACCTCGCCGGGGAGCCGATCCCGCCGCTGAACCTCTGGCGGCTCCCGCGGTCCGCCGTCGCCACCACCACCGACGACCAGGTGCTGCTGCTGACCCCCGCCGCGGACGCGGGCGAGATCGCCGCGGCCGCGCACCGGCTCTACGCCGAGCGGACCGACCGGCTGGACCGGCTCGCCGTCGGGATCGGCGGGGAGCGCGCGGACCTCGCCGAGCTGCGGGACAGCGCCCGGGAGGCGCGGCTCGCGGTGCGGGTGGTCCACGAGGTCGCCGGGCTGCGCCCGGTCGCCCGCTGGGACGATCTCGGTGCCTACCGGCTGCTCGCCTGCGGGCCCCGCCCGGCGCTGCGCGACGCCACCGTGGACCGCGCGGTCCGCCCGCTGTTCGACCATCCGGTCCTCGCCGAGACCGCGCGGGTCTACCTCGACCACGCGGGCAACGCCCAGCGCACGGCCGAGGCGCTGGCCGTCCACCGCCAGACCCTCTACTACCGCCTGGGCCGGATCGCCCAGGTCACCGGCCTGGACCTCGCCGACGGTCGGGACCGCCTCACCCTCCACCTGGCGCTGACCCTGCACCCCCTGGTGGGCTGACCGTGCGGGTCTCCAGGTGGCCGGTCTCCTGGAGGCCGGTCTCAGGGTGGCCGGTCTCCAGGGGGACGTGGACGCCTCGCACCGTGCCCAGCTGCACCCCGGTGCGGGGCAGGAGGGCGTCCAGGAGCCAGTCGACGGCCACGCGGATGCGGTTCCCCGGCATCGAGACCAGGTGGTAGCCCCTGGTCACGACGGTGGCGGGGAGGCCGGACAGCGGGATCCCGAGCGGGTTGGCGGCGGCGTCCGTCCCGCCCAGCTCCACGACGAAGCCGAGGTCGTGGTGCTCGTACTCGCGCGGCGAGCCCACCCCGAGCGCGGCCGCGACGTTCCGCGCGGCGAGCGCCCCCTGCCGGGTGGCGTGCTGGGCGGTCATGGCGGTGGGGGAGCCGGGGCGGGTCACGTCCGGGACCGCGGCGGCGTCCCCGCACGCGACGATCTCGGGGTGGCCGGGCACGCTCAGGTCCGTGCGGACGACGAGCCTGCCGCGGTCCGTGGCCAGCCCCACCATGTCGACGAGCGGGTCCGGCCGCACCCCGACGCACCAGGCCAGCGTGTGGGTGGCGATCTCCTCGCCGGTCGTGAGCAGGACGGCGTTCCTCCGTGCCTCCTGCACCGACTGGCCCGTCCGGACCTCCACGCCGCGCTCGCGCAGCACCCGGTCCGCGGTGCGGGAGAGCCGCCGGTCCAGCTCGGGCAGGACGCGCTCGGCGAGGTCGAGCAGCAGCCAGCGGACCGGGGTGTCCCGCAGCGAGGGGTACCGGGCGGCCAGCTCCGTGGTGAACGTCGCGGCCTGCGCCGCGAGCTCGGTGCCGGTGTAGCCCGCGCCCACCGTGACGAAGGTGCAGCGCGCCGCCCGCTCGGCCGGGTCGGTGGCCGTGGCGGCCAGCTCGATCTGCCGGATGAGATGGTCGCGCAGGTAGAGGGCCTCGGGCAGGCCGCGGAAGCCGTGCGCGTGCTCGGCCACCCCCGGCACCGGCAGGAGCTTGTTCACGCTCCCGACGGACAGCACGAGCCGGTCGTAGGTCGTCGAGCCGGTGCCGCCCTCGGGGTTGCGCCAGCTCACCGTGCGGGTGTCGACGTCGATCGCGGACACCTCGCCGAGCACCAGGTCGGCACCCTTCAGGGTGCGCGCGAGCGGCACCGCGATCCGGCGTGCCTCGAGGGTGCCCACCGCGACCTCGGGCAGCAGCGGGAGGTAGAGGAAGTGGTCGAGCTGGTCGATCACGGTGATCCGGGCCCGCCCGCGGAGCCTGCGCAGCAGCCCCTTCGCCGCGGTGTGCCCGGCGAACCCCGCGCCCACCACGACGACGTGCGGGAGGTCGGAGCCGGGCGGCGGGGCGGGGGTGCGGCGGGGCATGCGATCAACCCTGCCGGCTGCCGCCCCTCCCGGCGAGGTCCTCCTCGACGTGCACGTTCTCCATGATCCCCAGCACGTTGCCGAACGGGTCCACGACGGCCGCGGTGACGAACCCCGGCCCGCGCTCGGTGACCGGCATGTGCTCGGTCGCGCCCAGCTCGACCAGCGACGTCAGGGTCGCGGCGACGTCCTCGACGGCCCAGAACAGGATCGGGCCCGCGGGCGTGCCGACCGGGTGCGGCGCCCAGTCGGACCGCACGATCCCGAACTCGTCCTGACGCGGCCCGATGCGCCACTCCAGGTACCCGCCCTCGACGACGAAGTAGGGCTCCATCCCGAACAGCCGCGAGTACCACTCGCGGGCGGCGTCGAGGTCGGGGGCGAAGAAGTTGTTCGTGGCCATCGCGCGGAGCATCGGGGGGTTCCTTCCGTAGGTGACCGCGCCAGCATGCTCCCGGTAAGTGCTCACCTTCTGCGCACTTCTGCTGCGAGGATCGGGACATGCGCGCCGACCGACTCGTGGCGATCCTGATGCTGATGCAGGCCCGTGGCCGGGTGACCGCAGGCCAGGTCGCGGCCGAGCTGGAGGTGTCCGTGGCCACCGCGCGCCGGGACCTGGAGGCGCTGTCCACCGCGGGCGTCCCCGTCTACCCGCAGCCGGGCAGGGGCGGGGGCTGGTCGCTCGTCGGCGGCGCCCGCACCGACCTCACCGGCCTGACGGCGGGGGAGGCCCGGGCGCTGTTCCTGCTGGCCGGTCCGGGGGCGGGCGCCGGACCCGAGCTGCGCTCGGCCCTGCGCAAGCTCGTCGGGGCGCTGCCGGAGACCTTCCGCGCGGAGGCGCAGGCCGCGGCCGACGCCGTCCTCGTCGACCCGGCCCGGTGGGGTGCCTCGGAGACCCCGCGCGACCCGGTGGTCGACCTGCTCGCCGAGGCGGTGGTGCGGCGACGCAAGGTGCGGTTCGGCTACGGCGGGCGGGAGCGGCTCGTGGACCCGTGGGGGCTCGTGGACAAGGCCGAGACCTGGTACCTCATCGCCGGGACTCCCGCGGGCAGGCGGACGTTCCGGGTGGACCGGGCCACGGACGTCGAGCAGACGGACCTCGCCGCGGAGCGGCCCGACGAGCTGTCGCTGGTCGAGGCGTGGCGGGAGACCGTCGAGGCGATGGAGCGACACCGGTCCGCCGCGGTCGCGGTCGCCACCTGCCCCGCCCGGCTGGTCCCGGTGCTGCGCAGCCACTTCGGCAGGCACTGCGAGGTCGAGGCGGAGGGCGAGGCGGAGGGAGACCCGGCGCGGGTCCGGATCACCTCCCAGTCCGAGACGGCGCTGGCCGAACAGCTCGCAGGCTGGGTCGGGCACCTCGAGGTGCAGAGCCCGGAGTCGGTCCGCGCCGAGCTGGCGGCGGTCGGCGCCCGCCTCGTCGCCACCTACGCGCCGCGCTGACCCACCCGGCCGTCAGCAGAGCGTGCGGGCCAGCGCCGTCAGGGTCTCGTGGGCGGCGGCGTAGTCGGCCGCGGCCCGCTCCCGCTGGTCGGCGAGGGCGGGCAGGAGATCGGCGAGGCCGAGCGGGACGGTGACGACCGTGACGTCCATGCCGAGGGCCGTGCCGAGCAGCAGCCGCAGCACCGGGACCTCGTGGTCCCAGCCCTCGGTGGGGGTGCCCTCGTCGTAGGTCGCGCCCTGGCTCGTGACGATCACCGCCGGGCGGCCGGCGAGCGGCCGCTGGCCGGGTCCGTCGAACTCGGCCGTGACGCCGGGGACGTGGATGTTGTCCAGCCACACCTTCAGCGTCGAGGGCACCGAGTAGTTGTAGAGCGGCGCCCCGATCAGCAGGACGTCCGCGGACACGAGCTCCTCGATCAGCTCGCGCTGCAGGGTCTCGGCCTCCCGGGGCGGCGCCGCGCCCGCCGGGCGCAGCCGCGGCGGCCAGTGCAGGGCGGGGTCGGGGAGATGGGGCAGCGCGTCCCGGTGCAGGTCGCGGCGGGTGATCAGGTTGTCCGGGCCCGCGGCGCGCCAGACGTCGGCGAAGGCCGCGGTCAGCGCGCGGGTGCGGGAGTGCCGGAGATCGGCGGAGGAGTCGAGGTGCAGCAGGGTCGGCACGGTGCTGCACGCTACCCGCGGGGGTGGCAGAGTCCGATTCCATGAGCGAGCGCATCGAGGTGTCCCGCACCATCCAGGCCGAGCCGGGTGCGATCTTCGCGGTGCTGCGGGACCCGCGGGGGCACGTCGCGATCGACGCCTCCGGGATGCTGCAGGACGTGACCGGCGACCCGGTGTCGGCGGTGGGTGACGGCTTCGTCGTGCACATGGACCGGGAGTCGCTGGGCGACATCCCCGAGATGGGGAAGTACGACGTGACCGTGACGATCACCACCTACGAACAGGACCGTGAGATCGCCTGGAACATCCTCGGCCGGGTGCGCCCGCAGATCGGGCACGTCTACGGCTACCGGCTCGAGCCCGTCGAGGAGGGCACGCTGGTCACGCAGTACTACGACTGGTCGGACATCCACCCGGAGTGGCGGGCGAAGGGGATCTTCCCGATCATCTCCGAGGCCTCGCTCAAAGCGACCCTCGGGATCCTCGACCGCACTGTGCGGAAGGGCCTGTAGGGGAATACGGAGGACCCTCCGATCTCTTGGACCGGGCATGAGGACTTGGTTCATCACCGGAACGTCGCGCGGCTTCGGGCGCGAGTGGGCGATCGCCGCGCTGGAGCGCGGCGACCGGGTGGCCGCGACCGCGCGGGACGTCGCGAGCCTGGACGACCTCGCCGCGAAGTACGGCGACGCGCTGCTGGCCCTGCCGCTGGACGTGACCGACCGCGAGGCCGTGTTCGCCACGGTGGCGCGGGCACACGAGCACTTCGGCCGGCTCGACGTCGTGGTCAACAACGCCGGGTACGGCCAGTTCGGGATGATCGAGGAGATCTCCGAGCAGGAGGCACGCGCCCAGATCGAGACGAACGTCTTCGGGGCGCTGTGGGTCACCCAGGCCGCGCTGCCGTTCCTGCGCGAGCAGGGCTCGGGGCACTTCCTGCAGGTCAGCTCGATCGGCGGGATCAGCGCGTTCCCGAACGTCGGCATGTACCACGCGTCGAAGTGGGCGCTCGAGGGCTTCAGCCAGGCCCTCGCCCAGGAGGTCGCCGACTTCGGCCTCACGGTCACGTTGATCGAGCCGGGCGGTTTCGACACCGACTGGGGCGGTTCCTCGGCGAAGCACGCCACCCCGCTGCCCGCCTACGACGAGTTCCGCGTCAAGGCCGCCGAGCAGCGCAGGCAGCGGACGTCGGCCTCCGGCGATCCCGCGGCGTCGAGTGCCGCGGTGCTGGAGCTGGTGGACGCGGAGAACCCGCCGCTGCGCGCCTTCTTCGGGTCGGCCCCGCTCGGCATCGCGACCGCGGACTACGAGTCCCGGCTCGCGGAGTGGAACGCCGGTCAGGATCTCGCGGTGCGGGCGGGCGGCCGCTAGGAGCGCGCTGAAAAGCTCGGGCCTACTGCGCGGCGCCGCTCGCTACGGCCGGAGCTTTTCAGCACCCTCCTAGCTCACGGCGGGGCGCCGTTGCCGCGGGAGGTGCCGGTGTGGAGGGAGCGCAGGTTCCACCGGCCCGCCTCACCGACCAGCACGGCGACCGACAGCGGATCGACGTCCACCCGCCAGACCGCGGTGGGCGGGGCACCGAGGGCGTGGGCGATCCCGGCCCGGACGACGGCCGGGTCCACCACCGCGAGGATGCCGCGCGGGCGGACGGGCAGCCCGCGCAGCCAGCCGCCGATCCGGGACGTGAACTCGGCCATCGACTCGCCCCCGTGCGGGGTGGCGTCGGGCTCGGTGAGCCAGCGGGTGAGGCCGTCCGGGTCGGTGGCCGCGACGTCGTCGAGCGTGCGGCCCGCCCAGCTCCCGTGGTCCAGCCCGGCCAGGACGGGATCCTCCGCGGCGGGCAGGTCCAGTGCCGCGGCCGTCTCCCTGCACCGGGCCGACGGGGCGCAGCGCACCTCGTCGTAGCGGGGCAGGACCGGGGGGACGAGCTCGCCGTCGAGCGGCTCGTCGGAGGGGAACCCGGCGCGTCGCACGGCCGCGGTGGGCCCGTGGGCCAGCAGGGTCACACGCACGGGTGCAGTGTGGACCAGCGGCTCAGGCGGCGGCGCGGGTGGTCGCCGCCATCCCCTCCAGCATGGCGATGTTCAGCTCGAACGCGCGGACCGCCTCGTCGCACACCCGGCGCTGCTCGATCTCGTCCCACGGCGCCGCGTCCAGCAGGGCGCGGTAGCGCGCCCGGAACCTCGACGGGCTGCCCAGGGCGGAGAAGTCGTAGAACGACGCCCCGGGCCCGGTGATCCCGTAGGTGCGCTCCAGCACCTTCCCGACGACCTGGCCACCGGCCAGGTCCCCCAGGTAGCGCGTGTAGTGGTGGGCGACGAACCGCCCGGCGTCCGCCTCCCGCAGCCGGGCGAGGTACGCCTCGGTCTCCGGGAGCAGCCGCGGCGCGACGACGGATCCGCCCAGCGCCTCGACGTCCGCGACCAGGGCGGGCATCCGGTGCAGCTCGGGGATCACGAACGGTCCGGCGACGGGGTCCGCCGCCAGCTCCGCGCCCTTGGCCTCCAGTGCCCCGTACACGCCGAGGTACTGCTCGGCGAGCAGCGTGTAGGCCTCGAGCGGCAGCCGCCCGTCCAGCAGGGCCGCCATGTAGGTGGAGTGGTGCGCGCGCTCGTGGACGGCCATGGTGGCCTCGCGCAGTGCTGCGGACAGAGGCGTTCCCGCCACCGCGACCCCCTCTATCTGACGACGTGTCAGATAGAGCCTAGAGCACCGCTCGGAGCAAGGCTAGCCTAAGTTCCGCGCACCATCGCTCGGACGATCCGCTCCGCCGCCTCGATGGAGCGGTCCAGCTCGTGCTCCGGGACGTCCACGATCTGCCGGGCGCCCAGCGCCGCCGCGATCATCGCGACCAGCACCTCGGGGTCCTTCGCGGCCATCTCACCTGCGGCGATGCCCTCCGCGACGATCGTGCGCAGCCGGGTGGAGATGGGGTCCGCGTGTGCCGCGATCCGCCGGTACGCCGTGGGGTCGAGGGTCTGGGCCAGCGCCTGCCCTGGCGGGAGGTGGAACTCCGCCAGCCTGCGTAGCTGGAGCCGGACGAACACCGCCAGGCGCTCCGTCGGCGACTGCGCGGCGGCGAGCGCGCTCTCCAGGTCGGCGACGTACCGCGCCGCCTCGTGCTCCACGAACGCGACGAGCAGCGCCTGCCGGTCCGGGAAGTGGTTGTAGATCGACGACCGGCCGACCCCCGCCGCCGCGGCGACCCCGGACAGCGTCACCGAGTCGAAGCCGCGTTCGTACAGCTGCTCGCGCAGCGCCCCGAAGACCCGCGCGCGCACCTCGTCGCGATGGGCGGCGAGCGACCCCCCGAGCACCTTCGGCACGCGACCAGACTACCCGGGTACCCCGCGAGTCTCCTGGTCCAACGTGGTGAGGCGGACACCGTTCGTCACCGGATCGCCGGTTGACCCGCCCTGTCCCGAAGGCCAGGGTGGAGGCCTGGGCGGTCGGGGAGAGGAGCCACGCTGACTCGGTCCATGGAACGGTCGACGTTCGCCGCGGAGTGCGTCACGTTGGGCAGCGGGACGGTGGCCCTGCGGGTGTCGGGAGAGCTGGACACGGAGTCCGCGCCCCGCCTGCACGACGCGCTGCACGCCGCCACCTTCGGGGCGCGCGCGGTGGTGGTGGACCTCGCGGAGGTCACGCACCTCGGTTCGGCCGGGGTGAGCGCGCTGCTCGGCGCCTACACCCGCACCGGCGGCCGGGTGCACCTCGCGGGTCTGGACGGCCATCCCGCCGTGCGGCGGGTCGCGGAGCTGCTCGGCCTCGACCGGCACTTCACGGTCCACGACGACATCCCGGGATTCCTCGCCGCCGTCCGGTAGCCGTTTGCGATGCTGGGCCCATGCGGATCAGCGTCTTCGGATTCCTCGGCGACGGTGCGGGCGCCTCGCCCGTCGACGCCTTCGTCGCGGAGCTCGACCGGCTGCGGTCGGAGGGCTTCCGCCGGGTGTGGGCGGCTCAGATGCCCCAGGAGCCGGATCTGCTCACCGTGCTGACGGTCGCGCTGCGCGAGGTGCCGGACATCGAGGTGGGCACCGGCGTCGTGCCCGTCCAGACGCAGCACCCGATGTCGCTGGCCCAGCGCGCACTGACCACGAACCTGGTCGGCGCCGGCCGCCTGACGCTCGGCCTCGGCCTGAGCCACCGTGCCGTCACCGAGGGGCAGTGGGGGATCTCCTGGGACCGCCCGGTGCGTCGGATGAGCGAGTACCTCGACGGCCTGCTCCCGCTTCTCGCGGGCGAGCAGGCGGACGCGACGGGGGAGCTGCTGACCACCCGCGGCAGGCTGCGGATCCCCGGCGCCCCCGCCCCGGAGGTCGTCCTCGCCGCGCTCGGCCCGCAGATGCTGCGGCTCGCAGGCCGCCGCACCGCGGGCACCGTCACCTGGATGACCGGGCCCCGGACGCTGCGCGAGCACGTGCTGCCCACGATCACCGCCGCGGCGGAGGAGGTCGGCCGGACCGCCCGCGTCCTGGCGTCGCTCCCGGTCGCCGTGACCGACGACGTCGACGGCGCCCGCGCGCTCGCCGCCCGCCGGTTCGCCATCTACGGCAGGCTGCCCTCCTACCGGGCGATGCTGGACCGCGAGGGCTATGCGGGCCCGGCCGACGCCGCGATCGTCGGGGACGAGGACGAGGTCGCGGGGCGGCTGGCCGAGCTGCGGGGGATCGGCGTCGCGGAGTTCGTGGGGCTGCCGCTCGCCGCGGACGCCGAGGGCGCCGCCCGGACCCGCGCCGTGCTGCGGGCCGCCGAGACCGCCGAGACCGCCGGGATCACCGAGGTCGCGGGCGAGGAGAGCGTGGCGCGGTGATGGCCGTCGGCCGTCGCGGACGTGAGGAGTGCCGCGCCGCCCTTCTGGGTACGTGTTGGTGCCCTTTACGCTCGTCCGCGAGTCGTCCCAGCGATCCCCGAGGTGACAGTTGAGCGTCGAGGCCCCCGACGTGCCCTTCTCCACAGACCCCGAGCCCGGCAGGCCGCCGGTGCTCGGCGAACGCCGCAGCGGCTGGCAGCAGGGTCTGGTGTGGGCGTTCGTGGTGATTCCCATGCTGGCGCTGGTGGCCACCGTCCCCGTCGCGTGGGGGTGGGGGCTGGGCTGGTGGGACCTGGCCATCGCGGCGGTGTTCTACGTGGTCGGCATCCTCGGCGTGACCGTCGGCTACCACCGGCACTTCACGCACCGCTCGTTCAAGGCCCGGCGCTGGCTGCGGGTGGCCCTGGCGATCACGGGCTCGATGGCCATCCAGGGCTCGATGATGGCCTGGGTCGCCGACCACCGCCGCCACCACGCCTACTCGGACAAGGACGGCGACCCGCACTCGCCGTGGCGCTACGGGGAGACGCCGTGGGCCGTGGCCCGCGGGTTCGTCTGGTCGCACATCGGCTGGATCTTCGACCGGAACAAGACGAACTGGGAGCGGTTCATCCCGGACCTGCTCGCGGACAAGGTGCTCCGCCGGGTCAGCGGCCTGTTCGGACTGTGGGTGACCGTGAGCCTGGTGCTGCCCGCCGCGCTCGGCGGTCTGCTGACGTGGTCCTGGGCCGGCGCGCTGACCGGCTTCTTCTGGGGCGGTCTCGTCCGGATGGCGGTCTGCCACCACGTCACCTGGTCGATCAACTCGATCTGCCACATGGTCGGCGCGCGGCCGTTCCGCTCGCGGGACCGCAGCCGCAACTTCTGGCCGCTGGCGGTGCTGTCGATGGGGGAGAGCTGGCACAACCTGCACCACGCCGACCCCACGTGCGCGCGGCACGGCGTCCTCAAGGGACAGATCGACGTCTCGGCGCGGGTGATCTGGCTGTTCGAGCGGGCGGGCTGGGCCACCGACGTCCGCTGGCCCACCACCCGCCGCCTCGACCGGCTGCGCGCCTCCTAGCGGGACACTGGGTCCGGCGAGAGCTAGACCCGTCGCCCGCAGTGCAGGGCGCCGACCCGGGAGCGCCGCCGGTTGCGGCGCCGGGCGGCGCGCCACGCGGACAGCAGCCGGACCAGCGGGTCCGGGTCGTCCGCGCCGCGGCGGCCGCTGCAGACGTCGTCGATGAGCCGGTCGTCGGCCAGCACGGCCTCCGAGATCAGCGGGTCCGAGCTGAGCGGCTCCGAAGTGGGCTCCGACGCCGGACGCGGCAGGGGAAGGCGGGGGGTGCCCGCTCGGGGGTCGTTCATCGCGTCCATACCTCGTCATCGCGCGGCGGCGAGGGAATGTGTCGGCGCGGACGGGTGATCGTAGGCACGTCGGGTGATCACCCGACGTCCGGCGAGCACTAGTAGTAGGTCACGCCCGGCTGGCCGCCGCCCGCGGCGATCGCGTCGCCGTTGATCGCGACACTGCGCGGGGAGGCCAGGAACGCGACGACGTCCGCGACCTCCGCCGCGGTGACCAGCCGCCCGAGCCTGCTGCCGCGGCCCAGCGCCGCCTCGGCCGCGGCCTCGCTCGTGCCGTCGGCCGCCGCCTTGGCCGCGATCATGCCCGGGGTGCGCTCGGTGACGGTCAGCCCGGGATGGACGACGGTGACCGTGACGCCGTGGCGGCCCAGCTCGTCGGCCAGGGCGGCGGTCATCGCCGCGACCGACACGTTGCGCACCGACCCGACCAGCGACGACGAGCTGCGCGCGTTGAGCCCGCTGATGTTGACGATCCGGCCGAAGCCCTGCTCGACCATGTGCGGAGCCACCGCCCGCGCGCAGCGCAGGTAGCCGAGCACCTTGGTCTCGATCTGCTCGCGGACGAGGTCGTCGGTGGTCTGCGACGCGGCGACCTGGGCCCCCGATCCCGCGGGTGCGGCGGCGGAGTTGACCAGCACGTCCACCCCGCCGAGCTCCGCGACCACCCGCGCGACCAGCGCGTCGACGGCCGCGGCGTCCCTGGTGTCGGCGGCGATCGGGAGGACGGTGGTCCCGTGCCGCCGCAGGGCGACGGCGGCCTCCTCCAGGGCGTCCGCGCCGCGCGAGACGATCGCGAGGTCGGCGCCCTCCGCGGCCAACGCCTCGGCCACCGCGAGCCCGATGCCGCGGCTGCCGCCCGTCACGATCGCGCGCCTGCCGCGCAGCTGGAGATCCATACCCTGTTTATAGGGTCTTCCAGTGCCCCGTCACTAACCGGTGAGCAGACCCCGCGCGAACTCGGCCTGGCCGAGGTGCTTCGCGTCGTCGTCGAACACGGAGACGAGCCGGACGCCGCGGGTGACGGGCGGGGTCCAGCGCTCGTCGACGACCTCGTCGAGCTGCTCCGGGGTGACGTCGGCGAGCAGCGCGACGGTCCGCTCGTGCACCGCGGCGTGGTAGCCGGCGAGCAGCTCCCCGCTCGCCCGGACGGCGGCGACCTGGTCGAAGCCGTGCCCGTACCCGGTGTCGGCGGGGTCCAGCGGCAGCGCGAACCGCTCGTGCCAGCCGTCGGCCAGCCAGACCTGCTCGGTGCCGAAGGCGTCGGCCACGTGGTCGTCCTGCACCCGGGTCAGGTGCCAGACGAGCCAGGCGATGGAGTTGGCCGAGCCGTCGATCCGGAGGGCCAGCTGGTCGTCGGCGAGGCCGTCGAGCACCGCGGGCACACCCTCGGCGATCCGGCCGAAACAGTCGGTCAGGAGTTCGGCGGGAGTCATGGCGGTGACGCTACCCTCGGCCGATGGCCCGCTACTTCGACGTCCATCCGGACAACCCCCAACGTCGCGCGATCGGGCAGGTGGTGGACCTCGTGCGCGGAGGCGGGCTGATCGCCTACCCGACCGACTCCTGCTTCGCCCTCGGCTGCGCGATCGGCAACGCCGAGGGGCTCGCCCGGATCCGCACCATCCGCAGGCTGGACGACCGGCACCACTTCACGCTGGTGTGCGCGGACTTCGCCCAGCTCGGCCAGTTCGTGCAGATCTCCAACGCGGTGTTCCGCGCGGTCAAGGCGGCGACCCCGGGCCAGTACACGTTCATCCTCCCGGCGACCAAGGAGGTCCCGCGGCGGCTGCTGCACCCGAAGAAGAAGACGGTCGGTGTGCGCATCCCGGACCACCGGGTCGTCCAGGCGCTGCTCGCGGAGCTCGGCGAGCCGCTGCTGTCCTCCACGCTCCTGCTGCCGGACGAGGAGACCCCGCCCACGATCGGGTGGGAGATCAAGGAGGCGCTGGACCACGCGGTCGACGGCGTCGTGGACTCCGGCGAGTGCGGCACCGAGCCCACGACCGTGGTCGACCTGTCGGGTCCGGAGCCCGAGATCGTCCGCAAGGGCGCAGGCGACCCCGCCCGTTTCGAATAGGTCCGTCCGGAGCCTGGACTCAGGACCGACGGTGACCTAGCTTGTGACCGGGCGCACCGCCGCAGCGTCGCGGACGGGGCGCCTGCTCTCTCTCCCGGTGACGGTGTCGTCTCCTGCGCCGGGTGGATTCCTCGTCACCCGATCGGCGTGTCGGCTTGCCGTTCACCGCCGGTCCACCCGGAGGCGACCGGTCATCGCACGCCCAGCGGAGGGGCCTCGTACGGCGGGTCGCCCCGGTAATGTCCCGATCGACCTTCAGATGTCGGGCGCGCAGCTCCCCCGGCGGAACCCGGCCCCGCCGGTCCGTGCGGCGACCCGGCCGGATCGGGGTACGGACCAGCGGAGGACAGTGTGGAGCGAGACCTCTCGTCCCCCTCCTGGCTCGACGAGCCGGAGAGCCCGGCGGACGGGGCGGACGCGTTGCTCGCCGGACTGGCGCGGCGGATCTGCGGCCACGCCGAGCGGCAGCTCGGGGTCGCCGAGCGGCTCGGCCCGGACTCCGCCGAGGGCGCCGAGATCGCCGCGGGCGCGCGCCGCCTGCTGCGGGACGGCGAGAGCGTGCTCAGCCTGGTCGGCGGCCGTCCCGAGCGCCGCGGCCCGGTGCCGACCGGCTTCGGCCGGATCCTCGCCGACACCGCGGCGGGCGCCGAGGAGCCCCGCCGGGTCTCCGTGCCACCCGCCCCCTCCGCCGCGCTGCCCCCGGGGGTGGCCGTGGGCGCCGGGCAGGTGCTGGCCGAGCTGCTCGCCCACACCGAGCGCACCGCGCCGCGCAGCGGGCGGATCGAGCTGGTCGGGCGCTGGGCCGGGGACGGCGGCGTCACGATCGAGCTGCAGGCCGAGGGCGTCGAGCTGCCGTGGCAGCAGGCCGCGGCGCTGGAGAACGAGATCGCGGGCGGCGGGTCCGGCCCGGTCCCGCCGGAGCGCCTCGGGCTGCACCTCGCGGCCCGGCTCGCGCGCAGGCTCGGCGCGAGGGTGGAGCTGCAGGCCCCGCTCGGCGGACCCACCACCCCCGGCTTCGGCACGGTGGCGCTGGTCCGGTTCCCGCGGGCGCTCGTCGAGCCCGCGCCAGGGGTGCGCCCGCCCGAGCCCGTCCCGGCGGCCCGCACGCCCAGCGCGCCGGAGATCACCTGGGAGCCGGTCCGCGAGGGCGCGGCGCCCGAGCCCGCGTCGATCGACGAGCTGTTCGGCCCGTTCGACGCCGGCCTGTCCCGCGCGGGCGCGGACCTGGAGGGCACCCCGATCTTCGCCGCGGTCGCGTCGGCGTGGTTCCGCACCGACGACGATCCGGCCCCCGCGAACGGACACGCGGTTAACGGGCACACCAACGGCAACGGGCACGCCAACGGTTCCTCGTTCGGGCTGGCCGACAGCTGGCTGACCGGCGGCGCGGCGTCCGCGCCACCGGCCGCCGGATCGTCGAGCTGGTCCGGCACCCGGGACGACGAGTGGCGCGCCGCCGCCGAGCGCGCCGCCCGCGCCGAGGACTCCCCGCCGCCGCGGGTCACCGAGAGCGGCCTCCCGCAGCGCCGCCCCGGCAAGCAGATGGTCACCCCGCCGCTGCGCCAGGGCCGTCGGCCCGCCGCGGAGTCGGAGATGCCCGCCGAGCGGGCCCCCGAGAAGGTCCGCTACCGGCTGTCGACCTACCAGCGCGGGCTGGAGGCGGGCAGGCACCGCGCGGCGGACCCGGAGGAGGCCGAGGAGCGCTCCTTCCAGGACGCGCCGCAGGGTCCCCTCCCCGGCCCGGTCCTCGAGCGGTTCGACGAGGACCGGGACCCGTGGACGGGCGAGGGTCTCTGGGACGACGACCGCCGCCGCTAGGCCATGCGGCAGGCCGCTGCCCCGCGGCACCAGCACGGGGCAGTAGCGGCCGGGGGTCCCGGGCACGAGACCACCGTCGACCCCATCGCCCACGGGACGCTCGCCCTGCTGCGGCATCCGGACCAGCTCGCGGCGCTGCGCGCGGACCCGGACCCGGCTCGCTCACCAGGCGGGAGCACCCTGATCCAGGGCGTGACGTGCCTGCCTATCGCCCTTCGGTGACCGCGCCCGGGTGGGCGCCCGTGCCGTTGTGCAGGGCGGCCGC
>Ga0070665_100003199_pt1 | contig 17615 bp, 18 predicted proteins | sample KBSS13metaG_FD_65862 | JGI IMG/M metagenome (GOLD analysis project Ga0070665, IMG submission 65862) | Switchgrass rhizosphere microbial communities from Kellogg Biological Station, Michigan, USA - KBS S1-3 metaG | ecosystem: Host-associated > Plants > Roots > Rhizosphere > Soil ...
GTCGCGTTCGCGAAGAGCGCCGACGACGGCACGCCGAACCGCACCTCCTTGCCCTCCATGGCGGCTCCGGCAGCCGTGAGCGCGGTACCGGAGTGGTGCGCCTCGAAGGTGGTGATCAGGGTCAGGGACGCCGTGAAGATCACGGCCATGGTGGCCAGGATCGCGAAGCCCTGGCGCGTGTCGCCGAGCAGCTTGCCGAACGTGCGCGGCAGGGCGAACGGGATCAGCAGGAGGCTGACGATCTCGAGGAAGTTGGTGACCCCGTTCGGGTTCTCGAACGGATGGGCCGAGTTGGCGTTGTACGGCCCGCCGCCGTTCGTGCCCAGCTCCTTGATCGCCTCCTGACTGGCGATCGCGCCACCCGGCAGGTGCTGGGTGCTGCCCGTCAGCGTGCTGATGGTGTGGGTGTCGGAGAGGTTCTGGACCACTCCCCCGGCGATCAGCAGCACGGTGACGACGACGGCCAGCGGCAGCAGGATGCGGACGCAGCCCCGCACCAGGTCGACCCAGAAGTTGCCGACCCGGTTGGTGCGGGACCGGGCGAAGCCCCGGACGAGTGCGACCGCCACGGCCATGCCGACCGCTGCCGACGCGAAGTTCTGCACCGCGAGACCGGCCATCTGCACGAGGTAGCCCATCGTCGACTCGCCGACGTAGTTCTGCCAGTTGGTGTTGGTCACGAACGACGCCGCCGTGTTCCAGGCGAGCTGGGGATGGACCGGGTCGTACCCGAGGCTCATCGGAAGCACGTGCTGCAGCCGTTGCAGGCCGAACAGGAACAGCACCGAGGCAAGCGAGAAACCGAGCATCGAGAGGGCGTACGTCGCCCACGACTGGTCGGCGTCCGGGTCGAGCCGGCAGGCCCGGTAGAGGACGCGCTCGACGCGCCAGTGCGTCGTGGCGGAGTACACCCGGGCCATGTAGTCGCCCAACGGGACGTGCGTGACGACCAGGACGACGACGAGCGCGAGGACGGTGAGCAGGCCGGCGACGGTGTCGCTCATCAGAAGCGCTCCGGGAAGAGCAGGGCGACCACGAGGTAGCCGGTGAGCAGGATCGCCAGCACGAGGCCGACGAGGTTCTCGGGGCTCACAGCCGCTCCAACCCCCTCAGCACCAACGCCAGGACGGCGAAGACGAGAATCGTCAGGGCCACGAGGGCGACATCGAGCACCACACACCTCCAGAACAGGGAAACCTTGCTCTCCCATCAGAGCCCCGGAGAGCCGCTGGACAGTGCCGCGCTAACGCTTTCCTGACGCCGGCGGAGGACTTCTCTACGCGGCCTTGACGCGATGTCGTCCGGGTCACAGGCCCAGAAGGCAGAGACGGTGCCGTCAGCTCCGTGGCTGCAGGGACATGCCGTCGAGCAGGGTGGAGAGCGCCTCGCGCCACCGCGTCTCCCCATGACCGGCCGGGAGCGAGCCGCGGAGCTCGAGCGCAGCCAGACCCTCACACAGCGCATGGAACTGGACGGCCGCGCTGGACACCGTCCTGCCCGGCAGCCGCCCGGCATCCCGGAGCCGTTCGAAGCGGGCCTGGAGGATCAGGAAGGCGTCGCTTGCCGACGGGATGAACTCGCGCACGACGGTCGCGTCGAGGGCGGTCTGCTGGACGCCGATCTGGAACAGCGCCGGTCGCTCCACCGAGAGCTGCCGGAACACGATCCCGGCCTCCACCAGGTCGTCCGCGGGGTCGTCGGTCGTCGGCACGGCCGCGACTCCCGCCCCGAGGAGCTCGAACATCCGGGCTCCGAGGGCCGCCACCAGCCCCGCCTTCGACCCGAACAGGCTGTAGACCGCTCGGGTGGTCGTCCCACTCCGCTCGGCGACCGCGCGTACCGATATCGCGCCCAACCCCTCGCTGTCCGCGAGCGCCTCGGCGGCGTCCACGAGGGCATCGGCCACCTGAGCGTCGTGTGTCTTGGGTCTGCCCATCTTGCCATCCTAACGATACGACGTTACGTTACACCGTACCGAAATGAAGCGAGAGGGACGACGTGAGCGAGTTGACGAGGGGATCCGGACCTGGGGCCGACCCGGCCGAGAACCGGGACCGACTGCAGGCAGTTCTGTCGACCGGAGACCGTGCCGCCTGGGCAGCCGCCGCACTGGCGCTCGTCACGGGCGACGGTCCCGACACCGACCACCGCCGGGCCGCAGAGCACGTGCTCGACACGCTCGGCCTCACTGCGGACGTGCTGTCCGGACCTGGGATCGACCGGGCCGGGGTCGCTGCCCAGGCGGCCGCTCCCCTGCTCCAGGCCTCCGCGCTGCTCACCTCGGGGGGCGACCTGTGGGCCGCCCAGCCGGACGAGGCGATCGTGGCCCAGGGGCGCGCCAGTGCCCAGGGGGCCGCGGCGTTCGCCCAGTTCGGCCTCCCCGTCCTGTCCGGCCTGTCCGAGACGCTCGCGTCGCCGGGGGCGCGGATGCTCGACGTCGGCACCGGGGTCGGAGCGCTCGCGGCGTCCTACGCCGAGCTGTTCCCCGAGCTGACCGTGGTGGGGATCGACGTGTTGCCGCGGGTGCTCGCACTCGCCGAGCAGCTGGTGCGGGCCAGCAGCGTGGCGGACCGGGTCGTGCTCCGAGAGCAGGACGTGAGCGAGCTCGAAGACGAAGCCGCCTTCGCCCTGGTCTGGCTGCCGGCGCCGTTCGTGCCGGAGCCGGCACTGCGGGCCGGTCTGCCTCGCATCGCGAGGGCCCTGATCCCGGGCGGGTGGCTCACCCTCGGACACGGGAAGCTCGGCGACGATCCGATCGACGAGGCGGTGACCCGGTTCAAGACGGTCAGCTACGGAGGGACCGCCCTGAGCAACGAGGAGGCGCAGGCGCTCGTGCTCGGCGCCGGCCTCGAGGACGTCCGGACGGTGCCGACCCCGCACGGCGCGCCCGCGATCACGGTGGGGCGCCGGCCGACGTAGTCGCGCGGGTGCCGGCGGCCGCTCCCCCGCCCCGTTGGCGTCAGCGCTCGCTGCGTGTTGCGTATGACGCATCGTGAGTCGCTGGACGGAACGGACGCCGCGTCCGACACTAGGATGGTGACGACCCACACACCCGGAGCCGCCTGATGACATCCGCGCCCACGCACGACAGGGCGACGCTGGTGCGCGCCATCGCCAGCCAGCACCTGGCCGAACGCGGGCCACTGATGCCGGTGCTCCACGAGGTGATCGAGGAGATCGGACACGTCGCCCGCGAGGACGTCGAGACGATCGCCGACGTGCTCAACCTCTCGGTCGCGGAGGTGCACGGCGTCGTCAGCTTCTACCACGACTTCCGCACCGAGCCGGCGACCGCGCATCGCCTCGCCCTGTGTCGCGGAGAGGCCTGCCAGTCGGTCGGTGCCGAGGCGCTGTACGCCGACACCCGGTCGCGGGCCGGCAGCCTCGGCGACGACGTCGAGGTGGCCGAGGTCTTCTGCCTGGGCAACTGCGCACTGGGCCCCTCCGGCACGGTCGACGGCCGCCTCCACGGCCGGCTGTCGGTCGCACGCATCGACGCGCTCACGGAGGGATGGCGTTGACGGCTCCGACCCCCCGGGTGTTCGTCCCCGGTGACGCGGCTTCGGCTTCGGTCGGCGCCGACGAGGTCGCCGCCGCCTTCGCGGGGGCCGGCGCACAGGTCGTCCGCAACGGGTCGCGCGGCATGCTCTGGCTCGAACCCCTGGTCGAGGTCGAGACCGACGCGGGCCGGGTGGGATACGCGAACGTGACGCCCGACGACGTCGCCGAGGTGCTCTCGGGCGACGCGACGGACATCGGGATCGTCGACGAGCATCCGTGGCTGACCTCGCAGCGGCGCGTGAGCTTCGCCCGGGTCGGGGTGGTCGACCCGGCCTCGATCACCGACTACGAGGCACACGGCGGCTGGGCCGGGCTCCGGCGTGCGCTGTCGTTGTCGCCGGCCGAGGTGGTCCAGGAGGTCACCGACTCCGGCCTGCGCGGCCGCGGCGGCGCGGGCTTCCCGGCCGGCATCAAGTGGAAGACCGTCCTGGAGGCGCCGTCCGACCTGAAGTTCGTCGCCTGCAACTTCGACGAGGGCGACTCCGGGACGTTCGCCGACCGGATGGTCGTCGAGGGCGACCCGTTCACCCTGATCGAGGGCATGACCATCACCGCCCACGCCGTCGGCGCGAGCGAGGGCTACGTCTACGTGCGGTCCGAGTACCCCCACGCCGTCGCCGCCCTGCGTCGCGCCGTCGATGCCGCCTACACCCACGGCTACCTCGGCCAGGACGTCCTCGGCTCCGGCCTCGCCTTCGACCTGCACGTCCGGGTCGGGGCGGGCGCCTACATCTGCGGCGAGGAGTCCTCGATGCTCGAGAGCCTCGAGGGCCGCCGCGGCGAGGTGCGCGCCAAGCCGCCGATCCCGGCCCTCAAGGGCCTGTGGGGCCGGCCGACCGCCGTCAACAACGTGCTCACCCTGTGCGCGGTGCCGATGATCCTGGCCGACGGTGGCGCGGCGTACGCCGAGCTCGGCACGGGCCGCTCGCGCGGCACCCAGGTCTTCCAGCTCGCCGGCAACGTGAAGCAGGGCGGCATCGTCGAGCTCCCGTTCGGGGTGAGCCTGCGCGAGCTCGTCGAGAAGTACGGCGGCGGCACGCTGTCCGGCCGCCCCCTGCGGGCGGCGCAGGTCGGCGGGCCGCTCGGCGCCTACGTCCCGGAGTCCGGCTTCGACGTCCCCATGGACTACGAGGCGCTGGCCGAGTCCGGAGCGATGCTCGGGCACGGTGGCATCGTGGTCTTCGACGAGACCGTCGACATGGCGCGGATGGCGCGCTTCGCGATGGAGTTCTGCTCGATCGAGTCCTGCGGCAAGTGCACGCCGTGCCGCGTCGGCTCGACCCGTGGGGTGGAGACGATCGACCGGATCATCGCCGGGCAGGACGTCGCGGCCAACCTGGTGCTGCTCGACGATCTCTGCGACACCCTGACCAAGGGATCGTTGTGCGCCATGGGCGGGCTGACGCCGATGCCCGTGCAGAGCGCGATCAAGCACTTCCCCGAGGACTTCGAGTCCGCGGCAACCGAACGGAGCGGAGCACCCGTATGAGCGTCGAGCAGCAGAGCATCTGGGATCCCGAGGTCGACTTCGGCACCCCGGCGATCCGCGACGCCGACTCGGTGCCGTCGGTGACGGTGACCATCGACGGCCGGGCGGTCGACGTACCCGCCGGGACCTCGGTCCTGCGGGCGGCCACCGAGGCCGGCGTCACCATCCCGAAGCTCTGCGCGACCGACTCCCTCAAGGCCTTCGGCTCGTGTCGGATGTGCCTGGTCGAGGTCGACGGCGCCAAGGGTGTCCCCGCGTCCTGCACGACGCCCTGCGCCGACGGCATGGTGGTCAGCACCCAGACCGAGAGGGTGCGAGAGCTCCGCCGCAACGTGATGGAGCTCTACCTCTCCGACCACCCCGAGGACTGCGACGGCTGCGCCCGCGGTAACTGCGAGATCCAGGCCCTGGCCACGACGGTCGGTTCCGCCGAGGTGCGCTACGGGCGGCCGCAGACCCGCGAGCAGGTCGCCCACCCGCACGAGATCGACGACTCCAACCCCTACTTCGCGTTCGACGCCGCCTCCTGCATCGTCTGCTCCCGCTGCGTGCGGGCGTGCGCCGACACCCAGGGCACCTTCGCGCTCACCGTCGAGGGTCGCGGCTTCGACTCGCGGATCAGTGCCGGCGGCACCGACTTCCTCAGCTCCGAGTGCGTCTCGTGCGGTGCCTGCGTGCAGGCCTGCCCGACGTCCGCACTGCAGGAGCACTCGGTCGTCCAGCTCGGCATGCCGACCCGCTCCGTCGAGACCACCTGCGCCTACTGCGGCGTCGGCTGCTCGTTCCGTGCCGAGGTCCAGGGCGAGGGTGCCGACTCGCAGGTCGTGCGGATGATCCCCTCGAAGGACGGCGGCGCCAACGAGGGCCACAGCTGCGTGAAGGGCCGCTTCGCCTACGGGTACGCCTCCCACAGGGACCGCCAGCTCTTCCCGATGGTGCGCGACACCATCGACGACGAGTGGCGCAGGGTCTCCTGGGATGACGCGATCGCCAAGGTCGCGGAGGGCTTCCAGGCGCTCCAGGCCGAGCACGGTGTCGGCTCGATCGGCGGCATCTCCTCCAGCCGGTGCACGAACGAAGAGGTGTACGTCGTCCAGAAGATGGTGCGGGCGGCGTTCGGCAACAACAACATCGACACCTGTGCTCGCGTCTGCCACTCCCCCACCGGCTACGGCCTCAAGCAGACCTTCGGCACCTCCGCCGGCACCCAGGACTTCCGGTCGGTCGACCAGGCCGACGTCATCCTGCTGATCGGCGCCAACCCGACCGACGCCCACCCGGTGTTCGCCTCACGGATGAAGAGGCGGCTGCGCGAGGGCGCCCAGCTGATCGTGGCCGACCCGCGCCGGATCGGCCTGGTCCGCAGCCCGCACGTCGAGGCGGCGTACCACCTCCCGGTGCTGCCCGGCTCCAACGTCGCCTTCGTCAACGCGATGACCCACGTGATCGTCACCGAGGGCCTCCACGACGAGGAGTTCGTGCGCGAGCGCTGCGAGGACGCCGACGACTACCTCGCCTTCATCGCCGACCCGGCCAACTCTCCCGAGGCGATGGCCGAGGCGACGGGGGTCGATCCCGCGCAGCTGCGCGAGGCTGCCGTCCTGTTCGCCACCGCCGGCAACGCGGCCATCTACTACGGCCTGGGCGTCACCGAGCACTCCCAGGGCTCCACCATGGTGATGGGCCTGGCCAACCTGGCGATGGTCACCGGCAACATCGGCCGCGAAGGCGTCGGGGTCAACCCGCTGCGCGGACAGAACAACGTCCAGGGCTCCTGCGACATGGGCTCCTTCCCCCACGAGTTCCCCGGATACCGGCACGTGTCGCAGGACGACGTCCGCGGCATCTACGAGGAGCTGTGGGGCAAGACCCTCGACCCCGAGCCGGGGCTGCGCATCCCCAACATGTTCGACTCCGCGCTCTCGGGCACCTTCCGGGGTCTCTACGTCCAGGGCGAGGACATCGCCCAGTCCGACCCCAACACGCAGCACGTCGAGGCGGCCCTGCGGGCGATGGACCTCGTGGTGGTCCAGGACCTCTTCCTCAACGAGACCGCCCGGTTCGCCCACGTCTTCCTGCCCGGCACGTCGTTCCTGGAGAAGGACGGCACGTTCACCAACGCCGAGCGACGGATCAACCGGGTGCGGCCGGTGTTCGACTCGAAGGTCGGCATGGACGAGTGGGAGATCACCTGCGCGATCGGCCAGGCGATGGGCTACGACATGTCCTACGCCGCGGCCTCCGAGATCATGGACGAGATCGCCGCCACCACACCGACGTTCGCAGGTGTCTCGTTCGCACGCCTCGACGAGGTCGGCTCGATGCAGTGGCCGGTCTACGACGCGACCTCGACCGGCACCCCGATCATGCACATCGACCACTTCGTCCGCGGCAAGGGCAAGCTCGTCGAGACCGTCTTCGTGCCGACCACCGAGCGGTCGACGCGGAAGTTCCCGCTGGTGCTCACCACGGGCCGGATCCTCAGCCAGTACAACGTGGGCGCCCAGACCCGACGTACCGCCAACAACACCTGGCACCCGGAGGACGTGCTCGAGATCCACCCCGCGGACGCGGAGGTCCGCGGCATCTCGACCGGCGACCTGGTGGACCTGTCCAGCCGGGTCGGGTCGACGACGCTGCGGGCCGAGGTCTCGGAGCGGATGCCGGCCGGGGTCGTCTACACGACCTTCCACCACCCCGTGACCGGCGCCAACGTGGTCACCACCGAGAACTCCGACTGGGCGACCAACTGCCCGGAGTACAAGGTCACCGCCGTCCAGGTCGGCGTCGCCAACGCCCGAGGCAAAGAGTCGGTCACCGAGACCCGCGAGCCCGCGGAGACCCACGCGTGAACCCCGCCGGCACCTCATGAGCTCGCTGATCAAGGCTGAGGCGCGAATGGGCAACGACATCGCCCGCCAGTTCGCCCACCTGCCACCGGCCGAGGCCGCGGAGCGGATCGCCCAGCACATCGAGAGCTTCTGGGACCCGCGCATGCGCACCGCGCTCGAGGCACTGGTGGCGGAGGGCGACGACAGCCTCGACCCGCTGCTGGTCGACGCCGCGGGCCGGATAGCCGCCCACGACTCCCGCTCGGCGCCGGACTCCTCGTCCTAGGACGCGACCTCGTCGCGCACGGCGACCCATGGCGCCGTGATGCCGTGCTCGACCGCCCAGAGCACCGCCTGGGTCCGGCTGCTCACCCCCATCGACCGATAGGCGGTGCGGATGTGCGACTTCACGGTGTTCATCGAGAGCCCGAGCTCGCGGGCGATCTGCTTGTTCGGCGCTCCGGCGGCGATCAGGCCCACCACGTGAGTCTCTCGGGGCGTGAGCCCGATCGCGGGGGGTGTCTGTGCTGCGGTCGGAAGGGCGAGCTCGAGCGCCACGATCCGCTCGCCGGCGCACACCTTCTCAAGCGCCGCCACCAGCTCGACGGCCGGCAGCTCCTTGGAGAGGTAGGCATCCGCACCGCCGAGCATCGCGCGCTCGATGAAGCCGTCGCGGCACTCCCAGGTGAACACCGCCACCCGCGCGGTCCCCGGGGGTCGGATCACCGTGGCCGGGCCGGCCTGCTCGTCTTCGGTACGACGGGTGAACGGATCGACCAGGGCCACGTCGGCCATCTCGTCCCGTCCCGCGCCGGGTGGCAGCACGGTCACCCGGTCGTCGTACTCGGACAGCATCTTGGTCAGTCCCGCGTGGACCAGCTCGCACTCCCGGACGAGCCGCACGCGGAGCGGTCTGTCGAACTCCACGCCCGCTCGTACCCGCCCACAGCGCGCGCATGCACGCGCAACCGGAGGGAACCCGTTGGCTACGCTCGCGTCATGCAGAAGCCACCGAAGGAAGTCGTCGTCGCCGTGGTCGCGGTCCAGGCCGTGTCGGCGGCGTTCGCCTTCCGTGACCTGGCCCGCCGTACCGATGACGAGATCCGCGGCCCCAAGCTCCTCTGGCGGATCATCATCGGGATCAACCCGGGCAACTCGCTCGCCTACTGGCTCCTGGGTCGCCGCCGCTGACCGTTCACCGGTCGAACGCCGCGCGCACGGCCGCCATGTCCGCTCCGCCGAGCCCGCGTTCCGAGGCCCGGTCGTAGAGCGCGAGCAGTGCTGCGAGGAGCTCGTCGGGGAAGCCGGTCCCGCGGGCCGCCTCGACCATCAGGCCGACGTCCTTCACCACGCTGTCCAACGCGAACGCCGGGTCGTCCCAGGTGCGCTCGGCCATGATCGCGCCCTTCGCCTGGGCGTACGCCGAGTCGGCCGCGCCACCCTGGATCGCCTCCAGGAACATCCGCTGCTCGAGGCCGAGTGACTCGGCCAGACCCATCGCCTGAGCGGTGGCCGCACAGATCGAGGCGACCCAGGAGTTCACGGCCAGCTTCAGGGCGCTTGCGTCACCGAGCCGGTCGCCGACCTCGAGGACCCGCCCACCGACCGCGTCGAAGGCCGGACGAGCGGCGTCGAGGGCGGCGGACGCGCCGGACACCACGACGGTCAGCTGGCCGGACTCCGCCGGTTGCTTGGTGCCGAGCACAGGAGCATCCAGGAGCCGGTCACGCACTCCCCCGGCGGCATCGGCGATCCGCCGCATCCCGTCCGGCCCCACGGTCGTGCTCTGGGCCCACACCGCGTCCGGGCCGAGGGCCCCCACGATCTCGCCGGTCACGTCGAGCACGCTGGCAGCGTCGAAGAGCATCGTGAACACGACGTCGGCGCCCAGCAGCGCGTCGGCGATCCCCCCGCAGGCGGTGATCCGATCGGCGACGACCGCTTCGGCGCGGGCCGGTGTTCGGTTCCACACCGACACCTGATGACCCTCACGGGCGAGCGAGCGGGCCATCGCGGCCCCCATGATCCCGGTTCCGAGCACGGCTGTACGCATGGCTCGATGCTGTCACGGTCGTCGGCAGCGGGCGCTCCGGGTCCGGCTCAGCCGGCCTTGCCGGTGGCGTCGCACGGGAGCGTGGCCGGCAAGGTCGGGACATGGGTCATCACTGCCAGCGCGGCGCTCATCCGCGACGGCGCGATCTGGGCTCCGCGGTCGTTGAACGGGCGGTCCAGCACCCAGATCAGCACCAGGGCGGCGACCAGCGTCGCGGTCATCGCGGTCATCGCGATCGCCTGACCGAACGCGGTCGCGGCCGGGTCGGCGAACAGGCACTGGAAGGCGACCACCAACAGCACGATCAGGATCAGCACGAACCAGACGAAGGCGGGCACGAAGGGACGCCCCTCCGCCAGCCGGGTCCGCCGGGCGTCGAGTCGGTCCTGGCTCAGCGACAACCAGTTCTCGAGGGCGGCCCCCTGGCCGTTCCCGCGGATCTGCGTCTGCTGGATGGTGCTGTCCAACTGGTTGACCCAGCCCTGCACCTGCGCGCTCTCCTTCCCGTTGGACATGTCCGGCCACTCGTCGTTGATCACCGAGCGGCTGTAGCAGACGATCTCGCCACGCAGCGCGTCTGCGCTGTCGGGGAAGAAGCCGGAGGTCGAGTACATCTGCTGGGTGGCGACAGCCTCCTGACCCGCCGCCGTCCGAGCGTTCTCGTAGCTCTCGAAGACCGTGAAGATCACGAAGGCCAGCAGCACGGCCAGCGCGGCGCCGGCTGCGCTGAAGATGCCGTCCGCGGACTCCATGCCGCTCAGGAAGCCGCCCCGAGGAGCGAAGCGGCGGACGACGAGCATCGCCAGGACGCCGAGCATCGTCGGCACCACGATCAGCACGAGCGAGATCACCACGTCGTCACCGTCCCTCCGAGCGGTCCACACGGCGGGGCGCCGCACACCCCGGATGCATCATGGCGGCAACCCGGCCCACAGCGCACCACCGTACGATCGGGCGCATGCCGGGCGTCGCACAGAAGACCGAGAGGTTCGCGGCGTTGAAGGGGATGCAGTCCGGGCTGGTCCGGAAGCTGCTGCGGTACGGCGCCGGGTCCGTCGTGGCCACGATCTGCAGCCAGACGACGTTCCTGGTCGTCTACGGACCGCTCCATGCCTCGACGACCCTCTCGTCGGCACTCGCCTGGATGGCGGGCGCCGTTCCCAACTACTGGATGAACCGCTCGTGGACGTGGGGCCGACGCGGACGTCCCAGCGTGACCCGGGAGCTGCTGCCGTACGCCGGGATCATCCTGGCCACGCTCGGCCTGGCCATCGCCGCGACCGCTGCGGCGGCGGCCGCGCTCCGCGGCACCTCGATCGCGCATCCCGCTCAGACCGTGATCGTCGCGGGTGTGTACTTCCTGGTCTACGTCGTGATGTTCGGCTTCCGCTTCCTGCTGTTCGACCGCCTGTTCGCCACCCGGGCGCCGCAGCCCGAGGGTCGATGAGCGGCTTGGTCGGTGCCTTCCTGCGGTGCCGAGGGCGGCACATGGGTACGGAGGGGACGCCCCGGACGGGCATTCTCGACGTTCACACGTTAGGTTTCTGCCGTCCGTCCGTTGTGACGAAAGGGAGCCCAGGGTGCGTGTTCTAGTCCTCGGCGGGGATGGCTACCTCGGGTGGCCTACAGCCATGAGGTTGTCGGCGAACGGGCACGACGTCGCGGTCGCCGACAACTACCTGCGCCGGCAGATGGTGAGCGAGTCCGGCAGCGACAGCCTCACGCCGATCCTGAACCTGTCCCAGCGGGTGAAGGTGTGGAAGGAGGTCTCGGGTCGCACCATCGACGTCCATCTCATCGACCTGCGCGACTACGACCTCGTCAACCGGGTCTTCCAGGAGTTCCAGCCCGACGCCGTCGTCCACTACGGCCAGATCCCGTCGGCGCCGTACTCCATGAAGGACCGTCGGCACGCGGTGTTCACGCAGATGAACAACATCGAGAACAACCTCAACGTGATCTTCGCGATCGTCGAGAACAACCCCGACTGCCACCTGGTCAAGCTCGGGACGATGGGCGAGTACGGCTGCCCCAACATCGACATCGAAGAGGGCTTCCTCGAGATCGAGCACAACGGGCGCACGGACACCCTGCCGTTCCCGAAGATGCCCCACAGCTGGTACCACGCCAGCAAGGTCGCCGACTCGACCAACCTGCACTTCGCCTCTCGGGTCTACGGCCTCCGCGCCACCGACCTCAACCAGGGCGTCGTCTACGGCCTCCACACCGACGAGACGCAGCTGGACGAACGGTTGCTCACCCGGTTCGACTACGACGAGCAGTTCGGCACCGCCCTGAACCGGTTCTGCATGCAGGCGGTGGTCGGCCACCCCCTGACCGTCTACGGCACCGGCGGCCAGACGCGCGGGTTCCTCAACATCCGCGACACGCTCGCCTGCGTCGAGCTCGCCCTGGGCAGTCCCGCGGATGCCGGCGAGATGCGGGTCTTCAACCAGTTCACCGAGTCCTTCTCGATCCGCGACCTCGCGGTCGAGGTGCAGCAGGCGGGCAAGGAGCTCGGTCTCTCCGTCGAGATCCGCGAGATCGAGAACCCGCGCACCGAGGCGCAGGAGCACTACTACAACCCGACCCACACCAAGCTGATCGACCTCGGCCTGCAGCCGACCCTCCTCTCCGAGGACCTGGTCACGGCGACCCTGAACACGCTGCTGACCTACCAGCACCGCGCGATCCGCGACGCGATCGCCCCGCGCACCACATGGCGGTGACGCGGGGCCGCGTCCTCGTCACCGGCGGCGCTGGGTTCATCGGGGTGAACCTCGCCCCCGTCCTGGCGGAGCACGGCTTCACGACGCGCTGCTACGACGACTTCAGCACGGGCCACCGCTCCGACGCCGAGCGGGCCGGTTACGACGAGATCCTCCAGGGCGACATCCTCGATGCGGGCGCGCTCGGCGAGGCTGCCCGCGGCTGTACCCACGTCGTGCACCTCGCGGCGCAGGCAGGTGTCCCCACCTCGGTCGAGGACCCCGTCGCAGACTGCGAGCTCAACGTCCGCGGCACCCTGCACGCGCTGCTCGCTGCCCGCGAGGCCGGGGTGGCCGGCTTCGTGTTCGCGTCGTCGAACGCGCCACTCGGGGAGATCACCCCGCCCGCTCACGAGGAGGTGGTGCCGCGACCCACGTCGCCGTACGGCGCCTCCAAGCTCGCCGGAGAGGCCTACTGCTCGGCGTTCGCGGGCTCGTACGGCGTGCCGACCACCGTCCTGCGGTTCTCGAACGTCTACGGTCCGTTCAGCTATCACAAGGGGTCGGTCGTCGCCTCCTTCTGCAAGAGCGCGGTCGCCGGTGAGCCACTCATCGTCTACGGAGACGGTTCCCAGACCCGTGACTACGTCTACGTCGAGGACCTGTGCCGCGGCATCGCCGCGGCCGCGACTGCCGGCGGGACGGGAGTGCTCGCGCACCTCGGCTCCGGCACCGAGACGACCGTGCTCGAGGTCGCCCGGCTCGTGGCCGAGCGCGTCGGCGGCGCGGCCGTCGAGCACCGGCCGGCCCGCGTCGGCGACGTCGCGCGGAGCTCGGCCGACATCTCGAGGGCTCGGACCTTGTTCGGGTTCGCGGCACGGGTGACCCTCGAGGAGGGGCTCGACCGCACCGTGCGCTGGTTCCAGGAGTCCGACGCGTGACGCGACGCTCGACCCGCGCCCGACGAGGCGAGGCGCAGAGGGTCAGGTCCGACGCGGTCGACGATGCCGTGGCGGCCTTCTCTGCGGGCGACCGCAACTCTGCTCCGGCGCTTGCCGTGGTGATGGCGGCGTACAACGAGGCCGGCAGTGTCGGCCCGGTGCTCCGGTCACTCCCCGCGACCGTCTGCGGGCTCCCGGTGCGCCCGCTGGTCATCGACGACGGCAGCAGCGACCGCACCGCCGACGAGGCTCGCGAGGAGGGTGCCGTCGTGGCCTCGCACCGCCGCAACCTCGGCCAGGGTGACGCCCTTCGCACCGGATTCGCACTGGCGCAGCGGCTCGAGGCCCGCGTCGTGGTCACCATGGACGCCGACGGCCAGCACGACCCGGCCGAGCTCCCGGACCTGGTCGGTCCGATCGTCTCCGGCGAGGCCGACTACGTGCAGGGCTCACGCTTCCTGGGCAGGTACGACGACGCCGGTGGCGCACGCGACCTCGGCATCCGTGGCTTCACCCGGGTGATCCGGTTGCTGACGCGGACGAGAATCACCGACTGCACCAACGGCTACCGGGCGATCGACGGCGCGGCGCTCGCGCGGCTGCGGCTCGTCGAGGACCGCTTCTCCGCGCCCGAGATCCTGATCCAGGCCGCAGGGCAGGGGCTCCGCATCCGCGAGGTCCCGGTCCACATCCGTACCCGGGAGGTCGGCACGAGCAAGAAGCCGCGCGGCCTCGGCTACGCCTCGGGATTCCTCGGTGCGATCGTCCGGTCGTGGGCCCGCGCGCGCGATCCACGAACGCGGGCCCCGAGCGTCGGGTGAGCACAGCATGAGCGCCCTCGTCGGACTCCTGATGGTCTTCGTGCTGCCGGCCGTGGCCGGCGCCGTCCTGTTGTCCGACCCTCCCCGGGCCGGCTCCGGCGACTCCGAGCAGACCACCCCGGACCTCGCCCTGGCACGCGGACTCGCCTGCGGCATCAGCACCTGGTTGGTCGGCTCCGGTCTGCTCGCTCGGACGGTCGACCTCACCCCGACGTCGGTCTGGGTGTGGGACGCGACGGTCGCGGCGGCGTCCGTCGTCGTACTGGTCCTCCCTCGCCACCGGGCGCGGCTGGGTTCGACACTCGGTTCGCTCGGTCGGCGCGTCGCGGAGGTCGCCGGGCTCGCGGCGCTGGTGTTCTGGCCGCTCGGCTCGGCCATCCTCCACACCTCGTGGTCACCGCTGGGGTCGACCTCCTGGTACTACTACGGCCTGGCCCGACAGGTCGCCGACGCCGGCTCCATCCCCGCGACGTCGTTCGAATTCGGTACGACGACGCCGTTCCTCAACGACTACCACCTGTTCACCACGGGCACGGCGATGCTGCTGGTCCAGCACCCCGGTGGCCCGATGACGGCGCTCACCGCGATCGCCCTGATCGCCGTCCTGCTGCTCGCCCTCGGCACCGCGGCGCTCACCTCGGTCCTCGGAGGAGGGCGCGTCACCGCGCTCCTCGCGGTACCGATCGCCGTGGCCTCCGGGATCGGTCCGCTGCGACTCGCGGCCTACCGCCCCGAGGGGTTCGCCCTCGGCCTGGCAGTGCTGATGGCGGCCCTCGGGATCGACTGGCTGCGGAACAGGTCGCGGGGATCTCTCATCGGGGCCGCCCTGCTCGCGGCCACGCTGTCGCAGGCACACGGCATCGCGGCGCTGACGGCCGGGGTGATGGTGGTCGCCTTCGCGCTGGTCTCGCTGGTCAGCGGTCCGCGTCGCGAGCAGGTACGGCGTACCGCCGTCGCGCTGGGCGCGCTGCTGGCCGCGGTGGTCGTGGTCGGCCTGGTGTTCCGCGAAGCCTCCGGCACCGTCCACGCCGGCGGGCTGGTCGACCGCGGCGGGCTCGGGGACCCGACCTGGGAGTTCTTCCGGGCGGCCCGCGGCGACGCGTCGTCGCTTCCGCCGAGCAACGCCGCCCTGATGCGGCAGTCGGTGCGTGAGCTCTACGACTGGCAGCGCTGGTGGGTCGTCCCGGTCCTCCTGCTCGCGGGACTCGGTCTGCTCCTCCAGAGGCGGGATGCCCCCACACGACGACTCGTGTGGTTCACGGCCGTCTCGCTGCTCGGGCTCCTGGCCGTGGCATCCGTCTTCATGTTCGGCTGGCACGGCTACGTGCCACGGCGCACGGGTGCCTCCCGGATGATCCTGGAGGCGAGCCTGCTCGCTCCGCCACTGCTCGCCATCGGACTGGGAGGTCTGGGGCAAGCCGTCTGGGACCGGGGACGACGCTCACGCCGGTCGCCGCCGTGGCTCCGCGGGCCGGCCATCCTGGCGTCACTGGCCGTTCTCTCCCTGTGCGGGATTCGCTCGATGACGGACGTGAGCGACTACGACGACGGCCAGGCCCCTTCCCGCGCCGAGCTCGCCGTGTGGCGGTCCCTGCCCCTGACCGGCGACGACGTGGTCCTGGCCAACGGCTACACCGAGGGCTTCATCCCCGACCTCACCGGTGCTCAGGGACTGCTGGACGGCCGTGCGCCGTACACCTTCGGCACCCAGCTGGACCGCGCCAACCGCCTGCTCCGCGGCGCGCAGGCGTTCTTCTCCGACCCGCACCGGCACTGGGACTTCCTGGCGAGCAACCGGGTCACGTGGGTGGTGGTGGGCGAGTACGGCGCCCACTCACTCGGCACCGGGAACGTGTGGACGACACCACGCAACCTGAAGGCGCTGTCGGGCTGCGCCGGACTCCGACGCGTGGCCGCTGACGCACACCTGACCGTGTTCCGGGTGGTCGATCCCGGGCCGCAGGGCTGTACCCGGCCGGCCACCGGGCATCACGGTCGGGCCTCGAACCGGTGACGACTCGGGCCGTCCACTTCCGGCGGCCCACCGGCGCCCCTAGGTTCGCGCCATGGGACAGGGCTCTGCGCGGGACTTCGACTTCTGGGTCGGCGAGTGGGACGTGTTCGGCCCGCAGGGGCGTCAGGTCGGAACCAACTCCGTCACCCTGCTCTTCGACGGTCGGGCGATCGCGGAGCACTGGCACGGCGACGGCGGCGTCGACGGCCGCAGCCTGAACGCGTACGACGCGGCCGCCGGTCGCTGGCACCAGACCTGGGTCGACTCCACCGGGGGCCTCCTGCTCCTGGACGGCGGGCTGGTCGGCGACTCGATGGTGCTCGAGGGGATCGCGCCCGGCGAGGACGGCGCTGCTCCCGCCCGGCAGCGGATCACCTGGACGCCCCGGCCCGACGGCGTACGCCAGCACTGGGAGTCCTCCCCCGACGACGGCGCGAGCTGGACGACCGCGTTCGACGGGCACTACATGCCACGCGAGGCTTGACACCGACCGTTCTGTCAGGATCTACTAACCGTTAGTGAACGCTAACCGAGTAGACGACGGCTGGGGTGCCCTTGCGGACGCCACGCGGCGCGAGATCGTGTCGCGGCTGGCGGAGCGACCTCGCCCCGTCGGCGAGCTGGCCGCCGAGCTCCCGGTGTCGCGCTCCGCCGTCTCGCAGCACCTGAGGATCCTCAAGGACGCCGGCCTGGTCGCCGAGCGCGCGGAGGGCACCCGACGGATCTACCGGGTCAACCCGGTGGCCCTGGCCGCGCTCCGCGACCAGCTCGAGACGTACTGGCAGCGCTCCCTGACCCGCTACACCGACGCCCTGGCCGAGGAGCCGGGGCCCGCACCGGAGGAGAACCGATGAGCCAGACCCGGACCGCCGTCCATCTCGAGGTCGTCGTCGACGCCCCGATCGAGCGGGCGTTCGCGGTATTCACCGAACGCTTCGGCGAGATCAAGCCGCCGGAGCACAACCTGCTCTCGTCGCCTCTGACCGGCACCGTGCTCGAGCCCTGGGTCGGGGGCCACATCGTGGATCGAGGCGTGGACGGCAGCGAGTGCCGGTGGGCCCGGATCCTCGCCTACGAGCCGCCCCACCGGCTGGTGTTCAGCTGGGACATCAGCCCGCGGTGGCAGCTGGAGGGCGATCCCGAGCAGACCAGCGAGGTCGAGGTCCGCTTCGTGGCCGACGGGCAGCAGACCCTGGT
>Ga0070665_100003200_pt1 | contig 17614 bp, 17 predicted proteins | sample KBSS13metaG_FD_65862 | JGI IMG/M metagenome (GOLD analysis project Ga0070665, IMG submission 65862) | Switchgrass rhizosphere microbial communities from Kellogg Biological Station, Michigan, USA - KBS S1-3 metaG | ecosystem: Host-associated > Plants > Roots > Rhizosphere > Soil ...
GAGATCAGCCCGCCCGAGGGGTTGACGACGGGGCCGCTGCCGCCGTAGGTGGTCGCTTCTTCCTCGACCAGCTTGTGCGCCTCGCCCTCGGCGGCGAACCCAAGCGCTTCGTAGGTGATGAGCTCGTTGGCGCTGAAGCAGTCGTGCAGCTCGCAGACGTCGACCTGCGCCGCCTCGATCCCCGCCTCCGCGTAGGCCGCGTGGGCGGCGGTCTTCGACATGTCGGAGCCGACGATCGTCATGCAGTCGGCGTTCTCGTCGAAGGTCGAGCTGAGGTCGGTGACCATCGACTGGCCGGCGATCTCGATCGCCTGGTCCCAGAGCCCGTGCTTGTCGACGTAGGCCTCGGAGGCGACGATCGCGCAGGCCGAGCCGTCGGAGGTCGGCGAGCACTGCAGCTTGGTCAGCGGGTCGTGGATCATCTTCGCCGCCTTGATGTCCTCGAGCGAGTACTCGTCCTGGAACTGGGCGTAGGGGTTGTTGACCGAGTGCTTGTGGTTCTTCCAGCCGATCCAGGCGTAGTGGTCGGGGTTGGAGCCGTACTTCTGCATGTGGTCGCGGCCGGCGTTGCCGAACATCTGCGGCGCCGGCGGCGAGGCCTCCGGGTCGCGGATCTCGAACATCCGCATCGCGTGCTTGTCGAGCGCGTTGGTGCGGTCGGTGTACTTGACCCCGAGGCTGCCCGGCTCCATCTTCTCGAAGCCCAGCGCCAGAGCGCAATCGACGACCCCGCCCTTAACCGCCTGCCGCGCCAGGAACAGCGCCGAGGAGCCGGTCGAGCAGTTGTTGTTGACGTTGACGACGGGAATCCCGGTCAGCCCGAGCTGGTAGAGCGCCCGCTGCCCGTAGGTCGAGTCGCCGTAGCAGTAGCCGGCGTAGGCCTGCTCGACGTCCTCATAAGGGATGCCCGCGTCGGCGAGCGCCTTCTCCCCCGCCTCCTTGGCCCAGTCGGGGTAGTCGCCCTCCTTGGTCCCGGGCTTCTCGAATTTGGTCATTCCAACCCCGATCACGTACGTCTTGTTGCTCAACTGCCCGCTCCTCCCATGTTTGGCTGACTGGCCAAATCTACCGTGCCGAGTGAATTCGGCCAAAGCCGCCAAGCCAGGAAGGCGATCGCGATGCCCAGCGCGGTGCCGGTCGCGCGCTGGCCGGCGGCGCGGAAGGCCCCCTCCCCCAGGGTCGTGCTCATGAGGACGACGTAGGTCGTGATCGCGGCGGTGAAGAGCGCGTACTGGACGGTCAGCAGCCCGAAGCTGAGGGCCGCGGCGACGGTCAGGAAGGCGCCGAGGACGAGGTCCTCGCCCCCGAAGGCCTCGCCGAGGGCGGTGGCGACGATCAGGCCGATGACGGTGCCGATCGCGCGGAGGATCAGGCGGTGGTCGGTCTCGTCGCGTTCGGGGCGCATCACGAAGAGGATCGTCAGCGGGATCCAGAAGCCGTGCTGGTGCAGGTCGAGCAGGCGGTAGGCGGCGACGCCCGCCGCCAGCGCGGCGCCGAAGCGGACCGCGTGGCGGGCGCTCTGCGAGGAGAGCGTCAGGTTGGCGCGGAGCGCCGCGAGGGCCTCCCTCCCACTCCAGGCCTTTTCCGGCTCGTCGGCGGCGCGGTCGCGCGCCAGCCAGACGATCAGCGACCAGGCGACCTGGGTGAGGCCGCCGAGCGTGCCGTAGAGGAGCGCCGGCCAGGCGTCCTCCGCCGGCAGGAAGAGGCCTTGGGCGATCAGCATCGCCAGCGTCACCGAGAGGCCGACGATCGCCAGCCGCAGCGAGACGCAGAAGCAGAAGCCGGCGAGGAGGCCGAGCAGGCCGAGGGCGAGGACCGCGGTCGGTCCCGTCTGGCTGCTGAGGATGCCGAGGGCGCCGGCGACGCCGATCAGCGGCGCGCTCGCCGCCTGCCACCCGGCCCGCGGCCGCGCCGGGGCGTCCATCCCGGGAAAGCCGTTGACGAGGGCGCCGACGGCGATCGCGCCAGAGCTCTCGGTGTCGAATCCGAGCTCGAGGGCCAGCGCCAGCGCGATCGGGACCGAGAGCAGGAAGCCGCGGCGGATCGCCGGCCGCGGCTCGGACGGGCCGATCGCGAAGAGCGGCGAGGCGCGCAGCCGGCGAGCCGTCCCGGCGGCGTTGAAAAGCGGTTGGGACGACTGGCCGGTCGGCACGGAGGTGAGGGTAACCTGAGGTCCCGTGGTCATCGCCGAGATCAGCTCCGATCCCGCGGCCGGGGTGGGGATTCTCGCCGCCCTCGCGGCCGGGGTCGTCTCCTTCCTCTCCCCCTGCGTGCTGCCGCTGGTGCCGGGCTACCTCTCCGCGGTCAGCGGCGTCTCGGCGAGCGAGCTGGAGAGCGCCGGCTGGCGGCGCGTGCTCGGGCCGAGCCTCCTTTTCGTCGCCAGCTTCTCGGCGATCTTCATCCTCCTCGGGCTGACCGCGACCGGGGTCGGCTCGGTCCTCCAGGACCACAAGGAGCTGCTGACGAAAATCTCCGGGGCGCTGATCATCCTCATGGGCCTGCTCTTCGTCGGCTCGCTGTTCATCACCCGCCTGAACCGCGAGTGGCACGTCGAAGCGCTGCTCGAGCGGGCCGGCAAAGGCGGTCCGATCGTCGCCGGGGCGGCCTTCGCGATCGCCTGGACCCCCTGCATCGGGCCGACCCTGGGCGCGATCCTCGGCGCCGCCTCCCTCTCCGGCTCGGCCGCCCACGGCGCCTTCCTCCTCGCCGTCTACTCAGCCGGCCTGGCGATCCCCTTCATCCTCACCGCGGTCGCCTTCTCGCAGATGACCACCGCCTTCGCCGTGATCAAGCGCCACTACCAGGCGATCGTCGTGGTCGGCGGCCTGATCCTGATCGCAATGGGAATCCTGATCTGGACCGGCGAACTAAATCGCCTCAACACCGAAGTCGTGAATTGGATGGAAGAAAGCGGCCTCGACTTCTACAACGAGGTCTAGTTGCGGGTCGGGGCGACGGTCTCCAGCTCCTGACCTACCGCCTCGACGATCTCCAGGCCGTCGTCCTCGAGGTCGCGGGAGCAGACGATGCGAAAGCGGCCGGTGCCGATCTCGCCGTCCGGGACCACCGGCAGGCCGCGGATCGTGTCCCAGCCCAACCGCTCGACCTCGAACGGGTTCATCCGCACCTCGGCCGCGGGGAACGGGCAGTTCGAGTTGTGCTGGTCGATCGCCTGCGAGATCGCCTCCAGGTTCTTCGCCTCGGGAGAAGCCACGGCTGCAGTTTAGGCGTGATCTCTATGGGTCCCGTCCCGGGTCCCTCCTACCATCGACGGGTGAGCTTCGAGCGGACCATCGCCCACCTCGACATGGACGCTTTCTACGCCTCGGTGGAGCTGCGGCGGCGGCCGGAGCTGCGGGGGAAGCCGGTGGTCGTCTGCGGCTCGGGGCCGCGGGCGGTGGTGACCACTGCGAGTTACGAGGCGCGGAAGCTGGCCGGGATCCACTCGGCGATGCCGGCGGCGGTGGCGCGGCGGCGGCTGCCGGACGCGGTCTACCTGCGACCGGACTTCCCCGCCTACCGCGAGGCCTCGGCGCAGGTGATGGAGGTCCTGCGGCGGAACGTCGAGGTGGTCGAGGTCGTGGGCCTCGACGAGGCCTATTTGGACCTGACCGGGATCTTCTCGCCGAAGGCGACGATGCGGCGGATCGCGACCGAGATCAAGGCCGACACCGGGCTGACCTGCTCGGTCGGCATCTCCGAGAGCCGGATGCTGGCGAAGATCACCAGCGAGCTCGGCAAGCCCGCCGGCCTCGTCGTCCTCTCCCGCGAGCAGGCACTGGAGCGCTTCGCCGACCACTCCCCCGGCCTGATCCCGGGGATCGGTCCGAAGACGGTCTCCCGGCTCGAGGCGCTCGGGATCAGGGCGCTGGCCGACCTGCGCCGCTGCGAGCGGCCGGCGCTCGAAGACCGCTTCGGGCCCCGCTCGGGCGCCTGGCTCCACGGCCGGGGCAACCTCCTCGACGAGACGCCCGTCGTCACCGAACACGAGACCAAGTCGCAGTCGACCGAGATCACCTTCGACGTCGACGTCACCCAACGGGCCGAGCTGGAGCGCCACCTGGCCGAGCTCTCCGAGGAGCTCTGCCGGCGCCTGCGCAAGCGCGAGCTCGCCGGCCGCACGATCGGGATCAAGATCCGCCTCGACGACTGGACCAACGTCACCCGCTCGCAGTCGATCGAGGAGCCGACCAACGACCCCGAGGTCGTCGGCCCGATCGCCCTGCAGCTGCTGCGCGCCTACGACCCGCAGCGCCCGGTCCGCCTGCTCGGCGTCCGCCTCGCCTCCTTCGAGAGCGGCGAAGCCGCCGAGCCGGAGCCGACACCGGGTCAGCTCCAGCTCGGCCTCGCCTCGTGACGGCCTAGCGGGTCGCCAGCACCGTTCCGACGCCGGGGAACCCGAGACGCTCCTTGACGGCCTCGGTCAGGTCGTAATCGCGCCCTGCCACGTAGGGGCCGCGGTCGATCACCGGCACGGTCACGCTGCGACCGTGGTAGCGCAGCTTCACCTTCGTCCCGCACGGCAGCGTCTTGTGAGCGACGCCCATCGTCCCCGGCATCAGGGTGCCGCCGCAGGCGACGCCGTTGCCGTAGAGGCCTGGCCCGTAATAGGAGGCGCCGGCGAGGCGGTAGCTCGTCAGCTTGCGCTTGGCGCTGCGCGAGCCGCTGACCCGCCGGTCGTGGACGCCGTAGGCGCGGACCGCGTAGGTGCCGGTTTGCTCCGGCGTCCAGCGCAGGGCAAAGGTCCCGTTGGCCTTGGTCGTAACGCCGCGCACGCCTCGGTCGGGGCCGCGGAAGACCAGCTTCACCCGATGCCGGCCGCTCGGCCGCACCTTGCCGCGCACCGCCAGCCCGTTCCCCGCCAGCACGGTGTGCGTCGAGAGGTGCAGGGCAACGTGGGAGCGCTGGCGCTCCTGGTCGTGCTTGCGCTCGCTCTGGGCCGCCGCCGGCGCCAGGCCAATCGTCAGCGCGGTGGCAGCCGCCACCGCGGGCATGAGTACTCGCATCTGCTTCGCTCGCTTTCTGCTGCCTAGCTGGTTCGCTGACCCTGCGCTCAGAGGCGAGGGGACTCGGCAGGTCGTTTCGGAGATAACACGCTAGGGGTGCCTCCGGAGCGGGAATGTGAGCGGACGCACACATTCCCCAAATGCAACGCAAGTGACAATTTGGCTTCAGATCGCGTATCCAGGGCTTCACCCGGCTCTGGACCTGTGTGCGAAGATGGTTTCGTGAAGCACGAACGGCTTACCGGTCTCGACACCTCCTTCCTGCACCTGGAGCGCTCGGGGGCGCACATGCACGTCGCCTCGACCAGCGTCTTCGAGGGCGAGGCGCCGACCCACGCCGAATTCCGCGACCACATCGCCTCGCGACTGCACCTGGTGCCGCGCTTTCGCCAGAAGCTGCGCTTCGTCCCCTTCGACCAGGGCCGCCCGGTCTGGATCGACGACCCCCACCTCAACCTCGACTACCACGTGCGCCAGACCGCGCTGCCGGCGCCGGGATCCGACGAGCAGCTGCGCAACCTCGCGGCGCGGATCTTCTCCCAGCAGCTCGACCGATCGAAGCCGCTCTGGGAGCTGTGGCTGGTCGAGGGCCTGACCGGCGACCGCTTCGCGATCATCGGCAAGAGCCACCACGCGCTGGTCGACGGCGTCTCCGGCGTCGACATCACCACCGTCCTCTTCGACCTCGACGCCGAGCCGGCCGGCACCCCGGACAAGGCGCCGCCCTGGCTCGCCCGCCCCGAGCCGACCGACCTGCAGCTGCTGAGCCAGGCCTGGAAAGAGCGCCTGACCAGCCCGCCGGAGATCTACCGCGGCTTCCGCGCCGCGCTGCGCGGCCCGCGCCAGGTCCTGAAGGGCGTCGGCGCCACCTCGAAGATGGTCACCGCCGGGATGTCCGCCCCCGACTCGGTCTTCAACGTCGAGATCGGACCCCACCGCCGCTTCCAGATGACCCAAACCGACCTCGGTGACCTGAAGCGCGTCAAGGACGCCCATGGCGGCACCGTCAACGACGTCATCCTCTCCGTCGTCGCCGGCGGGATCGGCAAGTACCTGCGCGCCCGCGGCCACGACACCACCGGCCTCGAGCTGCGGGCGATGGTCCCCGTCAGCGTCCGCGCCGAAGAAGAGCACGGCGCCCTCGGCAACCGGATCTCGGCGATGATGGCGCCGCTGCCGGTCTGGTGCGAGGACCCGGTCGAGCGGCTGAAGCTGATGACCGCCGAGATGGGCGACCTGAAGTCCTCCGGCCAGGCGGTCGGCGCCGAGATCCTCACCAAACTGACCGACTTCGCGCCCTCGACGATCGCCTCGCAGGCCGCCCGCCTGCAGCCGGCGCAGCGTTTCTTCAACCTCGTCGTCACCAACGTGCCGGGGCCGCAGTTCCCGCTCTACGTGCTGGGCCGGAAGATGGAGTCGATCTTCCCGATGGTGCCGCTGGCCCGCCGCCAGGCGCTCTGCATCGGGATCATGTCCTACAACGGCCAGGTCAACTTCGGCCTGATCGGCGACTTCGACGCGATGGCCGACCTCGACAGCTTCGCCCTCGACCTCGAAGCGGCGACGCAGGAGGTCCTGGAAACGGCACCGGCCAAGAAGAAGCCGAAGGCAAAGGCCAAGGCGAAGAAGCGCAAGGCCGCGGCCGCTTCGGCCAACGGCGCGGGCCCGCTCGCCGCCGACCGCTCCTGACGCGCCCCGCCGCTTAGCGGACGAGTTCGCCGCTGACGGCGAACGGCAGGCCGTCGGTCAGGTAGCTCCAGTCGAGGTTGCCGACGTTGAAGCCACCGGCACGGGCGTCGGCGTTGACGATCACCGCGGTGATCCGCTCGAAGCGCCCGGGACGGCGCAGCCGCACGCTCAGCGAGCCGCCGTTGCGCGCGTAGTCGAGGCGCACCGCCGGGTGGCCATGGCGCTCGCTCCCGGTCCGCCCCACCAGCGCCACCCCGGCCGCGGTGCCGCGCGGCGCCGTCAGGTGGACCACCACCGCGCGGCCGCGCCGCGGTCGCACCCGCAGCAGCTGGAAGGTCGTGTGGTTGAGGAGCCGCGTCAGGCGCGAGCCGTCGAGCGGCAGGCGCCCCTGCCGCGGCGGGTCCGGGTACAGCCGGCTCTCGCGGAAGCCCTTGCCGGTCCGCCACTCGGCGAGCGCGGCGGCGAAGCGGGAGAAGTCGTGGCTGAAGTCCGAGGGGCCGCTGGAGCGCAGCGCCCGTTCGTAGCTGCCGACCGAGAAGCCGCCGGGCCTGGCGTCGATCGCGCCGGCCCAGGCCTTGCGGATGATCTCCGGCCCGTAGCGCCGCGCCAGCCACTGGTTCCAGACGGCGCTGCCGTACTCCTTGATCGAGTTCGTCGTCAGCGGCGTTTCCCAGAGCTTCACCCAGCGGCGGACGTAGCGCAGGTAATCGTTGATCCCGTTGTAGACCTGGTCCTCGACCCAGGTCGCGCTCGCCTCGGCGAACCAGGGGTCCTGGTAGGCGTCGTAGCCGAACTGGAGGATGTGGTTGTACTCGTGGGCGAAGGTGACCCGCAGGTCGGAGAGCGGCTTCGTCCCCGGGAACTCGAAGGCGCTGTAGTCGTTGTCGAGGACGAGGTAGCCGTGCAGCCGCCGCGGGATCCGGTGCTGCTTGGTCGCCTGGCCGCGGTCGGGCGCCGCGTAGCCGAACAGTTCGCCGCCGATCTGGGAGAGGTAGACGTCGGTCTTGCCGTTGCGGCCGCCGTTGCGGCCGTCGCTGCGCGGCTCCCGCCAGCCGAGGCGGCCGTTCTCGACCGAGTGCACGCGTTCGGCGATCCGCAGGACCCGCTCGACGAAGTCGGGGACGTCGTCGCCATCGCTGTCGGTCGGTTCGGGGGCGTCGAGGCCCTGGTCGACCCAGTGGACGCAGAAATGCCGCGAGCAGGCCGGCGAGGCGGGCGACTCGGGAACCGAGTAGGCGTTGCGGTTCGGGTCGCGGACGTCGGTCGGCCGTTCCCGGCGTTCGGTCGGCCGCGATTGCGGCATCAGGAACGGCTTCTGCCCCTCGGAGGCGACGGTGGCCGGCGCGACGGGCCGATTTCCCGAGGCATATCCAGGTTTCAGGCCCGTCGGCGTTGGGGACGCCGAAGCAGGGGTCACCGCGGCAGCGAGCATCAGCAGCGCCGCCGTGGACCCGACCAGATGCCGCCGACGGTTCCGCATGCCACGAGAACCCTAACGAGGGGCGAAAGTACCTCCCGCGATCGTGGGAGGAGATACTTCCGGGGTGCGCCTGGCCCTCGCCCAGATCAACCCCACCGTCGGCGACGTCGACGGCAACGCCGCCAAGGCCGAGGAGTGGATCGGCCGCGCCCGCGCCGAGGGCGCCGAGCTGGTCATCCTGCCTGAGCTCTGCATTCCCGGATATCCGGCCGAGGACCTCTACCTGAAGCGGCACTTCCTGCGCGCCAACCAGCGCGCGGTAGAGGAGCTGGCGGCCTCGGTGCGGGGGATCACGGCGCTGGTCGGGTTCGCCGAGCCGATCGCCGAACCCCTCGACTCCCGCCACGCCTACAACGCCACCGCGGTGCTCGCCGACGGCCGGGTCCAGGCGGTCTACCGCAAGAACCGCCTGCCCAACTACGCCGTCTTCGACGAGCAGCGCTACTTCGTCCCGGGCGCCGAGCCGGCCTCGATCGACGTCGGCGGGCTCACCGTCGGGCTGACGATCTGCGAGGACGTCTGGCAGCCGGGGCCGCCGGCGCAGGCGGAGGCCGAAGCCGGGGCGCGGCTGATCGCCAACCCCTCCGGCTCGCCCTACCACCGGGGCAAGGGACACGAGCGGGAGACGATGTTCGGCGATCGCTCGCGTGCCTACGACGCCTACTTCGCCTTCTGCAACCTGGTCGGCGGCCAGGACGAGCTGGTCTTCGACGGGCAGAGCCTGGTCACGGCGCCCGACGGCAGCGTCATCGCCCGCGCCGCCCAGTTCGAGGAGGAGCTGCTGGTCTGCGAGATCCCGCACGGCGAGCCGGGACCGCTGGCCGCGCCGCTCTCCGACCTCGACGAGGTCTACGAGGCGCTGACCCTCGGCCTGCGCGACTACGTCGGCAAGAACGGGTTCGAGCACGTCGGCCTGGCGCTCTCGGGCGGGATCGACTCGGCGCTGGTGGCGACGATCGCCGCCGACGCGGTCGGCCCGGAGCGGCTCACCTGCGTGGTCATGCCCTCCCCCCACTCCAGCTCCGAGACCCAGCAGGACGCGCGCGACATCGCCGCCAGCCTCGGCTGCGAGCTGTTCGAGATCGAGATCGAGCCGATGATGGAGGGCTACGAGCGGGCGCTGAGCGGCTACCTGGACGAGCCCGCGGTAGCCGTCCCGCGCGACCCGACGAAACCTTCCCAGCCCGACCTGACGGCGGAGAACGTGCAGGCGCGGATCCGCGGCAACCTGATGATGGCGCTCTCCAACCGCCACGGCTGGCTGGTGCTCACGACCGGCAACAAGAGCGAGATGTCGGTCGGCTACGCGACCCTCTACGGCGACATGGCCGGCGGCTTCGCGGTGATCAAGGACGTGCCGAAGCAGCTCGTCTACGAGCTGGTCCGGCGGCGGAACGAGCGCGCCGGGCGCGAGCTGGTCCCGGCCAGCGTGCTGGAGCGGGCGCCCTCGGCGGAGCTGCGGCCCGACCAGCGCGACGAGGACTCGCTGCCGCCCTACGAGCTGCTCGACCGCATCCTCGAGTCCTACGTCGAGCGCGACGAGGGCCGCGAGGAGATGATCGCCGCGGGGATGCCGGCCGAGACCGTCGACGAGGTGATCCGCCTCGTCGACCGCTCCGAGTACAAGCGGCGCCAGGCCGCGCCGGGCATCCGGATCACGCCGCGGGCCTTCGGCAAGGATCGGCGCCTGCCCATTACGAACAGGTTCGGCGGCTAGCTACTTCGAGTCCGGTCGCGGCCGGACGGCGATCGTCATCTGCGCCAGGGCGCAGGGCCTGCCCTTGTCGTCGAGGACTTCCGCCTGCCAGAGCCAGGTGGTGCGGCCGCGGTGGCGGGCCTGGGCGCGGACTTCGGCGCCACCCGCGGTGATCGGCCGGATGAAGCTGACGTCGATCGACTGGCCCATCGCCACCATCCCCTGGTCGTGGACCGCGCCGAAGGTCGCCCGCGAACAGACGCTCTCGACCAGGGTCGACATCACGCCGCCGTGCATCAGTCCGAAGGGCTGGCGCAGCTCGTCGCGGATCTCGACTCGGACCCGGGCGTCGTCGGGGTCGTCGCTGAGCCACTCGGTGCCGACCAGCTCGTCGAAGTGCGAAGGCTTAACGTGAGCGTCGTCGTTCACGGCCCCGCACCCTAATAGGCTTCCGGACCGGTGGCGCTGTCCGACGACCAGAAGGCGATCCTGCGCCTGCTCTCCCAGCGTGGCGAGCAGGGGTACGAGGATCTTTCGGCCCTGATGGGGATCGGGGCTGATGAGGTCTACAAGCGGGCCAAGGATGCTGCCGCGGCGTTGGAAGCCGAAGGGATTCCTGCTCCCTCGATTCCTGAGCCGCCCGGCGGCGGGGACTCCCCCTCCGTCGCAAAAGATGGGGAGGCTCCTCCGGGGGAGTCCCCACCGCCTCCGGTGGCTTCGAAGCCGGAACAGCCCACGCCGCCGCCCAAGCCGGCACCAGCAGCGTCGGAGCAACCGACCCCCCTAGCGCTCCCTAAGGGGAAGCCGAAACCTCCTTTGCGGAAAGAGATCAAGTTGCTGGAGGGACGGGGGCTTTGGGCTCTCTTGGCCGGGGCCGCCATCGTGATCCTCTTTGTCGTCTTCGTTCTCTTCGGGGGCGGAGATGACGGGGGTGGCGACTCGACCACTGCTTCCTCTTCTTCGAGCGAAGGGACGGTTGCTGCGCTGGAAAAAGCTTCTGAAGGAGGCAGCAAAGAAGTGACCAAGGCTTCGCTGACCGCCGTCGACGGCGGCGACGCGGTCGGGGTTGCGGTCTTCGGGCGGGTGAAAAACACGCTTGCCCTGCAGGTCGCCGCCGAAGGCCTCGAACCGGCGGAAGAGGGCGAGTCGTACACGATCTGGCTCGCCGCCTCGCCGGAGAAAATGCTGCCGCTGGCCTCGACCGAAGTCGGCGAGGACGGCAAGATCGGCGCCCAGGTCGAAGTCCCGACCGAAGTCCTCGCCTATCTAGCCAACGAAACCTTCCGCCAAATCGCGATCACCCGCACCGAGGAAACGCAGCTGAAAGCCTCACTGGCAAAAGCGACGAAAGAAAAGACCGCTCCCGCCTACACCGGCGACGAAGTCCTCAACGGCGAAGTGACCGGCCCGATCGTCGGCGCGGCGTCCCGCCTGAAAGAACAGAAAAGCGGCGAATAGCTAGGCGGGCAGGAGCTTGCCGGGATTCATGATCCCGGCCGGATCCAGCTGTTCCTTCAGGGCCCGCAGTGCCTCGATGCCCGTCTCCCCCACCTCGGCCTCCATGTAGGGGGCGTGGTCGCGGCCGATCGCGTGGTGGTGGGTGATCGTGCCGCCATGGGCGACGATCGCCTCGCAGGCGGCGCGCTTGACCGTCGCCCACTGCTCGACCTCTGCCCCGCGGCGGGCGCGGGAGATGAAGGTGAAGTACAGCGAGGCGCCGTCGGCGTAGGCGTGCGAGAGGTGGCAGAAGACGAGCCCGGGCGTGCCCTGACCGTCGAGGGCGCCGCGGATCGCGCTCGCAACCGCCTCGTGCAGCTCGCCGAAGCGGCTCCAGGTATGCGAGGTCTCCAGCGTCTCGACCATCGCCCCCATCCCCATCAGCGTGTCCCGCAGGTAGGGCCCCTGGTAGCGGCCGTGCTCCCAGGCGCGCCCCGCGGCCTGGCCGAGGTAGGCGGCGCCCCCGCCGCGCAGGGCGCGGACGGTGAGCGCGCGGCGGCGCGCGACCGACTCCTCGTCGCCCTCGAAGCCGACGATCATCAGCGCGCCGCCGCGCCGCCGCCGCGCTCCCAGGTAGCCGTCGAAGAGCCGGCCGCTTAGCCCCCGCGGCCCGTTCAGCGCCAGGGTCCCCTCGGTCTCCTCCTCGTCGGAGACGCGGATGATCGCCGGCAGGCCCGGGCCTTGGGCGAGCGAGCGGACGATCTCCGCCCCCGCCTCGAAGCTCTCGGCCATCCAGGCCTCGTAGCGGCGGGCGCCCGGCGCCGGCCGCACCCGCACGGTCACGTCCGGGATCACCCCGAGCACGCCCTCGGAGCCGATCACCAGCTCGCGCAGGGCCGGGCCGGCGGCGGTGTGCGGCGTCTCCAGGGTCGAGATCTCCCCGGCGGGCGCCAGCATCCGCACCGAGCTGACCAGCGCGTCGAAGCGGCCGTAGCCGCTGGAGGCCTGGCCGGCGGAGCGGGTCGCGGCGAAGCCGCCGACCGTCGCGTACTCGAAGGACTGCGGGAAGTGGCCGAGGGTCAGCCCCTCGCGGCCGAGCGCCGCCTCCGCCTCCGGCCCGCGCAACCCGGCGCCGAGCCTCGCCGTCAGCGAGCGGCGGTCGATGCTCACCTCGCGCAGCGAGCCGAGATCGAGGCTGATCACCCGCTCGTGGGCTCCGCGCAGCGGCTCGACTCCGCCGACGACGCTGGTGCCGCCGCCGAAGGGGACGATCGCGATGCCCTCCTCGGCGCAGAGCTCGATGACCCGCCGCAAGGCCTCGGCGTCGGGGGGCATCACGACCGCGTCCGGGGCGGCCTCAAGGGCGCCGTTGCGCAGCCGGGCGAGGTCGACGTAGCCGCGGCCGACGGAGTGCCGCAACCGATCCTCGTCGCCGCGAAAGACGTTCTCCTCCCCCACCGCCCCGACCAGCGCCTGCGGCAACGACTGTGCCGCGGGCAGCTCGACCCCCTCCAAGGCCCGCGCCAGCGGCCAAGGCTCGAGCTCGCCGATCCGCTCCCGCAGGACCCCGAGCGCCTCGGCGTCGAGCGTCGGCTCGATCGCGGGGTCCCCCCACCCCCACCACTTGGCGTCGCGTCGCGGCCTCATGTCGACTTTGTAAGGCATAGCCGTACAAAAGCGACACTCATCCGAGCGCCCTTTCGATCCCGTCGAGCGCTTCGTCGAGCATTGCGCGGCGGGCGCGGCGCATCAGCGGCGAGCCGAGCTTCGACATCCCTTTCAGCGACTGCTCCTCCGCCAGGGCGACCTCGGTGCCGCCCTCGCGCTCGCGCAACCGGACCTCGACCCTCGAGGCCTTCAGGTGCCGCTCGAACGGCGTCCCCTCGAGCTCCTGCTCCCAGACGTAGCGCTCGCCCTCGGCTGAGCTGACGCAGCGGAAGTCGGCCCGCACGCCCCGCCCCTCGGCGGTCTCGAGGACCTGCGTCCAGCGGGTCCGCCGGCCGCCGTCGCCGGAGACGTTCTCGACCCGCCCCGTGCGCGGCCACCAGCGCGGCAGGTTGTAGGGGTCGGAGACGAGCTTCCAGACGTCTCCCACGGGCGCCTCGACGGTGCGCGTGCGGGTCACGCGGGCCACAGGGTGGGGCTATTCGCCGGCGAGGCGACGGAGGTCGCGCACCAGCAGCAGGTGCTTGAGGTGGGAGACCGTCGCGGCCAGGCTTTCCAGGCTTTCCAGCGCCTCCTTGCGGCGCTCGGGGTTGCGCGAGCGCAGCGACGGCCCCAGCAGCGCTTCCAGCAGGTTCGCCTCGCGGTCGGCCGAGGAGCGGAAGACGCGCAGGTTGCGGGCCCCGACCCCGACCCGGGAGAGCTCGTTGGCGGCGCGGACGATCTCGCGGTCGGTCTCGTCGTAGACGGTCCTGCCCTCGCGCTTCTCCGGCTGCACGATCCCGAAGTTCTCCAGCTCGCGGATCAGCTCCTCGCGGGCGCCGGTCTCCTCGACGACCTCCTCGAGCGAGAGGTAGGCGCGGGAGGTGTCGACGAGGATCGCCCGCCGCACCCCGCCGGCGGCCGGCTTGCGATCGCCGTCGCCGAGGACGACGTCGCCGCCCGCGGCCAGCTCCTGGCGGATCACCCGCAGCGGCAGGAACTCGTCGCGCTGCAGGCGCAGGATCGTCCGCAGCCGTTCGACGTCGGACTGGCTGTAGAGGCGGTAGCCGCCGGAGGTCCGCCGCGGGTTGAGCAGCTTCTGGTCCTCCAGGTAGCGGATCTTCGAGATCGAGACGTCGTCGAATTCGCTCTGCAGGATTTTGCAGACGGCGCCGATCGTCAGCGCCTTGCGCGGCCGGCTCGGCGAGTCGGCGGTGCGGTTGGGCTGCTCGGAGACGGCCATCGGGCGCTCCTCAGCGCTCCAGGTAGCTGAGCTTGTACTTGCCGACCTGGATCTCGTCGCCGTCGGCGAGCCGGTGGGACTCGATCCGGCGGCGGTTCACGTAGGTGCCGTTGAGCGACCCGAGGTCGTCGATGTAGAGGCCGTCGCGGCGGCGGACCAGCAGGGCGTGGTTGCGGGACACGGTGACGTCGTCGAGGAAGACGCCGGCATCCGGGCTGCGGCCGATGCTGACCCGCTCCTCGGCGATGCTGAAGCTCTCCCCCGCGCGGCCGCCGCCGGAGCGGATGACCAGCGCCGCGCCGGACTCGGACACCACCTCCTCGATGTCGACCGGCGTCATATCACCGGTCTCGTCGACCCGGTAGGTCATCGTCGTCGGGTCGTCGCCGGCCTCTTTCGGGCCGCCGAGGTAGGCACCGCACTTCTGGCAGTAGTTCGCCCCCTCGGGGTTGGCGAATCCGCACTCGGGACAGTGGACGGCCATGGCGAGGTGCCGCTCAGGCGGCGGGGTCGTCCTCCGTCGGCGGCTGGGCGCCCCCGGAGAGGATCTGGGTCAGCTGCTCGACGTCGGCGCCGGAGATCATCGACTCGCCGGCCTCGCGTTTATGGCGCAGACGGTTGACGAGCTCCGCGCGGAGGATGTCGATCTTCCCGTGCAGGACGCGCCGCTTGTAGGAGATCTCGTTCTCCTCCGCCGTCAGGTTGTCGATCATGTCCTTCAGCTCCTTGTCGCTGAGGGAACCGAGATCGGGAAAGGTGTCCTCCATCGTGCTCCTAACTCGAGGAGGCGAGGCCTCCGTTTGCGCGGACGCCGATCATAGCTGCACCGTCGACCAAGGTTCAACCCTAGGTTGAAGGTTCGGGTCAGGCTGGGCGTCAGCTTGCGGCTTGGGCGTCCCGCACCGCGCGCATCCCCGTCTGCGCGTAGAGCACGGTGGCGATGATCGCCATCACCAGGCCCCAGATCAGCAGCGCGCTGGCCACCCATCCGGGGGCGAGCAGGGCGAGGAAGATCCCGCCCATGATCGGGAAGACCGAGATCCGGCCCGGCCAGTTGACCTCGATGTCGACTCCGTGGCGGAGCCCGTACTGGGCGAGGAAGAGCATCGCCAGCTCGCGCAGCGCCAGCGCCGCCAGCGCCCAGCGCGGCAGCAGCTCGAAGTTCCAGCAGACGACGGCGCCGGCGAGGATCGTCAGCCGGTCGACCAGCGGGTCGAGCAGGGCGCCCATGCGGCTGTACTGGCCGGTGATCCGGGCGAGGATCCCGTCCAGGTAGTCGCCCGCGGCGATCGCCCAGAAAACCATTGCCGAGGCGAGCGAGGTGCCGTCGTCGGTGTCGAACGCGAGGACGAGGAAGACCGGCAGCGCCGCCAGGCGCAGGTAGCCGACCGCGTTGGGGATCGTCCAGGGATGGAGCGGCTCGCCCTTGCGGGTCGAGGGAGGCGGCGGCGCGCTGCGGTCGAGGCCGAAGAGGCGGCGCACGCGGCCGCGGCCGAAGGGGTCGTGGCTAGCCATCGGAACGGTCGAGGCCGGCGAGCAGCTCCACGGCTCCCGCGGCGGCGCCCTCCAGCGGCAGCTCGTGCTCGGCGCCGGAGCCGCGCTCGCTCGCCTCGACCACCCCGTTGGCGAGGCCGCGGCGGCCGGCGACGATCCGCAGCGGGCAGCCGAGCAGCTCGGCGTCGGTCAGCTTCTCCCCCGGGCCGGCGTCGCGGTCGTCGTAGAGGACGTCGGCACCGGCGGCGCGGAGCTCCTCGTAGAGCTTGTCGGCGGCCTCGCGCTCGGGCTCGCCGGTCTTGGCCAACGAGACCAGGTGGACGTCCCAGGGAGCCAGCGACCGCGGCCAGACGATGCCGTTCTCGTCCGCGCGCTGCTCGATCGAGGCGGCGACGATCCGCGCCGGCCCGATCCCGTACGAGCCCATCACGATCGGGTGTTCGGCGCCGTTCTCGTCGAGGTAGGTGGCGCCGAGCGGCTCCGAGTAGCGGGTGCCGAGCTTGAAGATGTTGCCGACCTCGATCGCCGTCTCGATCTCGATTGTGCCGCCGCCTGGGGCGGTGTCGCCGGCCTCGACCGTGCGCACGTCCATCTCGTAGGACTCGAAGTCGCGCGCCGGGTCGACGCCGCGCAGGTGGGTGTCGGGCTTGTTGGCGCCGGTCACGTAGGAGTCACCGGTCAGCGCGGCGTCCTTGATGATCGGCAGGCCGCTGTCGACCGGGCCGAGATAGCCGACCGGCCCGAGCTGGGCCTCGATCTCCTCGGCGCTCGCCTGGCGGAAGCCGGTCCCCATCCCGTTGCGGAGCTTGACCTCGTTCAGGCGGTGGTCGCCGCGGACGAGGACGAGGACCATCCCCCTCCCCTCGACGACGATCGGCAGGGTCTTGATGAAGGCCCCTTGCGGGAGGCCGAGATGTTCGGCAACCGCCTCGACCTTGGCCAGGCCCGGGGTGTCGACCTCCTCCGGCGCGCCCAGCGGCGTCGGCAGCTCGACCGGCTGGGGATCGGCGGTCGCGACCTCGACGTTGGCGGCGTAGCCGGGCGCCAGGGCGACCTCGTTCTCACCCGCGGGACAGGGCGCCATGTACTCGTGGGCGCCGGAGCCGCCCATCATCCCGACGTCGGCCTCGCAGCGATACCAGCGGACGCCGCTGCGGTCGAGGATCCGCTCGTAAGCGCCGGCCTGCGTCTCGTAGGAGGCGTCCAGGCCGGCCTCGTCGCGATCGAAGGAGTAGGCGTCCTTCATCGTGAACTCGCGCGTGCGCAGCACCCCGGCGCGGGGCCGCGGCTCGTCGCGCTCCTTCGTCTGGATATGGAAGAGCATCAGCGGCAGGTCGCGGTAGGAGCGCACGTCGCGGGCCACGTGGGTGGTGACCGCCTCCTCGTGCGTCATCGCCAGGACCATCGGCGAGCCCTTACGGTCCTCGAGCTTGAACAGCTCCTCGATCGCATACCGCCCGGTCTTCTCCCACGCCTCGGCCGGCTGCAGCACCGGCATCAGCATCTCCTGGCAGCCGATCGCCTCCATCTCCTCGCGGATGATCGCCTCGACCTTCCGCTGCGCCCGCCACCCCGCCGGCAGGTAGGTCCACAACCCGGCCCCGAGCTGCCGGATCAACCCCGCCCGCACCATCAGCTTGTGCGAAAGAGCCTCCGCATCCGCGGGCGCGTCCTTCAGGGTCGGAAGAAAGGTCTGGGAAAGCCGGCTCACGCCGGAAAACCTACTCGCTACGCCCGGGTGAACCGGCGCCCTGTCGTCGGAGAAGCCTCCTCGTCGAGGAGGACCTTGTCGGACTCGCCGCGTTCGACCGCTTCCTTCTCCATCTGGGCGATCTTCTCGGGGGTCAGGTCGCCGGCGTTTTCGGCCTCGATGTTGGCGACCCACTCGGCGCCCTCGCGGGACTCGGCCTCGTCGAACTCGACCT
>Ga0070665_100003204_pt1 | contig 17603 bp, 15 predicted proteins | sample KBSS13metaG_FD_65862 | JGI IMG/M metagenome (GOLD analysis project Ga0070665, IMG submission 65862) | Switchgrass rhizosphere microbial communities from Kellogg Biological Station, Michigan, USA - KBS S1-3 metaG | ecosystem: Host-associated > Plants > Roots > Rhizosphere > Soil ...
TCATTTCCGCTCGCGCTACTTCGGCGCCACGGTCGGCGTGCCGACCGGCGACCGCGATGACCTCGGCAGCGTGCCCTATTCGTTCGGCACACCGCCGCAAACACCGGCAGCCGTCCGGCTGCAAGGCGCCGCCGGCGGCCCGGGCGGCACCGGCGATGCCGCCAGCACCGATCCGAGCCTCCTGGCCGACCCGACCACCCCGCGCCAGCCGCGCCGCCATGAGTCGGCGCACTGGATCACGCGCAGCGCGCTGTGCGTCGAAGTGCGCGACCCGCGCCGCGGCAACGGCCCGGCCGCCGAGAAGGTCGGTTCGGCATCGGGCCTGCTGTACGTCTTCATGCCGCCACTGCGGCGCCTGGAGGATTACCTCGACCTGGTCGCTGCGGTCGAGGCCGCGGCCGAGCAACTGGGCGTGAAGATCGTGATCGAGGGCTACCCGCCGCCGCGCGACCCGCGCCTGAAGATGCTGCAGGTCACACCCGATCCCGGCGTGATCGAAGTGAACATCCATCCGGCGCACAACTGGCGCGAACTGGTCGAGCACACCGAGTTTCTGTACAACGCCGCGTTCGAAACGCGCCTGTCGGCCGAAAAGTTCATGACCGACGGCCGCCACACCGGCACGGGCGGCGGCAACCACTTCGTGATGGGTGGTGCCACGCCGGCCGACAGCCCCTTCCTGCGCCGGCCCGAACTGCTGGCCAGCCTGCTCCTGTATTGGCACAACCATCCGTCGCTGAGCTATCTGTTCTCGGGCATGTTCATCGGCCCGACCAGCCAGGCACCGCGCGTGGACGAAGCGCGCAACGACCAGGTCTACGAGCTCGAGATCGCACTCAAGGAGATCGCACGCAACCGCGAGATCTACGGCCAGAACATGCCCGCCTGGCTGGTCGACCGCACCTTGCGCAACATCCTGGTCGACGTCACCGGCAACACGCACCGCAGCGAGTTCTGCATCGACAAGATGTACTCGCCCGATTCGAGCACCGGGCGCCTGGGCCTGCTCGAGTTGCGTGCCTTCGAGATGCCGCCGCACGCGCGCATGAGCATCGCCCAGCAGTTGCTGCTGCGTGCCTTCATCGCGCGCTTCTGGGACGAGCCGTACAAGGCACCGGCCACCCGCTGGGGCACCGAACTGCACGACCGCTTCCTGTTGCCGACCTTCGTCAAGATGGACTTCGACGACGTCATCTCCGAGATGCGGCAGGCCGGCTTTGCCTTCGACCATGCGTGGTTCGCGCCGCACTTCGAGTTCCGCTTTCCGCTGGTCGGTGAAGTGCAGGCCATGGGCGTCTCGCTGTCGCTGCGCAACGCGCTCGAACCGTGGCACGTGATGGGCGAAGAAGGCTCGGCCGGCGGCACGGTGCGCTATGTCGACTCGTCGCTCGAGCGCATCGAGGTGCGCGTGACGGGCATGAACCAGAGCCGCTACGTGGTCACGGTGAACGGCCGCGTGCTGCCACTGTCGGCCACCGGCACGGCGGGCGAGTACGTGGCGGGCGTGCGCTACAAGGCGTGGAATCCGCCGTCGTCGCTGCACCCCGCGATCGGGGCCCATGCACCGCTCACCTTCGACATCGTCGACACCTGGAACAAGCGCTCGCTGGGCGGCTGCCAGTACTTCGTCGCGCACCCGGGCGGCCGCAACTACGACACCTTCCCGGTCAACGCCTACGAGGCCGAAAGCCGGCGCATGTCGCGCTTCACGCGCTACGGCCATACGCCGGGCCTGATGCAGACGCCGCCGGCCAACATCGAAACCGTCGGCAGCCGTGAATTCCCGTTCACGCTCGACCTGCGACGATGAGCCGCGCCGACGTCGCGTGTGGGTGCTGATGTGACAATCAGCGCCCCGTGGAACCGCTGAACGACTCCCTGTTCGACGCCCAGGCGCTGGAGACGCCTGCGGCCCTCGCCGCATCGCTCGCGGTGCCGGCGGAGCATGGGCATTTCGACGAGCTGCGCGGCATTGCGGCGCCGGCACGGGAAGCACGGCCCGTCCCCGCGCCGCCGACGGGCACCGTGTTGTACGACGCTTCGGCCGCACCGCCGGCCGCCGAACGGCCCGAGGCACCCGAAGCAGCGGCCGCCACACCGCTCACACCGGCCTGGTCGCGCTTCTTCGACCAGATCGGTCCGGGCGGCTTTGCCGATCTGCCGCGTCGCGCGGTCAGCCTGGAGCGGCAGATCCGCGACAACGGCGTCACCTACAACGTCTATGCCGATGCCGACGGTCCGCAGCGGCCCTGGTCGCTCGACCTGTTCCCGCTGATCGTCTCGCCGGAAAGCTGGACGCAGATCGAGGCCGGCGTGCAGCAGCGCATGCGCGTGCTCGACCGCGTGATGGCCGATGTGTACGGTCCGCAGCAGTTGCTGGCAAACGGCCTGCTGCCGGCGGCGCTGGTACGCGGCCATCCCGGCTATCTGCGCGCGATGCAGGGCGTGCAACCGCCCGGTGATACCTGGTTGCACATCGCGGCCTTCGACCTGGCTCGTGGTCCCGATGGCAACTGGTGGGTGGTGTCGCAGCGCACGCAGGCGCCCTCGGGCCTGGGCTACCTGCTGGAAAACCGCCTGGCCATCTCGCGCCAGTTTCCGCAAGCCTTCGAGTCGCTGCAGGTACAGCGGCTGGCCGCCACCTACAGCGCCATGATGGAAGGGCTGCAGGCGATGTGCCCGGCGGGTGCGCCGCCGCACATCGCACTGCTGACGCCCGGCCCGTACAACGAGACCTACTTCGAGCACGCCTACCTGGCACGCTATCTGGGCGTGACGCTGGTCGAGGGCAGCGACCTCACCGTGCGCGACGCACGTCTGTACCTCAAAACGCTGCAGGGACTGCGCCCGGTACACGGCCTGATCAAGCGGCTGGACGACCAGTTTCTCGATCCGCTGGAGCTGCGCCCCGACTCCACGCTGGGCGTGCCGGGCTTGTTGCAGGCGATCCGCGCCGGCAACGTGCTGGTGGCCAACATGCCGGGCTCGGCGTTTCTCGAATCGCCGGCGCTGTTGGGGTTTCTGCCGGCCCTGTCGCGCCACCTGATCGGCGAAAAGCTGCAACTGCCGGCGTTGCCGACCTGGTGGTGCGGCGAACGCGCCGCCATGGAAGGCGCGCTGCCGCAATTGCCCGATTGCGCCATCAAGCCCACCTACCCCGGCCAGGAATCGCACATGGCTTTCGAGGCCGTGCTGGGCAGCCGGCTGGGACGGCGCGAGCTCGACGAATGGGCCGGCCGCATCGTGCGACAGGGTGACGAACACACCGTGCAAAGCCTGTTGCCGCTGTCGCAGATGCCGACCTGGGCGCAAGATTTCGGCCCCGGCCGCATCGCACCGCGCGCCGTACTGCTGCGCGCCTTTGCCGTGAGCGACGGCAAGCGCTCGTGGCGGGTGCTGCCCGGCGGCCTGGCGCGGCTGGCGGGTGCCGATGCGCAGATTGCATCAATGCAACGCGGCGGAAGCAGTGCCGACGTTTGGGTGCAAACGCACGGCCAAGTCGATCGCACCACGCTGCTGCAACCACACGCCACACCGGCCTCGCTGGCGCGGCATCGCGCGCCCGTCACCAGCCGGGCGGCCGAAAACATGTACTGGCTTGGCCGCTACACCGAGCGCGCCGAAAACTCGGTGCGGCTGGCGCGCCTGACGCTCGATCTGCTGGGTGGCGAAGACCCTTCGTTCCGGCCGCTGCTGGCCTGGCTGCATCAACTCGCGCAGCGCAACGGCCTGCTGCCGCGCGAGGCGCCGAGCGTGGGGGCGCCGTCGCAGGAAGCCAGCAAGGCCGCGCACTCGCGCCGCGTGTTCGAGCGCGCGCTGATCGCCGAACTGGGCAACGTCGAAGAAGGCGCCAGCGTCGGCTTCAACCTGCAGTGCATCCGCCAGGCCGCCGCCGCCGTGCGCGAACGCCTGTCGCCCGACCATTGGAGCCAGATCGTGCGCGCCGAGGCCGAGTTTTTGCGGCGCAGCCGCGAGCAGGCCGGCGAGCTGGGCGAGGGCCGCTATGCCACCGGCGCCGCGCTGCGCACGCTCGAATCGGCCAGCGCCGCGTTGGCCGCCATGACCGGTGCGCAAACCGACCGCATGACGCGCGACGATGCCTGGCGCCTGCTGTCGATCGGCCGCCACATCGAGCGCCTGGCGTTCCTGTCGAGCGCGCTGGCGGCGGGCTTCGAGAGCGGCGCGGTGCACGAGGTCAGCGGCTTCGAGGCCATGATCGCGCTGTTCGACAGCACCATCACCTTCCATGCGCGCTACCAGCAGCGGCGCGATGTCGCCACCATGGTCGACCTGCTGGTTCTCGATGGCGACAACCCGCGCTCGCTGGCCTGGGTGACCCAAACGCTGCGCGGGCGCATCGCCCGGCTGGCCGGCAGCGCGCCCGGCAAACTGACTGCGCTGTCGTACGAACTGCCCGACCCGGCCAGCTGGACACTCGAGCACCTGTGCGAGGTGAAGGCTGAATCGAAGTACCCGGCGCTCGAAGAACTGTTCACCACCTGCGAAGCCGCCGCCTACCACGTGTCGGACGCCATCGGCACGCGTTACTTCACCTTGACGTCCGAGTCGCTCAGGTCGGTGGGCGCATGACAACTCACGTGAACGCCATCATGAAAAAAACGGCCCTGCCCCTTCTGTTTGTGCTGCCGGTGCTGACGGCACTGTCGGCATGCGACACCAAGGCGTTCGACGATTCGTTCAAGACCTCGTTCCGGACATCATTCGTCGAGAACTGCGTGGCGGCGGCCAAAAAATCGTCGGGCAGCCAGAACGATTTCAGCCCGATCTGCGGTTGCGTGGCCGACAAGCTCATTGCGCAATCCGCCAACGCCAAGGAGTTGGTGACGAACTCGGCATCGGACGAAAAGAACGCCGAGGCGGTGCGGCAATGTCGCAAATGATCCAGGTTTGAAGCCATGCTGCTGCAAGTCACCCACGAAACGCGCTACGACTACACGCCACCGGTCGAGACGGCGCAACATCTGGCGCACCTGAAACCGCTGGCCACCGACTCGCAGCGGCTGCTCAGCCATCGCCTGAGCGTGAGCCCCGAGCCTTCGCAGCGCGACGAAGCAATCGACGTTTACGGCAACACCCGGGCCTTCTTCGCGCTGCAATCGACGCACGACGAACTCGTCGTCAAGGCCGAGAGCCTGGTCGAAACCTCGGTGCCGCAGATGTCGCCACTGATCGCGCTCGACCTGCCGTGGGAAGACGTGCGCGAGCGCTTTCGCTACCGCAAGGGCGCTGCTTACGACGCGGCGTCGGAGTTCATTTTTCCCTCGCCCTACGTGCCGCGGCACGACGACTTCGCGGCATATGCGCGCCCCAGTTTCGCGGCCGGCCGACCGGTGTTCGATGCGGCGATGGACCTCACGCTGCGCATGTACGCCGATTTCGTCTACGACAGCGACAGCACCGAGATCAACACGCCGGCGGTCGAGGCACTGGCGCTGCGCCGAGGCGTGTGCCAGGACTTCGCGCACATCATGATTGCCTGCCTGCGCACGCTGGGCCTGCCGGCGCGCTACGTCAGCGGCTACCTGCTGACGCAACCGCCACCGGGCCGGCCGCGGCTGATCGGCGCCGACGCCTCGCACGCCTGGGTAGCGATTTACCTGCCGGGCCGCGACGGCCCGGGCGGATGGACCGAGTTCGATCCGACCAACGGGCGCCAGCCCGGCGAAGACTACGTGACGCTGGCCATCGGCCGCGACTACTCCGATGTGTCGCCGATGCGCGGTGTGCTGCACGGCGGCGCCCGCCATACGCTCGATGTCGGCGTCACGGTGCAGCCGCTCTCGGAGATGCCGCCGTCGCAAGAGAGCGTGGAGGCGCAGTCGCAGTCGCAGAGCCAATCGCAGTCGCCATCCCGAAATCAAGGAGCAAGTTCATGAGCATTTACGACAAGCTGACCGAACTCGGCATCACCCTGCCGCCGGTGTCGGCACCGGCCGCCGCCTACGTGCCCTTCGTGCGCACCGGCAACTTGGTGTTCCTGTCGGGCCATCTGGCCAAGCAGGACGGCAAGGTCTGGGTCGGCCAACTCGGCGGCGCCATCGACACCGCGCAAGGCAAGCTTGCGGCACGCGCCATCGCCGTCGATCTGATGGGCACGCTGCACGCCGCGGTCGGCGACCTGAACAAGATCACGCGCATCGTCAAGGTGATGAGCCTGGTCAACTCGACGCCCACCTTCACCGAGCAGCACCTGGTGACCAACGGCTGCAGCGAGCTGCTGGCCGAAGTGTTCGGCGCCGACAAGGGTGCGCATGCGCGCAGTGCGTTCGGCGTGGCGCAAGTCCCGATGGGCGCCTGCGTCGAGATCGAGCTAATCGCAGAGGTCGCTTGACCGACTAAAGGCCTGCCGCCATCAACTCGACGCGCGTCGGCAAGCCTTCCGTATCGCCCAGCACCTGCACGGCCCGCGCGCCGATCCAGGCGCCGCGGCGCACCGCATCGGGCACGCTCTTGCCTTCGAGCAGCGCGCTGATCACGCCGGCGGCAAAGCCATCGCCCGCGCCGACGGTGTCGACCACCTTCTGCACCGGAAAGCCCGCCACGCGACCCGTACCCGCGACATCGCTGTCGTAGTACGCACCTTCGGGGCCCAGCTTCACCACCACCAGCCTGGCGCCGCGCTGGCGATAGAAGTTCGCCATGCCCTCGGGGGTTTCCTCGCCGGTGAGAAACGCGCCCTCCTCGATGCCGGGCAGGATCCAGTCGGCCCGCGCCGCCAGGCCGTTGATGGTGTCGCGCATCACGTCGCGCGATGGCCACAGCGCCGGGCGCAAGTTGGTGTCGAACGACACGGTGCGGCCGGCGCTGCGCATCAGCTCCATCGACCGCGTCGCCACCTGCAGCGTGGTCGGCGAAATCGCCGGAAAGATGCCCGTGGTGTGCAAATGCCGTGCGCCCTGCAGCCACGACACGTCGATGTCGTCGGGCGTCATGCGGCTGGCGGCCGAGCCCTGGCGGTGGTACTCGATCGGCGGGTCGCTGCCATCGTCGGCGCGACCCTTGAACATCATGCCGGTGCGCTGCGCCGCATCGCTGGTGACATGCGAGCAGTCGATGCCTTCGCGCTGCATCGCCGCGAGCAGCGCCCGGCCCATCGAGTCGGCGCCCAGTCGGCTGGCCCAGCCAACTTTCAGGCCCAGCCGTGCCAGGCCAATCGCCACGTTGGTTTCGGCGCCGGCGGTACGCTTGTGGAACAGGGTGGCGTTTTCCAGCGGCCCAGTCTCTCCGGCCACCAGCAGCAGCATCGCCTCGCCGAGCAGCGCCACGTCGAAGGAGGTTTTTTCGGTTGTCATGTTCCGATGGTATGAAGCCGGCGGGCCGCCTGCATCCGTAATAGCGCGGTCCTACACTGACCCCATCGTCCAGAAGGAACATAACGATGACGGATGCAACCACGACGGCCGAGCGCGCCACGCAGTCGGCGTCGCTCACGGTGCGGCATTTGCGACAGGCCCTGTTGTGGCCATTGCGCCTGATGCCGGTGGCGGGCAAGCCGGCGCAGCATGGGCCCTGGCAGGTGCTGCGCGACATGGGCGACGCCTCGCCATGGCGCGAGGTGGTCGACGAATACACCGGCAACCCCGACGACTTTCACGAGCGCCACTACAACGAGTTCGTGAGCTTTCTGCCCTACGTGCAGCGCTTCCTGTACGGCGAAGGCCGCGGCGCCGGACGGCAAGACCACGTCACCGAATCGCCGATGCGCCTGTTCCGTCGGCGCGACATCACCGGCCTGCGCGTGGTGCCGCGGCCGGGCGATGCACCGATCACGCTGCAAGTGGTGCACATCGACCTGTACTTCTTCTATGACATCGACGTGGTGATGCTCAACGTCGAGGTCGCCACCGAAGACCTGAGCCTGGCGCAAGCGCAAGAACAGCTCTACCGCTTCGGCCGCGCCTATCCGGCCGGCTGGGACGCCCACGGCGGCGCGCTGCATTGCATGGCCAGCGTCGAGTGGCTGGCCGCCGACGGCAGCGTGCTGGCGCGCTCGGACGCACAGCACCGCGAGCCCTTCCTGCAGCACGTGGCCGAGCACCGCGCACCGCGCATCGCGGCGCACTGGGCCTACGTCATGCAACCGCTCGTGGCCGACCATTCGGGCGAGCCGGGCCTGCTGCGCTACCGGCAGATCGAGTACTACCGCATGCCGGTGATGGCGTACCTGTCGCTCGACGAACCGCGCGACCTGACGCGCAACGACTTCATCCGCCTGGGCCTGGTCACCGGCTCGGCCGCCGACGAGGCCACGCTGCCCTATGCCGAGAAACACCTGGCCGACTTCGAGGAGCGCTACTGCTACGACCGCTTCTGGGTCGACGCGGGCGCCGCACCGAACACGCGCTACCTGTGCAACGGGCATGCGCTGATCGTGGTCGGCGACGCGCAATCGGAGTTCTATTGCTGCCGCGACCGCGGCGTGCTGGCGCAGTTCCGGCATCAGCACTTCATGCTGTTCTTGATCGCGCATTTCCAGAAGGCGGCCCTGTTGATGTTCTCCGACCAACTGGTCGAGGCGCTGCGCCGCCTGGACATCCGCGATGCGGACAGCATCAAGCGCTTCAAGCGATCGATCCGCTCCAGCTTCGAGCGCTTCTTGCGCTTCACGCACCGCTACTGGTTCCACGAGATCTCCGAGCAGGCGCAGGTGCGCGCGCTGTCGCATCTGTGCACCAAGCATCTGGGCCTGGACCCGCTGTACGACGAGGTGCGGGTGCGCATCGCCGACATGAACACCTACCTCGACGCAGACAGCCTGCGGCGTCAGGCCAACACGGTGGTGCGCCTGACGGTGGTCACGCTGTTCGGGTTGATCGGCACCATCACCACCGGCTTTCTCGGCATGAACTTGCTGGCCGAGGCCGATGCGCCGCTGCCGAAAAAGCTGCTGTACTTCGGCATCGTGGCCTTCTTCACGGTCTGGCTGACCTTCTACACGATGGTCAAGTCCAAGCGCCTGTCGGACTTCATCGACGCCATCTCGGACGACAAGCAGACCTGGCGCGGCAAACTGAAGGCGCTCGCGAACGTTTGGCGGGCCGGGTCGGATTGAGGCCCATGGCGTCGCGCGTCTCGACGAACAAGCGGGGTTCCGCCGGCCGGCTCCCTACTCGACCGTCGCGCCGGAGCGCTTCACCACGTCGGCCCACTTCACGCGCTCGGACTGGATGTACTTGCTCAGTTCCTGGGGTGTCGATCCGATCGGCTTGACACCGTCGGCCGCGAAGCGTTCGCGCAGCTCTTTGGATTCAAGCGCAGTGACCGACGCGCCATGGAGACGTTTGACAATTTCCGGCGGCGTGCCGCGCGGCGCGAGCAATGCATACCAGACGCCGGATTCGTAGCCTGGCACGCCCGCCTCGGAGAGTGTCGGCACGTCAGGCAGCGCCGGCGAGCGCTGGCTCGACGAGACAGCAAGGACGCGCAGCTTGCCGGCCTTGATCTGAGCGCTGCCTGCGCCGTAGCTCACGAACATGGCCTGCACGTTGTCCGCCAGCAGAGCGGTCTGTGCCACGCCGCCGCCCTTGTACGGCACGTGAACCAGATCGATGCCGGCCATCGACTTCAGCAGCTCCATGGAAAGATGCAGCCCGCTGCCATTGCCGGTCGATGCGTAGGACATGGCACCCGGCGTCTCCTTGGCCAGCTTGATGAAGTCCGCGAGGTTCTTCACCGGCAGCGACGCATTGACCGCCAGAAAGTACGGCGCCGACCCAAGCAGCGTGACCGGCACGAAGTCCTTGAGCGCGTCGTAGCGCATGTTGCTGTAGAGCGCCTGGTTGATGGCCAACTGCGACGTCAGCGCCAGCACCACCGAGTAGCCGTCGGCCGGCGACTGCGCCACGTACTCCATGCCGATGTTGCCGCCTGCGCCGCCACGGTTGTCGATGAAGAAAGAGCCTCCCATCTGCTTGCCCAGTTCTTGCGCAAGCGGTCGGCCGACCACGTCGCCACCTCCGCCCGGCGAATAGGGAACGACGATGCGCACGGCCCTTTCGGGGTACGGCGCCGCGGTTGCAGCGACAGAGAGCGTCAGCGCGGTCAGCAGCGACAAGAGTTTTTTCATGGGTGTCTCCGGTTGAGTGGGTGGATGAGTGTTCAAAGGGCCCTGCCCGTTTGGGCGACGCGCGAGGCGGCGGCGTCGAGGGCGGCATCGGCTTGCGCAAGGCGTGCGCGGCGCTGCCCGATCCAGGCCAGATCGACCGCGGCCGCTTCGTGTTGCCGAACGAGCATGCGATCGACCTCCGCCAGCTGCGGTCCGCCGATGCCACGGCGCCCGAACACCATGTACCGGGGACTCGAAATCTCGGCGAAAGCCGGTTCGTCCAGCGGAAGGGGTTGGGAGGCAATCGCTTCGTAGATTCGCGCGACATCCTCATAGGGAATCCGGCGCAGCTCGAGCTTTTGGGAACGGCCGAAATTGGTGAGCTCGGACGCGAAGTGATGTCCGGTTCGGAAAGGAACGTCGGCCCGCTGCAGCAACGCATCGGCGATCTCGGTCGCGGTGGAATAGTCGCCATGCACTTCGGCGAGCGCTCGCTCCTTGTCGACCACGAGGGCGCCCAGCACCCTGGCCAACAAGTTGAAAAGGGAAACCGCGCGGCCCGATGGCACGGGGTCGTAGGCGCGATAGTCGAACATGCCGCTGCGCACGTTGTGCGCCAGCAAGGCGACGGCTTGCACCTCGCCCAGCACGATGCTGCTCTGCACGCGCAACTGCTCCAGTGCCGCCGGATTGCGTTTCTGCGGCATGATGCTGCTCGTCCCCACGAGCTCCCCTGCCTGCAACGTCATCCAGGGGGTCGGCGCGGCGTATTGCGAATGCAGATCCTGCGCGAACTGGCCAATCTGGACTGCGGCAATGCCGATCGCCGAAGCCACCTCCAGGGCGGTGTCAACGGGCGCGAAATGATTGGCGTCGTAGGCGTTCTCGACAACGCCGTCGAACCCCAGCAGCGACGCCAGGCGTTCGCGATCCAGCGCAAAGCTCGACGTCGTCAGCGCTGCGGCGCCCAACGGCCCCTGATTAACCTGTGCGAACGCCGCCTGCAGCCGTGCGCTGCTGCGGGCCATTGCGCTGCTCATGCCGAGCATGTAATGGGCCAGGGTGGTCGGTTGCGCCTGAACGCCATGCGTGTACGCCGGCACGATCGTGTGCCTGTGCTCCTCGGCCAACGCCAGCATGGCCTGACGGGCGCGGAGCAATGCATCGCACTGCTCGAGCAAACCGTCCCTGAGGTTCATGCGCGCGATGGTTGCCGAGATGTCCTGCCGGCTGCGCCCGCAGTGCAAGCGGGATGCGTCGGCCCCGACCACTGAAACCAGTTTCGGTTCGTAATCGAGGTAGTCGGCCGACCACTGCCTGGGCTGGCTGCTTTCGACCTGGATCAGCTCGAGCACGCCGAAAGCGATGCGCCGGCCCACCTCCGGCGACACGATGCCGGCATCGGCGAGCGCGACGATGGACGCCTTGTTGATCCGGTCGAGGTGCTCGACCGACCGGGCTCCACCCCGGAAGCCGGCGTTGACGTCGTTGGGTTGCGCTGTCTCTTGCGGGTTCTTCATGACTGCCGATTCGCTGATGAAGCCGTGATTCTTCGCTCCGCCCGCCATTGTGTGAAATGAATATTTAGGCCGTGATCATGCTTTCGATGGCATAGTGCCTCGATGCCCATCACGTTTGCGCAACTCCAGTGCGTTCGCCAGGTCGTGGAGAGCGGCTTCAGCGTCTCCCGTGCGGCCGAGTCCTTGCACACCACGCAGCCGGGCGTGAGCAAGATGGTTCGCGCGCTGGAAAAGGAGATTGGCGTCGAAATCTTCACGCGTGCCGGCAACCGCCTCACGTCGTTGACCGAGGCCGGCCAGGAGGCGCTCGCGCTGTGCGCCCGGGTTCTGCAAGACGCCCAGGCATTGAAGCGTTTGAAGTCACAGGTGCCGGCCGAAAGCCGGGGCACGCTGCGAGTCGGAACGACGCACATCCACGCGCGCTATTCGCTGATCGAGGTCGCCACCCGGTTCCTGGCCCTCTATCCGAAGGTCAAGCTCGAGTTCACCGTGGGCGCGCCAGGCCAGATCATTGCCGGCGTGGTGGCCGGCAGCATCGACGTGGGCCTGTGCACCCTTCCCGATCCGATGCCCAAGGGTGTCGTGGCGGTCAAGGCCTACGACATCGACAGATGCCTGATCGTGCCGCCGCGCCATCCCTTGTTGAAGGTGAAGAAAAAACTGACGATGGAAGACATCGCGCGCTTCCCCCTCATCACCTACGACAACAGCTACACGTCGGGGTCGGTGGTTCAGCGTGAGTTTCAGCGGCATGGCATCACACCCTGGATCACGATGCGCGCCATGGACGCCAGCATCATCAAGGCCTATGTGGCCGCGGGTGTCGGCGTCGCCGTGTTGCAGAAGATGGCGTTCAACGCGGCGGCGGACAAAGACCTGCGCGCCATCGAAGTCGATCATCTGTTTCCGTCGTCGAGCGCGATGTTCACGCTGCGCAAGGATCACCTCTTGAAATCGTTTGCGTTCGACTTTATCCAGAGGGTGTCGCCCGAATGGTCGCGCGAGGCGATGGAGTCCAGGCTCCGATGACTGCGATTTCCGCCGTCTCGCTCACGTGAAGCCGTTGTCGACGGCGCTCGCGAGGCCGTGCGGCTCATACTTGCGTGCGCCCGCACTTCGTCGAAACGATGGTCAGGGCAGTGGTCTCGAAGCAAATGCTGCCAGATCGCCAGGCTTGCGCAGCATCTTGTCGACGTCTGCAGCGTGAATTTCCTCGGCATGGATCATCTGCCGCGCGAACTCCTCCAGCGCAACCGCCCGGCCTTCGACGAGCGCAAGCAACTCGCGGTACAGGGACAGCGCACGCCCTTCCGTCTCGAGCGACTCCCGCATCATGGCTGCGATGTCGTGCTGGTGCGAGTCGAGCAACGGCCCGATCGCGAGCGATGGGTAGGCGCCCAGCGTGGTGATCCACTCGCCGACCTGCTGTGCGTGCAGCAGCGATTCGTCGGCCTGCGCACGCAGCCACGAGACGATCGGAATGCGACTGAACCCGAACACCAGAAAAGAGTAATGCGTGTAACGTACGACGCCGGCCAGCTCGGCTTCGAGCAACCGATTGAGTACGGACACGACCTTCGCTTGATCGAGCTGTTCCATGGGAGCCTCCGGAACGTGGGAGGCAAATTATGCGTCTGGCCTGGCCCCCCGTTCAGTTCGCGTGCACGCAAGCTGCGGCCCGGATGGAGGCGACCCTGTTTTCCAGATCATCGACACACGACAAGGCGAACGCCATGACAACGCACGACTTCATCGCAACGCGCGCCCGAGACGCCGCACTCGTCGCTTCGTCGCAGGGTGCCGCATGACCCGCGGCTACTGGATCGGGCGGGTCGACGTGGCCGACCCCGAGGGCTACAAGGCCTACGTGGCCGCCAATGCCGAACCGTTCAGGAAGTACGGGGCGCGCTTCCTGGTGCGAGGCGGACAGTTCCAGAACCCCGAAGGCACGAGCCGATCGCGCAACGTAGTGATCGAGTTTCCGTCCTACCAGGCGGCGCTCGATTGCTGGCATTCGCCCGAGTACCAGGCCGCGGCCGCGCTGCGGGTGCCGGTGTCGACCATCGACCTGGTCATCATCGAAGGCTACGACGGGCCGCAGCCGGGGTGATGTCAAGCCGGTGCTGGCGAAGCTGGCCGCCTTCCAGCGCTGGTTGAAAGGCATGTCGAAGTCGCTGCCAAGCCGTGTCGCACCTGCGTTGCTGTGGATCGCCTGCACGGGGGGTTGCGCACACGCGCCCGCGGTGATCGAAAACAGCCTCGGCATGAAGTTCGTACACGTTCCGCGCGGTGAGTTCCTGATGGGCAGCGAAGAGTCGGTCGACAGCCTGGCGAGCGCTTTTCCCGCGTATGGGCGCGAGCGCCTGGCGGATCTGACCGACGAGTCACCGATGCACCGGGTGCGCATCACGCAGGCCTTCTATCTCGGGCAGCACGAGGTCACGGTCGGGCAATTTCGCCGCTTCCTGGCGTTGTCCGGTCACGTTCCGGAATCCGTGGCCGATGGCACCGGCGGCTACGGATACAACCCCGGCTACGACCCGGCCGCCTCGGCGCGCGGCGACACCTTCCAGGGCCGCGATCCGCGCTACTCCTGGCGCAACCCGGGATTCGTGCAAGACGATGACCATCCGGTGGTCAATGTGAGCTGGAACGACGCCGTGGCGCTGGCGCGCTGGCTGTCCGGGCGCGAGGGCGTGACGTACCGGCTGCCCTCGGAGGCCGAGTGGGAGTACGCCTGCCGCGCCGGCACGCGCACGCGCTACCACGCAGGGGACGCACCCGAGAGTCTGCTCGGCGCCGCTGCCACCTTCGAGCAGGACACGGCGACGCGTTGGCCGGTGTGGCGTGCCTTCGCGCTGCCGGGGCACGACGGCCACGTGTTCACCGCGCCGGTCGGTCGCTTTGCGCCCAATGCCTTTGGCCTGCACGACATGCACGGCAACGTGTGGGAGTGGGTGGCCGACCGCTACGGCGAGCGCTACTACGCGCAATCGCCGACCGACGATCCGCGCGGGCCGGACGAAGGCGATCGACGCGTGCGCCGGGGCGGCTCGTGGCAGAGCTGGCCGCTTTACTCGCGCTGCGCCTACCGCAACTGGAACACGCCGGCGTCGCGCTACCCGCTGCTGGGCGTCCGGTTGCTGCGCGAAAGCAGGCCAGGCGAGCGCTGAGTCATCTCACGTTGCGCACATAGCGTTGGGCCCTGCTCTGCTTGGCGCTGCAGCCGTATTGCGCGAGATACCAGCGCGAGAACGCGCTCGGTGCGGAGAAGCCGAGCACCATGGCGACCTCCGTCAACGGGCGATCGCTCTCGATCACGTGCCGCGCGACGAGTTCTTTTCTGATCTCGTTGACCATCCCCGAGAAGGTGTGGCCTTGCTCCCCGAGCCGGCGCTGAACAGTGCGGCACACCATGCCCAGATGGTCGGACACCTGTTCGATGGTGCAGCGCCCGCTGGGCAGCAACAGCAGGATGGCGCGCCGCACGTCGCCATGCACCGTGGCTTGGTCCGTGTTGGCCGAAGCGTCCAGCAACTGCTGGGCGTAGCGCACCATCGCCGGATCGGCCGACGGGTTGCGTGCATCCAGGTCGGACTTCGTGCACACGATGCAGTTGAGCTCGCCATCGAAGTCCACGCGCGCGCCGAACAGCCTGCGATGCACGCTGGCGTCGCGTGGCGCGGGATGCGCAAAGCTCACGCGGCGCGGCCGCCAGTCTTCGCCCAGAAACTCGCGCATCAGGCGCAGCATCACGCCCAGCGCCAACTCGATCCGCTGGCGCGTGGACTGCTGCGCCCGGCCGGTCGACAAGTCTTCGCGGATCACGACCACGCCGGCCGCCTCTTCGATCATGAGCGACAGCGAGCCGTTGAGCAGGGCCTGATAGCGCATCAGCACGTTCAGTGAATCGCGCAAGGTGGCCTGATCGCGGATCAGCAACCCGACCGCGCCCAGGTTGGACAACAGGCGCGATTCGGCCATGCACAGACCGAAGCTTTCGTTGCCCGACGCGAGCGCGGACATCTGCAGAAGTTGCCCCACGCGCTCGACCGGAATCAGCAGATCGGGCTCGCGCAACACGCTCGGACTGAGCCCCGCATCGCGCAGCATCTTCACGGGGTCGAGCCCGCTGGCGCGCGCCACCTCGCTGTAGTTGGTGAGGCTCGCAGCGCGGACCAGTGGCATGGCAGAACCTCGGAGAAGTGGCGCCAAAGGATAAGTGCGTGTCATCGATTGTCAAGCGCGGCGGCGACGACATCACCACACTTCAGCGCATCCACTGCCATCCGAACAACGAGACAAAACCCATGACGCAAGCACTCCTGGCAACGCCCGCGGTGGTCCGCGCGACGAGCCTGAACACCTCGATTCACGTCGAACCGCTGACCTGCACGATCGGCGCCGAACTCGGCAACGTCCATCTCGGCGCGGCGGCAGAAGACGATCAGCTCATGGCGGAGATCCGCGCTCTTCTCTTGAAGCACCGCGTGCTGTTCTTTCGCGACCAGGACATCACGCGTGCCGAGCACGTGGCCTTTGCGCGCCGCTTCGGAGAACTGGAAGACCACCCGGTAGTGGGCAGCCATCCCGACCACCCCGGCCTGGTCCAGATCTACAAGAGTGCCGACAGTCCGCCCGAACGCCACGAGAACTCGTGGCACACCGACGCCAGCTGGCGCGACGAGCCGCCCATGGGCTGCGTGCTGCGCTGCGTCGAGTGCCCGCCCGTGGGCGGCGACACCATGTGGGTGAACATGGTCGAGGCCTACCGCAACCTGCCCGACGACATCAAGACGAAGATCGGGCCGCTGCGTGCACGCCACGGCATCGAAGCCAGCTTCGGGGCCGCCATGCCGATCGACAAGCGCCTTGCGTTGAAGGCGCAGTTTCCCGATGCCGAGCACCCGGTGGTGCGCACGCATCCCGAGACCGGCGAGAAGGTGCTCTACGTCAATGGCAGCTTCACCACGCACTTCACCAACTTCAACACGCCGGCCAACGTGCGCTTCGGCCTGGACAAGTCGCCAGGCGCGAGCCACCTGCTCAACTACCTGGTCAGCCAGGCGTCGATCCCCGAGTACCAGGTGCGTTTCCGCTGGAAGAAGAACAGCGTGGCGATGTGGGACAACCGATCGACCCAGCATTACGCCGTGATGGACTACCCGCCTTGCGATCGCAAGATGGAGCGCACCGCCATCGTCGGCGACGCGCCCTACTGAAGGGCGGCACCGCATGTTCGCAATTTCTCCGGTGGCGCTGCGCACGCGCGCGAACCCTCTCGTTCCGGGCGTCCTGATGAGCGCCGTGGTGGCCGCAGCTGCGACCTTCCTGGCCGATCACTACAAGGCACCCGTCATGCTGTTCGCGCTGCTGCTGGGCATGGCGGTGAACTTCCTGGCGGTCGACGGCCCCTGCAAGGCCGGCATCGAGTTCACCGCACGCGCGGTGCTGCGTGTTGGCGTCGCGCTGCTGGGCATGCGCATCACCTTCTCGCAGATCGCCGCGCTGGGCTGGCATCCGGTGGTGCTGGTCCTGGTCTCGGTCGTCGTCACGATCGGGGTGTCGATGCTGGCGGCGCGGGCCATGGGCTTCAAGACCTTGTTCGGCCTGCTCACCGGTGGCGCCACCGCGATCTGCGGCGCCTCGGCCGCGCTCGCGCTCGCCGCCGCGCTGCCACCGGATCCGGGCAAGGAAAGGGCCACGCTGTTCACCGTGATCGGCGTGTCGGCTCTCTCGACGCTGGCGATGATCGTCTACCCCATGGTGGTGCGGCTGCTCGGACTCGATCCGCTGCAGGCCGGCATGTTTCTCGGCGGGACGATCCACGACGTGGCCCAGGTGGTGGGCGCGGGCTATGGCATGTCGCCGGAAACGGGCGACGCTGCCACGGTCGTCAAGCTGATGCGGGTCGCCATGCTGCTGCCGGTGATCGTCACCGCGGCGATGATCACCCGTATGCAAGGCGCCGATCCGACCGGCAAGCGACCACCGTTGCTGCCATGGTTCGCCGTCGG
>Ga0070665_100003206_pt1 | contig 17594 bp, 14 predicted proteins | sample KBSS13metaG_FD_65862 | JGI IMG/M metagenome (GOLD analysis project Ga0070665, IMG submission 65862) | Switchgrass rhizosphere microbial communities from Kellogg Biological Station, Michigan, USA - KBS S1-3 metaG | ecosystem: Host-associated > Plants > Roots > Rhizosphere > Soil ...
GTGCAGAACGTCTTGCCACTCGCGAAAGAGCTCGAAGCCGGTGAAGAAGTCCGGACACCCCTCGAAGGTCAGATCGCGCCCGCGCAGCAGCTCGCCGGCCACGGGCGAGTCGCTCGGATAGCCGATGGCAACCAACATGAACGGCGGCGAATCGGGCTTGAAGGTTTGTATCAGAGCCGCCATCCCCTTGCAGACATCGAAGAGTGCGTTGCCGTCGGTGAGATAGACGACCGGGAAGCGGCGCCTCTCGTGCCTGTCTTGAAAGGGTCTCATGACCTGGATCCGAAAGGTCTGGTCGATGTGCCGCGAGGGCAGCAGGTGGGTTTCGATGGGCGGAAAATAGATCTGTCGTGCGGTCATTGCGTGGAGCCTGCCAACTCGAGCCGCGCGGAACTGCGCGGGAAATACCGGCTGGCGAAGGTGAAGACAGCGAAACCCAGCAGGCTCGTCCCCATGGCCACTGCCGTGAGGGCGTGTCCCAGGGCGTCATGGCCGCCAAGTGCACCGGCCAGCAGGCTGACCATGAGCGGGGCCACTCCAATGAAGAGCAGAGCACACACTGAAATCGTTACCGCGAGATATAGACCTCGCAGCTCGCCTGGAACGACAATCGTTGCAAGCGAGATTGCGGCCGTGCCGACGAGGTATCCAGACGTCAGGAAGCAGGTGAGCATGACGCAGGACGTAATGGGACTGGATACGTGCGCGAACAGGGCCGCCGGAACGCTGCACAGTGCAACGGCGCCCAGGGCAAACATCGTGAGGCGCGGACCGCCGAAGCGCTCGCAGATGTCGGCCAACATTCCTCCCATCAGAGGGCCACATACGCCGCTGACGAACAGGGAGACTCCCATGAGCGCACCGACGCGATCGGGGGACAAATGGAAATTGCGCGAGAACAGCGGTGCGGCCCAGACCAATACCGCTCCGTCGGCGATCCAGACGGTCATCCTGCCGAGCAGGAGAGGGCCAATGACGCGCCGGTACTGCCATAGATGTTGCCAGACGTTATGGAGGGAGGCGGCTTCTGCGTTCATTCCGCGTCGGGCGGGCTCCCGTAGCAGGCTCATCAACAGGGTTACCAGCAGAAGTGGCACGCTCATCCGCAGCAGCGCCCATTGCCAGGGGAGCACCGACTGCGCGGGCGCACATGCCAACAGGTAACCCCCTAGCGCAAAGGCTGCCGGCGATCCTGCGATCTCACCCAGCGCGACGAGTGTGCTAGCGCGCCCGCGTGCCGCGGGGGGGTAAAGATCGGCGACCATCGAATAAGCCGCGACAAGAATCGCCGCCAGTGCGAGCCCCGCTATTCCCCGGGTGGCCGCGATGACGTAGGGGCTCGATGTCAGGCTCGCCAGGGTGACCCCGAGGACACTCAGGATTGCGAACGGCACGAACAGCACGGCCCTGCGGCGGCGATCGACGAAGAGACCCAGGGGAATCGCCCCAAGGGCCATCGGTATCGCTACCGCCGGCCCTTGGAGCCACGCGATCTGGTTGTCCGTCAGCCCAAGGCTGATCCGTACCGCCTCCTGTAGAGGCCCGAGCGTGAATCGCGCGTAGGTTACGCCCCATGTAGCTACTGCCAACAGGAGCAGCTGCAACGCGCCGTAGTGTTTGTGCCAAGGCATTCCCTGCATTTCGGCATCTCTCGGTCGGCTCAGAACTGTCTTGACACGTTGAATCCCACCAGACGGGGCTGCAGCACGGTGTAGGCGTAGGGAGGGAAGTTGCCGGGGCCCCCACCCAGGAGCGCGCGCCGATCGGCCACGTTGTTCGCAAACAGGTCGACGCTCCAGAGATCGTATTTCACACCTGCGCGCAGATCGGTGCGGGTAAAGGCCGGATAGATCTGCCGCTGCGGAGTCGCGAGAAAGGTTCCGATGCGTTCGCCGGTGTAGCTGACTGCGAGCCCTGCATAGCCTGTCAGGTTGCCGGTGATGGGAAAGTCCTGGGTGGCCGAAAAGCTGCCGGACCAGCGGCTGCTGAACGGCAGCCGATCGCCGTCGGCGCCATGCAAGGTGCTGTTGACGGGAAAGTTGTCCGTCAAGACCGCATCATCGTAGGCCACCCAGGCGGACAGCTTCAGGCCGCGCAGCGGGTTCCAGCCTATGTCGAGCTCCGCGCCTTCACTCTTGGCCCGGCTGCCATTGGTCCCATAAGTCAGATCGTTGTTGACATCCAGCAGGTTGAGCTGCAGGTCGCGCCAATCGATGTAATAGACAGACGCATCGAAGGTCAGTTTGTGATCGAGCACATCCCCTTTTGCACCGAGCTCATAGTTATAGGTCTTGTCGGGGGCATACTGGCGCGGCACGGCCGGATCCGGGTTGAAAGAGTTCGGCGCGCCGGCGCGGTATCCGGAGGCCACCCGTGCGTAGACCATCAGGTCGGGCGAGATCTTCAGTCGCGGCGTCAAGAGATAGGTAAAGGTGGTTGCCGTCGACTCCAGGGCCGGATTGACCGACTGACCGCCGAACAGCGGTCCGGTCTCGGTTGCCTGGCCATCGGTCTGATGAATGTGACTTTCCCGGGCACCAATCTGGACATCAAATTTCTCGGTGATTTTGTAGGTGAGATCGCCGAAGGCGGCGTACTCTTCGTAGGTCGATGGAACCGGGATGTTGCCGATGTCGCCCACCTTTACGCCGCTGGCCGGGTCGAGCGCCGGCAGATCCTGGTTGAACGGCGACTTCTCATGGTTGTAGAAGCCGCCGAGCAGCAGGTCGAAGTGGCTGCCCAACGGCGTGGCGGCGCGCAGCTCCTCGGTGAATTTGTTGGTGCGGAAGTCGGTGAAGATCGCCGCCCCGTTTACGCCGAAATAGGTCTGCGCCAGGGGACCTAACCGGTAGGTAAAATCGAGTGTGTCGTGGTTCTCGATGATGCTGTAGCCGCTGACCGAGGTGATCTCGACCGGCCCGGCGTTACCTTTGACGGTGAGGCTGTAGGCCTGGGCCTTCCTTGCGAACCGGCCGAGCTGCGGGATATAACTTTGTTGCAGGCCCTGCAGACCGGGCAGGACATCCACATCGTTCGATCCGGCGCCTTTGATCTCCTGGAACAGGGCACTCAACTTCACGGACCAACTGTCATTCAGGGTCCACAGGGCGCTCATGTGCCCGCCATAGGCGTCGGCGGAATTGAGGCCATACTGATGCGTGAACGGATTATCGATGTACCCGGGGTCGCGGCGTACGAACGCGCTGATGCGTACGGCCAGAGTATCCGTTATCGGGATATTCGCGGCTCCGCGGACGCCATAGCCCAGGTCGGCTCCGTTACTGACATGACTCCCACCGGCCTGCAAATAGCCGCTGAAGCGATCGGTCTTGGGATCGACGGTGACGTAGTTGATGAGGCCGCCCATGCTACTCGCGCCGTACAGCGTGCCTTGCGGGCCGCGCAGCACCTCGATGCGGGCCAGGCTTGCGGGGTCCAGATCGGGTATGGCATTTCCGGCGAGGAAGGTGGAGGAGCCGAACGGGACACCGTCGACCATCACGCCGACGGTCGGATTAGTATTAAATCCGGTGGAGATGCCGCGGATGGTGATCATTTCCTCATCACCCAGGCCGACGGGCGACAGGCTGAAGCTGGGAAGCTCCGTATAGAAATTCCGCAGTGCAACCTGATTGGTCTCGGCGAGGGTGTTGGCCGACACTACGCTCACCGGGACCGGGACGTCTTTCAGGAGCTCTGAGCGTTTCTGGGCCGTGACGACGACTTCGCCGATTTCTTCGCTCTGCGCCGAAGATGCGCTGTCGCCGGCGGCCGTGTTGAGTGTTGCGGCCTCGGCATGGGTCAGGAGACCGGAGTGCATGGCCTTCGGCGCGGGAATCACCTGAACGGTGTCGCCGACGACGGTGTATTGCAACCCTGTGCCTTCCAGGAGCGTGGCAAGCGCGGCGCGCGCCTGGACGGAGCCTTTGATGCCCTGGGTGTGCTCGTGGCTTACCGTCTCGGAAGACATCATCACCTGGACCTTGGTAGCGGCGCTCCACTCGAGAACCGCCTCATCCAGGGGAGTGCCGGCGGGGATGTCCAATGCAATCTGTTGGTCGAGTGGTGATCCTGCCAGGGCAAGCCGTGCGAGACACAGCGGCAGGATGCAGAAGAGCTTACGAACGTGACGGGCTGCTAAACTTTTCGGACCGGGCGCGGCCCGGCCTGATGCGGCATCGATTGTGGTCATTGAGACTCCAGCCAGACGGTCCTAACACGATCGACGACGTCCTGTCGGGAGTTAACGACGCCCTCATGCGGGGAGCCTTTTGGGCTCCGCCGGGCAAAGACCTGGCGTCACTTCTATCAGGCGATGGCTGTCAAAAAAGTGACATGCAGGCGCGGATTATTTTCCGGCAGGCTGGCGCAGGGCGGTCTTAGGTAGCGGGAGAGCCGGGACAAAACGCCCGAGAATCAAAATTGCATCGCCGTGATGCTCGACAGTCAGGGTGGGAAAGATGTCCGGCAGACGATCGAGCCAATGATCGACGTCGGTCTGGAAGATGCTGCCGGAGAACTCGAGTGCGGCAACCTCCGGGTCGACACGGATGTGCTTGGTGCTATAGCGCTGGAGATCCTCGACGACTTCCGCGAGGGGGCGCGCGCGGTACATGAACATACCAGGTATGCGGTCCGGGAATGCCGCAAGGCCGATGAGTTGCGCAGTGGAGGCGCCTGTAGCGGTATAGGTGGCCTCCTGCCCGCTCTTTACAAGCAACCTCGATTCCCGCAGTTTGACAGGCTGCGTTTGCGCGCTTCCCGCGGAGACGACTTCCACGGCGCCATCCGATACCCACACGCGAACCCTATGGCTGTACTGGGAATATTGGTGCACGACGAACCGGGTTCCGACGACGACGATGGATCCGCCGGAGGCATGCACCACGAAAGGACGGTTGCCGTCTTTCTTGACGTTGAATGTGGCCCCTCCTTTCAACAGGTCAACTTCCCGAAGCTCTCCCAAGCGCGTAGTGATCCGACTATCTCCCTCCAGGGTGATGAGAGAGCCTTCGCTCAGGCGCAATTCCCTGTGCTCCCCGACCGCTGTCTGGAAGGTTTGCGTCCGCGGACCCGGCGCAAGCCGATAGCTGGAGAGCCAGAAGATCCCGATAGCGGCGGCTGCGATGGCTGCGGCGAGTGCTGCGATCGTGCCCCGATAGCGGGTCAGGACTGGGTATCGGGCCAGCACTGTGCTGAGTGCTGTTGTGCGAGTTGGGGACGAGCCAACAGCTCGGGGCGACCGTGGTGAGTCGTAGAGCAATTCCTCGTCCGTCGCAGCCGATGGGGCAGGCAGTGCGCGCATGCGCTGACGCAGCTCGATCATTGCGGAGTATTCCGCCCGATTGCGCGCGTCGGCAGACCAGCTCTGCCATTCGGCTTCGCTGGTTTCAATGCGCTCATCCGCGGCCTCGTTTACAACGAGCCACTCAGCGGCTTCGCGACGTCTGCGATCGTCGGGGATGCGAGGCTCGAGGGGTATGTTCATTTGGGTCGCTCCTGCACTTCCATTGCTTCGCGGCACTTCTCTACTCCTTCTGCGACCCAACGTATGACCGTTCGCAGATGAACCACGACACCTTTTTCCCGCAGGCGCTGTACGATTTCGGCGTACGAGAGCTCCTCCCAGAATCGAAGCCGTACCGTCTCGCGGATGCGCGGCGGGAGAGCCTCTAGAGTTCTCATCAACGCGAGTGCTTGTTGCTCTTGAGCCACGAGCGGCTCGGGTGAGGGGCTGGACAGGTCGGGGCCACAGGCAATGCGAGTGTCGAGCCGCCGATGGGTTGCTTCTGTGGCACAGCGGCGTGCGAGGAGATTGCCGGCGACCTTGTAGAGATAGGGCGTCAAGTCGCCAATGGGCTGTTTGACCTCCAGCACCGCCATGAATGCCTCATTCGCAATATCACGTGCTACGGCTTCCGAGCCGGATCGCACCTGCAGCCATCTGACGAGCGGTCCATGTTGCTTCTGAAAGCATTCCCGCACGCGCCGCGCATGTTGGTCATTGATCCTGTGACCCTCGAGTGGATAGTCCCGGTCTTCGGTCTGCGCCGGTGGCGCTGAAGCGTGCTCGGGAGTCATGGGACGCGGGGATGACGATGGAGCGCTGCGTTGAGCTGAATGCATCGCGACATCGGACGATCATCGCTCAAAGTCAGGCGGATAAAAAGGAGAATGGCGGAAAAGCCATTTTCTCGAGGGGACATGTCATTATTCGGGGCGCCAACGCCTGTAATCACAATGTGTTGGCAAAATGGAGGCGCACCTCGGCGCGGGCGCCCCAGGCAGGCTATATCGGGGGATGTACTTAGGAGTGCTAATTGTCTCCCGTTCGGGCGGAGGAGGCCGCGGATGCGGGGCAGCGTTTGCAGCCTTTCGTCTGAGGGCCAGTGGTGTGGCGGGCTCGTTGGGGGGCGGTGTCGACTCGACTAAAGCAGCCCGCGCCGAGCCAGGTTGCGCATCAGCGCGCCGCTACCGAAATCCCACTTCATACAGTGTGGACAGTGGGCGACGGTGTTGGAGAGTGTCCCGATCCCCTCGGCCGTAATACTGACCTCATCGCCCACCTTATGGGTGAAGCCGCGCCCGGGGGCATCCCGATCGTGAGTCGGGGCAAACGAGGTGCCGAGGAAGAGCATGATCCCGTCCGGGTACTGATGGTTCTCACTCAGGGTCTGTTTGATGAGGTCCAATGGATCGCGGCTGATTTCCGCCAGACGGCTGCGGCCTTCGAGCTCGAACCCATCGGCGCCCCGGATGCGCACGGTGAGCGCGAGGTTGCGGATGTCCTCGATGGAGAATCGGTCATCGCACAATCTGATGAAGGGGCCGATGGCACAGGAGGCGTTATTGTCCTTGGCCTTGCCGAGCAAGAGCGCGGAGCGCCCTTCGAGATCGCGCAGATTCACGTCATTTCCCAGCGTCACCCCTTTCAGGCGGCCGCTGCTGGAGACCGCCAGCACGATCTCCGGCTCGGGATTGTTCCAATGGGACTTCTCGAGGATGCCGATGCGGGATCCCCATCCCACCGCCGACATCGGCTGCGCCTTGGTGAAGACCTCGGCATCCGGCCCGAGCCCCACTTCCAGGTACTGAGACCACAATCCCTGTGCTTGCAGCAGCTCTTTCACTCGCGCAGCGGCCGCGGAGCCCGGGACCAGATTACGAATCGAATTGCCGACCGCTGACTCGATCTGCTCGCGCACCGCCTGCGCGGCGTCCGGATCGCCCGCTGCGCGTTCCTCTACAACTCGCTCGAGCATGCTCCGGGCGAACGTAACACCGCACGCCTTGATGGCTTGCAAATCGCACGGGGCGAGCAACCAGGGTTTGGAGGCGGGTCGGTGTCCCTCGCGGCCCGTCGCAGCAATCTCATCGAGGCTCCCCAGGGTTTCGCCTTTCGCCCGCGCGACGAAATCCAACACGTCGTCCCGCTCGAGGAGCTCTGACATCGTGGCCGCGTCACGGGAAGTGATGTCGATCAGCTGCCCCTCGCGTACCACGACCAGGCTGGGTCCGCTCACGTCGGGACGCCATACGCGGCCAACCAAGAGAGCGTGGGGGTCGGCACTCGCCAGTATCGCGGTCATCGCACAGCCTGACTTGAGGGAGATGCACGCTATTTTACAGGACGCCTCAATACTCATACAAATGAGGTCGGATCTGGCGTGCGCGACCGGGAGAGTTGGACGAATGGGTCGCGCCGTCACTTGTAAAAATCAAGTGGCGCGCATTGAGGCTTAGTATGTCCTTCGGAGAGAATTTTTCTCTTGATGTAAATGCTGGCTCTGCGGCATCATGCGCGGGCCGGTCTCGCCAAGCGAATTGCGCCGGACCTGGGCGCCCCTATCCCCTGCTCGAGCGTGCCAAGACTCTCGGTGCGATACAGCCCGCAACAGGGCAACACGCTACAGCCGACCTCCACTCATACAAACATGGCTCATGAGGCCTTCGAGGCTTGGGTCTGTCATTCTCAATGTTGGTATGGGCCGCGTCAAATAAAGTATCAACCAACAGGAACCTGACAGCGCAAGTGCAATCCAATGGCCGCGCGGCGCTGCCGCGTGCCGCAGATTCACGCCTCAAGTGCTGTGGCCATCTCATCTCGTTGTTTGGTGCATGCAGGAGAAATTGTTTTGTCGGACCTCAGATCGATGTTTTCCTCCCCGCTCGTCGCTCCTTCTATCCTCGCGCTGCTCGCCGCATCGTCCCCCGGGCTCGCGGCCGGAAGCGACTGGAGTGCCTCGGTGGGCGCCGGTGTCGTCAACTTTCCGAAGTACGCCGGCAGCAGTCGCAGCAGGACCATGCCGCTGGGCTTTCTCAGTTTTCGCTACGGCCGATTCTTTATCGGCGGCGTGCCGGGTGCCGGTACGCCGGCTGGCCTCGGTGCCTATCTGTTCGAAGATTCCCACTGGCAGGTCGGGGTCGGACTCGACAGCGATGTCGCCAAGCCCCGTAGGGAGCGCGACGATCGGCAACACCTGCACGGCCTGGGTGATGTGGAGGCAACCATCCGAGGTGGAGCGTTCGCGAGCTATACGCTGAATTGGTTCGCGTTGCGCGGCGGGGTTTTCTATGACATCGAGGATTCCAGCCATCACGAGGGCGTGACAGCCTCGTTGGAGGCTGTCGGGACTTACAAGCCCTCCAAGCGGCTCACATTGACGGCTGGACCGGGCGTGTCTTTCGGCAATAAGCGCTATACACAGACGCTATTCGGAGTTAACGCGGCGCAGGCGCAGAAGTCAGGTTATGCACAATATATGCCTCAGGGCGGTGTCAACCTCATCAATCTCTCAGTGGGGGCGCAGTATGAGGTGACGTCGCGTTGGAGTGTGGGCGCACAGGCTTCACTGGGGCGTCTGCAAGGTGATGCGGCGCGCAGCCCGATCGTCCGAAGCAAGGATGTAGATGTTTACGCTGTGTTTGTGGCCTATCGGATCCGATAGATTCGTCTGACCTGCCGGCGGCGAGCCGGTCGGCGTCGCGCCCCGTCTGGAATGAGGGGCGCGATGCGGCCGGGCTCGCGGCCCGATAGCCGAGCGTGCTTTGACAAATTGTTTCCATATGGAGCACTATTCTCTTTATGGGACAAATGAGTAATCCAGCCGAAGCGACGGCTGTGCGTCTGGAGCTGCCGACGCCCTACCTGCTCTTTCTGGGGGATACCACTGAGCCGCAGTTCGCCAAGACCGCGTACGGGCTGCGTGATTGGGCGGCAGACAAGTGCGTGGGGGAGTGGGCCTGCGCAACGGCCACCGTAACGACCGGTTTGCCGCGATTGGCACCCACGGAGGCTCGCAACCGTGGCGCCCGTGCGATGGTGATCGGCGTTGCGAATATCGGCGGGGCTATCAGTGCGGCATGGATGCCGCTGCTGTTGGAAGCGCTCGAGGCTGGCCTCGACCTCATCGGCGGCTTGCATACCCGGCTGAGCGAGCAGCCGGAACTCCAGGGCACAGCGACCCGGCTGGGACGGCGGCTCATCGATGTTCGCGTGCCGCCACCCAACATTCCCGTGGGCACGGGCCGCAAGCGTACGGGCAAGCGTCTGTTGACCGTGGGTACCGATTGCGCCTTGGGAAAGAAGTACACCGCTCTCGCCCTGACCAAAGGCCTGGTCCAGCGGGGCGTGGCGGCGGATTTTCGGGCGACGGGCCAGACTGGGATTCTGATTGCCGGGCGCGGCATGCCCATGGATGCGGTGGTATCCGATTTCGAAGCCGGCGCTGCCGAGATCCTGAGCCCTGATGCGGATGCTGATCATTGGGACGTGATCGAGGGTCAAGGCTCACTCTTTCATCCCTCCTATGCAGCTGTGTCATTGGGCCTGCTTCACGGCAGCCAACCTGACGTTATCGTCGTTTGCCACGATCCGACCCGCAAGACCATGCTCGGCATGCCCGGGTACTCACTGCCGACCTTGTTGGAGACTATCGAGCTCAATCTGACGTTGGGTCGGCGGACGAATGCCGCAATTCGTTGCGCGGGCGTGAGTGTCGACACATCCCGTCTGCCGGAGGAGGACGCCGCGCGTTACTTGCAGGCGGTGACGGATGAGCTCGGGCTGCCGGCCGCGGATCCCATTCGCGCCGGCAAGCGGTTCGAACACCTGCTCGATTCGTGCCTCGGCTGATGTAGAGTCACGCTTTGACCACCGGGGGGCGAAACGTGGCCAGCCGATTTCAACGCTTCCTGCTGCCCGGTTTTGCCTTCAAGGCTGTTGTCATCGGTGGCGGTTACGCGACCGGGCGCGAGCTCGCCGAGTTTTTTCTCGGTAGCGGACCACTGGCTGGCGCACTGGGCATGCTGGTGTCGATGGTGTGCTGGAGTGTCCTGTGTGCCAGCACGTTCTTGTTTGCCCAGGTCACGGGCAGTCACGATTTCGGCACATTTTTTCGGACTTTGCTGGGGCGTGCCGCCCCGCTGTTCGATTTTGCGTATACCTGCTTCCTGCTGATCGCCTTGTCGGTGTTTGGCGCGGCAGCCGGTGAGCTGGGTCATGCGGTGCTCCATTGGCCCGTGTGGGCTGGAACCGTGCTGCTCGTCTCGAGCATCGCAGCGGTCGTTACTTTCGGCAATCGCTCCGTCGAAGCGCTGTTCCGTTACGTCACCTACTTTCTCTACGCGGTGTATGTGGCGCTGTTCGTCCTCTGTTTGTTCAAGTTTCCAGCGGCCATCACCCGGGCCTTCGCGGGCAGTGTTGTCGGTGGAAGCTGGTGGCTCGGCGGCATGACTTATGCGGGCTACAACGTCATTGGAGCCGTTGCGATTCTTCCAGTGTTGCGGCATTCGCAATCCCGTCGTGATGCGGTGATTGCGGGCACGCTGGCCGGTGTACTCGGTATGCTGCCGGCGCTGCTGTTCTTCGTCTGCATGAGTGCGTTTTACCCGGGCATCGCTGCAGCAACGCTGCCCGCAGACTATCTGTTGCAGCGCCTGGATGCGCCGGTGTTCCATCTGCTTTTCCAATGCATGATCTTTGCGGCTTTGTTGGAAAGTGGCGTAGGCATCGTCCATGGGGCCAACGAGCGGATTGCAGCGGTCTTGAACAGCCGGGGTGTTGCGCTCTCGCGCAGTCATCGTCTGGTGATCGGGGTCGTCCTGCTGGTCGTGTCGGTGTGGATTGCCGGACAGTTTGGCCTCGTGGCATTGGTGGCGCGGGGTTATCGGCTGTTGGCGGTCATGATTTTCCTCATTTACGTCGTGCCGATCCTGACCGTCGGACTTTGGCGGATAGCCCATGCCCGGCAGCAGCCATCGAGTGCGGTAGCGTGAAAATTCGACCGTTCAACGGGCTGTGGGGACCGCTCGCCATGAGTGGCCAGCCCCTCGAGGCAGTCACTGCATACTCCTCGTGGTCGATCGAACCAAAGAGGCACGGATGAAAAGCGCGCGGATTTCGGCAGCTCTGATGGCTGTCTCCTTGAGTGCGGCTGCAGGGGCCGCAGTAGCCTCGGACGGGGGGCCTACGGCTCACGATCTGAACGGTGCGGATGTCGCAACGTGGCTCGACGGATTGCTGCCTTATGCCCTCAAGAGTGGCGATATTGCCGGGGTGGTACTTTGCATCGTCAAAGACGGCAAGGTTCTCTTTCAGTCCGGTTATGGTTATGCCGATGTGGAGCGGAAAATCCCGATGGACCCCGAGGGGGTCATGACCCGCATCGGTTCCACCTCAAAGCTGTTTACCTGGACGGCGGTGATGCAACTGGTCGAGCAAGGCAAGCTCGACCTCCATCGCAATGTCGACGACTACCTCGATTTCAAGGTGTCTCCGCGTGGTGGCCCACCGATCACCCTCATCGACTTGATGAACCATAGAGGGGGCTTCGAGGAAGGGCTCAAGGACGTACTGACCTCGGACCCGCAGAGCCTCATGTCCAGCGAGGCTTACTTGAAGCAACACCCGCGCCCGCAGCTTTTCCCGCCCGGTTCGGTGCCCGCCTACTCGAACTACGGAGCCGCGCTGGCCGGTTACATCGTGCAACGCGTTTCCGGGGAGCCGTTTGCAAGCTACGTCGACCGACACATCTTTCAGCCGCTCGGAATGCGACATTCAACCTTCGAGCAGCCGCTGCCCGAGCGGTTCAAAGGCATGGCCGCCCGAGGTTATCGGTCGGCTTCGCAGCCCCCGCGGCCGTACGAGCTGATCATTGCCGCGCCGGCGGGCTCTGTAGCCGCCACTGCGGCGGACATGGGACGCTTCATGTTGGCTCAGCTGCAGCAAGGACAGTTGGACGGTTACGCAATGTTGCGCCCGGAGACCTCGCGGCTGATGCATACCCCGTCGGAGACGTCCTTGCCGGGCTTTGCTACGCTGGCCCACGGATTTTTCCATGAGACTCACAACGGCCACCTCGTCATTGGACATGGTGGCGATACTATCTTTTTTCATACCGAGCTCGACCTGCTACCCGACGACGGCGTCGGCATTTTCTATAGCTTCAACAGCCGTGGCCGCGATGATGCCGTGTATGGTCTGCGCAAGGCGGTCCTCGACCAATTTATCGACCGTTATTTCCCAAATACCGCTGCGTCTGCCCCGCCTGCGGCAATGGCTTCAGCAGTAGCAGACGCGCAGAAGATTGCCGGACGTTACGAGTCCTCCCGCCGTATCGAGCACGGTTTCCTGAGTGTGTTTTATCTTTTGCAACAGACGGTCATCGGTGCCAATCCCGATGGGACGATTGTCGCGCCCAACGAATTCGGGGCCGGGGAGACACATCTTCGCGAAGTGGCACCGGACTTGTGGCACGAAATCGGGGGCACCCGGCAGCTGGCCCTTCGCAACATCAACGGCACGAAGACAGTCATTGACAGCGAAGACCCGACGTCGGTATTCCAGGCGTTGCCCGCCCGAAAGTCTGCTCCGTTGAATGTGACCGTGCTGACCGGCTCGTTCCTCATATTGGCTGCGGCCGTCATTCTATGGCCTATCTCGTATCTGGTGAGACGACACTTCCGTCCCCTTCCTGCCCAGCCGGCTGAGATGCGACGCATGCGGACGATATTGCGCAGTGCTGCGTTGTTCGACGTGCTCTGGCTGTTAGCCTGGGTCAGCGTGCTCACTCCGGTGTTGAGCCTACAGTTGGATTCTTACAGCAGCGCGCGCGATCCTTGGATCGTTGCATTGCAGATTGCCGGCCTCGTTGTGATCGCGCTGGCAATAACGGCTATCTGGAGTGTTGTGCGCCTCGTCAAATCGGGGGTCTCCTGGCCCGCGAGGATCGGCAACGGCTTGATCGCTGCGGCCTTGGTCGGCCTGGTGTGGATCGGATACATCGGGGGACTGCTGGGTTTCAATCTGAACTACTGAGCGGCTTATGCATTTGAGAAAAACGTTACGTTCGTTCGTCGCGTGCGTCGCACTGTCGGCGACGTTGCCCATCGAGGCACATCCCAGCAGCTTTACGCTGGAGCAGATCATGAGCGCGCCATTTCCATCCGGGTTGGTGACCTCGCCAAAAGGGCATTCCATTGCCTGGGTCTTTGATGAGCAGGGGTGCCGCAACGTGTGGATTGCCGATGGAGCGGCGGGCTCGAAAGCCCATCGGCTGACTCAGTTTACGAAGGACGAAGGCGTAGACATCGCGGATGTCGTCTGGTCGCCCGATGGTCAATGGATTGCCTTCACGCGTGCTGCGGACCTGGAGGAGGAGCTGCCGGCGAACATTGTCAGTGCGCCGAGCGGCCCGGTTTCACAGGAGGTCTGGCTCGTCCCGGCTGGCGGGGGCGCGGCCCGGAAGCTGGCCAACGGGCATCATGCTATTTTTTCGCCGGACTCCGGCCGGTTGATTTATCTGCTGAACGGCCAGGTGTTCAGTGCCACCCTGAGGGGTGAGCCAGCAGCCTCCCCTCTGGTCATCGACCTGGGGAAGGTGTCGGATGTGACGTGGTCGCCGGATGGCCGGCGCTTTGCCTTTGTCAGCAATCGGACTCAACACTCGATCGTCGGCGTCTACGACATGCAGCAGCGCACGATCACCTGGCAAAGTCCGAGTCTGGATCAGGACACTTCGCCGGTCTTCTCTCCCGATGGGTCGGAATTGGCCTTCATCCGGGTGCCCTCTGAAAAGACGCCCGCATTCGTGGCGCACCGTACCGGACAACCCTGGTCTATCTGGGTCACGGATGTGACTCGCGGTTCCGGGCGACGGGTCTGGATCGCCGCAGTCGGCCGGGGCAGTGTGTTTCATCCCACCCTGTCGGACAAGAACCTCTTTTGGACCGCGCGGGGGGAATTGGTTTTTCCGTGGGAGAAGACCGGCTGGGTGCAGCTCTACACGCTGCCGGTCCGGGGCGGAACGGCCAAAGCCATCACTTCCGGATCGTTCGAAGTGATGCACATGGAGCTCAGCCTCGATCGCCGTAAGTTGGTGTTCTCATCCACGCAGGAGGATCCGGATCGGATGCACGTCTGGACGGTGGAGCCGGGTAATGGGACGCCGCAACGAATCGGCAGCGGGGCGAGTATCGAGGACTATCCGCAGGTGAGCGCGGATGGGGAGCTGACATTTGCTTTGCAGAGTGATGCGGTTCACTCCTTGCAGCCTGTAGTCGCCCGCGGCGGTCAATGGAGGCAGATCGCGCCCGAGTCGGTGCCGGCCAGCTTTCCCTCCGCGCAGCTCGTGACTCCCCAGGCTGTGATCTTTCCCGCGAAAGACGGTCAGGATGCGCACGGGCAGTTATTCCTGCCCAAGGACTCCGGTTCCTCGCAACAACATCCTGCGATTCTGTTTTTTCACGGCGGCCCTGAGCGCCAGATGGTGTTGGGCTTCCATCCGATGGGTGCTTACAGTTGGATGTACGCCGCGAACCAGTATCTCGCCTCAGAAGGGTACATCGTGCTTTCGGTCAATTACCGCGGCGGAATCGGTTACGGCCTGGATTATCGTGAGGCCGAGCATTTCGGTTCCGGCGGCGGCAGCGAATTGAACGATCTGCTGGGAGCGATCAGCTACCTGCAATCACGCCAGGACGTGGATCGCAAGCGGTTAGGTACCTGGGGCGGCAGTTACGGCGGACTGATGACGGCGCTCGGTTTGGCGCGCGCCTCCGATTCTCTGGCGGCTGGGGTGGACTACGCGGGGGTGCACAACTGGGTCAGCATGCTGGCTTCCGTAGGCATGCCCACCGATCCCGGTGAGGCGACCCAGACGGCTTTTCAGTCCTCGCCTCTGGCGACCGTGGACCAGTGGAAGTCACCGGTGTTGATCGTCCAGGCAGACGATGATCGCAGTGTGCCCGCCACGCAGGCGAACGAGCTGATCGCCGCTTTACGGCAACGGCACGTCGAACACGAGACGCTGATCATTCCAAACGAGATCCATGATCTGGTCTTGCACGCCTCCTGGCTGACTTTGTTCCATGCTACTGACGAATACTTCGGACGTAAGCTGGATAATCGATAGGCGGCACCGATGTGATGCGGAACCTAGCGGTTCACCCGATTCCAGATCACAACGGCCCAATGGGCTAACAGCAGGGCACCGCTCGCGAAGAGCTGAAACAGCACAGCTTCCATCGAAACACCTTTCCGGCAGCTTGTTCAGAGGGCGCGCAGTTTACGTAATGCGTGTTGCGCCGGAGTGAAATGGCGCACTGTTTTGCCATATTTCATGGGAATGCCATGAAGCTCGTCTGCAACTTCGCGTGCAATACGCGTCGGTCGGCCGAGGCGGTTTTCCAAAAAATTTCCACCGTCGCGATCCGTTTGCACCCGCTGTTTCGTCCTGGGTGGGTCCCTCATCAAAGGAATACCCCCATGAGCAAGCCTGTCGTCCTCGTCAATGTCCTGAAGGTCGAAGCGAAGCAGCAGGAAGCGCTGATCGCGCTTTTGAAGCAAAACATCGACACGGTGGTTCGCACCCTTGACGGCTGGAGGACGAGCCGACTGATCGCCGCCGCGGATGGTGCGAGTGTCGTCATCTACTCCGAGTGGGAGACGCCCGCCGCCGTCCAGGCGATGCGCAACGATCCGCGTATGAAGGCCTATTTCCCGAAGATCCAGGAGCTCGCGAGCATCGAGTCGATTAGCGGCGCGACAGTGTTGAGCGCAAGCCCGTGAGCAAGGAGCGGGCCTGGTCGGCTTCCTCATTCGAGTCGCAATAGGAGTACCCCGATGGCTCGAATGGTAGTCATCTACCGCACGCCGAAGAACGTCGAAGCCTTTGACCGACATTATTTCGAGGTGCATGTTCCACTGGCGAAGAAACTTCCGGGGCTGAGGAAATACGAGATCAGCCAGGGACCTGTCGCGGTACTGGCGGGATCGTCCGATGTTTATTTGATCGGGACGCTGCATTTCGACGACCTGGCGGCGATGAAAAAGGCATTCGCAAGCCCGGAGGGTCAGGCGGCGGCGGCGGATCGTCGCGTTTATGCGCCCGACGAGACGGGCGTTCAGATGTTTCTTTTTGAGGACCGGGAAGTTTGAAGGCCCTAATATCAAATGAACGAGGATCGGCGCCCGTATCTCCATGCGGGCCGCCGTCGCTGCACCAGGGTTCCATACGTGAACACAGATGAGTTCGAGAGTCGTCTAAAAGCGTTCCGGCCCCGCCTGCACCGCTACTGCGCACGCATGACAGGCTCGGTGCTCGATGGGGAGGATGTGTTGCAGGACGCACTGGTCAAAGCCCTGCGTGCGCGGGCCGAGGGCATGAAGATCGACAACTTCGAGGGTTGGCTGCTTCGCATCGCCCATCATACGAGCCTGGATTTCCTGCGCAGCAAGTCCCGGAGCCCGATCGTGCCGCTCATCGCAGACGCCGAAGCAGTCCCAATATCCGAGGCTGATGGTGTTGCGGTCGGTGTTCAGACATTCCTGCAGCTGCCTGAGCTGCAGCGCTGCGCGGTGATCCTCAAGGATGTCCTGGGCTATTCGGTGGAGGAGATCGCGAGCATCGCCGAATGTACGCCGGCAGCGGCCAAATCAGCGCTGCAACGGGGGCGCGTAGCACTGCGGCACCTGGCGCAGGCCCCCGAGGACACTCGGCTGCCGCTGATGTCGGATGCGGTTCGGCAGAAGATTGCCACCTATGTTCATCTGTTTCAGGTTGGCGACTTCGATGCGATCCGCGCCCTGCTTGCCGAGGACGTGAAGCTGGAGCTGGTCAATCGGCTCAAGCTCGAAGGCCGCGACAAAGTCGACGTGTATTTCACGCGCTATGCGCAAGAGACCAAATGGCGGTTCGCGCTCGGTGCGGTTGAAGGGCAACCGGCGATGCTGGTTTTCGACGGCACGGGAGCGATGGAAAGACCTGCGCATTTTGTGCTGATCGCCTGGCGGTCAGACCGGGTCATGGCGATCCGGGATTTTCTGTTCGCCGACTATGCGCTCGAAGCCATGGATTGGGTGCGGTTGGGCTGACCAGGGTGAGGATCGAGCTACCTCTCGCGCCCCAGCGGTTGCATCGCATACTCATGAGCCATCGTTTCGACACATTCGATGAAACTGGACGGTAGCCGTTCGAGCGGGACCGAAAGTGAGAAACGGCTGTAGCAGGCGCCGCGATGGTCGACATAGTTGGCGTGCAGCCAGTAGCGATCGTCCAGCCAGTGTTGGACACAGTATCGGGACGGTCCGGCCG
>Ga0070665_100003209_pt1 | contig 17592 bp, 14 predicted proteins | sample KBSS13metaG_FD_65862 | JGI IMG/M metagenome (GOLD analysis project Ga0070665, IMG submission 65862) | Switchgrass rhizosphere microbial communities from Kellogg Biological Station, Michigan, USA - KBS S1-3 metaG | ecosystem: Host-associated > Plants > Roots > Rhizosphere > Soil ...
CACGACGAACAGCATGCGTGCGCGTGTCATCCGCTCGTTCAGGCACAGCACCGCCATGACAATGACCAGCATGGGCGACGAGTAGTTGAGCGCCGTCGCGTCCGCGAGCGGCATGTACTTGAGTGCCGACATGAACAGGAGCGCCGAGCACACGATGACGAGACCGCGCGCGATCTGCAGCTTCGGCCGCGGCGTGCGGACGAGATCGAGGCGCATCGACGGTCCCAGCCACAGCGCCATCACCGCCGCCTGGAACCCCCATCGCGCCCACACCAGGAGCGGTACCGGGTAATGCGGCGCGAGGTGCTTGACGATCGTATCCAGCGCGGCGAAGCACAGCGTGGACGCGACAATGAGCATGATCGCGGACGATGAAGCATGCGTTGCGCGCATGGTCGTACTCTACGGGTTTTACGTCCTCCCGCAGCGCTCCGCGCTGTCAACGCGAATATTCCACGCATGCAACGACGGCGATTCCGTTGCGCGCCGGGCGCCTTGAGATCAATGCCTTGCTGCGGTCTGCAATGGAACTTCGCGAAACCGAGGTGGCAAGCAGCCGACGAGCGGCAGCATGCAGGCTCGCGATGCCACGGTTTTGGCACTGGGCCAATCCACTGCCAATCTTGATCGAGAACGTCGCGGCCGGCCCGCGCGCATAATGTCGCGCTGACGCTTGCGTTGCGCCATGACCAACACCAGGAGACGTTCATGCTTGCCCGTCGCGCCGTCCGCTTTCTCCTAGTCGCCGTTGCGCTTGCGTGTCTCGCGCCGCTCGCGGACGCGCAAAATTTCGCCGAGAATCGCGTCGTGATCCAGGTCAGCGACGCCGATTCGTCGAAGTGGAATCTGGCGCTCAACAACGCGAAGAATCTGCAAACCGACCTCGGGGCGAAGAACGTCGACATCGAGATCGTTGCGTATGGTCCCGGCATCGGGATGCTGAAGGCCGACTCCGTCGCGGGCAATCGCATCGGCGAGGCGCTCGGCGCGGGCGTGAAGATCGTTGCCTGCGAAAACACGATGCGCGGGCAGAAGCTCGCCAAGGCCGACATGCTGAACGGCATCGGCTATGTCGATGCGGGAGTCGTCGAGATCATGCGCCGGCAGCAGGAGCACTGGGCCTACCTGAGGCCCTAGCTGGCGCCTCCGCGCTGCAACGCGGGGGATAAAGAGCCCCGCCGCCGTTCCCTGTTTTGCACTGCAGCACCGTTCCCCGGTGCGCCGTCGGTCCTGCTTGGCACAAAGCTTGCCACTTGGCTTGGTTACCATGCTTCCGGACCCTCAAACGGCATCGGGGCTGTCGCGTTGCGGCAACCGCCGTCCTGGCGCGCGTCGCTGCGCGTCGTTTAGCGAAGGGCGCCGCGCCGCACGGACGTGGCCGAGGCCATGAAGCGCAGGACCGACATCGGGGTCTTCGCGCTGGCGCTGGCTGCCGCGGGCGTAGCAGCCAGCGCGGTCATCGGCTTCCTGATCGACGACCCGTTTCTGTTCGAGCCGCTGCCGACACTGCCGGGGATGTTTCTCACCGGAGCACTCGCGATCTTCCTGGGCGCCGCCGCTTTGCTCCTGGGACGGCGGACGCAGCGGACCGAGCGGCTGCGCGCCATCCTCGGCGCATTCGTCGCGACCATCGGCGCGCTGGGCGCCCTCCAATGGTTAAGCGCGACGCAATGGGGAATCGACCTCGCAAGCCTGGCGTTGAACCTGCGCTCGGACTGGGGCCTTCCCGAGCCCGGCCTCCCTTCGCCGGTCGCCTGTGTTTGCCTCATGTTGCTGGGCGTTGGCGTCGCCGCTCTCCCGCTCGCAGCGCGCCGGCATTCCGTGCTGCCGCTCGCGACCGTGGCGGTGATCGCCGCCATGTTCGGCGCGACTACGCTTGCGGGCTACCTCTTCCGGATCGAATTCCTCATCAGCTGGCCGAGCCGCACGCCAATGCCACCGCAGTCTGCGGCCGCGATCACGTTCCTCGGACTGGGGCTCTGGCGAGCGGTGTTGCTCCGCGCACAAGGGGACGCCGAATCGCAGCTGGTCGACAAGGCACGGCTGATCGAAATGACCGCCGTCTGGGTACTCGCGCTGTGCGCGCTGGTCGCAGGTGTATCGACGTTCGCGCTGGCGCAGTACGAGTACCGCGACCTGGCGCGCGCGGATCTCGAGCGAACGCTGCGCGAACGGCGCGCGTTCCTGGAATACGCGCTGACCGAGCACACGCAGCAAGTGAGTCTCGCCGCCGCGCTGCCAGACCTCGGAGCGGTACGCGCATCGCGGCGGGTCGCCCTCGAGACGGCGGCGCGAACGCGCACCCAGCACGGCTTTTCAGGCTGGCGCTACGAGATCGGCGACGAGGTCGTGTCGGCGGGAAACTTCATCGACAATCCGGTGATGCGCGTGCAGTTGCATGGGCCATTCGCCACCGAGCTTCTCTGGCGTGAGGGCTACTACCTGCGCACGCGACTCGCGCTCCATGACGGCACGCGCCTCGTCGGGTACGCGGTCGCGGAGGAGCCTTTCCCGGAGCTGACACGCTTGAAGCTTTTGGCGGACTCCCGCGGCGAGACGGGCGAGATGGCACTGTGTGCAATTGCCCCGGCGGAAACCGCGATGCGATGTTTTCCCCTGCGTTCCAACCCCGACGCCGCCTTGGTGCCACGGACGATCCGCGGCAAGGTACTGCCGATGAGCCGTGCGCTCGATTTTGAAACGGGTGTCGAGGAGACCCTGGACTATCGCCAGCACCGCGTGCTGGCGGCGTACGGTCCAGTCGGGTTCACGGGCCTCGGCATGGTAATCAAGATCGATGCAGCGGAGCTCAACGAGCCGCTCGGGCGCCGGTTCGGCGAAGCGATGCTGATGCTGTTCGCGCTTGCGGCGGGAGGCGTGTGGCTCACGCGCCGGCGGTTGCGGCCGCTCACCGCCGCGCTCGTGAACGCACGCGAGGAGTCCGCACGCGTCGCGCAGCAGTTCAAGGCGGCAGCCGAGTCGAGCCTTGACGCCTACTTCATTCTCGACTGCGTTCGCGACACGCGCGGCGCGATCGCGAACTTCCGCGTGTCATATATGAACGCGAGCGGCGAGGTGCTGAGCGGCCGTCCCAGCGAAGAAATCCGCGGCCGGACCTTGCAGGAGGCGCTGCCTCCCGCAGAAGCGGCATTTTTCCTGGACCGCTATCGCCGGATCGTGCAAACCGGCGAATCGCTGAACGAGGAGTTCCGCACGACAAATTCCGAGGTCGGCGTGCTATGGGTCGCACACCAGGCGGTCAAGCTGGGGGATGGCGTCTCCGTGACCGCGCGCGATATCACGCAACGGAAAACGATCGAAGCGCAGCTGCGGGAGCGCGCGGAGAACGACGTGCTGACCGGCATGCCGAACCGCGCCCGCTTTTTCGAGCGACTCGAAGGCGGTCTCAAGCGCGCGCGCGCCGAGCGCACCGGCGTCGCCGTCCTGTTCCTGGACCTCGATCATTTCAAGCAGGTGAACGATCGCAACGGACATGCTGCCGGCGATGCGGTGCTGGTGGAATTCGCGCGGCGGCTGCGGAGCTCGGTACGGGAGACGGACATCGTCGCGCGCCTGGGCGGCGACGAATTCGCGATCCTGCTGGCGGATATCGACGCCACGAGCGAAGCCGAAACCGTGGCCATGCACATCGTTGCGGCCATCGGCGAGCCCTTCGTCGTCGAGGGCAGACGCCTTCACGTCACCACGAGCATCGGCATCGGCTACTGTGCGCGCGGCATGGAAACGGCGCAGTCGCTTTTGGCCCGCGCCGACCGCAAGCTCTATCAGGCGAAAGCGGCAGGTCGGGGTCGCTTCGCAAGCGCGCAGGAGTCGCGCGCCGCCTGACACTCATGCGTCAAGCTGGAGCGGGTGAAGGGAATCGAACCCTCGTCGTAGGCTTGGGAAGCCTCTGCTCTGCCATTGAGCTACACCCGCTTTGCCTTTGCTCGTGGGCTGTAACGGCCCGCTAGCGCAGCCACTTGTTCACGATGCGATCGTAGTCGCCGCTTGCCTTGGCGAGATGGAAATACTGGTCCATCCACGCCTTCATCGCGCCATCGCCGCGCGGCAGCAACCACGCCATCTCGCCGTACTGCAGCGGCTTGTCGGGGTTCACAGCGCAGAGTCCCGGCCGCAGCTTCGACTGGACGATCGTCTCGACCGATTCGGAAATCATGACGTCCGCGTTGCCCTTCAGGATCTCGTCGAAGATCGTCACGTTGTCGTTGAAGATGACGATCTTCGCCTGCTTGAAGTTCGCGCGCGCAAAGCGCTCGTTGCTGCCGCCGGGGTTCTCGATCACGGTGACGCCGGGCTTGTCGATGTCCGCGATCGTCTGGAACTTCGCGACGTTCTCGCACTTGGTGATCGGCGCCTTGCCGTTGACCATGTAAGGCGTCGTGAAGAACGCCGCCTTCTGGCGGTCGAGCGTAACCGAGATGCCGCCGACCGCGACGTCGCATTTCTCGGTGAAGTCCTTCATCAAGGTCGGCCAGCCCGTTTTCACCATCTCGACTTCGACGCCGAGCGATTTCGCTGCGGCCTGCACGAGATCGATGTCGAGCCCTTCGTAGGCGGCATCGGGTTTGTAGAGGCTGAACGGCTTGTAGTCACCGGGCGTGCAGACGCGGAGTTTGCCCGACTTCACGACGTCGTCCAGGCGGGACGGGGCGACGACCTGGGCGACCGCGAGCGGGGCGGCGAGCGCAGCGAAGGCACCGAGCGCAGCGGCGAAAAATCGGATCGACATGGCGACTCCAACATGAGAAACGGAAAAGCGACGGGAACCGGTTCCCCGAGCGGCGCGATTGTAACGCTCCGAGCCGCGCAGATGTTTCCGAATGTTTCCAGTCGGCGTAAAACCGCGGAATCCTCAGCGTAGTCAAAATGTTGCGGCGTTTGCATTGGCATCGCCGCCAACGGAATCAACGTCGCGCTGCGCGGTCATAACCGCATCCTGCATTGCGCTCGTCCGTATCGGCGCAAATGCCGTCCATTTGCGCTTCAGGGGACTTTGAACGATGTCGCGACGCCGCGTCCTGACCGTCGCAGTGTGCGGATTGCTCGCCGTGGGCGCGGCCGTGGCCGCGTTTCGCTATGTGCCGGGCTCGCGCGCCGCCGCACCCAAGGCGGTACCCGCCGTTCCCGTCACCGTCGCCCCGGTCGTCACCAAAAGCGTTCCAGTCAGGCTTTATGCGATCGGGAACGTCGAGCCGTCGACGACCGTAGCCTTGAAGGCGCGCGTCGACGGCCAGATTGTTTCGGTGGCCTTCAAGGAAGGCGACCAGGTCAAGCAGGGCGCAACGCTGTTCGAAATCGACCGGCGGCCGTTCGAAGCGCTGCTCAGGCAGGCGCAGGCGAACCTTGCGAAGGACAAGGCGCTGCTGGACCACGCCAACCAGCAGGAAAAGCGCTACAAGGAGCTGCTCGACCAGAAGTTCATCTCGCCGGACGGCTACGAGCAGGTCCGCACGAACGCCGAGACCGCGGCCGCCACCGTCGGCGCCGACGAGGCTGCCATCGAGACCGTGCGCCTGTCGCTCGACTACTGCACCATCCGCTCGCCGATTACCGGCTACGCCGGAAAAATAATGATCCAGCAGGGCAACCTGGTGAAGGCGAACGACACCAGCCCGCTGGTCGTGCTCAACCAGATCGTCCCCGTCTTCGTCGAGTTCTCCGTGCCCGAGCAACGCCTGCCCGACGTGCGCCGCTACCAGGCGGACGGCGAGCTTCAGGTGAGTGCCGCGCTCGTTGATTCATCCCATGCGGCGGCGACGGGCACGCTTTCGTTCATCGACAACACCACCGACGTCGCGACCGGCACGATCAAGCTCAAGGCCGAGTTTCGCAACGTCGACACGGCGCTGTGGCCCGGCCAGTTCGTGAACGTCGTGCTCACGCTCACGCAACAGAAGGACGCCGTGGTGGCGCCGTCGCGCGCCATCCAGAACGGTCCCAACGGCCAGTACGCGTTCGTCGTCAGGCCCGACCAAAGCGTGGAGCTCCGACCGGTCAAGGTCGCGCGCACGGAGGGCGACGACGCGGTCGTCGCGTCGGGCCTCACGTCGGGCGAGCAGGTCGTCACCACCGGACAGCTCCGGCTGGCGCCCGGGATCAAGGTGGCGCCTGGCGACGCCGGCGCGCAGCATGCCTAGCTTCACCGCATGAACATCGCGGCGCTGTTCGTACGCCGCCCGGTCATGACGCTGCTGGTCATGATCGGCATCCTGATCTTCGGCATGGCGGGCTATCGGCTGCTGCCCGTCAACGCATTGCCGAACGTCGATTTTCCGACCATCCAGGTGCAGGGGCTCCTGCCGGGTGCGAGCCCCGACACCATGGCTTCGGCCGTGGCGACGCCACTCGAAAAGCAGTTTTCGACCATCGCCGGCATCGACTCGATGACCTCGGTGTCCACCAACGGCGCGACCACGATCACGATCCAGTTCGCCCTCGAGCGCAACATCGACGCCGCGGCGCAGGACGTGCAGTCGGCGATCGCAGCGGCCGCGCGATCGCTGCCTTCGTCAATGCCGACGCCGCCCACGCAGCGCAAGGTGAATCCGGCGGATGCGCCGATCATGAATCTCGCGCTCACTTCCGACACGCTGCCCCTGTCGTCGGTCGACGAATATGCCGAGAACAACCTCGCGCAGCGCATTTCCACCGTCAGCGGCGTCGCGCAGGTGCAGGTCTACGGCTCGCAGCAGTACGCCGTGCGCATCCAGCTCGATCCCAATCAGCTTGCGACCCGTGGAATTGCGCTGACCGACGTCGAGCAGGCCGTCGGCAATTCGAACGTGAACCTGCCGACCGGCACGCTCTACGGCCGCGACCGTGCGACGTCGGTGACCGCGACGGGGCAGCTGAACGACGCCAAGCAATACGCGCCCATGATCGTGACGTATCGGAACGGCGCGCCGGTGCGCCTGGAGCAGATCGGCCACGTCTTCGACAGCGTGCAGAACGACAAGGTGGCGGCCTGGTACAACGGAACGCGCGGCGTCGTCCTGGCCGTGCAGCGGCAGCCCGGCACCAACACGATCGAGGTGGTCAACGCGATACGCGCGATCCTCCCCTCGTTCCAGGCGGCGCTGCCGCCTTCGGTCACGCTGTCGATCCTCTACGATCGCTCGCAGTCGATCCGCGAATCGGTGCGCGACGTGCAGTTCACGCTGCTGCTCGCACTGGGCCTCGTCGTGGCGGTCATCTTCGTGTTCCTGCGGAGCTTCTCCGCGACGCTGATTCCGAGCCTCGCTCTGCCGATGTCGATCGTGGGCACGTTCGCGCTGATGTACCTGTTCGGCTACAGCCTCGACAACCTGTCGCTGATGGCGCTCACCCTGTGCGTCGGCTTCGTCGTCGACGATGCGATCGTGATGCTCGAGAACATCACGCGGCACATGGAGATGGGGCAGCCGCGGATGCAGGCGACGCTCGATGGCGCGAAGGAGATCGGCTTCACCATCGTGTCGATGACGCTGTCGCTGGTGGCCGTGTTCATTCCGGTGCTGTTCATGGGCGGCATCCTCGGCCGGCTGCTGCACGAGTTCGCCGTTACGATCATCGTCGCGGTGCTGATCTCGGGCTTTGTTTCGCTCACGCTAACGCCACTGCTCTGCAGCCGGATGCTGAAGGTCGAGCATGGCGCGCACGGGCGGCTATATGCGTGGTCCGAGCGCGTGTTCGACCGAACGCTCGAGCTCTACCGCAGCAGCCTGCACTGGGTGCTCGCCCATCGCGGCCTGACGATGGGCGTCTTCGGCGGCATTTTCATCGGCACCGGCGTGCTCTTCGCGACCATGCCCAAGGGCTTCCTGCCGAGCGACGACGTGGGCCAGCTCTTCGTGATCACCGAGGCCGCGCAGGACATCTCGTTCGACGCGATGTCCAACCTGCAGCAGCAGGTCGCCGCCATCGTTCGCGAGAATCCCTACGTCCAGGACGCGATGTCGTTCGCGGGTGCCGGCGGACCCAGCGCATCGCTCAACAGCGGCCGTATTTTCGTCACGCTCAAACCGCGGGAGGAGCGTCCCTCGGCGGACGAGATCGTGCAGCAGCTCCGACCTGCGGTGCAGCGTGTCGCCGGGATCCGCGCCTACGTCCAGAACATCCCGGCGATCCGCATCGGCGGCCAGGTCACCAAGAGCCTCTACCAGTACACGCTGCAGGGCACCAGCACGTCGGAGCTCTATCAATGGGCCCCGCAGGTCGAGGCGAAGCTTCGCACGCTGCCGGGGCTCGTCGACGTCTCGAGCGACCTGCAGATCACGCAGCCGCAGGTTTCCGTCGAGATCGACCGCAACAAGGCCGCTGCGCTCGGCGTATCGGCGCAGGCCATCGAGAATACGCTGTACGACGCCTACGGCTCGCGCCAGGTGTCGACGATCTATGCGCCGACCAACCAGTACTGGGTCGTGATGGAGCTGGAGCCGCGCTACCAGACCGACCCCTCGGTCCTGTCGATGCTCTATGTGCGATCGACCAGTGGCGCGCTGGTGCCTTTGAACGCGGTGGCCACCCTCAAGCCGGCGATCGGACCGCTCGCCATCACGCATCTCGGCCAGCTGCCCTCGGTAACGATCTCGTTCGACTTGCGGCCGGGTGTCGCGCTCTCGCAGGCCATCGCCGAGATTCAGAGCGCCACTACGGACATGCGCCTGCCCGTCACGATCAACGGCACGTTCCAGGGCGCGGCGCAGGCCTTCCAGTCATCGCTCGCGGGCATGGGTGTCCTGCTTGCGCTGGCGATCTTCGTCATCTACCTCGTGCTGGGCATTCTCTACGAGAGCTTCATCCACCCATTGACGATCCTCTCGGGACTTCCCACGGCCGGCTTCGGTGCGCTCCTGACGCTGCTCCTGTTCGGCGCGGTGCTCGACATGTACGCATTTGTCGGGATCATCATGCTGGTCGGCATCGTCAAGAAGAACGCCATCATGATGATCGACTTCGCGATCGAGGCGCAGCGCGTGGAGGGCCTCGCGCCGGACGAGGCGATCTTCAAGGCGTGCATGACGCGGTTCCGCCCGATCATGATGACCACCATGGCGGCCCTGATGGGCAGTCTCCCGATCGCGCTCGCGCTCGGCGCCGGCGGCGAGGCGCGCCGTCCGCTGGGTCTCGCGGTCGTCGGCGGGCTCGTGTTCTCCCAGCTCCTCACGTTGTTCATCACGCCGGTGGTGTACGTCGGATTCGAGCGCCTCAAGTCGCGATGGGCCGCTCGCCACGCGACGGCGACAGCGCTCGACCCCGCGCCACAAGGCGGCTGATGTCCAGGCCGGCGCCATGCGCGGTGTCGATGCCCCGCCGGCGCGAGACTGCTATGCTGGATTCTCGCGCGCCATCCCGGGCGCGATCACGGAGGGAGTCGATGAGGGACGCGGCGTTGCCGGTGACGTTGATCGCGGTGGGCGGTGTGTGGCTGCTGTGGTATCTCCGCTGGCTGCCCGATTTCGACTGGATCATCGCGCTCGGCTTTGCCGCTGCGGGCATCGCGGTGCTCGCGTTCGATGGCGTCACCAAGAATTCCGTCGTCGTCGGACCGCTCCTGATCGCCGTCGGAATCGCATGGGGCCTCGCCGAGCGCTATCGACTGAGCTGGTCGCTGATCATTCCCGTGCTGCTGATCGTGCTGGGTGCGCTGATGCTGATCGCGCGCCACCCGCGCATTCCCGAAAGACGAAGGTCCGCGTCGCGCGTGGAATAGCCCGCGCTTGCCGATGCGCGCCATTCGGCGTAACGTGCCAGGCGACGCTAGGGGTCCTGCTCGCGAGTCGTGATGCGAGCGGGTGAGAGAACACCCTTGGAACCTGATCCGGATAATGCCGGCGCAAGGGAAGCGTGAGCGATCAACCCGCTCCTCCTTCGCCTTCGCCGGCGCCCTCCCAAGGAGCGACATGAACGCCAACGACCAGTTTTTCGCCCGCGATGCGCACGTCGACAGCGCGGCCATCGAGCCGCTGCCCGCGTCGCGCAAGATCTACGTCGAGGGCACGCGCCCCGACGTCCGCGTGCCCATGCGCGAGATCGCGCAGGCCGACACTCCCGCGTCGTTCGGCGCGGAAGCCAACCCGGCGATCGTCGTCTACGACACGTCGGGTGCCTATACCGATCCCGCCGTGAAAATCGACGTCCGCAAGGGCCTTCCGGCGCTTCGCGCGGGGTGGATTGCCGAGCGCGGCGACACGATGCCCCTCGACGGTCCCACCTCGGCCTATGGTCGCGAGCGCCTGGCCGACGCCGGCCTCGACGGCATGCGTTTCGACCTGAAGCGAGAGCCGCGCCGCGCGCAGGCGGGCGCCAACGTCTCGCAGATGCACTACGCGCGCCGCGGCCTGGTCACGCCGGAAATGGAGTTCATTGCGATCCGCGAGAACCTGAAGCGCGAGGAGATGCTGCGAGCGCTCCCGGCCATCGTCACGAAACAGCACGCGGGGCAGGGCTTCGGCGCCGCCATTCCGGACCTCATCACGCCGGAGTTCGTGCGGAGCGAAGTCGCGCGCGGCCGCGCGATCATTCCCAACAACATCAATCACCCGGAAACCGAGCCGATGATCATCGGCCGCAACTTCCTGGTCAAGATCAACGCCAATATCGGCAACTCTGCGGTGTCGTCGTCGATCGGCGAGGAGGTCGAGAAGATGACGTGGGCGACCCGCTGGGGCGCCGACACCGTGATGGATCTCTCGACCGGCAAGAACATCCACGAGACGCGCGAGTGGATCATCCGCAACTCGCCGGTGCCGATCGGCACCGTGCCGATCTACCAGGCGCTGGAAAAAGTCGACGGCAAGGCGGAGGAACTCACGTGGGAGATGTACCGCGATACGCTGATCGAGCAGGCGGAGCAAGGCGTCGATTATTTCACGATCCACGCCGGCGTACTGCTGCGCTACATCCCGATGACGGCGAAGCGGATGACCGGCATCGTGTCGCGCGGCGGCTCGATCATGGCGAAATGGTGTCTCGCGCACCACAAGGAGAGCTTCCTCTACACGCATTTCGAGGATATCTGCGAGATCATGAAGGCGTACGACGTCGCGTTCTCGCTCGGCGACGGTCTGCGGCCCGGCTCCGGCTACGACGCCAACGACGAGGCACAGATGGCCGAGCTCGCGACGCTGGGTGAGCTCACGCAGATCGCGTGGAAGCACGACGTGCAGACGATGATCGAGGGCCCCGGCCACGTCCCGATGCATCTCATCAAGCACAACATGGACGAGCAGCTGCGGCTCTGCGGCGAAGCGCCGTTCTACACGCTCGGCCCGCTCACCACCGACATCGCGCCCGGCTACGACCACATCACGAGCGCGATCGGCGCGGCGATGATCGGCTGGTACGGCACGGCGATGCTCTGCTACGTCACGCCGAAGGAGCATCTCGGCCTGCCGAACAAGACCGACGTCAAGGACGGCATCATGGCGTACAAGATCGCCGCGCATGCGGCCGATCTCGCCAAGGGCCATCCCGGCGCGCAGGTGCGCGACAACGCGCTCTCCAAGGCGCGCTTCGAGTTTCGCTGGGAGGACCAGTTCAACCTCGGTCTCGATCCCGACAAGGCGCGCGAATTCCACGACGAGACGCTGCCGCAGCACGGCGCCAAGCTCGCGCATTTCTGTTCCATGTGCGGCCCGCATTTCTGCTCGATGAAGATCACGCAGGACGTGCGCGAGTACGCGGCGAAGCAGGGCCTCTCCGAAATCGACGCGCTGAAGAAGGGCATGGAGACCAAGGCGGTCGAATTCGTGCAGCGCGGCGCGGAAATCTACAGCAAGGCGTGACGACGATCGGCCGCGCCCGCGTCGGCATGTCGGGCTGGCGGTATCCGCCCTGGCGCGGCGTCTTCTACCCGAAGGACCTGCCGCAAAGACGCGAGCTCGAATTCGCGTCGCGCGCGGTTGCGACGATCGAGCTGAACGGGTCGTTCTATTCGCTGCAGAAGCCCGCGTATTACGCGCAATGGCACCAGGAGACGCCGGACGATTTCGCGTTCAGCGTCAAGGGCTCGCGCTATATCACGCACATCCTGCGGCTCCGCGACATCGAGCAACCCATCGCCAATTTCTTCGCGTCGGGGATCGCAAACCTGGGCGAGAAGCTCGGGCCGTTCCTCTGGCAGCTTCCGCCCACCACCCGCTACGATCCCGGGTTGCTGGACGCCTTCCTCTCGCTCTTGCCGAAAGACGCCGACGCCGCGACTGCGCTCGCGGAACGCCATGACGACAAGGTGAAAGGCCGCGCCGCCGTTTCATATGCGCCGTCCCGCCCGCTGCGTCACGCGCTGGAGGTCCGGCATGACAGCTTCGTCGATCCGTCGTTCGTCGCATTGCTGCGCCGGCACGGCGTCGCCTTCGTCGTGGCGGACACCGGTGACCGCTGGCCGGAATTCGAGGATCTGACCGCCGACTTCGTCTACGTGCGCCTGCACGGCGCGAGCGAGCTGTACGCCAGCGGTTACTCGGATGCCGAGCTCGAGCGCTGGGCGGATCGCATCGATCGCTGGCGCCGCGGCGAGGAAACCCCGCGGCCGCGGCGGATCACCGACGAGGCGGGGCCGCGCGCCGCGGCGCGCGACGTGTTCTGTTATTTCGACAATACGGCGAAGGAGTTCGCGCCGCGCAACGCGCAGCATCTCGCCAGGCTTCTCGAGGCCGCGCGCTGACGGCGCGCCGCTGCACTATTTCGCGGGTGTGGCGAGCGTCTGGCCTTTCGGGATGGTGTACACCGCCACGACCTTGGCGCCGGAAGAAGCCTTGACGTCGTGCACGACGCCCGTCGGAATCTGATAAGAATCGCCCACCTTGAGCGTCTTGTCGGGCTGGCCTTCCACCATGAGGATCATCTCGCCTTCGGTGACCGTGCCCGTCTCGGGTCCCGGGTGCGTATGGCGGCCGGCGTTCACGCCTGCGGAGATCTCGGCCATGCCGAGCACGACCTCGTAGGTGGTGCTCGGCACTTCGACGGGCTGCAGGATCGTGCGCTTGATGCCTGCGGGCGCGGGTTGCTGCGCGACGACCACGCCAGTGGCGAACAGTGCGATCAACGTGATCGCGATCGATTTCGGCATGACAGGCTCCTCCTGGCAAGCGACGCGGAGCGTAGCTCACGCCGGTTTTGGCGTCATGCAACTCAGTTCATGAACATCCGCACATGCGCCTTGACGTGCACGGCCGCGAGGATGTCGGCTTGCGGGGAAAAGGTCGCCATGTCCTCGAGCGCGCAGGCCGCGGCGCGCGCGTACGCCGCCTCCGCGCCGGCGTTGACGCCGTGGAGAATCGACTGGGCGTCCAGGTAGTCGAGCTTGAGGAGACGGAGCGCCGATCCAAGCATCATCGTCGCGACGCCGTATTGATGCGCGGCAAACGCCTGCGGCGGATCCATTCCCTGGCACGCGAACAGGGCACCCAGGCTGACCGGGAAGGTGCCGGGCGTCGTACGCGAGGCGATGGCCGCGCTCCAATCGAGAACCAGCGGGCAAGGTGCGACGCGCGCGCCGAGTTCCGCCAGCTTGCGACCCATGCGCAACGTCATGGTGCGCATTTCTTCGTTGGATTTCCGCAGCAGCACCGCCTGATCGGCGCGCATCAGGGCTGCCAGGTCGCGTGCGATCGCCGCTCGGTGGGCGGCCAGGAGCGCGACGCCATCGGAGCTGCCCGCCTGAACCAGCGCGGTCTCGACAAACGTGCGAAGCGTCGTCGCGTCGAACACCACCCTTTGCTGCACGGCCGCTTCGAGCCCGTTCGAGAACGTGAACGAGCCGACCGGCAGCATCGAGTCGCCGAACTGCAATAGACGCATCGCGCCGGTCACCGGATCGCTCATGCGCGGCGCTTTCTCTTGGTCGCGCGCGGCGTGGCGAGCACGAGCGACGGGACATCGTCCTTGCGAACCTCGTCCAGCATCCATTGCCTGAACCGCCGCAGCTTGGGCGACTTGGCGAGCCCTGGCGGATAGACGAGGAAATAGCGGTTCGGCGAGGGCACGGCGAGGTCGAAGAGCCGCACGAGCACGCCGTTCACGAGATCGTTGCCGATGAGTGAGCTCCGCGCGAGTGCGATGCCCTGGCCCTCCACCGCCGCCTGCATCACGTGCGAGGCGTCGTTGAAGATGGGGCCGCGCGTGGGCTCCGGCAAGTCGAGACCCGCGGCGCGAAACCAGGGCTGCCAGAACTCGTTCTCCGAGCGCAGCAGCAAGTGCCGCGCAAGATCGCGTGGATGCTGCGGCAAGTCGCCACCGGCAAAGCGCGGGCTGCAGACCGGAAAATACACGTCGTCCAGCAGATGCTCCGACACGACGCCTGGATAGTCGCCGCCGCCGTAGCGAATGGCGGCTTCGATGTTGTCGCGCCGGAAATCGGCGAGCGTCACGCTCGCGCGCACGTCGAGATCGATGTCGGGATGCGTGGAGATGAACGAGCCTATGCGAGGCAGCAGCCAGCGCGCTGCGAACGACGGCATCACGCTCACGCGGAACTGCCGCGGATTGTTGTGCTCGGTGACCTCGCGCACCGCTTCCACGAGCTCGGACAATGCCGTTCGAACACGCGCCGCGAAGCGCTCGCCTTCGTCGGTCAGGCGGATGCCGCGGCCGACGCGCTCGACCAGTCGAACGCCCAGGTCTTGCTCGAGACCCTTCAGCTGGTGACTGATCGCGCCGTGCGTGAGGTGCAGGTGCTCGGCGGCCCTGGTCAGGCTTCCGGTGCGCGCCACCGCTTCGAGCGCGCGCAGCGCCTGCGTTGCGGGTATCCTGGCGTCCATGCGCTGATCATGTGAGAGAAATTAACAGATACCAGCCAATATAAATCGATTGTCGCTTGCCGTCTACGCCCATAGACTTGATTCCGCAGTCAACGCAACCCGTGGAGAACGAAATGGCAAGCATGCTCACATTCCAGCCCGGCCGCGTGCCAGGGATCGCTGATGCATCGAGCTCGAACCGGCAGGTCGCGGAGCCGATGACGTCCCGTCAACGCGCTGCGCTTTCCGCACTTGTTCACGTCCCGGCCGGCACACGGAATTCGTATTGGCAGCGTCTCGACCGCGGCACCGACGCGTTCTGGTCGGTCATCGTCGCGCTGTCGCTCGTGATCGGCACGTACGCGCTCTTCGATGGCGCGCGCACCCTCAGCTCGTCGTCCGTGCTTCAGGTCGCGCAGGCAGAGAAGCGAGTGACAACGGCGGCGGCCACGCCGCACGTGGATGCGCCGCGCAAGTCCGCGCGTCAGTCGTCGGGGCCGCTCATCCGCACGATGTAGCCGCCGGACTTTTCATCCCGATCGAGCGTAACGAAGCCGCGCCGCGCCGCGTCCTCGAGCAGGCCGTTGAACGAGCGGAACCCGTAATAGGATTCGTTGAATCCGGGGTTCCGCCGCTTCAGCGCCTGCTTCACCATCGAACCCCAGATCTTTTCCTCGGCGCCACGCTCGGAGAGGAGCGCCTCGATGGTTCCGACTACCAGGTCCACCGCCTCGTCGGCGCGCTCGTCGTCGCCGCGCGGCGCACTGCTCGGGCCCTCGTCCTCGGCGCGCTTGGACGATGCGGCGGACTCGTCGCCGGCATCGGTCTTCGCGGGCGGCGCACCCTCCGCCGCCTTCTTGCCGCTGCTCTTGGCTCGCGCTGGGCCCGCGCTTCGGCCCGAGCCGCGACGCGCCACGGGCTTCTTCTTCTCCCGCACCAGATCGTCGTAGTAGATGAACTCGTCGCAGTTCGCGATCAGCAGGTCCGACGTGGAATTCTTGACGCCGACGCCGATCACCGTCTTGGCGTTTTCGCGGAGCTTGGATACGAGCGGCGAGAAATCCGAATCGCCGCTGATGACGACGAACGTGTCCACGTGCGCTTTGGTGTAGCAGAGGTCCAGCGCGTCGACCACCATCCGGATGTCGGCCGAATTCTTGCCGGATTGCCGCACGTGCGGGATCTCGATCAGCTCGAACGACGCTTCGTGCATGGGCGCCTTGAACGCCTTGTACCGGTCCCAGTCGCAATAGGCCTTCTTGACGACGATGCTGCCCTTGAGCAGCAATCGCTCGAGCACCTTGCCGATGTCGAATTTCTCGTAGCTGGCGTCACGCACGCCGAGCGCGATGTTCTCGAAATCGCAGAACAACGCCATGTTGGTGACGTCGGAAAGATGGGCCATGTGAAGCTCCGGTCGGATGCGCCGCGGGTACAGCACGGGAATTGGCGACACGATAGCAGGTGCCGGGCACGCGGGTCTCCCGGGTTCGCGCTACACTCGCCGCCCATCCTTTCGTCGCGCCATCGATCGCTTATGTCCCTGCCGCCGCTTTCCCTCCTGGAATCCCGCGTTCTCGGCGTGCTGGTCGAGAAGCAGAAGACCGTTCCCGATACCTATCCGCTGACGCAGAACGCCCTGGTCGCCGGCTGCAACCAGAAGACGAGCCGCGATCCGGTGGTGAATGCAAGCGACGCCGACGTGCAGGCCGTGATCGAGCGCCTCAAGGACCTCTCGCTCGTGGTCGAGTCGAGCGGCGGCCGTGTGATGCGCTACGCCCACAATACGGAACGCGTGCTGGCGATTCCATCGCAATCCGTCGCGCTTCTCGCCGTGCTGATGCTGCGAGGCCCGCAGACCGCCGGCGAGCTTCGCATCAACTGCGATCGCCTGCATCGCTTCGCCGACATCTCGGCAGTGCTGGGGTTCCTGCAGGAGCTCGCGGAGCGGCCCGCGGGCGCATTGGTGGTCGAATTGTCGCGGCTTCCCGGGACGCGCGAAACGCGCTGGGCACATCTTCTTTCCGGTCCGCCTCCCGCGGATGCGTCGCTCACGGGCGCGACGCGAGAATCGATGGGCGATTACGCCGGAGATTCCGACGTCGTGACGTTGAAGCAGGATGTCGCAAAACTGCGGGCCGACGTCGAGCGACTCGAGGCGACGATTGCAAAGCTTTGCGCGGAGCTCGGTGTGACGTTGCCGCCGGAACGATGATCCGGTGGCATTCGGCAAGGCACCGGCTCTCCGCCCTCGCGGGGACGACAGAGTGAGTTTCAACGCTGAGCACTTGCTTGCGCAGGGACGACGGAGCGAGTCTCAACCACCACGCTACCCCGCCTTCATTCCCGCGAAAGCGTGAATCCGGTGGCGTTCGGCGAAAGACGCTGGGTCCCGCTTGCGAATGGACGGCGATCGGCTGCTCACGCCAGACCGACCACGATGCGTCGCCCCACCCAATCGGGAAGCTTCGCGTCGAGCGTGAAAGCGGGATCGGTGCGAAGCGCCGCCGCGAACGCCTCGGCCATCGTCCCTCCGAATGCGGCCGCATCCAGAAACGCGTAATCCGCGGCGTCGAGAGCGCAGACCTCGACCCGAAAGTGCGGCCGGTACACGATCGCGCGCTCGCCGCCCGCATCCGGGTCCACGTCTTCGGGCGCCCCGCTTTCGTCCCGATGTGCGTTCCAGATCCTTGCCACCGGCCATTTCGAATCCATGAGCGTACACGCCGGATGCAAGGCAAACCGTAAAGACGCGTACGCGTCCGCGGAAATCGCCGCGAGCGTTGCGATATCGAACGGCGGAACATCCGCGGCGTAGTGCGCACGATGCACGCTCCATTCGAGCTGGGCG
>Ga0070665_100003212_pt1 | contig 17580 bp, 21 predicted proteins | sample KBSS13metaG_FD_65862 | JGI IMG/M metagenome (GOLD analysis project Ga0070665, IMG submission 65862) | Switchgrass rhizosphere microbial communities from Kellogg Biological Station, Michigan, USA - KBS S1-3 metaG | ecosystem: Host-associated > Plants > Roots > Rhizosphere > Soil ...
GTCTCAGAGGTCCCGTCTCAGAGACGCCGTCTCAGAGGTCCCGTCTCAGAGACGCCGTCTCAGAGGTGCCGTCTCAGAGACGCCGTCTCAGAGGTCCGGTCTCAGAGACGCCGTCTCAGAGGTGGCGTCTCAGAGGTTCGGAGAGCGGGCATCGACGTAGGCCCACGCGCGGGTTCCCGACTGAAGAAGGACCGTCACTCGCTTGACCGCCGCCACCTCGTACGTGTCGGCATTCCGGATCTCGTCCGCCGTCACGGCGAACACGGTTCCGGCGATCACATCGTCGGTGCGTCCGGTGAAGGTGGCCATGGTGTGGTGGGCGGTACCGCTGATCGCGACGACGGCCTTGTCCTCGATCTTCAGCTCGCTCAACCGGTAACCGGGCAGTACATCGCGGGTCCCGGTCAATCGCCGGCCAAACATCGCCGTCTGTACGGCTTCGAGTTGGAGGGTGCCGTATGAGAACAGGAATTCGGTGGGTTCGTCGGTAACGGCCATGGACGTCCCTCGAGAGGCACGTTGATAGCGGCCGGCATGCCTGAACGAAGAGGAGAGAATGCGTGCGCGACGCACTCTCTCCCGATCAGAATCGGCGCGACTCTACAGGCTGACCATTCGGACGAGGCTGCCCTGCTGAGCGGCGTGGCGGCGATAGAAGAAGCCCAACGTGAGCAGGCTGGCACACAGCAACAGCAGTGACGAAGGCTCCGGTACCAGCACCAGCTGATCCTGCGCGTCCGAGCCGTCCATCTGCACCAGGTTCAGGACGCGCACGTTCAAGAGCCCGCTGAACCCGCCGGCGACCGCCTGATTGCCGAGCGAGACGAACTGGTTGGCGAGTGCACTGAAGTCGTCGTTCTGAGGCACCTGCCAGACCTCGTCCTCGAGAGCCCACACCGCCCACTGAAAGGCATTGGCGGCGTTCTCAGAACCATCGTAGCCCTCGAGCGTTCCGGCTCGAAGCCGCGAGTACAGCCACGCCGTTTGTGACGAAAGGGGGTCCTTTCCTTCGGCGTTGCCTCCATGATCCTCATCCTCCACGATGGCGGAGTCGGTCAGGCCGCCCACCAGGAACGTGGAGGTAGTGTCCGCATAGCGATCCATCTGTAAGCAGAACGTCACGAAATCGTTCGCGGGGTCGCCGTTGACGGTGAGGATGAACGCCCCACCACCAGTGTTTCCGGCGCCGTGAGCAAACGTGATGGTGTCCCCGACCGCGATGTTATCCGCTCTGGCCACCGACGCGGTGAACAGCAGCACAGAAAGCGCGAGAGCCGAACGTCCAATGATTCGCATCCATGTTCCCCGCCGAGCGTCACGCTCGGCAAATGTAGCTTCCTAGAGACCTCGACCGACGATGCTCGCTCGATCCCTAACGGAACCCTAAGGGAGCAAGAGAAATGCCCGGAACGTCAACGGCGCATCTCTGGCGCTAACTCATTAGGAACAAATGGATTTGTCGCTCTGTGGCTGCTTACCTCCCGTTGGGAAGTCTCCCTCGGCTCAGTCTTTTGGGCCGAAGTTTTGCGCCAGGCCTATTGCACGACGATGGTCCCGACCATGCCCGAGTGAATCGTGCAGTGATACGTGAACGTGCCGGCCTTGCTCATCGTTACCGCGTTGTCGTGCGCGCTGAACGCCGCGATCCTGCCAGAATCGAACATCCCCTCCAACGTCGCGGTGTGCTCGATGGAATCGAGGTTATGCCAGTTCACGACCTGGCCGACGCGCATGATCTGCGGGCTTGGCGAATACGATGAGCTGCCCCGATCGCCGTTGATGTTGATCGTGAAGTCGATGCCGGGGCCTTGCGGGCTGGTTGCGCCGGGAGGAGTGGAAGGGCTCGTCGAGCTGGATCCGCACCCGAGCCCAAGCGCGAGAATTGCCGTCGCTGAACAGAGTCGGATGAGTCGAGTCATGAAGACGATCGGAGCAAGCGCTGATCCATTCTCCGAACGAACTGGACTCCGGCTCTACAATAACCGCGGCATGTTGGCGTTCCACTCGTGACGCGCAGAGCTGGCGAGGCGATCCTGATCGCGATCTGCGCCGCGTACGCCGTGTTCTGCGTGGCCACGCGCCCGGCGGGACCGCTCACGTCGCCCGACTCTGCGGTGTATCTTGCCTTCTCACCCGTCGTGCCGGCCGGCTATCCCGCCTTCCTGCGCGCCATCGGCGAACGCGGCGCCGTGGTCGCTCAACCGCTGATCTATGCAGCGGCGCTTGCCGCGCTCGGCATTGAGACGCTGACCGCCACAGCGAGCCTGCTGCTGGCCGCTGCCGTTGTGGTCGCCTCGATCGCCGTCCCTGAGATCCGGATGTACCACGCGTCCATCCAAACCGAGTCGCTGTTCATGTCGGCCCTGCTCAGTTTCCTGGCCGCAGCCATCCGATTCGCGCGCACGTCATCACTCAGCTCAGCCGCGGCGGCTGCGATGCTCGCGGGACTCGCGACCACGCTGCGGACCACCGGCTTCGCGTTCCTGCCGGTGCTGGTCGCGATGGTGCTGCTCGAGCGCCGGCGTCTCGCTGGTCCTGTCTGGCGTGGATTGATCGCCGCCACACTGCCGATGCTGGCGCTGGCTGCCGGGGAAAGGGCGGCGGCCCGCGTGATTCATGGCGATCGTCTCACCAGCCTCGCCGGACGGCATCTCTACGCGAAGGCCGCACTGATCGATGCACCGCCCTCTTCTCGTCCTGCCGCCGATCCTCTGCGCGCGCAACTCGATGACCAGCTGACCGGGACGTTTGCGCCGATCCGCAGCGCGATCGATGCGGCACCACGTGAGGTCCGCCCGGTGCTGACCCTCTACTATGAGGGGTGCCTGCAAGGACGCTGCGTCCCCCAGCTCGGCGAGACTCAAGCGGGCAGTGAAGATCCCGCGCTCGCCGCCGCACTCGCGGAGGTGGGCCGCGCGCGAATCATCAGGGCACCGGTGGGTTTCATCAGCCTGACCGCGACCAACTATGCGTCGCTCTGGACCGTCTACAAACAGCGCCACCCCGACACCGCGCCGGCATTGAACGCGTGGATGGCGGCCAACCGCCCGCTGCCCTTCGAGCGGCAGGCCTTCGGGCTCGGTCGCGACGACGTTCCGGCGTTCCAGCCGCTCGCGGCGGTACGAGTCCTTCAGCCGATCGTGCTCGCGCTCGGTGCGGTGACGGGCATTCTGGCGTTCGTGGGACTCGCAGCCGGAGTCGCTGGACGGCGGCTCCCGTTGCCACTCACGGTCGCATGCGTGGCGGCGCTGACGGCGCACAGCGGGCTGATCTTCTCGGCGACGTTTGCCGCCGGGATCGCGCGATTCATGGTCGCCTTCTGGCCGGCGGTGACGACGAGCGCGCTCTTCGCCGGCTACGCCGCAGCCGCCGGACGATTGCCACCCCCGAGCGCGGATGCCCTACAATGACCGGGCTGCCGGCTTTCGACCGGCTCGAAAGGAATCCTGTGACGAGAAAAGTATGGACGCTGGTGGGCATCGCGCTCGTCTGCAGCAGCAGCTGGCTCGCCGCGCAAAAAAGCACCGGCAAGCTGACCTCCGATGACCTGGTCGAGATCCAGCAGCTGTACGCCACCTACAACTGGACGCTCGACGCCGGCGACGCCGAAGGGTACGCGGCGACGTTCACCCCGGACGGCGTCTTCAACAACAACGTCGGACACGACGCGATCGTGAAGTTCGCCAACACGTTTCACGCCGGCCTGGGCGCGCACGTGCATCACTGGAACACCAACCTGCTCATCCGTCCGACAGCCGACGGCGCCAGCGGGCAGGTGTATCTCGTCCTGGTCGACTTCGCCAACAAGCCGGCGACGATCGCCACGTCCGCGACCTACACCGACGAGCTCGTGAAAACCGCTCAAGGCTGGCGCTTCAAGAAGCGCGCGACCAAGGGCGACGTCGCGCCTGCGCCCGCGCCGCCCAAGCAGTAACGGGGCTGTGCGCCCCTGGGAGCTGCTCGGTCAGGCCCGCACCCCTGACGGCGAGGACATGAGCCTCACCCGTCAGGGGAGCGAGTACGTGATCCTCGCGAGCGGCAAGCCGCTGATGTCGAGCCGGATGCACGGCTCGGAAGAGGCGTTGGCGGCGTTCGGGTGCAGGGAGGTTCGCCTGCGCGACGAACCGTGCGTGCTGGTCGGCGGCCTCGGCATGGGCTTCACGCTGCGGGCGACGCTCGACGTGCTGCCGCCGGCCGCGACCGTCGTCGTCGCCGAGCTGGTGCCGGCGGTCGTGGAGTGGAACCGCGGCCCGCTCGGTCCGCTCGCGGGACAGCCGCTGAAAGACAAACGCGTCCGGATCGAAATCGGCGACGTCGCCGCCACCCTGCGCGCGAGCCATGGGCGCTTCGACGCGGTGCTCCTCGACGTCGACAACGGTCCCGCGGCCTTCACGGCCTCCCACAACACCCGCTTGTACGATGACGGCGGGATCGCGGCGGCGCGGGCGGCGCTCAGGGCTGGCGGCGTGCTGGCGGTCTGGTCGGCGTGGGAGGATCGCAAGTTCGAGCAGCGCCTGCGTTACGCCGGCTTCACCGTCCAGGTGGAGCGCGTCCGCGGCCGCCTGAAGAAAGGCGGTCCCCGGCACACGATCTTCCTCGGTCACCTATAATCGAAGGTTCATGCTCGCGTTCTTCGTCTGGATGGTGCTGCTGACCGCGGCGCTGCTCGTCTACCCTCGCCGTCCACGCACCGCGGGCGTGCTGATTGCGTCGATGGGCGTCTGGACCTACCTGCTCCCCTACCTGCCCTGGAACAACCAGCGCGTCAACACCGGCTACTGGACCGCGTGGTGGATGGCGGCGTTCTGGCTCGCATGGGGCCTGATCTGGATCGTACGCTATAGCAACAGCGAGCGGCGGGCCGCGCACCTCGCCTACTGGACCGAGAAGAAGACGTAAGGAACAAGTGACTGAAAGACAGAAAGACGGATTCGACAGCCTGGGATTGATCGATCAGCTCGCCAAGGCGGTGACCGCCCTCGGCTATGAGGAACCGACGCCGGTGCAGCGCGAGACGATTCCGCTGCTGCTCGCGAAACGCGACGTCCTGGGTCAGGCGGCGACCGGCACCGGCAAGACCGCGGCGTTCGCGCTGCCGATGCTGCAGCGTCTGGTTGAAGACGACGTGGCGAAGAAGCAGACCTGCGGCCTGGTGCTGGTGCCGACGCGCGAGCTGGCGATGCAGGTCTCCGAAGCGATTCACAAGTACGCCAAGGGGCTCGGCGTGACCGTGCTCCCGGTGTACGGCGGCGCGCCGATCTCCCAGCAGATCCGCACCCTCGAGCGAGGCGCCGGCATCGTCGTCGCCACGCCGGGGCGCGCGCTGGACCACATCAAGCGCGGCACGCTGAAACTCGGCGGCTTGCGCATGCTGGTGCTCGACGAAGCGGACGAGATGCTGGACATGGGTTTCGCCGAAGATCTCGACGCCATCCTCGAGGCGACGCCGAAAACGCGCCAGACCGCGCTCTTCTCGGCGACGATGCCGGCCCGCATCCTGGCGATCGCGCAGCGGCACCTGAACAATCCGGCGCGCGTGATCGTCGCGCGCGAGAAGACCGCCGCCGGCAAGATGCCGCGGGTCCGGCAGATCGCCTACATCGTGCCCCGGGCGCACAAGCCGGCCGCGCTCGATCGCGTCCTGGACATGGAGAACCCGACGTCCGCCATCGTCTTCTGCCGGACGCGCCTCGAAGTCGAGACCCTGGTGGAGACGCTGAACGCCCACGGCCGCCGGGCCCAGGCGCTGCACGGCGGCATGGAACAGCGCCAGCGCGATCGCGTGATGCAGATGTTCCGGGGCGGGAAAGCGGACCTGCTCATCGCCACCGACGTCGCGGCGCGTGGCCTGGACATCGAGCAGCTGTCGCATGTCTTCAACTACGACGTGCCGCCGGCGGCCGAGGCGTACGTGCACCGCATCGGCCGCACCGGCCGGGCGGGCCGCGAGGGCACCGCAATCACGCTCGCCGAGCCGCGCGAGCACCGGATGCTGCGCAGCATCGAGAGCTTCACCAAGCAGAAGATCGACATCCTCACCGTGCCGACGGTTGCCGAGCTCCGCACCAAGCGGCTCGACGTCACCAAGGCTTCGATCCGCGAGCTGATCCTTGCCGGCGACCTCGACGATGTGCGCGTGGTCGTGGATACGCTGGCGCAGGAGTTCGACATCGTCGCGATCGCATCGGCCGCGGTGAAGCTGGCGCATCGCGCCGAGGCGGGAGACGAGGCTGAGCGCGACATCCCCACCGTGGTCGCCCACGAGCGTCCCGCGCAGCGTGGCTTCCGCCCCGACCGCGAGGAGCGGGGTCCGGCGCGCGAACCGCGAACGCCGCAGCGCTTCTCGAAGGGTGCGATCGTCGGCCCGGCGGGACCGCGCGAGAAGCGGCGTGAGCGTCCCGCTCCCACCGAGGCGGTCGCCATGTTGTTTGTCGGCGCCGGACGGGAGGCGGGAATCCGGCCGGGCGATCTGGTCGGCGCGATCACCGGAGAAGCCGGGATCAATTCCGGCGAGCTGGGCGCGATTCAGATCGCCGATCGCTTCTCGCTGGTCGAGGTCCCGGAGTCGCGCGCCGAGGAGATCATCGCCGCGCTGCGGGCGACGACGATCCGCGGCCGCAAGGTCCCGGTCCGGCGAGATCGCGACACCTCACGGTAAGAAGAAACCGCAGAGACCGCAAAGGACGCCGAGAAACGGATCATCCGCGGATTGCGCGGATTACGCAGATTGAGGCACGGCCGGATTACCAGATCATGCGCGCCCAGCTGAACGACGCGACGTCCGGCGGCGCGGCGCAGCCGCGCGCGGGTGAGAAGCGGACGGCGTGAACGCGAGCCATGTGCGGCTTCGGGCTCGTGTTCACACCGTCCGTTTCTCACTCACACCGGCCGCTTCGCGGCCGGCGCCGGACGTCTCATGAGTTAATCCGTGTAATCCTGTAATCCGCGGATAAAACCGTCCGGGCGCGCGCCCCCTCTCACTGCTGCGTCTTGGGTCTCGAGTCACCCTGGTGGCAGGTGAAGCACGTCACGCGGCCCAGGTGCGACTGCCCTTCCAGCGGTTTGTAGTCGGGGAAGAACTGCGCGTTCACGGTCTTGGTCATCTCGATCATCCGCCGCGCCGCGAGCTTGCGCGGGTTGGCGTCGCTCGCGAAGTTGCCGCGGGCGTGGCACGAGCCGCACGACAGGCCGAGCGCCTGCGTCATCAGCTGCATCTCCGCTTCGAACTCCTGCACGGTGAGGCCGGTGAGCACTTTCACGGTCGGTGTATCGACCATCGCCGGCGCGGCCGGCGGCTGCTGCGCTGAAACAACGACGGACGCCAAGGCGATCGAAAGCGCGACAACGATTCTCATAGGGCTATAGAATCGCACACATGGTCAGGCACGCGTTTCGGCTCGACGGACGCGCCGCCGCCGGCGGCGTCTTGCTCTGTGTCGCTCTTGGCGTCGGCGCCACCACGATCGCCGGTCGCGGCTCGGCACCGAATCAGAAGGGCGTATCCATGACGAAGCACGCAAGCGGCACGTTCGATGTGAAGATCGGCCCGCAGAAGGACGAGGGCATCGGCGATCCGACGATCGGACGCATGTCGATCGACAAGCAGTATCACGGCGATCTGGAAGGCACCGGCCTCGGCCAGATGCTCGCGGGCATGGCAGCCGAAGTGAAGGACTCAGGAGCGTATGTCGCGATCGAGCGCGTCCGCGGCACCCTGCAGGGGCGGAAGGGCTCGTTCGCCGTCTGGCACCGGGGGGTCATGACACGCGGGGCGCAGGATCTGGCCGTCACCGTGATTCCAGACAGCGGGACCGACGAGCTGACCGGCATCACGGGCACGATGACGATCGACATCAAGGACGGCAAGCACTTCTACGGGCTCGACTACACGATCACGATCCCGTAACGCGCACCTCCGCACTACGTTCGAAGGAGCGCCAAGCCTACGGGGCCTTGCAGACCGTCGGCGGCACCGTGCGCATCGTGAAGGCGGTGCCGCGCCCGGGCGTTGCGACCTTCATCTTCGGATCGACTCTCGGATCGGCGGGAACGAGAGTCATGCCGCAGACGACAGACGTTGCCGGCGCCTTCGCGTCGGCTGACGGCCGCCAGCTCCAATCGATCGACGGCGCCCTTGGCGCCGGCTTCTTCTGGCCAAACAGGTCCGCCGGCGGCTTGAATTCCTGTGCCGCAACCGCTGGTGCCAGTGCGAGCGTGAGCGCGCCGGCAACGAACGCAACCGCGCAACGCATGTGACCCTCCTGACCTACCTGCCCTACCTGCCCTACCTGCCCCACCCGCCCTACCTGCCCTTTGCCGCGGCCTTCTTCTTCTCGAAATAGGCAGCGCGAAGGGCGTCGGTCAGCCGCGCATCGACCAGACCCGCGGGGTTGCCCTGATAGTTCAGGTTGTGGTCGGCGCGAAACTTGTCGACCGCCGCGATCGTTTCCTCGTCGTACTGGGCGAACTCACGCGTGTATTCAGCCGACGCCTTCCTGGACTCGGCGGCGATCTTGTCGTACTGCGCCGCATCGGTCTTTCGCAGCTCCTGCATCTTCGGCGTATTGATCGACGCCGGCGCCTCGGGGAACGCCGTCAGCGTCGGCCGCCAATAGCCGACGGCGTGCAGCATCCGCTTCAGCTCGATGACGTCGGCGCCGTCCACGCGCGAGAAGCTGCGATAGCCGAGACGCCGCCCGGTCGTGTAGTAGATGCGCTTCAGCTCGGCGACCGGATCCGGGTTCTCTCCCACTTCGATCGCCAGGGTGATGAAGTCGCCGCCGCGACCGGGGTCGTTGGGATCGGCAACTTTGATCGCGGCCGACTGGAGGTTGCCCCACCGTTTATCGCCGCCCTTGGCGTAGCCGGCCTCGAGCGCGAGGATCATCCGCTCGGCGAGCGGCATGCCGGTGCCTTCGCTTGCCTCGAACGTCGCAGCGACCGCCTCGAGGACTTCAGGGCCGACCATGATGTTCGCCTGGGTCGTGTAGGTCTTGCCCTGCCGGCTGCCGGCCCACGCGTTGTTCTGTTTGCCGGTGTGCGCGGCGGTGCGCCCCTTCATGTCGATGACGCCGACCTGGCGCGACTCGCGCTGATCATCACTCGCCAGCAGTTGCGCAAGTGCGTCCTTGGGATCGACGCCTTTCGCCAGCAGGTCCAGTCCGCGCGGCCCGAACTCGACCATCGTCGAGGCCTGGGTGCAGACCGCGCCAACGCCGGCGCGCACATGCGGCACCGCGCGGCCGACGAACGGCACGCGTGTGGTCACCGCGGCGCCGGACTGGCCGGTCACCGGATCGATGGCGCAGATCGAAAAGGTCGAATATTGCGGCAGCCCTTCGTCGTTGAGGGCGACGCCGTCGGCCGCGCGCTGCTGCGCGAAGGCGGTTGACGTCAGGGCGAGGCCGGCGCAGATGAGGAGAGAAGGAATAAGACGCATGGGTGATGCTAGCACCGTCGCGGTTTCTGCGACCAGAGCCGCGGTGGTGACTCGCGTTTTTTGCCACGACTTTCCAGCCCGCAACATCAGCTGGCCGAAACTGGCCGTAAAACCGGCCGCCGCGTTGCCACACCACGATGGCAAGCGCCGTGCACGAGCCGGTCAGAGGTTTTTCATGCACATCAAGGTTCACGGCGGGACACCGCTCCACGACGGCGACAGTCTCTGCGACACGTGCCGCCATAGCAGGATCACCCGAGGAAGGAGCGTCAACGAGGAGATCGTCTTCTGCGATGCCTCTCACACGCAGACCGTCCGCGTGACGTTCAAGGTCACATCGTGTTCGGACTACGTGGACCAGAGTGTGCCCACGTACTGGGATCTGATGCAGCAGGCGTGGATACTACGTCCCGAGTCAGGGAAGAAACCTGCCGGCTTCGTGCGAGCCAGCGACCTGCGCGACGAAGAGTTCTCGCGCTACATGTCGGAGCTGGGAAAACATGATCCCGAGTAGTCGGACGGATGGTACAGTGATGCCAGTGGAATTTTCGATCGAGCTCGAGCGCGAAGACGACGGACGGTGGCTGGCCGAGGTGCCTGACTTGGCCGGCGTCATGTGCTACGGCACCGATCGTGATGACGCAGTCGCCCGTGTGCAAGCCTTGGCGCTGCGCGTCATCGCCGAGCGTCTCGAGCATGGTGAAGCGCCGGCCGAGTTCCTCACGGTGACCTTTCACGCGGCGTGATTCGCTGGCCGTCGGTGAAGGCTCGGCGAGTCCTCGCCGCCCTGCTGAGGATCGGTTGGCGGGAGAAGCGTCAATCCGGCTCCCATCGAACGCTCGCACGTGAAGGCTGGGCTGATTTCGTGTTTGCGTTTCACGACGATGAGGAGATCGGGCCCAGGATGCTAGCCCGAATTGCGAAGCTGACGGGACTGACCGCAGCGGATCTCTAACATGCTCACACCAGCGATCGGGTGCGGAACAATCGGTGCCTGACACCCGCGTGGAGGATGTCGCGCTCGTAGGCGAGGCCGGCCTTCTGCATCACGTGCTGTGAAGCGAGGTTCGGTGGCGTCGTGATCGCGACCATCGAGCGAAGACCGAGGCGATCGAATCCGATGCGGACGCAGGCGTTCGCGATTTCGGTCGCCAGGCCGCGGCCCCAATACTCCGGCATGAAGCCATAGCCGACCTCGACTTCGTCCACCCCCTCGACATCGAGATGCCGCAAGATGGCGCGCCCAATCACCGCCGATGTGGCCGCATCGCGCAGCATCCACATCCCAAAGCCATGATCCGCCCAGTGCTTCACGTTGGTCTCGAGATAGGCGACGGTACCGGCCTTGTCACGCACGCCGCCCAGCAGCGCCATGAACCCTGCGTCCTCGTCCATCCGCCGCAGATCGGGCCAGTGCGCTGCCGTCACACGCTCAGCGCGCAGGCGCGCCGTCGAAAAGTCATCGATCAGCGGTCTCAGCGTGGGCGCTCCGTAAGGACACTCGTGATGGCCCCGCCGAAAGGCTCCACGTAGAGGAAGACATTCAAGCCTGTTCCGCTCTGAAACTTAAACCGCCATTCGATAGTCCCGATTGGCTTATGGCTTAACGCGTCGCGAAGAATTTCGAATGACGCGTCGAGCAGCGTCAACTCACCCAGCATCGGCTCCAGACCGCGAATTGCCAACGAAGCCAGCAGCGCCTCGCCTTGGTTCGGCCCAAAACGCGCTCCAACCCGTTTCAACTCCTCCCCGATCCTGTCCGGTGACCATTCGGGATGGTCTCCGACCGTTTTCGTGAACGCCGAGTTTTCGGTATCTCGCAAGAGTCGGCCACGAGCCCTGTACGTCTCGATCTTTCCTGTTTCACCAAACGTAAACTCAGAGGCCAGCAGAATGTCGACCGAGTGAGACGGTTCGATATCGTGCTCGTTGACGAACACATTAAATCGCCGAAAACCAAAGTTGCCCGCGGCCGCTGGAGTGGGGATGAGTTTCACCATTACACCAGGCATTGGCCGCGGGTAGGCGACGTTCAAAAACGCTCGAGCGGTTGCGACATCTTCGACCCGAGGCTCAGTCCTCTGCGCATGGGCCGAGCGGAGGCCGACGCTCGGTATCAAGATGAAGCCACTGAGTACCAAGCATTGGAACCGGATGCTTCGCCACATGGGTTTCGACTTCTAGCTCCTAGCTCCCAGCACCTAGTTCCCAGTCCCAGCTCCTACTGACCAGGATGGTACTGGCGCTCCGTGTGTCCGGTCAGCTGCGCGGGATAGAAATACACCTCACGCAGATTGCCCGTGCTGTAGCGTTCCGCCTGATCCTTGAAGTGCTTCGACTTCGGATCGCCGCTCTCGCCGCCGGCCGACACTGCCCTGGCCCGCACCTTGTCGCCGAACTCGACGACCGCGACGAAGCTGTTGCCGGTGTTGCCGTACATCTTTTTGGTGTCCTTGTAGCTGCGCGCGCCGAACGAGGCGAGCGAGCCCCACCGCGACGAGGTGAAGCCGACCGGGATGCTCGGGCCGGCGTCGCTGAACGGCTGGACGATGTCGCCGGTCAGCCGCTGGAAGCGGTTGATGTCGCCCCAGGGCGTGTTCCACTTGCCGAAATCAGCGGCGAGCTTGTCGGACGCGGACGCGAGCGCCTGCAGCTGCTCCTCCGCCGTCGCGCTGTTCATCATGTAGTGATCGGCGGTCACGCCGGCCTTGCGCGCCTGGTCGCCGACGCGGCGGCCGAGCTCTTCGCCCCAGTAGACGGCAAGCGCGGTCGGCACCGACGAAGTGGACCAGCGATAGTCCCAGGCCCGCAGCGCCTTGATCTGCTCCGACAGCTTCGCCTTCAGCGGATGCGATGCCGCAGCCGCGTCGTATGCCTTCAGCAGCCGCGGCATCAGAACGTCGAACGCGGGAAGGTAGCTGTCGTAGGCCGCGGCGATCAGCGAGTCGACGGTGAAGTCCTTCTTCTTGTCCAGCACGCGCAGCGCGTGGAAGCCGCGCGGGCTCTCCTCGAGCCCGCGGTCCACGTAGGCCGGATAGTCCGCCTTCTTCGGGCTGTTGGGCCCGGCCGCCGACCACGGCCAGTTGTTCGTGTTGTACAGCCAGCCGGTCGCCGGGTTCAGCAGGCCCGGGGTCTCGTCGATCGACATCACGCCATGCCACTCGGTGGCGGGGTTGCTGCCGTCAACGGGCTTGGTCCAGTCGAACTGGGCATCGCGCTTCGGGATGAAGTTGGCGTGGAAATAGGCGATGCTGCCATCCGCGTCGGCGTAGATCGTGTTGTTCGACGAGTTGGTGTGCAGCTCCATCGTCTCCTTGAAGGCCTTGTAGTTCCTGGCCTTGGTGCGGAGGTACGACTGCTGGAGCGCCTTGAGCGGCTCCTGCATCAGCCGGACGCTGATCCATTTGCCGTCGGCTTCGCGGACGACCGGTCCGTGGTGCGTCTTGTAAACGGTAAAGTCCTTTTGCGCCATTCCGGTCGCGGTCTTGTACGGCACGGTGATCTTGCTGATCGTCACGGGACGATCTTCGGTGCCGTAGCGATAGGTGAAGCCGCTGCCCTTCTTCGTCACCGTTTCGAGATACTCGTCGATGTTGTCGACGCCGCTCGACGTGTGCATCCAGCCGGTGCGCTCGTTGAAGCCCTGATAGATGAAGAACTGTCCCCAGGTCAGCGCGCCATAGGCGTTCAGCCCTTCGGCGCTGGTCATCTGCGCCTCGGCGCGGAAGTAGAACGAGGTGTGCGGGTTGATCAGCAGCAGCGCGTGATGCGACGTGGTGTTGGAGGGGCCCACCGCGGCGCCGTTCGACCCGGTCGGCTCGACGAAGCGGTCGAGCTCGTCCTGCGGCGTCGCCTTCAGCGGGGTCTTGCCGTAGAACGCCTCGAGCTGATTCAGGTTCACCCGCTCGATGTCGCCGCCGATGCTGCCCTCGCTGAAGCTCAGCGCCATCCACGGCTCGAACCGGGTGATCACACGCGGCTTCACCTGCGGGTGCTTGTAGAGGTAGTAGTTCAGGCCGTCGGCATAGGCGTTCATCAGCTTCTTCAGCCAGTCGGGACTCTTCTGGTACTGGGCTTTCATGTCGGCCGGATCGATGAACAGCTTCATCCGGAGGTCACGGTAGATCTCGGCCTCGCCTTCGGCTTCCGCCAGGCGGCCGATCGAGTTCAGATAGTTCGTTTCCACGCGATTGAAGTCATCCTCGGCCTGGGCGTACATCACGCCGAACACCGCGTCGGCATCGGTCTTTCCAGACACATGCGGAATGCCCCAGTCGTCGCGAGTGATGGTGATGCCCTGGGCCTGCTTCTCCCAGCCGGCCACGTCCTTGTCCGCGGCGGCCCGAGGGACGGCCACCACGCCGGCAACGACGATCAGGAGCAGAAGTTTTTTCATGCGGCGGATTGTGCCATGAAAAGGCGACGGCGATCCCTGATAGATTTCTGGGAGGAGACTCGCATGACGACCGGTGACAGTCCGCTCGAGCTGTTCATCGATGCGGCGTGTGTGCCGCTCGACTCCGGGCACGCATCCGGCACCCTCGAGCGCGCCAACGAGCTGCTCGCGACCGATCCCGGCCTCGCCCGCCGCAGCATCCACGCCGCAGCGATCCTTGGCGACGCGGAAGAGGTGCGGCGATTCCTGGCGCTCGATCCCGCGAACGCGACCGCTAAAGGCGGCCCTCGCGGGTGGGACGCGCTCACCCACCTCTGTTTTTCACGGTATCTCCGCCTCGACCGGACCCGGTCGGACGGCTTCGTGAGTGCCGCGACGGCGCTGCTCGACGCCGGCGCCAGCGCCAACACCGGCTGGACGGAATTGAATCACCAGCCCAAACCCGAGTGGGAGAGCGCGATCTACGGCGCCGCCGGCATCGCGCGTAACCCGGAGCTGACAAGGCTGCTGCTCGAGCGCGGCGCGGATCCCAACGACGGCGAAACGCCGTACCACGTCCCTGAAACGTACGACAATGCGACGATGAAGGTCCTGGTGGAGAGCGGCAAGCTGACGCAAGAGAGCCTGGCGACATTGCTGCTCCGCAAGACCGACTGGCACGACTACGACGGGATCAAGTGGTTGCTCGAGCGAGGCGTCGCTCCGGACCAACCCACGCATTGGGGCAAGACGGCACTGCACAACGCCGTCTTGAGCGACAACGATCTTTCCATCATCGAGCTGCTGCTGAACCACGGCGCCGATCCGTCCGCCATCGCGACACGTCCGGAGCGTGGGTCGCCCGGTCCAGGTCATCGCACCGCGATCGCGATGGCGGTCCGGCGTGGTCGAGGCGATGTGCTGAGAGCGTTCGCGCGGCGCGGCGCCGCAATCGAGTTGCAGGGCCTCGAGCGGCTCCTCGCGGCATGCGCCCTGGGCGATTCCGGGCTCGTCCAGACCGTCGCCGCGGAAGAGCCCGCCGCGGTGGACACACTCCGCACCGACGGCGGCCGGTTTCTCGCATGGTTCGCAGGTGTCGGCAATACGGATGGCGTCCGGCTCCTGCTCGACCTCGGCGTCCCGATTGACGCCCCGTTCGTCGAAGGCGAAGGGTACTTCGACGTCGCACCCAACAGCCTCGCCATTCACGTGGCTGCGTGGCGTGCGAACCACGCCACCGTGCGCCTGCTCATCGATCGCGGATCGCCCATCGACAGGGCGGACGGCCGGGGTCGAACGCCTCTCGCGCTCGCGGTCCGCGCCTGCGTCGACTCGTACTGGACGCGCCGCCGAACGCCCGAATCGGTCAAGGCGCTGCTCGACGCGGGGGCGTCGGCCAACGGCGTCGCGTTCCCGTCGGGCTATGCGGTAGTGGACGAGTTGCTGAGGAAGGCGGCTTCCTGACCGCCTCCTTGCGCCCAGCGGAAGAGCGCCGCGCTGCCGCGCAGCAGCGCCGCATCAACGAGACCGTACGCAAAACCGACGACCGCACCGATAGTGAAGGCCAACGAGCCGCCGATCGCGACGCCGAAAAAAAACACCGGTACGAACGCAAGCCCGGGCGTGCCGCGGCCCGTAAGGTTGAACAGGAGCACGAAGACCAGGGCACCGAAGATGCCGATGCCGTTCCATCCGCCGGCAACCGTCAGCCTCATCACCATCGAGTCCGAGACCTGATCGTCGCCGTCGGAATCGAACCCTCGCAGGCCGGCGCGCGTCGCGGCCCAGGTCAGCGCCCAGAGACCCAGGAAGGCCGCGACGCCGAGCGCCGTATCGAGGCGGCCGAGCCCCGCCGCCAACGATCCGCGCAGGTGAACGCCGACCACTACCGACGCGACGAAGCTGACCGTATGGAACGTCGCGAGGCTCCACGCCCGCAACAGCGGGACGGGCGCCTCCACTTCGTCTCTAATACCGGCCATGCGCGAGCCCGAGGCCGATCCAGAGGGCACCGAGCAGGAGGATCACCGTCAGCCCGTAGAGCGCGCCCAGAACCTTACGGATGCGGGCAGATCGGCCGCGGCCGACGACCGCGCTGCAGCGAATCACGAAGTCGGTGCGGACGAGCGAGAGCGCCAGCAGGACCAGCGCCGCGGTCAGCTTCATCGTGAGCGCCCGTCCCCACGTCGTCTCCGCCGCCATCAGCCCGTCCCCCTTCAGGCCGAGATTGCTGACACCGGTCACGACGGTGATGCCGACGACCGACCAGAACATCCATTCATAGACGGGCGCCGCCAGCACGGCCGCCGCACTCGCGCCATCACTTCGCGTGCGGACGCAGAGCGCGCAGAGCGTGACGGCGCCACCCGTCAGCAGCGAGACCGAGGCGACGTGGATGTATCGGACCGCGAACCAGAGCTGGTAGAACGCGTTGTCCACGGGCTACCCGTGCTTCTTTTTCGCCGCCTTCACCGATTCGGAAACCAGCGTGGCCAGCACGTCAAGATCGACGTCGCTCAGGCGCTTGATGTGCAGGCACCCGCCGGAGATCTTGTGCTTCCCCAGTCGTTTCAACAGCGACGCGGGGGCCTTACGGGCGCTCACGTACAGCGTCAGGTCCGCCTTGCGCGGCGAGAAGGCCACCGCCGGCCAGTCTGCGGTGCGCCCGTCGGCGTAGGTGTAGGTTGTGGTCCCAAAGCCGACGATGCTCGGACCGTACATCGCGCCCTTGGCGCCGGCCGCCTTAGCCATCAGCCGCGCCAGCACAGCGCAGTCCTTGCGCCGGCTCTCGTCGGCGAGCCTCTCGATAAAGTCGCCGACGCTCTGATCTGTCCGCTTCGTCTTGGCTTCAGCCACGGCTGCTCCCGTTGAGAAATTCGACGAGCAGCCGGCTGACCGCTTCCGGCTGCTCCTGTTGCACCCAGTGTCCCGCGTGCTCGACCAGATGGACGCCGCGCATCTTCGTGCAGGCGACCTTCTGCATGCGCTCCAGCGCGCCAGGGTTCTGATAGACGCCCCAGTCGCTCTTCCCGCCGATGAACATCGACGGCACGTCGATGGTGCGGCCCGCAAACAGCTGCTGCTCCGAGGTGAAGCGTCCACTCGCTCCGGTTCGATAGCCTTCGAGACCGCCCTGGAATCCGGTTCGACCGTACTCTGTGCTGTAGACGCGCAATTCGGCGTCCGGCAACCACGTGTTCGCGGCGATCGCAGCCGCCGATGGCATCTCCGGCGCGACCGTTTCCGCCATCCCCTTGTCCAGATCCATGACGTAGTAGCGCGGCAGCTTCGCCCACTCGCTCGCGGTCCGCGCCGCCAGCGGCACCGGCTGGTTCTGAGTCCAATCGGCGCTCTTCATGTGGTAGTACGCGCGCAGGAACGCGTGAAGCCCCTGCGTCGCGTGCCACATGTTGTCGTTCGCCTCGCGGGTCGTGTAATAGCGCTGGTAGTGCTTGCGCGGCGGCCTTAGCGCGGCAAGCTCGTCGTAGATCGTGTCGGTGGGCGCGACGGCCGCCCCGGCTGGCGAGGCGTCCGCGGTGTTGAACGGGAGCGCCGGCGGTCCGGCGAACGGCGCGCTCATCATCGTCACGGATCGGAACACGTCCGGCCGAGCGAGCGCACACCAGGCTGCGAGGGGCGATCCCTGGTCGTGTCCGATCACCGCGTTCACCGAGCGATATCCCATCGCCGACACGAGGCCCAGCATGTCGCGCACCTGGTTCAGCGTGCGGAACGGCGCGAGGTCATCGTCGTAGCGCACGTCGGT
>Ga0070665_100003214_pt1 | contig 17573 bp, 15 predicted proteins | sample KBSS13metaG_FD_65862 | JGI IMG/M metagenome (GOLD analysis project Ga0070665, IMG submission 65862) | Switchgrass rhizosphere microbial communities from Kellogg Biological Station, Michigan, USA - KBS S1-3 metaG | ecosystem: Host-associated > Plants > Roots > Rhizosphere > Soil ...
GGACTGACTCGGGATATCCATCAGAACCTGAAATAGATGAACGGGTTGTAGGTCCGCGCGGCCATGCTCATGATCGACAGCAGGAGCAGCGTCAGCAGCGCGGCCGTGTTGAGCAGCGGCAGGCTCCAGCTTCTGTTGTCGCTGAGACGCGCGGCCAGCGCGGGCACCCAGGGTGTCGATCCAATCGCACCCGCCCCGAGCGCAAGCCATAACTCCGGTGTGAGGTACCAGGCGACCGTGTAAGGCGTCGGCACGGCGACGTTCATGCCCGCCAGCGATCGGAGAAACGCGATCGCGCCCGGCAACGTGTCGGCGCGGAAAAATACCCAGCCGATCATCACGATCAGCAGCGTGTAGACGTGAGGCCAGATGGGCCACGCCAGGACTCCGGAAGGAACCGCAGAGTTCGGTTGTGCTTTGCGGTCTTCGCGGTGAAACAACACGCGTTCAATCACCAGAAACGATCCGTGCCACAGACCCCAGATGACGAAGTTCCAGCTGGCGCCGTGCCACAGCCCGCACAGGAAAAATACGGTAACCAGGTTGCGATAGCGTCGAGCCGGGCTCACACGGTTGCCGCCCAGCGGGATGTACAAGTAGTCGCGGAACCACGTCGACAACGAAATGTGCCACCGGCGCCAGAAATTCGTGACGCTGGTGGCGACGTACGGCCAGCGGAAGTTTTCCGGAAAACGGAAGCCGAACATCCGGCCCAGGCCGATCGCCATGTCCGAGTAGCCCGAGAAGTCGAAATAGATCTGCAGCGTGTAGCAGACGATGCCGAGCCACGCATGGGCGGTTGAGAGCTCGGCGGCCGGCATGCCGAAAATCTTGTCGGCCGGTCCGGCGACGACGTTCGCAATCAGGACTTTCTTGCCGAGGCCGATGACGAACCGGCGCACGCCGTATGCGAAGTCGTCCAGCGACACCACGCGACGCGCGAGCTGATCGGCGATATCGCGGTATCGGATAATCGGGCCCGCGATGAGCTGGGGAAACAGGAGGAGATACAGCGCGGCGTGCACGGGACTCTTCTGCGCCGTCGCATCGCGTCGCGAGACGTCGATCACGTACGAGATCGCGTGAAACGTGAAGAACGAGATGCCGATCGGCAGCAGCACGTGCGGAACGGCAACCGGCCTCACGTGTGCCGCGGTGAGCACGGCGTTGACGTTGTCGGCGAAGAAGTTGGCGTACTTGAAGATGCCGAGCACGACGAGGTTGACCGTGACCGCGAATGCCAGGCGCCGCGCGCCGGCCGGTGTGCCGTGAGCGCGATCGACGGCGATCGCCATCCAGTAGTTGAAGGCGATCGAGCCGAGCATCAACCAGGTGAACGCCCCGCCGCCCTTGGCGTAGAAGATGACGCTCGCCGCCAGGAGCAGCCAGTTCCCGTAGGCCGCGTGTTCCCTCGAGCCCCGGATGAAATACAGAAGGAGCAGGAGCGGCAGGAACAGGAAGAGAAATGTGGGTTCGGTGAATAGCAAAGGGCTGAGGGCTTAGGGCTGGCGGTTTCGCTTAGGGCTTAGGGCTGAGGGCTAGGGATTAGCCTTAGCGACAAAGATCAGGATGTGCTGGCGCGGCAGCGCCTCGTCGACTTTCGACAGCGTGAAGCCCTCCGCCTCGACTTCCATCCGCGCTTCGGCGACGCTCATCTTGTGTTCGGGCTTGATCGGCACCGTCGGATCTTCCTTGCGATACTCCAGCAGGACCAGCCGTCCTCCGGGCTTGAGCGATTCCCGCAGGTGACGCAGGATCGACTGCGGCTGCGAGAGCTCGTGGTACACGTCGACCATCAGCACGAGATCGACCGATGCCGGCGGAAGCCGCGGATCGTCGAGCGTTCCCTCAATCAGCGTCACATTGGTGATCTTGCTGCGATCGAGGCGGCGGGCCAGGATGTTCAGCATCTGCGGCTGCACGTCGTTGGCGAACACGCGCCCGGTCGGGCCGACACGATCCGCGAGCCGGACCGTGATGTAGCCGGATCCCGCGCCGATGTCGGCGACCGCCGAGCCCTTCGGAATCTTCAGGACGTTGAGCGCCACGTCGGGCGCTTCTTCGTCTTCGCGCTCGCTGCGCTCGAGCCATGGCGCGCCCTGGTATCCCATCACCGGCGCATATCGTCGTCCGCTGATTGGGTGAACGCCGGGCTGCTGCGCCGCGAGGCTGACGGCCAGGACCGCGGTGAGCAGGCCGCCGCCGAGCAGAGCCTTCGTGCGTGGGCGCATGCGCCTAGGATAGCAACAAACCTCCTTTCGCCGGCGCCTGATCGCGGCTACGCTTCGCGGTCCGCCTTCGGCGTGAACGAGACGTACAACGCCGGGAGCACGATCAAGGTCAGCAGCGTCGCGGTGACCAGGCCGCCGATAATCACGACGGCGAGCGGCCTTTGCGTTTCCGATCCGATGCCGTGCGAGAGCGCCATCGGCAGCAGTCCCAGCATCGCCAGCAGCGACGTCATCAACACCGTTCGCAGCCTGGCTTCTGCGCCTTGCCGCACCGCATCGAGTAGAGGCGTGCCGATGTCCCTCAGCTGGTTGATGTAGCTCACCATCACGACGCCGTTGAGCACGGCGGCGCCAAAGAGCGCGATGAAGCCGATCGCCGCCGACACGCTGAGGGGAATGCCCGTGACGAGAAGGGCGAACACGCCGCCAACGAGCGCGAACGGCACGTTGAGCAGGATGAGCGTCGCGTGCCGCGCCGACTGGAACGCGTGGAAGAGCAGCACGAAGATCAGGAAGATGCTGAGCGGGACGATCAGCCGTAAGCGCGCCATCGCGCGTTGCTGGTTCTCGAATTCGCCGCCCCAGACGAGACGCGCCCCTGGCGCGAGATGCACGCTTGCCGCGACCCGCCGCTGCATCTCCTCGACAGCGCTGCCCATATCTCTTCCGCGGATGAAGACGCCGATCGCCATCACGCGGGCTCCCGACTCGCGGCTGATGTTCATGGCGCCCTGGCGCACCGCGATATCCGCCACGTCGGCGAGCCGGATGTGGGCGTTGTCGGCGGTGTCGACGCGGATCTGCCGCACGGTGTCGGCGTCGGCCCGCGCGTCGGCGGGGAGGCGCACCACAACGCCGTACCGCTGTTCGCCTTCCCAGATCTCGGTCGCCTCGCGCCCGCCCAGTGCCGTTTCGATGGTGTCCTGGATGTCGGCGACGTTGAGGCCGTACCTGGCGGCGCGCGGCCGATCGACCGTGATCTGCAGCTGCGGCACCTGTCCCGCCCGATCGATGAACGCGCGTGCGACGCCCGGTGTGGGGGAGACGGCGTCGAGCACCGCCGTCGCGTCCTTGCGAATCGCGGCGCCATCGGGGCCGAACACCTTGATCACGACCTGCCCGTCGATTTGCGAGATGCTCTCGAGGATGTTGTCGCGGATCGGCTGCGAGAAGCTGGCGTCGATGCCCGGGATCGCGTCGAGCGCGCGATCCATTTCGGCGACGAGCTGATCCTTCGTGATGTGCCGCGTCCACTCGGAAGCAGGCTTCACATCGACGAAGAATTCCGCCATGTTGATCAGCTTGGGATCGGTCCCGTCCTCTGGCCGGCCCGCCTTCGAGATGACCGTTCGCACCTCCGGGAACTGACGCAGGAGCGCGCGAATCCGTGCGCACTCGCGCGACGCTTCGCTCACCGAGATGCCGTCGGGCAGCATCGCGTTCACCCAGATCGCCCCTTCGTTCAGCTCGGGGAGGAATTCGCTGCCCAGCTGCGTCGCCGCGCCAAGACTCAAGGCGAGAACGACCGTCGCGCAGGTGATCACAGCCCGTCGCCGTTCGAGTGCGGCGCGCAGGGCGGCCCTGTAGACGCGCTGGCACGCGTGCACCAGCGCGTTCTCCTCGCCTGGAATCTTCTTCAGCAGCACGAGGCACAAGAGCGGGACGAGCGTCAGCGAGAAGAGCAGCGAGCCGATGAGCGCCGCGGTAATCGTGTACGCCATCGGCGCGAAGATCCGGCCTTCCTGCCGTTGAAGCGTGAAGATGGGCAGATTGGCCAGGATGATGATCAGCATCGAGAAGAACGTGGGCCGGCCGACCTGCACGGTGGCATTGAGGATCGTCGTGCGGCGGAGATCGGTGTCCGGCGTGCCCCGAAGCTGCGACAGGTGCCGCACGATGTTCTCGACGACGATGACCGCCCCGTCGACGATGATGCCGAAGTCCATCGCACCGAGCGACAGGAGGTTGGCGGGGATGCCGCGGATCGTCAGGCCGATGAACGTCGCGAGCAGCGACAAGGGGATCATCGCCGCCACGATGGCCGAGGCCCGGAAGCTGCCGAGGAAGACGAACAGGACCACGGTCACCAGCGCCGCGCCCTCGAGCAGGTTCGTGAACACCGTGCGGAGCGTCGTGCCGATCAGCCAGGTGCGATCGTAGAAGGGCACGATCTTGACGCCGCGGGGCAGCATCGTGGAGTTCAGCGTCTCCACGCGTTCCTTGAGCGCGGCCAGCACCTCCGACGGGTTCTCGCCTTTGCGCATCAGAACCACGCCCGTGACCGCCTCGTCGTCGCCATCCTGCGCGGTGATGCCCTGGCGCGGCACGGCGCCGATGTTGACGCTTGCGATGTCGCGGACCAGCACCGGTACACCGTTCCGCTGGGCCACCACGATGTCGCCGATGTCGTTGGGCGATCGCAGGAGGCCGATCCCGCGGACGATGTACTGCTGCTCGCCGCGCTCGATGTAGCTGCCGCCCGCGTTCGCATTGCCGCGCCCGAGCGCCGCGAACACCTGCTGCATCGACACGCCGAGCGAGGTCATCTGCACGAGGTTGAGATTCACCTCGTACTGCTTGATGAAGCCGCCGAAGCTGACGATGTCGGCCACCCCGGGCGTCATCCGCAGGTAGCGCTCGATCGTCCAGTTCTGGATCGATCGCAGCTCGGTCGGGCTCACGCGAGTGCCCGTCAACCGATAGCGATAGACCTCGCCGATGGGCGTGGACAGGGGCGCGAGCTGCGGCTGCACGCCCGGCGCAAGCTCGACGCCCTGCAGACGTTCGAGCACCTGCTGCCGCGCGAAGTAGTCGTTCACCTGATCGTCGAACGTCAGGATCAGGAACGACAGGCCGAACTGCGTGTGCGAGAACATCCGCACCGAATGCGGCAGCCCGCTGAGTCCGATTTCCAGCGGGATGGTCACCTGTTTCTCGACTTCTTCCGGTGCATGTCCGGGGACGAGGGTGATCACCGTCACCTGGACGTCGGTGACGTCGGGAAAGGCCTCGACCGGCAGCGCCCGGAACGCCTGCGTGCCCGCGCCGATGAAGAGCACCGTCAACAAGCCGACGAACAGCGGCTGGTGCAACGCGAGAGAGACGATGCGTTTGAGCATGGCTATGCCGGCTTCTTCTGGAGGCCGCTCAGGAGCATCGCGCCATCGACCACGACGGTTTCTCCGGCCTTCAACCCGCTGATCACTCGCACGCGATCGCCAGCCCTCTTTCCGATGACGACGGTCCGTTCCTGGAATGTGCCGGGTGCGGGTTCGACGAACACGGTGGCGTGACCGTCGCCTTCGATGACCGCGCCGGCGGGGACGACCGGCATCCTCGTCGTCGACTCGATGTGGTGAATGCTGCCGAACATCTCCGGCCGGAAACGGCCGTTGCGGTTGTCGAGCTCGGCATGGACTTTCACCGTGCGTGTCTGTGGATCGACGGTGTCGGCAATCTGGAGAACGCGTCCCTCGAACGTCTCGTCGGGGTAGGCGACGAGGCTGATCTCGACCTTCTCGTGCGGCTGGATGAATCGGATGTATGTCTCCGGGACCTGTGACGACACCCACACGGTGCTGAGGTCCGCGATCGTCATCAACGGCGCGCTGGTGTCGTTCCGGTATTCTCCGGGCACGACGCTGAGATCGAGGACCTTGCCCGACAGCGGCGATCGAACGCTTACCTGCTGCTTGAAGTCCCGTGGCGAGAGGCCGAGCACCGACAGGCGGCGTTCAGCCTGCTCACGTGAGGCGAGCGCTTGGTCCAATGCCGCCTGTGCCTGCGCGAGCGCGCTGTCGGCGCTGAGGACCTCTTTCTTCGCGATGGCGTTGTGCTCGAAGAGATCCTTCGATCGCTCGGAGTCGGCCTGCGCCTTCGCCAGGGTTGCGCGCGCCTGGGTGACGGTAGCGTCCGCTTGAAGGTGTGTCGAGGTCGCGGCGTCCGCATCGGGGCTGTCGATGGTGAACAGCGGCTGTCCCTGACGGACGGCGTCGCCGACGGCGACGAGCACGCGAGCCACACGTCCCGCAACCGGAGCGACCACCTTCGACACGCGATTGGGATTCGCCTCGATCTTTCCAGGCGCGATTACTTCATCGGTCGCCAGATCCTCTTCCGCGACCTGCTCGCGGCGGATTTGCTTCAGCATCGGCGAGTCGGCCGGCACCTTGAGAGTGCCCGAGGTCCAGGCCACTTCGCTGGCTTCAGCCGCGGGCTCCGCATGACGGCAGCCGCTGACGGCGATGGCGAGCGTCAACGCGGCAGCGGCGGCGAGTGTTTTCATCGTGAACGTCATGGGCGAGCTCCTCCGGTCAAGGCGTCGAGCGTGTAGAGACTGCGCGCGAACTCCGCTCGCGCCTCGTTGTAACCCTGCATCGTGTCGTTGAACGTGCGCTGGGCGTCGAGCAGTTCGATGAAGCTCGCTTCTCCGCGTCTGTATGAGTAGGCCGTCGTATCGCGCACGTCACGCGCCTGGTTGAGCATCTGATGCTCGATGGTGTCCACCAGCTCGTGCGTCGTCGTGTACTGCTCCCACGCGCTACGCAAGTCGCTGGTGATGTCGGACTGCAGGGCGCTGATGCGCGCGGTGGCCTGGCGCGCTTCCTGGCGTGCCCGCTCGATCTCGCCCTGATTCCTGTTGAAGAACGGGAGCGGAGCGCTGAAGAACAGACCCCACTCGTTCCCGCTCAGCGATCCGGGCGCCAGCTGCCGGTGAAACTCCGCGCTGACCGTGTAGTCCACCTTGCCCTGCGCCAGCTGCAGCCGAACGTCGGCCGCGGACCGCGCCTGGTCGCGCTGGAGGGCTTGCAGGTCCGGACGGAGCTGCAGTGCCTGTTGCTGCAAGGCTTCGGGGCGGAGCGCCGCCGTGTCGCGCCGCAGCTCGCCGGTCACCTCAATCGGGTTGGCGTCGGTCCGGCCGAGCAGCGCACGCAGCCGGTGAATCGCGACGGCCAGCTTGGTGTCGCGGCTCCTGACGTCGTTCTGAAACTGCAGCGCCGCCAGCCGCGACCGGGCGAGCTCCACGGACGCGAGGTCGCCGGAGCGGACGCGCTCCGTGTTGATGGAGACAATCTCGTTGAAGGCCGCAAGTGACTCGCGTGCCAGCTGGAGATCCGCCTGCGCCTGCTGGACGTCGATGAAGGCGCTCTGCACGTTGAGCACGAGCGTGCGGACGGTGTTCTGCAGCTGCAGCTCGCTGACGCCGCGCGCTTCGCGCGCGACCTCGATTCGCCGATCCCGCTTGTCCCCGCGCTCGAGGAGGACGTCGCCGCGGACGATGCCTTCTCGCGGGTTGATGTTGCTGTTGAAGATGGTGGCGTCGGGCAGCATGACGCTCGCGGTCAGCACCGGGTTCGGGCGCAGCGACGCCGTCAGCACTCGCGCGTCCGCCACCGCGAGGTTGTAGCGTTCGGCGATCACGGCGAGGTTGTGATCGACCGCCTCGCTGACCGCCTGATCGATCGTCAGCGGCGCGGGCGCCTGAGCTGATGCGCGTCCGCCGGCCATCGCCGCCACGCACAGCGCGGCCGCGAGCCTACGAGCTCGAAACATGGAATATCTCCCTCGACGCGCGCCGGCATGGCGCGCGCTACACGATGTCGAGTGCACGCGACCGCGGGTCGCGCCGCACGTAGTTCAGATGGAGAGTCGGGTTCGGGCGACTAGGCGATCGGGGGCGCGCGGGTAGAACGAACGCGGAGGTTGCGCAGGTTTGTGGCGGTGCGGACGACGGGTGTGAACGGGCTCTCGGGATCGTCGGCGCTCCGTTCGCGGAGCGAGGCGAGGTCCGCTCCGCGCGGCTGCCCGTCCTGGATCCACTCGTTCGACGTCAGCGGGTCGCTGTCGACCGATGGTGCAGGCGGCTGCGTCTGGAGCGCCAGATGCCGCGAAGAGGGCTGTCGCGTGAAGTGGCCGGCGCCGTCGTTCTTCCAGACAGCAAGATCCAGCGAATCGAGGCTGGCCACCACGTCGATGTCGCCGTCGCGGTCCACGTCGTCAGCGACCACGCGGACGAACTGATCGCTGGTCGCGCGATCGAGGCTCGCCGTGAACCCGGGTGGCAAGCTTGTGACGAGGTCCGAGTGGAACGCCTTATCGAAGGGGGCTGTCAGATCGCGCCACGACGAGGCGGTGCGCGGCGACCACGCGCACAGAAACGCCGTCAGCAGGAGGGCGACGCCAAGAACCGCGGGGCGCGACCGGCGCATCACGGATGTCCCTTCGATCCATGCGCTGCGTTGCGACGGGCGGTCTCACGCTGGCGTGCGTGGACGCCGTGATCCCCCAGCACGTTCCCGAGCACCACGGACACGCCGCCGAACGCGGTCAAAGCGGGAGCGGCCTCGGTCAACCCGACCTGCACGCCGCCGTCGAAGGCGAGCCGCGGGTTGATCACGTAGATCGCGCCGGTGTCCATCGCGACGACGGGACCGCCATCGGGATCCTGCCGCGAGTACCAGAAACCTTCCAGGTACGGCGTCACCGGTCCGGGCACTTCGACGCTCGCCGACCACGACGCGAGATGCTGCGTGAATCGTGGAAGTCCGCTGCCGGCGCCGATCCGGCCGATGCCGTAGTTGACGTCGACGTGGCCGCGCGTCAGAAAATCGGTGCCGGTCAGCACTGCGATCGTGAAGTCGGCCTGACCCGAGCCGAGGCCTTTGCTCTCGCTGGCTGCCGGCAGATTGAGCGTCGGGAGGATCGACAGGACCGGTACGCCCCCGGGATCCGACCACAAGCGAAGCTTTGCGCCAACTTGCACGTTGCCGATGCCATGCTGGGTGCCTGACGGATCGGTGACGGCGAGAAAACCGTCGCCGCTGATCCGCGCCTCGAGCCACTCCGACAGGCCGAGCCGAAACGTCGTAGGTGTTCCGACGTCGTGCTGACCCGCTCCGTTGTGGTTCCAGATGCCGCCGACCTCCATCTGCAGAAGACCGACGTCCACGATGTGCGTGCCGTTGGTCACGTCGGGCCGATCCGGTTCGAGGTTGTCCTGGCCGACGGGAATCGTCGTTTGCTGCACGAACGCCGCCGCGCTCTGCGCGGTCGCGATCGTATGCAGCGATGCGGCCAGAGTGAGTGCGCAGGCAATGAGCATGATTCGAAGTGGACCGGAACTCTCACTATAAGCGCAATCGTCGTCATCAACGGTCCCGCATCGAGACGCTTACCGATTCTTTATCGTTCTCCGGTGCGCTAGACTTGCAGCGATGACCGAAACGACATTGACCCCGTCGCGTTTGTGGAAACAGATGACGCTCGATCAGCGGATGCGTGCGGCGCGCGCGTTCTGGGCCGATCCGGAAGCGACCGACGATCAGGTGCAGGCCGCGCTGCTGATCGCGCAGCAGAAGAAGTTCAGGCCGAAGACCGTCATCGCGCTCGATGACGAGCGCAAGGCGAGGCACCTCGCGACGCTCGGCGGCCTGCCCGACGCGATGGTGGCGCGCGCGCTCATCGTCTATCACCTGGCGGAGCAGCGGCCGATGATGGGCGCGTTCCTCGACGCGCTCGAGATCAAGCATGAGAAGGGATTGATCGAGGAGGACGCGGTCAAACCCGATGCCGAGAAGGTCGCGCCTGCCGCGGCCCGGCTCGCCGAGCAGTTTCCGGCGGAGGACGTGAAGATCTACCTGAACACCCTGCTTTCGCAGGATCCGGAAACGTGGGGAGCCCTGGCGGGATTGCCGCAGTTGCAGGCCTGAAGGCCTGCACTACACATGAACCCGCAGTTGCAGGCCTGAAGGCCTGCACTACACATGAACATTGTGGCGCAGGGCTTCAGCCCTGCGTTTGGTGCCTCACCGCTGCGGCGAATCCGATGTTCTAACCGGCTTCAGGTACCGGTCGTACCACGCCACGATGCGGTTCAGGCGATCGATCAGGTGCTTTTCCTCTCGAAGGCCGTGCGGTTCGCGGGGATAGAGGACGAGATCCGACTCAACGCCGTAGCGCTTGAGACCCCGATAGAACTGCTGGCTCTGCCCGATTGGATCGGTGGTGTCGTCTTCACCCTGCAGCAGCAAGGTCGGCGTCTTGACGTTCTTGACGAACGTCATCGGCGAGCTCTTGATGAACCCATCGAGCTTCTCGTACGGCGTGCCGTAGAACCACTCGTCGTACGCCGATCCGTTCTCGGTCCCGAACTCGCTGGCCATGTCGATGACCGGCGCGCCCGACACCGCGGCCTTGAAACGGTTGGTCTGCGTCACCGCCCATGCGGCCATGTACCCGCCGTACGACCATCCGCCGATGCCCAGGCGATTCGGATCGGCGATCCCCTGGGCGACCAACCAGTCTGCGCCGGCCATGACGTCCTTGAAATCGCCGCCGCCCCAGTCGCCGCGATTCATTTCGACGAAGCGATGGCCGTAGCCGGTGGACCCGCGCACGTTGGGGTAGAGCACTGCGTACCCGCGCGCGACGAGCAGCTGTCCCCACGGTTCGAACGCATCGATCCACCGGCCTGTCGGGCCGCCGTGGACGAGGACGATTGCCGGTAGCGCCCGGCCCGCTCGTGCGCCCCGCTCGGCTGAGAGGCTCGCGCTCCCGAGGGTCTGGCTGACGCCAGACACGTCCGGGGGAGTCAGCAGCGCCGCTTCGATCTCCGTCCCGTCGGCGCTCTTGTATTTGACGAATTGCGGCGCGACGACCGGCCGCGCCTTCCAGTGCTCGTTGAACGTGGTGAGCGCGCGAGGGGCGCCGTTCGCCGCTTTCACCCAGAGTTCCTGCGGCTGCGTGGCGTTTTCGCCGGCGTAGATGAACGTGCCGTTACCCGTTCGCACGAAGGCGTACGGATTGACGGTAAGGCCGTCGAGTGATTGCGCACGCCCATCGGCGCCTACCGTCACGACAGACGACTGAAATCCGCGCGCCACGCCGACGGCCACGGTTCGATCGTCAATCCACTTCGGCTGACTGACCGGCCGATCGAGCGTCGCGCCGGTGATGTTGTGGCTGTCGCCTCCGGCCACCGGTTGCAGGCAAAGGTCGTGCGCGTCCGGACCATCGACGCGCGCGCAGACGTACGCGATGGTCTTGCCGTCCGGCGAAATCGCGATGGGTCCCATCGGTCCACGAGGCGCAGCGATCTGCGCTGTACGTCCGCTATCCAGTTCAATCGAGTAGATGGCCTCGTTGAACTGATCCGCGTGCGGTTTGGGGGAGGCCGCCGCGATGAGACGATCGCCGGAGGGTGCGAATTCGATCTGTGCGATGCGCAGCGGCGTCGTGGCCACCTGCGTGGTCGAATGAGAAGCGACGTCCAGAACCCACAGGCGCGACAGGCGTTCCTCTTTCTCCGCCACCCGCGCATCGTCCTTGTCCTTCTCGCGCGTCAGCAGACTTTCCGGCTTCGGTTCGGGCATCAGGAGGGCGATTCGCCGGCCGTCGGGCGACCAGCGGAACGCACCGATCGCCTCCTTCCGGTCGGTGATCTTCTCAGCTTCACCGCCGCTCATCGCCAGCAGGTACAACTGCGCGGTGCCGTCGCGGTCGGAGAGGAAGGCGATTGACCGGCCATCGGGCGCCCACCGCGGCGCGCTGTCGCTCTTTGCCGAGAACGTCAGCTGTCGGACCGTGCCGCCGGGGACGTCCAGCATCCAGATGTTGCGCTGGCGCGCGGTTCCTTTCACCGGTTCCGTGACGGTGAACAGCAGGCGCGCGCCGTCCGGCGAAAGGTCGAGCTCGCCGACGCCGCGCCGATCGAGCGTCTGTTCCGGTGTGAGCGCCGATGGCTGCGCCACCACCACGGCTCCCGCCAGGGCCATCAGTGCGACCACGGTCTTTTTCATAACTTGGCGGGACGTACCTTAGCATAGGCGTTCGAGTCATTCGTGCCGTATATCGAGATCGCTTCGTCTGCGCTTGCGCCAGGGCTCTCGCCGGTTCGCGTGCACTACCGCGAAGCAGGATCAGGGCGGCCGATCGTGATCCTTCACGGCGGCTGGGGCTACGAGATCTATCCCTTCGATCGGCAGATCGCGGCGCTCTCGCCGGACTATCACGTTGTCATTCCCGATCGGAGCGGGTACGGCCGATCCCCGCGACTCGATCGTCAGGAGACCGATTTTCATCATCGCGCGGCTGTCGAAACGTGGGCCGTCATCGACGCACTCGGGCTCGAGCAACCCACCTTGTGGGGGCATAGCGACGGCGCCATCATCGCGCTGCTGATGGGATTGTCGGCTCCGCATCGCCTGCACCAGGTCATCGTCGAGGCCACGCATTTCCTGAGGAACAAGCCCTCGTCGCGCCAGTTCTTCGAGACCATGATCGAAGATCCTGATGGCCTCGGCGAACGCGTCGTCAGCACGCTGGAGCGGGACCACGGAGCGCGATGGCGCGACCTGATCAGGATGAACGGTGATGCCTGGCTCAGGATTGCGAGCGATCCATCGGCGCCGACGCCGGATCTCTACGGAGGGCGGCTCGGCGAATTCCAGGTCCCGAACCTGGTGATACACGGCGCGCGGGACCCGCGCACCGAGCCGGGCGAACTCCAGGATCTGCGTGCGGCGTTGGAACGTCGTGACGGCAGCCGGAACCATTTCGTCGTCCTCACTGACGGCGGCCACAGTCCCCACAGCGAGCGCGCCACGGCAGAGGAAGTGACGCGGATCGCGCTCGCGTTCCTGAAACAGGAAGCCGTTCACCCCGTCGGGTCCAACGCCACATGATCGCGATCGAGCTCGATCGCGTCTCGCGGGATTTCACGACGCCGGACGGACGCAGCTATCGCGCGCTGGACGAGGTGTCCCTTTCCGTCGAAGAGGGTTCCTTCGTCGCGATCGTCGGGCCCAGCGGCTGCGGCAAGTCGACGCTGCTGAATATGGCCGCGGGACTCCTGACGCCTTCATCCGGCGTCGTGAGAATCAACGGAGAGCCGCTGTCCGGGATCAACCACCGGGCGACGTACATGTTTCAGCAGGATGCCCTGCTGCCCTGGAAGACGGTTCGTGAAAACGTCGCGCTCGGCCTGATTCTCCGCGGTGTGGCGAAGGCGGACGCGCTCAGGCGCGCCGACGCCTGGCTTTCACGAGTCGATCTGTCCGCGTTCGGCTCTCACTATCCGTCCCAGCTCAGCGGCGGGATGCGCAAGCGGGTGGTGATGGCGCAGAACTGGATCATCGATCGGGGGATCCTGCTGATGGACGAACCGTTCAGCGCGCTGGACGTCCACACGCGCCAGCGGATGGAAATCGAACTGCTCGGACTCTGGGAAGGGTCCGGGCGAAAAACCGTGGTCTTCGTGACTCACGACCTGGAGGAGGCGATCGCCCTCGCCGACGAAGTCGTCGTGCTCTCCGCCGGCCCGGCGACGCACATCGTGGCGCGTCATCAGGTGACGCTCGATCGTCCGCGGGCTCTGATGGAACTGCGGACGGCGCCGGCCTTCATCGATCTCTACGGCGCGATCTGGGCGGTGCTGCGCGAGGAAGTGATCAAGAGTCAGCAGGCGGTGGGGCATGGCCGATCGTAGCGACGCCACCATTCGCCGCCCGGTCGTGCTGTTCTGGCAGGTCGCTGTCGGCGTCGCCGTGCTGACCCTTTGGCAGCTCCTCGTCTCGTGGAAGATCCTCGACGCCTTTTTCGTCAGCCGGCCGTCGGACATCGCGCAGCGCATCGCGCAGTGGATGACGACGGGCACGCTGTGGGGGCACCTGGCTTCGACGCTCGAAGAGTCGCTGCTGGGTCTCGTCGTCGGCGCCGCACTGGGGATCGCGCTCGGCTTCTGGTTCGGGCGTTCGCCGCTGCTCGCCAGCGTGTTCGACCCGTATATCAAGATGCTCAATGCCATTCCCCGCGTGGTGCTCGCACCGCTGTTCCTTCTGTGGTTCGGGCTGGGCATCTGGTCCAAGGTGGCGCTCGCCGTCACGCTCGTGTTCTTCGTGATGTTCTTCAGCACCTATCAAGGCGTCCGCGACGCGGATCGCGTGCTCATCGACAACGTCCGCATGCTCGGCGCCAGCGAGCGTCAGCTCGTCCGCCATGTGCTGATCCCCAGCGCGCTCACGTGGATCTTTTCGAGCCTCCAGACCAGCCTCGGATTCGCGATGGTGGGCGCCGTTGTGGGAGAGTATCTGGGCTCGACGCGCGGGCTCGGCTATGTAATCTCACAGGCCGAAGGCACGTTCGACACGACCGGCGTGTTCGCCGGCATGACGGTGCTTGGCGTCGTGGTCGTCGTGGTGAGCGCGGGCGTCACCCGACTGGAGAAATGGTTGCTTCGATGGAAGGCGTGATCACGACAAGGGCACAGAGGAGACAAAGGGCACAACGGTCTCGCGCGGTCGCCGCCTTCGTGTCCTTCGTTACCTTTGGGTCCTTCCTCTCCGCCGTGGCGATGATGAGCGCGTGCGCGGGCCAGTCGAAGACTGGTGGCACTCACGTTCGCATCGCGGTCGGCGGACAGAATCAGATGGTCTACCTGCCGACGACGCTCGCGCAGGAGCTCGGGTTCTACCGGGAAGAGGGCATCGACGCGGAGCTGCAGGATTTTGCCGGTGGCGCCAAGGCGCTGCAGGCGCTCGTCGGCGGCAGCGCCGACGTGGTCTCGGGTTTCTACGATCACACGATTCAAATGGCCGCGGAGGGCCGCGAGCTCGTCGCCTTCGTGACGATGCTGCGGTTCCCGGGTCTGGTGCTGGTCACGTCGCCGCAAAGTGCGGCGAAGCTGGCGACGGTTGCCGATCTGAAGGGACGTATAGCCGGCGTGACAACAGCCGGTTCGTCCTCGCAGATGCTGCTGACCTACATCCTGCAGCGCAACGGCGTCGCGGCGGATGCGGTGAGCATCACCGCGATCGGCAGCGCGGCGACCGCCATCGCGGCACTGGAGCACGGAAAGGTCGACGTGGGGATGGTGGCCGATCCCGCGTTCACGCTGATCCATCGCCGGAATCCGGACGTGCGGGTGCTGGCAGATCTGCGGACGGCCGAAGGGGTCAACGCCGCCCTCGGCGCGCACGCCTACCCGGCATCTGTGTTTTATGCGCCGGGCGACTGGATCCGGGGACACCACGAGACGACCGAGCGGCTGGCGCGCGCCATCACGCGGACGCTGTCGTGGATGCAGACGCACACGCCGGAGGAAATTGCCGCGAAGACACCGAAGACGTTTCGCGGTGACGACGATGCGCTGTACGTCGAGGCGCTGCGCGCCTCGATGCCGATGTTCTCACCCGATGGGGTGATGGCGGCGGAGGGGGCCGAGGTCGTGCGGACCCTGCTCGCCAGCTCGATGGAGAAGGTGCGGACCACCACCATCGACGTGTCGAAAACCTATACGAATGAATTCACTCATGGACGCTAAGACGTTCTTGTTCGTCGGCCTCGGGGTCATGCTGACGATTTATGCGGTGACCGTGCTGCGGGGCGGCTTCGTCGTGCCGACGCTGCTGCAGTCGGCGATCGGATTCGTGACCGCGTTCTTCGACACGCTCGGGATTGGATCGTTCGCGACCACGACTGCGGTCTACAAGCTGCGCGAGATGGTGCCGGTGAACCTGATGCCTGGCACGCTCAACGTCGGCCACGCCTTGTCGACGATCGCTCAGGCGTTCATCTACACGAAGCTGGTGCCGGTCGACGCGACGACGCTGATCCTGATGATCGTGGCCGCGTGCGCCGGCTCGTGGGTCGGCGTCGGTGTCGTCGTTCACTGGCCCCGGCGCAAGATTCAAATCGGCATGGGCATCGCGTTGCTGGGCGCCTCGGCGCTGATGCTGATGACGCAGCTCAACATCGTGCCCGGCGGCGGGGATGCCATCGGCCTGACCGGTATGCGTCTGGGGCTGGCCGTCGCCGGAAACTTCGTGCTCGGCGTGCTCATGATGCTGGGCATCGGGTTGTATGCGCCGTGCATGATTCTCGTGAGCCTTTTGGGGATGGCGCCGACGGCAGCCTTTCCCATCATGATGGGTTCGTGCGCGTTCCTGATGCCGATCAGCAGCGTGCGATTCGTGCGGACGCGCGCATACGATGCGCGCGCGGCGATTGGACTCGCGCTCGGCGGGCTCCCAGCCGTCCTGATCGCCGCCTACGTTGTCCAGTCGATGTCGCTGGGTGCCGTGCGCTGGCTCGTGGTCGTGGTCGTCGTCTACACGTCGCTGAACATGCTGATGACGGCGAAGGTCGACCGGCCCGACACGGCGGTGCTGAGTGCGTAAGCCGGTCGTCCTGATCACCGGGGCCGGCGGAGAAATCGGCCACGGGCTCGTGACGCGCTTGTCCGCGGCCGGGTCGCTCATCATCACGCTCGACGTCACGCCGCTGGACGCGTCGCTGGCGCCGCTCGTGACGCGCGAGTTCACGGGGTCGATCACCGACCTGGCGCTGCTCGAGCGCGTGCTTGCAGAGTTCGAAGTCGATCGCGTGTTCCACCTGGCGGCGCTGCTCTCGACCCGATCAGAATTCACGCCCGTGACGGCGCATCACGTCAACGTCGAAGGGACGCTGAACCTGCTCGAGTTCTCGCAGCACCAGGGCGAGTCGCACGGACGTCCGGTGACGTTCATCTATCCCTCGTCGATCGCCGCCTACGGTCTTCCCGACCTCGCGACGAAAGGCCGTGTCGGGGCGGTCACAGAAGATCAGTTCGCGCACCCCACGACGATGTACGGGTGCAACAAGCTCTATTGCGAACAGCTCGGACACTACTACGGCCATCACTACAAGCAGCTGTCGGCCGATGCGATCGGCCGCGTCGATTTTCGCTGCGTGCGCTTTCCTGGCCTGATCTCGGCGTTAACGTTACCCTCGGGCGGGACGTCGGACTACGCGCCGGAGATGATCCACGCCGCCGCCAAAGGCGAGTCGTACGACTGCTTCGTCCGGCCGGACACGACGATTCCGTTCATGGCGATGCCGGATGGCGTGGACGCGCTGCTGGCCCTGGCGTCCGCGCCTCGCGAGCGCCTGACGCGAAGCGCCTACAACCTCACGGCGTTCAACCCGTCGGCCGCCGCGATTCGCGATGTGGTCGTGGCGTCGTTCCCCGACGCAAGGATCGACTACCGTGTGGATGCGAAGCGGCAGGGGATCGTCGATTCGTGGCCAGCCGCCGTCGACGACTCCGCCGCCCGCCGTGACTGGGACTTCCGTCCGACCTACGACTTCGACCGTGCGTTCAGCGAGTATCTGATTCCGACCATCCGACAGCGGTACCACCGCTGACGATTCGGGCAATTACCGCAGCGCTGAAGCGCTGCGCCACAGGTGTTCGGCACCCGACGCTTTGTGTGGCGCAGGGCTTCAGCCCTGCGTTCGCCGAGGCAACCGCGATGCTGGCGGCACTCATGCCGCATTTTCCGGTGCTCGCAGGTAAGATGTCCGCTG
>Ga0070665_100003215_pt1 | contig 17572 bp, 19 predicted proteins | sample KBSS13metaG_FD_65862 | JGI IMG/M metagenome (GOLD analysis project Ga0070665, IMG submission 65862) | Switchgrass rhizosphere microbial communities from Kellogg Biological Station, Michigan, USA - KBS S1-3 metaG | ecosystem: Host-associated > Plants > Roots > Rhizosphere > Soil ...
TACCAGCTCTTCCGGAATTAATTTAGTTGGGTCAAGCAAATCAAAATCGAATTTGTGCTCGTCTTTTTCATCTACTATCTGCACGCCAAATTCCCATTCAGGATAGTTGCCTGCTTCTATAGCGTCCCAAAGGTCGCGGCGATGGAAGTCAGGGTCTTTGCCTGATATTTTCAGCGCTTCGTCCCACGCCACGGAGTGTATCCCCAGCAGCGGCTTCCAGTGAAATTTCACAAAATATGCTTTGCCTTTTTCATTCACAAAGCGGAAGGTGTGAATGCCAAAACCTTCCATCATGCGCAGGCTGCGTGGTATGGCGCGGTCAGACATGGCCCACATTATCATGTGCATAGACTCAGGCATTACAGACACAAAATCCCAAAAGGTATCATGTGCGCTTGCAGCCTGTGGTATTTCATTGTGTGGCTCCGGCTTTACAGAATGTATGAGGTCAGGGAATTTTATAGCATCCTGTATAAAGAATACGGGAATATTATTCCCCACCAGGTCGTAGTTGCCCTCCTCAGTGTAAAATTTTACTGCAAAACCTCTTACATCGCGGGCAAGATCTGATGAACCCCTAAAGCCAGCAACGGTAGAAAAGCGTACAAAAACCGGCGTCCTTGTGCCCGGCTTTTGCAGGAACTGCGCTCGTGTATAAGGCGCCATAGATTCATACAGCTCAAAATAGCCATGTGCGGCAGAGCCGCGTGCGTGTACAATGCGTTCGGGAATACGTTCGTGGTCGAAGTGTGTAATTTTTTCTCTGAAAATAAAGTCCTCCAGTAGTGTGCCGCCACGTTCGCCCGCCTTCAGGGAGTTTTGGTTATCGTTTATCCTCACCCCCTGGTTGGTGGTGAGAAACTGGTCTGCGCCATCCTCAGTGTGCGGTTCCAGGCTATCCACCTTTTTATTGGTGACAGCTTTTTTTGTTTTTTTGTTAGCCATAAATATCGGTTTGGTTTAATGCGTTAAAGTGAATTTGTAAAATCGGGTATTGTATAGATGCAACCGCAACAATATCATGCCTTTTGCCATTTCTAATAGTTTATGTCTATGGCATATACTGCCTGACTTATGGATATAAGGAAAATTTGAATTTAATAGAGCCGACGAACGGCAAGCCCTGCTGATAAATAGGCTCATATTTTTTTGCTTTTTACTTTTTAATTTTGAGTTTTTACCATACCTTTGCACTCCTTTAGTTAGAATTTGCCTCAGGGCATTAAAAAAGCAGAGTATGAAACGTACATATCAACCGCACCGCCGCCGCCGTAAGACTGTTCATGGGTTCCGTAAGCGTATGGAATCGGCAAACGGCCGCAAAGTATTGGCTTCTCGCCGCAAGAAAGGACGTCATAAGCTGACAGTGTCAGACGAAAGCCGTTTGAAATAGTCATTAATCAGCACAATTGGCCATTCGATATACTTTTAAAGCATACGAGCGGCTCAAGCGAGAGCAACATATTGATACGCTTTTCCATACAGGGAAAGCGTTTTCTGTTTTTCCGGTAAAGTTTCTCTATCGTATGCTGCCTCGCGAGGCCGAAGTGTCTCCCGTAAGGGTGGGCTTTACTGTGCCTAAAAAGAAATTTCGCAAGGCAGTGGAGCGCAACCGTGTAAAGCGCCTGCTGCGTGAGGCCTGGCGGCTAAACAAGCATACGTTATATGCAGCAGTTCCGGAAGAAAGCCAACTCCATATATTCCTTATTTTTACTGACAATAAACTACCGGATATAGAAACTGTAACCGGTGTAATAAAAACAGGAATAGAAAAATTAGTAGAAAAGCTAGCTGGTACAGCCCAGGCAAAGGATGCGTAAGTTATTTTCCATATTGTTCATAGCTATCATTCGCTTTTACCAGGGCGCTATATCTCCCTTGCTTGGCATGAAGTGCCGGTTTACACCCAGTTGTAGCAGCTATGGCCTGGAGGCTATACGCAAATACGGCCCCTTTAAAGGCGGCTGGATGGCCTTTAAGCGTTTTCTTTCCTGTCATCCCTGGGGTAAGAGTGGCTATGATCCGGTGCCTTAGTTATAAATCATAGAAACCATCCTACAGATTCATTTTACTCCTTTACTAACCTTAATGTTTGTTGCTCAGTCTTGCCTTGCAGGCGTACAAAGTAAATGCCCGGCTGCAAGTAATCTAAATTCACTGGAATGTTATATGTGCCGGGTGTAAATGTTTTTTGTTGTGTTATAGTTTGTGCTGCTCTTCCGTTTATATCATAGATAACTATATTCGGTGCGTCTGTTTCATTCAGGCTAAAGTGTAAGGTAGCCATACTATTTGCAGGATTAGGATATAAATATGCATCGGCAGTAGTTGAATATAAGAAAGGCACTGCGGTATTTCCATCCAGTTTCAATTTGAACAAAAGGTAATTACTTGTATTAACATGACCGGCAAAAGTGATGGACTTATCATTAGTATCTACCACCATATCGTTGCTAATAATTTGACTAATGTGTCGACTGAATAAAGACGCAGGGATATGAGTCAAACCATTTGTTCCAAAACTGCTATCAGTGCTGCCGTCTGGTTTATACCTGCTGACTACAAAGCCTGAATCATATTGGCCTCCTGCGACAAAGCAGCCCGTGGGAAGCAATGTTAATGCTCCGTTTGCCTCATTGGCTTGTACAAGGCCGTTTTTGCCCCAGGTACTATCGGTTGTTCCATTTGTATTGAAACGCTTAAGAAGCACTGGTTCCGCAGTATATAGCGGATATATTGAAGCGATTATCTTTCCATCCGCTTGCTCCATCAATGATCCAAATCCTTGGGAGTCGAGCCGTACTTTCCCTTCAATTCCGAAACTTGAATCGAGTTGTCCATCTGTGGTTATCATTGCAATCACATTGTTATGTATAGATGGGCCTGCTATACAAATTTTACCATTTCTCAACGGCACACAGCTTTGTAATCGTTGCAAAGCAGCGGTATCTGTTGTTACAGTGCAAATACCATTATTACCAAATGATGAATCGAACGAAGCATTTAAATTTAATTTGATTACTGCCGCATAGGTATTGTAAAAAGAATCAACTACGGTAGCACCTATAATAATCTTATTGTCTTGCGTTATACTTATTTTCTCGCCTAAGAATGTCTGGGCATGAGTCGGAGGATACACAATTATATGTCCGTTAGTGCCAAAAGTTGAATCAGGAGTGCCATTTTTTTTCAACCTTAAGCACAGCAATTGGTAAATATTGTCTTTAACTATCGTTCCAGTTGTTAGTATTTTCCCATCCGCCTGTAAGGCAGCACCGAAACAAATGGATGTTGAATCAACTCCCGTCATAGCATTACCATCTGTGCCAAAGCTTCTATCCCTTGTGCCATTTTTTAAAGTGCAACGGATTACCATTCCGAAATCGCCAAATCCCGTATCTCCTAAAACAATAGTCCCGCCATTACGTAGAGATAATATTTTATTCACCTCAGAGTAAGGCCTTTTTGAAAAGGAATCATTGAAATGACCATTAACACCATATGTTGAATCGAGGGTACCGACCTGGGCAAATGAGGTAGCAGTTAGCAATACTAAAGCAAGTAATAGAATGTTCTTCATAGAAAAGGTGGTTTTAGTAACTTTAAAATATAATCCCAGAAATACATAGACGATATTTTACATGAAAATCTTTGTAATGACAATGTCATATAACCCTATGTTAGTGACGAGGGTATATTTATATAATATTCAACTCCTGAAATTTTACTTTTGCTTTCTCAATCTTAAGTTCCATGTTCTATTCTTTTAAAGGATTTATTCCAGTTGTACACCCTTCCTCTTTTGTGCATCCGCTGGCCGCGGTGACAGGTAATGTGGTGATAGGTAAGGATGTATATATAGGTCCAGGTGCGGCATTGCGTGGCGACTGGGGGGGTATAGTGATAGAGGATGGCTGCAATGTGCAGGAAAGCTGTACCATACATATGTTCCCTGGGGTTACGGTGCTGCTGAAGGAAGCAGCGCATATAGGCCATGGTGCTATAATACATGGTGCTACCATAGGCAGAAATGTAATGGTAGGCATGAATGCTGTAATAATGGATGAAGTAGAAATAGGAGACGAAAGCATAATAGGCGCTATGAGCTTTATAAACGCCAATACTAAGATACCGCCGCGCTCCCTGGTAGTGGGCAACCCGGGTAAGGTGATAAAGCAGGTAAGCGATGAGATGATAGCCTGGAAAACAAAGGGTACCCGTCTGTACCAGGCTTTGCCTAAAGACTGCTATGACAGCCTGAGGGAATGCCAGCCGCTAAGCGAAATGCCTGCCAATAGGCCTAGCCAGGAGCTGCTATATGAAACATGGAATAAAATAAAGGGAGAGTAGCCTGGCGAGTTAAGAAAAGCTATTAAGTAAGATAAAAGTAAAAAGTCAGGCTCTGAGAGCCTGACTTTTTTTGATGGGTAATCTGAAAATTATCTAATTAAGCTTCATCAGAATTAACCAGGTCGTTCACAAACTTAGCTACAGATGCAATACGAGCGTGGTTAAGAGCATAGTGGATGAATTTACCATCACGCTCAGTAATCACGATGTTTGCACGACGAAGGATAGCCAGGTGCTGAGACGCTACAGACTGTTCCAGGCGCAGCTTCACATAAATATCAGTCACATTCATGCGTTTATTTTCTTCCAGCAGTTTCACTATTTGCTGACGCAGTTTGTGGTTAATGGCTCTCAGTGTCATTGCAGCACTTTTCACAGCCATGTAATCTAATTTAATGTGTTCGTTCGAACCCTCGTCCTTGCGAATTACCAGCGTGTTAGCTGACATTGTCGTTTCCATTTACATTAAAATTTTACAGGAGTTAATAAAATAATTACTTCTCTTATTGCGTTAAAAAAAGCGTTAATAGACGCGGTCTATACCGCTTCGATAACATTTTGCAAACATACGATAGTAAGTAATATGAAACAACCTTTTAAATGCACATTGTGTTAACCCCGCGTTAAAAAAAAGTCTAATTAATTTTTTTATAACTTACAACTAACTGATTTTGTTTTAACTATGTGTAAAAACTTGTTTCAAATAAAACGGCTCGGCTGTGGATAAATTGACAATTTCATTACACTTATATTGTTCGTATGCATACATAGCCCACGCATCCTTATCAATTAACTTATTAAAAAAAACGGCAGATTTTTTAATCTTAAATATATTTTCTATATATTCTGTTCCCTCGCCTGTTATTAGCAGGTTGCCGTTAATGCCACTTATCAACTTTTCAAGCTCGGCGGCATGTATATGCTGAGGCTCTATGTAGATATTGAAAATTTTATCGTAGGCTGCAATGAAAAATTCGTTTTCGCGCGCTACGAGCATACTCATAAAAACCTCATATTCATTCAAATTATTATGATACTGCTGCCATGCTAAAAGCGTGAGTTTGTTATGCAGTAGTAATGGCTTGTCTAAAACATAACAAAGGCCTTTAGCCGTGCCCATGCCTATGCGCAGGCCGGTGTAAGAGCCGGGACCAGCGCAAACTACTATGCCGCCAAGCTGCTGCAGTACAATACCGGCATCGCTAAGAACTACGTCAATTAACGTATTGAGTATAGCCGATTGATTTTTACTATCTTCTATTGCCTGCGAGCTAAGAATATTGCCATTTGCTGATAGGGCAACTATGCCATTGTCTGCAGAAGTGTCTATGTGTAATAAGTATATCATGTATTGAAACGCAAAAATAGGGTAAATGTCAGGAGCATATTACATTTGTGGGTATGGAAAAGAAAATCATTAATACTACTAATGCACCAGCCCCAATAGGGCCATATAACCAGGCAGTACAGTTTGGCAATCTACTCTTCGTATCCGGGCAAATACCGCTGGATGCAGCTACAGGCAGCCTGGTACAGGATGATATACAGGCAGAAACACGCAAGGTGATGGAGAACCTGGCTGCTATACTGAAGGAAGCGGGAATGGATTTCTCGAATGTCTTAAAGTCAACTATATTCCTGATGGACATGGGAAAGTTTGCGCAGGTGAATGAAATATATGGCAGCTACTTTACTGAAAATGCACCTGCCCGCGAAACAGTACAGGTAGCAGGCCTGCCGCGTGGTGTGAATGTGGAAATATCAGTGATAGCAGGAAAGTAATATAATGCTATAACCAAATAATGTGGAAAATGCTGTAATGGAATGTGCTTAACTATATAATGCATTCCATTTTTTATAGTCGTTAGGGGCATAGGATGTAGGATTGTAGCGGCTTTCAAATAAAAGCTAAGAATTGGGGATAGTGTGTGGCTTATGCGAAGTATTCCATAGCTTATGTGTTGTGAAATGGTGAACAACTGTGGATATTGCGTAAGGTGATCGAGTTATTTGTATGATAATAGCAGGTTTTACAAGTGATTAAATAAAAGGACGAAATTGAGGATATGCTATGGACTGTGTGTTTAGTATAACACAAGGGATAATGTGATGGAACGGATTATCCACGCTCCATCACATTGGTGTATTCATTTATCCTTTCTTCATTTCTTTTGCCCAGGCATCTTTTAGCGTTACTGTGCGGTTGAAAATGACTTTGTCGGCTGTGCTGTCCTTATCTACGCAGAAGTAGCCTTTGCGCATGAACTGTACGCGCTCACCGGGTTTTGCAGTTGCAAGGCCAGGTTCTATATATACAGATGGCAGTACGTGCATAGAGTCTGCATTGATGTAATCTTTAAAATCACCCTCCTCGCTGGATGGGTCTTCCACTTTGAACAAACGATCGTAAAGGCGTACTTCGGCAGTTTTGGCATGCGGTACGCTTACCCAGTGTATCGTACCTTTAACAGTAAGGCCGCTGGTGTCGCTGCCGCTTTTGCTTTCGGGCAGGTATTCGCAGAGTACTTCTGTTATATTGCCCTGGGTGTCTTTATTGAAGCCTGTGCAGCGTACTATATATGCATTTTTTAAGCGCACCATGAGGCCGGGCCCAAGGCGGAAGAATTTCTTTGGTGGCTCTTCCATAAAGTCTTCACGTTCTATCCATAGCTCGCGGCTGAAATGTAGCTGTCTGCTGTCTGCTGAGGCATCTTCAGGATTGTTCTCTGAATTGAATATATCTTCCTGGCCTTCCGGGTAATTAGTTATAACCAGCTTCACAGGGTCGAGTACGGCCATGACGCGGTTAGCTGTTTTGTTGAGATGCTCGCGCACGCAGAATTCCAATACGCCTACGTCTACGATATTCTCGCGCTTTGCTATACCTATGGTATCGCAGAACTGGCGTATAGCCTCTGCGGGATAACCACGGCGGCGCATACCGCTGATAGTAGGCATACGCGGATCGTCCCAGCCACTAACGTGCTTTTCATTCACCAGTTGCAGCAGCTTGCGCTTGCTCATAACCGTATAGGTAAGATTGCGGCGGGCAAACTCGTACTGATGCGATGGGAAAATTTCCAGCTTCTCAATAAACCAATCGTATAGCGGGCGGTGATGTATAAACTCAAGCGTACAAATGGAATGCGTGATATGCTCTATGCTATCGCTTTGGCCATGCGCAAAATCGTACATAGGATAGATGCACCATTTATCGCCGGTGCGGTGATGGTGTGCATGCTTGATGCGGTACATGAGCGGGTCGCGCAACAATAGGTTAGGGTGCGCCATATCTATTTTGGCACGTAGCACTTTTTCGCCATCCGTGTACTTGCCTGCGCGCATATCTGCAAAGAGCTGCAGATTTTCTTCTATGCTACGGCTGCGTGAAGGGCTTTCTTTACCCGGTTCTGTAGTAGAGCCTTTGGTAGCGGCTATTTCTTCTGCGCTGTAGTCATCTACATAGGCAAGGCCTTTCTTTATCAAGGTAACGGCAAATTCATATAACTGCTCGAAATAATCGGAAGCATATAGTTCATTGGCCCATTCGCTACCGGTGCCGTTGAGCAGCCATTTGATGTCCGCTTTTATGCTTTCTACGTATTCGGTTTCTTCCGTTACGGGATTGGTATCGTCGAAGCGGAGATTGCACTTGCCATTATATTTTCTTGCCAAACCGAAGTTGAGGCAGATAGAAGTAGCATGGCCTATGTGCAGATAGCCATTAGGCTCCGGTGGAAAACGCGTATGTATGCGACCGCCATTCTTGCCTTCGGCAATATCCTGTTCTATTATCTCTTCTAAAAAGTTAAGTGATTTTTCTTCGCTCATAGCGCTGCAAAGGTAAAAAATGAAATGTGATGGAATGCGACAATGTGCGGAATGCGGTAATGTCACATTTTGGCTGATTTTTCTTTTGGACGTTTTGGGGTGATGGAATTGGCTGAATGGGTTGATTTTGCTGCTTTATTAAAGTTTTAATGAAAGTAACATTATTGGGCAAAATGTCACAAAATGTCGCATTTACCGGCAGTGCTTGTGGCTTATGTGATTTTCTTTTCCGCAAATGGGCGCAGACCATTACAATACTACTGACGCAGATAGCGCTGATTCTTTTCCGATAATTTCCGGTTTTTTCCGGTGGCGGAAATTGTAATATGATTGCCTGAAGCGGATTATGGATGAAATTTCCGGTAGAACGGAAAAATCCGAAGCGGTAAGATTGGGTTTACAGTATTTCAAAGAACTGGCCGGATTAGCAAATGTGACAGGCTAATTGGCTGATGCGCTTTTTGCGCATAAGTGCAAGATACTACCCGGAAGAGGGGTGTTCCAAAAAAAGATGTCCACAATAGGGAAGGGAAACGTCAAAATTAAAAATTCAAAAAGTGATTTGTTGCAGTGACAATTGGGTGGAGATTTTTTTCATTATCTCCAGAGCATTTTGTGCCCGCGTTGTCTTACTTTTCTTTTTGTCTCGCCAAAAATGAAAAGTAACAAAAGAAAAAGGCGACTTTTTTCAACTGCTCCGCATGAAAAAAGATGCTCTACGCTGTCATGTTGTAGTTACGCATTGCTCTTATCGGCGACATGGAGCTGAAATTATGCCGCTTTTGTGGGGCTATTGAGCTTTGTATGCGTGGGGGATATTTGCTAGCATTAACTTCATCTGTCGTGTCTTCGGCAAAATTGAGGCTCCATCATGAGCTGGGCTGCTGCGCATTTATCATCATATATTTTGGACTGTATGCTCGTTGAATAATTATTTGATTTGGCTTGTTGGCGGGGAGCTAACAAGGGAGAAAATTAATACGGGAGATTTGAAACTAACTGACTAAAGACATGGTAGCATCCCTGTCCGACAGCTACTACCAGAGGCAAAATTTTCTTTCCTTATTTTTGCAGAGAGGATTGGATAGGTATTTCCTCGACATTCGGCCTAGATATATTTTTCCTTGTGCAAAAACAAAACAACGCCGTATTTTAATCATCTATAAGTACACGTATTATGTCTATAACTAAAGAAGCTGAACTGGTTGGGATGCAAAAAGCCAGCGAAGCTGTAGCCATTACCCTGAAAGAAATGACCCAATATGCGGCGCCCGGCATGACCACTAAGCACCTGGATGAGTATGGTGCACGGATACTGAATGCACTTGGTGCGAAGTCGGCCCCATACTTAACTTATGGATTTCCCGGATGGACATGCATTAGCGTGAACAATGAATTTTGCCATGGCATTCCTTCTGACAAAACTATTCTTAAAGAAGGCGATCTTATTAATATAGATGTTTCGGCAGAACTGGATGGATTTTGGTCGGACAATGGTGGTTCGTTTGTGCTGGGCAGAGATGTTCATAACCATCAGCAACTGATAGATGCATCAAAGGCTATATTGCAAAAAGCTATCAGCCATATAAAAGGGGGTGTACGAATTTCAGATATCGGCTACCTGATAGAGACTGAATCGAAAAAGCGAGGATACAAGGTGATAAAAAACCTGACAGGGCATGGGATTGGCAGAAGCCTGCATGAAGCACCTACCGAGATTGCGAATTACAGGGACAGGTTTAATCATACCCGTTTTAAGAAGAACTCGGTAGTAGCTATTGAAACATTTATTTCCACCAGCTCCACTATTGCTACTACGCTGCAGGATGGCTGGACGATGGTAGGTAACAAAGGCGGGTATATGGCGCAACATGAACACACGATATTGATAACTGATGGCCAACCAATAGTACTGACGGAGATGAACGGGATTTGGAATTAAATTTAAAAGTCAAAATTAAAAAAGCGGTTTAGAGTAAGGATGACAATCGGGTGATTGTCCGGCGAGAGCTTGTTAGCGGGGAGGCCGACAAGGGAGGCATAATACTACATATAAAATACATTGAACTTATGCCCATCAGGATCGGCAAACACGAAACCGTAATAGCCCTCGCCAAACTCTTCCGGCCTGGAGATTATTGTTCCACCCGCTTGCTGTACCTCTTTTTCCCAACTATTGACTTCTTCCTTACTGTCAGCTGAAAGTGTGAAGATGATTTCATTGCCGGCTTTTGTATCTATTATTTGCCCCTTCATCGCGGGTTCAAGTACATCCTTCAAAAAGAAATGGATGATAAAGTTTTCATCGCCAAAGAAAAAGCTTGTCAGTTGATCAGATGCTCCATTATGTTTAAATCCGATTTGCCTATAGAATTTAGTAGTTCGTTTTAAATCCTGAACACTGAAGTTGGCCCATACTTTTTTTGTTTTCATAACTAAAGGTTTTAATAGTTTTCTCTTTTGATAACTTTTATTGTATGTGGTAGAAGTTAGAATATTTATGATCCCCTCGAACGCTATTAGGACGAAAGATAAAAGTATCAAAAAAAGAGCGGTATTTAACTGCTTGCAATAAACATTTTCTACCTCGCTATGCCAACGTTTACTGCTACTAATGCGTCAATATATATGCAACAATTATTGTTGCTACAATAAACCTTATCACTATGAGAACCATTGTCATCATTTTACTAACCTTTATTTTATTTTTTCTATTTGCAACAATCACTACAATAGACGAAAGCAGTACACAGGTATAAGCATATACCTGTGTAATTGCATCCAATGGCAAATCTACCGATCGTGTTAATTATTATATTTACATTATGCTTTACAGAGACCAACTTGAATCTCTGCGCCTTGTTACCCGCTTTGTGACGATGGAAGATGTGCCTGCCTGGGTGGAATATTGTGGTGATCCGGTTGCGACAAAGTTTACGGGGATCGGCGATATGAGTGGTGAAGAAATGGCGCAGGTGGTGATGGATTTTACATTGAAAAGATATGAAGAGGGGCGGCTTGGACTGCAGGCACTGATAAGTAAAGAAACCGGGGCTATAATAGGGAAATGTGGCTTACTGCTGCAAGAGGTAAATGGAGAACCCGAAATAGAAATAGGCTACCACCTGATACGCAAATACTGGGGTAAAGGATATGCAACAGAGGCTGCGCAAATGTTTAGAAATTACGCATTCGAAAATGATATAGCCGATTCAGTAGTATCTATCATTGACCCACTAAACATCCAATCGCAGCAGGTTGCCCTGAGAAATGGAATGAAGCTGGTAGATGCTAAGGCCATCTTTAGAGATGAGCTATATTACCTGTACAGGATAACGAGGGAGGAATGGGAAAGCCTGGCTAAATAAGAGCTAAGCCTAAGCATAGGATATTTTTATTTTTTAAGTAGCAGGAAATCACTTGTGGAATTCCTGCTGCTTAAATTGAGAACTATACTTTTACCTTTTTAAGGAATAAATGTTTCTTGTAGTGCCAGTAACTCCCAACGAGATCCGTTGTATACAAATGTGGAAGTAATTCTCACTAAAAATTGATCCTTATCTTTAAACTTACCCTTTGCTGTACCGCTTAAGACTGCTGCAGGTCCACAAACGACAACTTTTTCTTCTTCTACTATTTCAAGAACCTCCAGCTGAACAGCGGGATTGATTACCAGGTCTTTAATGAATGCATCTTTGTGAAGTACTACTGCCTTGGGACTAGTAAATATAAATTCCTGATGAAGATGCTCCGGCATATAATCGCCATTTTTTGCACAGATAGCATTTAGGAGATTTTTGTGTAATAAGCTTATGGTAAGCTCTGTTGCTTGCAGATTGTCTGTGATAGTTTGCATTTTTATTAAAATTTATAGCAAAGCTACCGGGCACTTACAAGCTGGGATAGTAAAAATGGGACATGAAGTTCTGTTCCTGTAAAAAGTCGGTTGGCGTAGTATTGGTAAAAGATCTGAACTCTTTGATAAAATGGGTTTGATCAAAATACCCGTTGCCCAAGGCAGCAGAGAGGTATTTTTTTTCTTTGCCAATTAATAGAGGTTTTAAAGTAGCATGAAACCTGGCTAATTTCTGAAAATGCTTAGGCGTGAAGCCCGTCTCTTCAATAAATTTCCTTCTAAAATGCCTATAGCTAATATTTAACTCCTGAGATAATTCAGACAATTTAATGTCGTTGTGATTATGATAAAGCTCGTGGATAACATGATCCCAGGTAGCATTACGTTTTTTATGGCGATTCAGAAGTTTCATTAGCGATAATTCAAGCTCTTTGATCACATCGTTTACATTCTGCGAGTTGCGAATACTTCTTAAGATATTTTTCCCATTCTGACCCCAGATGTTTTCAACGTCTAAATAGCTATTTGCTAATTGACTGAATGGAATCTCTGTAAAATTTTTGAACATGGCTGCGCGAAAACGTATAGCAATGAAACCAACGTCTTTCATTGGGAGTATATTACAAGATCTTTCACCTGAATAAATAATATGAGATGAAGGTAATTGTCCTTTACCTTCTACCTTGAAAGGACTTTTATAATGTAAAAAGAAATCCATTCCGACACCAGGAAGGACACGAGGCATATATATTTCTTCACCTGCATTGCTTTCACAAATCCAGTATCTTTCAATATATGGGGATAAGACCTGATTAGGTTTTACAAAAATGAAATTCATTGCAACCCAATTTGCTTTGCGAAAATAAAGGTAGATAAATCATGAAATTTTTGCGCGTTAGCAGCTTATAAAACTATCAGTCTTCTTTCTGTTTAAGATAATGGGTGGTGAGTGTTCTGGCCCAGTAGCGGGGAACATTATATTCCTGTTGCAGATGCGCAACCACATCATTTGACTTTTTGTCGGCAGCATTGAAAGTGTCAAGGATATTTATCCATTCAGCGATCTTCTTGCCTGTCTTTTCAATTACCTGCTTGTCTGAAACGTTCCAGTATTCCTTTTCATATAGCTGATTTAAAGTCAAATCTAAAGAACTAAGATGGGAATAGGTAAGCGAGACAAATATTTGGCTCACTGTTTGCTGATAATAAATGAAAACTGCCTTATGAAAAAGCTCCTATTGTTTGTGCTATTGCTACCGCTGTGGGGCTATGCACAGCAGCATGGTGAACGACTGTCATTCTCCAAAACCATTGAGCTGAAAGGCACAGCTCCTAAACAGGAATACAAAACAGTGTTTGCTTATGCAATGAAAAACGCCAATGCTTTTTACAAGACTAATAAGGAAGCAAAGGAGCATGGACCAATGCTGAAGCGAAGTAACTTGAAGGGTTATGACAAAAAAGTATTGCTGGGCTTTTGCAAGGGGGATAGGGAAAAATACATAATAGAAACGTGTGGGCTATGCGTGTATGGGAGTGATGCCGGCTGTATAAAGGTGCTAGCGGTAACATATGATGTAACTGTGTACTGCATGCGGGACAAAGCTGAAATAAAGGCAACAAATTTTAGATACTATCACTTTAATGATAGCAGACAGGCTGAGGCAAAGTCGATAATAAGTGGACAAAAAAGTATAGCTGATAGCGGAACCTATGAAGAGTTAATAAATGATGAAGTATGCCTTGAGGAACAAAAAGCAATAAGTGATTTTGTAACAGCTGCGGCAATGGAAACGATAGACCATATAGCGGAACGGCTGAGTGTTAATAGCAATGAAGTAAACTGGTAGCGCCGGTTATTGTTTTACAAACTTATAAGTCTGCTGCAGGTTATTAATATGCAGGAAATAAATGCCTTTGGGTAATGTTGAGATATTGAGCATTGTGCTGCCAGATATTTCCAATTCGTTTATTATCGTTCCCATATAGTTGTAAATCTGTATAAGCTGCTTTTTATTTTGATTGGCTATCTGTATCGTAATGGTTTCAGCTGCGGGGTTTGGGTACAATATTACTTTTAAAGGAGGATTGATATCAATGATGCCTGTTGCAGATTGACAGCGGGCGGCAATCAGCGAGTCATACTGACCAATGTGCCAATATTGCAAGCTATCAAAAGCAACAGCCGTTGCTGCGGTTCTTATATTTGTGGCATCTGTAGATGAGATGCCCGGATTGAAGCTAATAGTACCGGGGTCTTTTCTAAATAATGCAGCATAAAAACAACATGCGGCGGCATAGGTGCCAGAAACAGTGGGATGGCTTTCATCTGACTGATACAATTCGATAGATGGATAGAACTCCCTGATATAATGTCTTACTGCGCCTACGGGCGAAACGACATCGCTATTGGCGTTGGCCATAGCCATGTAATTAAGTCTGATCATACTGTCCATAGACTGATAGGTACATAAGTACGGTATGGTAGCACAAGAAGATGAGTCGCCGTTCTTTCTTCCCCATGTCATATAGTACATGGTTTCACTGCACGGGTTGAAGGCCCGTATGATGGTGTCGAGGTTATGTGCATAAATGAAGACTGTTGCTTCAGGATTAGCGAGTGCAAGCTCGTAACTTTGACCTTGTAATATGACGTAGTCCCAATGGCCCAGCTTTATTTTTGCTATTGAGGTAGCGTCGAGTGAGTGATTGCCAATGGAATAAGAGCCGGGGGCATTATAATCGTAGATGAGCGTGTCGCCTACAGAGCTTGCCACATCTGCTACCATTTGCGGTAAATTATTGACATAAGTGTAGCTGTTGCCAAGAAATAGAACCCTCTTGGTCGTACTATAACCAGTGGTAACCTGGCTCAGCAGAACAATAAAAACTGTAATTATTTTTTTCATTTTCAGTGCTGCAGTGATAAGTACTATTAGCAGGCAGCAGTAAAGACGGGAGGAGGCTTTTTTTAGTTGGGTCTTTTATAAGTATCTATAAGAGATGGATGATTTTCGACATAAAAATTACTTAAACAAGACAATTGATGCGCTACTTGCCCAGACTATTTTCTTTTTTTATCACTTCTTTTACTGCTTCATCGAGATCTTTGGTAACGGTTGTTATCCCTTCTATTACTACTTTATTAGTGGGGTCTGTAGGGTCATTATAATTGAATAACTCTACCAGGCCCAGGATAGAGGCCACAGGGCCACGTACATCGTGTGCCTGCATGTGCGATATCTCGCGCAGCAAAAGTGATTGCTCTTTTATGTGCGCTACCTGTTTTTCTATAAGACGAATATGACGTTTCCTTTCTTTAGCAAGGAGACGGTTTCTTTTGCTATACTTGCGCAGGCTGCGAAGCGTAACGCCGATGATGCATAACAGCAGAATGATGCTGATAATATAAATAATACGCTCCTCATGCTTCTGCTTTTCTTTCAGGCTGGTTATCTGCAGTTGCTTGTCTTTAATAAGCAAGTCTTTATCCTTTAACTCTACCTGGCGCTTAGTTTCAAGCTCGGCAATTGTGGCGCTATTCTGCAGGGAAAAAAGAGAATCTTTGGCTGACGTATATTGCTGTAATGACCGGTAAGCTTTTTCATATTGCCCGGCAAGCGCATATGCTTCAGAAAGGAACTGATTGAACTCTATAAGAGGCGCACGATAGTTTATTTCCTTGCAAAGGCGTATTGACTTTTCCAGGTATTGAATGGCCAAATGCACATTAGCAGCTTTACCTGCAGGCACCATGTCGCCTGGCTTGACTTTTCCAGTAGTGTCCTTTGCTATTGTAAAATATATCTCGCCAATATTGCCCAGGGTTACGGCTATACTGTTTCTTGCTCCCAGCTCTTCATTTATTCTCAATGCCATTAACTGGTACTTTAGGGCATTTGCAAAATTGTACATGTGGAAATAGGCGTTGCCAATGTTTTGCATATTCACCTGCATGCCCATTTTATTGCCGATCTCTGTATTAGTATCAAGCGCATCAAGAATATATTGCAATGCCTGCGTGTAGTTACCTTTCGTATCTTCCAGCATACCCAGGTTACCAAGACAGCGCGCAGTACCTCTCTTATTGCCAGAGGCCTGATATCCCTTTAAGCTGTTAGTGTAATATTCTTCCGCCTTAGCGTAATTTTTTTGTTCGAAATATATAGTGCCAATATTCTCTAAAATGACGGGAATGGTTTTGTGATCTTGTAATTCTTCTTTAATCTTCAGCGCTTGAAAGTCCATGTCCAGCGCTTTAGAATAATTTCCTGCAGCAAGGTATACAAGCCCTATATCGGCCATAAGTGCTGATATGCCACTTTTGTTTTTTAAAGCTTTGAATTGTTCCAGCGCTTTTTCTTCATACTCCAGCGCTTTGGCCTGGTTTGACTGTGCATAGTAATTCATGCCGAAGTCTGTATTGGCCAGGGCAAGACCATTTTCCCATTTTAATTGCTGAGCAAGGTCTCTTGTCTGTGCGGCATAGCGCAGGCCTTCTGCAGGATGAATATTAGAGTAAGTAAAGGATAACTTATCAAGCAGTCTTACTTTATTAGTGTCTTCTTTTGCCTTTGGCAGCTCAGTGAGAAGTGAGTCGATGAGTGGCTGATCTACTTTTTGAGCCACACTTGAAAAAGACAAGAATAGCAATAATATGAATAAATAAGGGGTCTTCAAGTGGTATGGATTATTATTATGGAGGCAAAATAGAAATTAAACTGTTCTGATAAAAATTAAAATGAGGTTTAAAACGGCTGGAATTGCCTTATATACTAAATTTAAAATGTTAGCGTTACATTGTTTTTACCCTAAATGCTACCTAAAATGAACCTGATAAACCAAAAATGGTACTGCTTTACAGTTTTCTATTCCTTCCATTGATAGCTGCGGCACAAAAGGATAGTGCAAGAAGTAAAATTCCTATAGAGAAAGATACTACAATATATAGATGGGATATAAAGTTGGGAGTAGGCTTAAGTGCGAATACTATACCAAATAAAAATGACGACCGGCATAAAGAAGAGAAAGCGGCGCAAATAAATATAGCAAAAAATATTGGCGCGCACTACCAGTTAGGTATTGAGTTGAGCTTTGTTAATATGGGTTATGCCAAAGCAGGCACCTTTATTACTAATGGCAGATCTGTGATTGTATACAATGAACGTATATATGCTAAACCGGCAATTCATATATGTTTGCTTGGCAATTATAGATTCAGATTTGAGTACTCTATATTTTACGTAGGATTATCAGCCGGATATATGTGGACAAAAGTAAACTCTAATGCAAGTGAAACTATGACTGAAAATAACGCGTCCAGTATTACTTTCGGAGGCCAGATAGGATATCAATATTTACTGGGTAAGCGGCTATCAATTGCTGCAACAGCAAACCTGCGGTATTGTAATTTGAAAACGCAACAGGAAGACAACACGTATAAAGCAACACCTATTTATTACTATCCTATAACCGTAGGGGTTGGTTACAGGCTGAAGTAGCTGATACTCATTTTATTATTCTATGGTTGAGGAG
>Ga0070665_100003216_pt1 | contig 17563 bp, 18 predicted proteins | sample KBSS13metaG_FD_65862 | JGI IMG/M metagenome (GOLD analysis project Ga0070665, IMG submission 65862) | Switchgrass rhizosphere microbial communities from Kellogg Biological Station, Michigan, USA - KBS S1-3 metaG | ecosystem: Host-associated > Plants > Roots > Rhizosphere > Soil ...
TCGGCGGCCCAGGCACCCGTGGGCGGCGTTGCCGCCCAGGCCGAGTACGCCCGGTACGAGGCCTGGGCGGCGCCTTGCCCACGGGCGCCTGGATCCGCCGATTCCGGCCCCAACGTTCCTGGACGGGGCACTGATGCTCGCCCCGCGGGAGATCGACGAGTACCTGCTGCCGACCGAGCGGCGGGTCATCCGGGTGCGCCAGCACTGGGCCGTCATGATCCCGCACATCACGCAGACGGCGCTGTTCCTGATCGCGATGATCCTGATCGACCGGTTGCTCGAGGGCCGGATCGGCGGGTGGGGCGAGGCGCTCGTCGACAACCTGACGTTCTACCTGGCGTTGGTCGCCGTGCTGCGGTTCGTCGTGAACTCGATCCTCTGGTGGATCGAGCGCATCGTCATCACGGACAAACGCGTGATGCTGGCGCAGGGCATCATCACGCACAACGTCGGGATGATGCCGCTGGGCAAGGTCACCGACCTCACGTTCTCCCGCACGGTCGGCGGCCGGATGCTCGGCTACGGCACGCTGATCGTGGAGTCCGCCGGGCAGATCCAGGCGCTCAACAAGATCGACTACATGCCGCGGCCCGAGGAGATCTACGAGGCCCTCTCCGAGCTGGTGTTCGGGGAGAAGGGGAAGACCCGGGCGACCGGGATGCTGGCCCGGAACCGGTGGCGTCGATAATCGGTCGGTGGCCCCGCTGATCGATCTGCACACCCACTCCACCGTCAGCGACGGCACGGAGACCCCCGAAGAGCTCGTCGCGACGGCGGCGGCGGCCGGGATCGGCACGCTCGCCCTCACCGACCACGACACCACCGGGGGCTGGGAGCGCGCGGCGGCGGTGCTGCCCGCCGGGATGCGGCTGGTGCGCGGGGCCGAGTTCTCCTGCGTGAGCCCCACCGGCAGACCCCAGACGCCGGGGGACCGCGCGACGGTGGCGGTGCACCTGCTCGGCTACCTCTTCGACCCCACGCACGAGGCGATCGTGGCGGAGCAGCGCAGGCTGGTGGCGGAGCGCGTCGAGCGGCTGCGGACGATGGCGCAGAACGTGGCGGCGGACTACCCCCAGCTGGACGCGGACCGCATCTTCGACCACGTCCCGGAGGGCACCACCCCCGGCCGCCCGCACCTGGGCCAGGCGCTGATGCGGGCCGGGGTCGTGGGCTCGGTCGACGAGGCCTTCGCCCACATCCTGCGCAACGGCAGCCCCTACTACGTGCCGAAGACGGACACCCCGGTCGAGCGGGCGGTCCAGATGATCGTCGACGCGGGCGGGGTGCCGGTGTTCGCCCACCCCCTGGCCCGCAGGCGGGGGCGGGTCATCGAGCTGTCGGTGCTCGCCGACCTGGCCGCTCTCGGGCTCGCAGGCGTGGAGGTGGACCACCCGGACCACTCGCCGGAGGACCGGGCGCTGCTGCGCGGGTTCGCGAAGGACATCGGGCTGGTGCCGACGGGCTCGTCGGACTTCCACGGGACGAACAAGTCCACCCCGATCGCCGCCGAGACCACCGCGCCCGAGGCATTCGAGGAGCTGGTGGCGAAGGCGTCCGGGGTCCCGGTCCTGTGACGCAGCTGGGGTTCGACGCGCTGGGCGGCGAGGACGCCTGGGCGCGCCCGCTGGTGCGCGTGACCCCGGCCCGGCTCGGGACCTGGGAGGACTGTCCGCGCCGCTACCGGATGACCTACGTCGAGAAGGTGCCGCGCGGGGGACCGCGGGCGGCGAGCACACTCGGCGCGGTCGTCCACCTGGCGCTGCGCGCGCTGCACGGCCGCCCGCCCGCGGAGCGGACCCCGACCGAGGCCGCCGCGCTCGTGGACCGGAACTGGACCGGCGAGGGCTTCCGGGACGCCGAGCAGGAGCGGGAGTACCGGTTGCGGGCCCGCACCTGGGTGGCGGACTACGCCGCCGAGCACGTCGTCGGGGCGCCGGACCCGCTCGCCGTCGAGCGGTGGGTGTCCGTGGCGACGGGCGCGATCGTGGCCGAGGGCCGGGTGGACCGGATCGACGCGGCCGAAGGGTCGCCCGCGGGGCCGAGCGTCGGCTCCGCGGTGATCGTCGACTACAAGACCGGGCGGCATGTGCCCACCGAGTCGGATGCGCGGGACTCCGCCGCGCTCGCCCTCTACGCCGTGGCCGCGGCGTCGACCCTGCGCCGGGACTGCCGCCGGGTCGAGCTGCACCACCTGCCCAGCGGGACGGTCGCGGCCTGGGAACACGACGACGCCTCGCTGGCCGCACACCGCGCCCGGGCGGAGCGGGGCGCGCTCGCCGCCGCGGACGCCACGGAGGCTCTGGCCGCGGGCGGGGACCCGGACGCGCTGTTCCCGCCCCGTCCGGCCCCCCGGTGCGCCTCCTGCGACGTCCGCCGGGCCTGCCCCGAGGGACAGGCCGTCGGCCCCGCCGCGGCGCCCTGGGACCAGCTGGTGGCCCGATGAGGACGGAGCGGTTCCCGGGCAGGCTGCTGCGCGGGTGCTCCGGGGTGCTGGCCGCCGGACTGGTCGGGCTGTTCGTGGTGCTGGTCGCAGGCTGGATCTTCACCACCCGCACCGGCTCCCCGGGCCCGGGCACCGGGATGCTCGTGGGCCACGGCCTCGCGGCGCTCGCGGCCGTGGTCGCGCAGGTGGTCGCGGACCGGCGGGCCGGGCGACCGGGTGCGGTGGCGGCCTGGCTGGTCGTGGGCCTCGCGGCCCTGATCCTGGGCGGGTACTGGCTGTTCTGAGCGTGACCTGCGCCCGGTCTACGCGGGCCGCAGCGCCACGAGCTCCGTGCCCCGCTGCTCGACCAGCACCCCGCCCTGCGCGGCGAGGACCACCGGGCCCGCGTACCCGCCGCGGTCCACCGGGATCGTCCGCTGCACGACGCCCCGCACCGGATCGACGACGGCGAGCCCCGCGGCCGTCGGGAGCAGCCAGGACCCGCCGTACTCCACGCCCGCGCCCAGGGTGTCCCGGATCGTCCAGACCGGCGCCAGGTCGGTGCGGTCCAGCGCGATCGTCCGGGAGCCGCTCCACCAGTAGACGCGGCCCGCGTCGCTCGCCGTCGCCCCGACGCGGTCCGCGGGCGGGGCGACCTCGGCCTCCGGGACGTCCAGCCCGATCAGGCTCACCTGGTTGCCGCCGCGGTCGAGGATCTGCAGCTCCGGGGGCCCTGGCAGCAGCACGGCCTCGCGGTCCACGGACACCGCGAGCAGCTGCGTGCCGCGGGTCGACAGCGCCACCGAGAACTCGACGTTCGGGGTGTCGGCGTCCCCCGAACCGTCGGGGCGCAGGACGGTCAGCCGGTCGGCGCCGTCGGCCGGGCAGTCCTCGACCACGCCCAGCCTGCCCGCCGCCGCCGCGATCGAGGTGTAGGTGCACCCGCTCCGCGGCTGGCGGTCGGGCTGGGCGGGCGCGACCACCGCCCCGTACATCAGGGTGGTGACCAGGTCCGAGCGCATGGTCTCCAGGTAGTCCGCGCTGCTCGCCACCACGGCGCTGCCCGACGCCGTGAGCCGGGCCCCGGGCCTGACGTCCAGGTTCGCGGCGGGCCCCCGCGTGCCCAGGTCGGGGGCCAGCGCGGTCAGCTCGCTGCACCACGACCCGTCTGCGGAGGGGTACAGCGCCAGGACCTGGCCGAACCCCTCGGCGACCGTGCACAGGGTGCGGTCGCGGGTGTAGGTCCAGCGTTCGGCACCGGTGACGGCGTCGCGGCCGACGACGGTCCCGCCGTCCGCGGTGACGATCCCGGGGCCGGACACGACGGGCACCGGCGTGGCCGCGCTGGGCGCCCGCCAGGCCTCGACGAACGCACCAGGCGGCGCCCCTGCGGGCGCGGGCTCGGTGCCCGGCCCGGTCGCGGGCACGGACTCGGTGTTCGCCGCGGGGCTGGTCAGGCCGTAGCCGACGGCGACGGCGATGACCAGCAGAACGAGGAACGCCGCCGCCGCGAGGTTCCCGCGGCGACGGCGTTCCGGACGTTCTCGGGCGCGCAGCACCCTGGTGAAGATAGGCCGTCCCCCGTGGGTCGGCGTGGCCGGGCTCGGTGAGTCACGTCGTCTCCGGCAAGGCGCCGGGTCGGCCTCATACCGGGCGTCTTCGGCCGATCCGGCAACACCGCCGGTGGCGGCGTGGACGCCGAGAGCGGCCACGCTGCCCCACGGGGGATGGCCTTCAGCTGGCGGCGGACTCGGGCTCGGAGCCGGCCTCGGCGGCTCCGTCGACGGAGTCCTCGCCACCACCGGTGCGACGACGTCCACCCCGACGACGGCGGCGGCGCGGCTTGCCCACACCCTCGCCCGCGGACTCGCCCTCGGGCCCGGTCGTGGGCGCGGCGGCCTCGGTGGTCACCGCGGTCTCGCCCGGCTCCGGGGCAGGCTTGGCGCCCGCCGGGCCCGCGACGGGCACGCCGTTGCGGCTGCGGGTGCGGGTGCGCTCACGCGTCTTGCGCGCGGGCCGGTCGTCCCGGTCCTTGCCACGCTTGGCGCGCCCGCCGTGGTCGCCCTCGGTGTCCACGTACTCGGCGTCCAGGCCGGCCCGGGTGCGCTTGGCGAGCGGGAGCCGCCCGGTGGCGCTGGTGGGGACGTCGAGGTCCGTGTAGAGGTGCTCGCTCGTCGAGTAGGTCTCGACCGGCTCGACGATGGCGAGGCCCAGGTCCTCAGCCACCATCTTCCAGCGGGGGATCTCGTCCCAGTCGACGAGGGTGACCGCCACGCCCGTCTTGCCGGCGCGGCCGGTGCGGCCGATCCGGTGGACGTAGGTCTTGGAGTCCTCGGGGCACTGGTAGTTGATCACGTGGGTGACGTCCGTGACGTCGATGCCGCGGGCCGCGACGTCCGTGGCCACCAGCACGTCCACCTTGCCGGAGCGGAACGCGCGCAGGGCCTGCTCGCGGGCGCCCTGGCCGAGGTCGCCGTGCACCGCGGCGGCGGCGAACCCGCGCTCGGCGAGGTCGTCCGCGACGCGCTGGACGGTGCGCTTGGTGCGGGCGAAGACCATGGTCAGGCCGCGCCCCTTGGCCTGCAGCGCGCGCGTGACCAGCTCGACCTTGTCCATCGCGTGGGCGCGGTAGACGAACTGCGTGGTGCGCTCGTGGATCGAGCCCTGGTCCGCCTCCTCCGCCCGGATGTGGGTCGGGCGGTGCAGGAAGGCGCGGGACAGCGCGATGATCGGGCCCGGCATGGTGGCCGAGAACAGCATGGTGTGCCGCTCGTCCGGCAGCATCCGCATGATGCGTTCGACGTCCGGCAGGAAGCCGAGGTCGAGCATCTCGTCGGCCTCGTCGAGGACCAGGGCCTTGACCCGGCCCAGCACGAGGTGGCGCTGCTCGGCGAGGTCCAGCAGCCTGCCGGGGGTGCCGACGACCACGTCGACGCCCTTGCGCAGCGCCGCGAGCTGCGGCTCGTAGGCCCGGCCGCCGTAGATGGCGGTGACCCGGATGCCGAGGTGCTTGCCTGCGTCGGCCAGGTCCTGGGCGACCTGCACGCACAGCTCACGGGTGGGGACGACGACCAGCGCCTGCGGGACGTCCCGCTCGCGGTCGGCGGCCTCGCCCTCCGCGGTGGCGGCGGGGCGCTCGGACGGCGGCGTGACGTTCTGCAGCAGCGGGACGCCGAAGCCGAGCGTCTTGCCCATGCCGGTGCGCGCCTGGCCGATGACGTCCTCGCCTGCCAGGGCGAGCGGGAGGGTGAGCTCCTGGATGGCGAAGGTGCGCTCGATGCCTGCCTCGGCCAGCGCCCGCACGATCTCGGGATGGACCCCGAGCTCGGCGAACGTGGGGGACTCGGGCTTCACGGGCGCGCCCGCGGTGAGCGGGTGGGCCTGCTCCGTGGCTTCGGGGTCCACGGTCTCGGCCGGTTCAAGAGCCACGTCTTCGGGTGTCGCAGTGGGGGTGGGGTTGTCGATGGACTCGGACAGCGGGATCGCCTCTCTCCGCGTACAGGAGCCAGGCGCCCGGTTCGTCGACCACCGGCTGGGGAAGCCCGGGTGGGAGAACCGTCCGAGGCGCTGTACGCACCAGTTCGTGTGGCACGCCGGTGAGTCGGGCGCCCGGTGGCGCCGACCCGTTACCCGGCGGTGTCGCAGTAGTCCGCGCGGCGGGTCCGACCCCGCTGTTCTCGCGGGTTCGATCGCTGCGCGCCCGGTCATCATACCCCCGGCCGGATGACGGGGGCACGGTGACGTGCGCCGCGACCGGAGTGTGTCGTCGCGGCGCGGCCCCGGGGGCGGGGCACTAGGCTCGGTGACCATGGCGGAGCAGGCGGAGACCGTGAGCCCGGAGGGTGCGAGCCGACGGGCGATCGTCGACCTGTTGGGGGCACTCGCCTACGGCGAGCTGTCGGCCTTCGACCGGCTCGCCGAGGACGCCCGCACGGCCCCGACGCTGGGCGGCCGGGCCGCGCTGTCGGCGATGGCCGCCGCCGAGATGGGCCACTTCAAGCTCCTCGAGGAGCACCTCGCGCGGTTCGACACCGGGATCGCGGAGGCGATGCGTCCCTTCGTCGTCGGGGTCGACGCCTACCACGCCACCACCCGCCCCCGGACCTGGCTGGAGTCGCTGGTCAAGGCCTACGTGGGGGACGGGCTGGCCGCGGACTTCTACCGCGAGGTCGCGGGCTGGGTGGACGGGCCGACCGGCGAGCTGGTCCGCCAGGTCCTCGCGGACACCGGGCACTCCGCCTTCGCCGAGCGCGAGGTGCACGCCGCCTGCGCCGCGAACCGCCAGGTGCGGGACCGGCTGGCGCTGTGGGGCCGTCGGCTGCTCGGCGAGGCCGTCACGCAGGCCCAGCACATCGTGGCCGAGCGGGACGAGCTGGCGGACTTCATCGTGCGCGGGTCCGGGGACATCGCGGGCATCGCGGCCCTGATCAAGCGGCTGCAGAGCAACCACGGCAAGCGCATGGCCGCGCTCGGGCTGAACTGAGTTTTCGCCCCTGGCGGACGCGCCCGGAGCGCGCCCGCCGACTCGACTAGCCTGGGCAGCGATATCCCACCCGCACGTGAAGTCACCCTGGAGGTTCCCGGTGGAGGTCAAGATCGGCATCGCGGAGAGCCCGCGGGAGCTCGTGGTGTCCAGCGACCAGACCGCTGACGAGGTCGAGAAGCTCGTGGCCGAGGCGCTCAAGGCGGCCGACGGCACGCTCACGCTCGTGGACGAGAAGGGGCGCAAGTACCTCGTCCCGGCCGCCCGGATCTCCTACGTCGAGATCGCGCCGTCGTCGGCCGCGAAGGTCGGCTTCGGCAGCTGAGCCGTTCCGCACCTACGGCGCCCCCGCGTGGTTCTCCGCGCGGGGGCGTCGTGTGTGCGGCGGTCAGTCCGCGGGCGGTTCGTCGAGCGGGTAGGGCGGGGCGCCCACGCCGGTGAGGCGGTAGCGACCCCAGAGGTCGACGTCGCCGATCCGCCCCTCCGCCGCGCCGACCGGGGTCTCCACCCGGACCGCGGCGTTGCGCCCGCCGAGCAGGGCGGACAGCTCCTCCGCGCGCTCGACGCGGCCGTACCAGTGGACCTTGCCGTCCATCGGCTGGGTGTGCGCCTCGAGCCGGACCCGCACCTCGACGGGGGTCCCCTCGGTCCCCTCGACCGTCAGGGTCGCCGCCCCGGCGTAGTCCTCATCCGACACCGTCGGCCCCCTTCGGGGTCTCCCGCGGAACCATCTGCAGCACCGGCGCCTGGTCCTGGTCGCCGAGGGCGCCGAGCACCCCGTTCCAGATCAGCGCGGTGAGGTAGCCGGTCAGGTCGGTGCGGCTCATCGTGCGGCGCTCCAGCCACCAGTCGCCCGCGCTCTGCACCATCCCGACCAGGCCGTGCGCCCACGCCTCGGCGCCCCCGGAGTCCTGTCCCGCCGCGCGCAGCCGGGCCCCGATGAGCTGGGAGAGCAGCGTCGCGATCTGGCCGCGGACGTCCTCGACGATCTCGGTGGCGGTGGCGCGTTCGACCGGGGCGTGCACCACGAACCGCCAGAGCTCGGGCTCCTCCTCGATGCCCGCGAGGAAGGCGTCGATGATCGCGGCGATCTGGTCCCGGGGGGCGAGGTCCTCGGTGAGCGCGGGGGCCATGCGCTCCATCAGGTCCTCGGCGGCTCGCTGCCCGACGGCCCGCTGCAGGTCGGCGCGGTCGTCGAAGTGCCGGTAGAGCACGGGTTTCGTGATGCCTGCGCTCGCGGCCATCTCCGCCACCGACACCGCGGCACCGTGCCGCCGGACCGCCGCCATGGCCGCCTCGACCATCTCGGCGCGGCGCTCCGCCCGTCGTTCGGACCGGGCGTTCCTCTTGACAGTCGGGTCGTCGTAGGGCACGTTACCAGTGGTAACAGTTACTGCCGGTAACATCAAGTGTTCTTCGATGGGGAGGAGCGGGCATGCGGGTGTTGATCACCGGGGCCGCAGGCGGCTTCGGCGCCCCGACGGTAGCGCGGCTGCGGGAGCAGGGCGCACAGGTGATCGGCCTGGACACCCGCGCGGGTGACGGGATCCTGGCCTGCGACATCACCGACGGGCAGGCGGTGGAGCGAGCCGTGGCGGAGGCGGTTCGGCTCCTCGGCGGGCTCGACGCCGTCGTCCACTACGCGGGGATCGGCCTCCCGAACGACGCGGGCGGCCCCCTCGAACCGGACGCGTTGAAGGTCATCGACACCAACCTGCTCGGCGCCTGGCGGGTCACCGCCGCGGCGCTGCCCGCCCTCACGGCCGGAGGCGGGGTCGATCGTCGGGGCCGCCCGGAGAAGGGCAGGTTGGTCTTCGTCTCCAGCGAGCTCGCCTACCTCACGCTGCCGTTCGTCTCGGCGTACAGCGTGGCCAAGCGCGGGATGACCGCCTACGCCGACGCGCTGCGCCTGGAGTACGGCCCCGAGCTGCACGTCACGACGGTCTACCCCGGGTACGTCCGGACGCCGATCCACGAGGCGGGCAAGGAGGTCGGGCTGAGCCTGGAGGGGCAGGTCCGCGCCGAGGAGGTCGACGACATCGTCGGCACCGTGCTGCGCCAGCTCGCCGCCCGACGACCGCGCCGCGACACCGCGGGCACCCTCCCAGGCCAGGTGGAGCTGTGGGCGGGCAGGCACCTGCCCGGGATCGTGTCCCGCGGGGTCGTCGCGCGGGTGCGCAAGCAGGTCGCCGCAGGCCGGTTCGACTCGTCGGAGCCGGCCAAGGGCCTGGTCCACCGGTTCACGCAGAGGAGCGCGTCATGACCGCCGTCCACGACCGCGAGGCCACCGCGACACGGCTGCTCAAGTCGTCGGTGGACAAGTCCTACGAGCCGCACCTCGACATCGACTGGGACGCCCCGCTCGTCGACGGGCTGTGGGGCCTGCCGCCGCACCGCGCGTCGCTCTACGGCACGGCGCTGTGGGACGGACTGAGCGAGGAGCAACAGCGCACGCTGACGATCCACGAGGTCTGCAGCGTGGCCCGGATCGGGCTGTGGTTCGAGATCATCCTGATGCAGATGCTGCTGCGCTACGCCTACGACCGCGACCCGCGCCGCGCACACGTGCAGTACGCGCTCACCGAGATCGCCGACGAATGCCGGCACTCGATCATGTTCGCGAAGATGACCGAGCGCTACGGCGTCCCCGACTACGCCCCGACCGGCCTGACCCACCAGCTCGGGCGGCTCTTCAAGACCGTGGGCTACGGTCCGGCCATGTTCGGCGGGACGCTGTTCGTCGAGGAGGTCCTCGACCGCTTCCAGCGCGAGTCCATGCGGGACGAGACGGTCCAGCCGCTGACCCGCATGGTCAACCGGATCCACGTGACCGAGGAGGCCCGGCACGTCCGCTACGCCCGCGAGGAGCTGCAGCGGATCATGCCCGGGACCAACCGGGGCCAGCGCGAGATCGGCCGGTACCTGCTCGCCCGGATCGCGTTCGTGGTCGCGCGGAACCTCATCCACCCGGACGTCTACGCGAGCGTCGGCATCGACCCCGCCGAGGGGCGGCGAGCGGCGCTGGCGAACCCGCACTGGCAGGAGTCGCTGCGCTGGTCGGCCGAGAAGTGCGTGGCGTTCCTGCGCGAGCAGGGCCTGGTCGGCGGGCCCACGGAGCTGCTGTGGCGGAAGGCGTACCTGGTATGAGAGCCGCCGACGGTGCGGAGCTGCACGGGATCGTGACGGGCGAGGGGCCGGTCACGGTGGCGCTGGTGCACGGCTGGACGCTCGACGAGACCTGCTGGGCCCCCGTCGCCGACCGGCTGGCAGGCGTCCGGGTGCTCCGCTACGACCACCGCGGGCACGGGCGCTCGGCCGCCGTCGACCCCGCCACGATGACGATCGACCAGCTCGCGGACGACCTGGCCGCGGTGCTGGCGCAGGTCGCGCCGGAGGGCCCGCTGGTCCTCGCCGGGCACTCGATGGGCGGCATGACGACCATGGCGCTGGCCGAGCGGCACCCCGAGGTGGCGAAGCGGGTCCGCGGACTGGCCTTGGTCGCGACGGCCGCGGGGGACCTCCGCGGGGCCACCTTCGGCTTCCCGCCGCCCGTCGTGCGGGCGCTGCGCAGGCGCGAGCACGCGCTCTACGAGTCGGCGCGCTGGACGCGCAGGGCCGCGCTGAGCACCCACCCCCGGCTGCTGGAGCCCGCGATGCGGACCCTGCTGCTGGGCAGGAACCCGTCGCGCTCGGCGGTCCGGACCACGACCGACGTCATCGCCGCCTGCCGCCCGACCACGGTCTCCGGCTTCCTGCCGACCCTCGAGGCGCACGACCGGCACCGGGCCCTCGCGGTGTACGCGGACCTGCCCGTGCAGGTCATGGTGGGGACCCGCGACCGGCTCACCCCGCCGCGGCACGCGCGTCGGATCCGGGAGGGGCTGCCGCAGGCGGACCTCACCCTCTTCCCGGACGCGGGGCACATGCTCCCGCTGGAGCGTCCCGACGGCGTCGCCCGCCGGATCGCGGCCCTGGTCGGCGCCGCCGTCCCGGCCTGAAGTCGTCCCGGCCACCCCAGGGCTCTCGGGGTGGCCGGGCGAACCCCGAGTCGCCGGACTACTGGTGGTCGTGGATGAGCGGGAAGCCCGCCAGGCCCTTCCAGGCCAGCGCGGACATCAGGCCGACCGCCTCGTCCCGCGGGATCTGCTGGTCGGAGTCCAGCCAGTACTGGGCCGTGACCTGCGACAACCCCACCAGCCCGACGGCGAGCAGCCGCGCGCGCTGCTGGTCCAGGCCCGCGTCCTCGGTCACCACCGCGGCGACGGCGTCGATGCACTTGGTGAGCGCGCCGTCGACCAGCGCGGCCGCCTCGGGCTCGCCGCGCAGGTCCGACTCGAACACCAACCGGTAGGCGTGGCCCTCGCCCGCGACGAAGTCGAAGTACGCGGCGACCGCGGCGTGCACGCGCTCCCGGTTGTCCGAGGTGTTGGCGATGGCGCTGCGCACCCGGGCCACCAGCTCGTCGGCATAGGTGGTGAGCAGAGCCCGATAGAGCTCGAGCTTGCCGGGGAAGTGCTGGTACAGCACCGGCTTGCTGACGCCTGCCTTCTCGGCGATGTCGTCCATCGCCGCCGCGTGGTAGCCGTGCGCCGCGAACACGTCCCGCGCCGCGACGAGCAGCTGGGCGCGCCGCGCGCTCCGCGACAGGCGCGCACCCCGCGCAGGGGCCTGCAGCGATCCGGACGCCGTCGTCTCCGCCATCGTGTCCCCCTACCGCTCGCCGTGCGCGCCCACCTTACCGGTCGGTAGCCCCGAATGTGTGACGACGCGTACGTGTTCGGTGAGCGCTTGCGGTCGGCGAGGACGACGCGTGGGCGACGGCACTGCGGAAACCGCGCAGCCGCAGGCTGTTGGCCACCACGAAGACCGAGCTGAACGCCATCGCCGCGCCGGCGATCATCGGGTTGAGCAGGCCGAGCGCGGCCAGCGGCAACGCGGCCACGTTGTAGGCGAAGGCCCAGAACAGGTTGCCCTTGATCGTGCCGAGGGTGCGGCGGGCCAACCGGATCGCGTCCACCGCCGCGAGCAGGTCGCCGCGGACCAGCGTCAGGTCGCTCGCCTCGATCGCCGCGTCGGTGCCCGTGCCCATGGCCAGCCCGAGGTCCGCGGTGGCCAGCGCCGCGGCGTCGTTCACGCCGTCGCCGATCATCGCCACGGTCCGGCCCTCGGCCTGCAGCCGCTGCACGGCCGCGACCTTCTCCTCGGGCATGACCTCGGCCAGCACCTCGGTGATCCCGACCTCGGCGGCGACGGCCCGGGCCGCGGCCTCGTTGTCCCCGGTGAGCAGCACCGGCGTGAGGCCGAGCCCGCGCAGCCGCTCGATCGCCTCCGCGCTGGTGGGCTTCACGGTGTCGGCCACGACGACCACCCCGCGCGCCCAGCCGTCCCAGCTCACGCAGACCGCCGTCCGGCCTGCGGCCTCCGCGCTCTCCTTGGCCTCGACGAGCTGCGGGGGCAGCCGGATGCCGTACTCGGCCAGCAGCGCGGGCCGCCCGACGAGCACGGCGTGCGCGACCACCCGTCCGGCGCCGCTCACCGGGGTGAGCGGGGCCTCCCCGGTGACGGTGCGTACCGGATCCGGGAGGCCCGGGATCTGGGCCAGCTCGGCCACGACCCCCTGCACCCCGAGCCCCGGCCGGTTCTCGAAGTCCGAGACCGCGGGCAGCGCGCCGAACCGCTCGTGGGCCGCGGTGACCACCGCCCGGGCGACGGGGTGCTCGGAGCCGTCCTCCACCGCCGCGGCCAGCCGCAGCACCTGGTCGGCGGACTCGCGGCTCGCGACGTGCACCGAGACCAGCCGCATCCGGCCCGCCGTGACGGTGCCGGTCTTGTCCAGCACCACGGTGTCCACCCTGCGGGTGGACTCCAGCACCTCGGGGCCCTTGATCAGCACGCCGAGCTGCGCCCCGCGCCCCGTCCCGACGAGCAGCGCGGTGGGCGTGGCCAGCCCGAGCGCGCAGGGGCAGGCGATGATCACCACCGCGACCGCGGCGGTGAACGCCGTGGTGGCCCCGGCGCCGCTGCCCAGCCAGAACCCGAGGGTGCCCACGGCCAGCGCGATCACGATCGGGACGAACACACCGGAGATCCGGTCCGCCAGCCGCTGGGCCGCGGCCTTGCCGGTCTGGGCCGCCTCCACCAGCGCGGCCATCCGGGCGAGCTGGGTGTCCGCGCCGACCCGGGTGACCCGGACCACCAGCCGTCCGCCCTCGTTGACACAGCCGCCGACGACCGCGGACCCGGGGGAGACCTCGGCGGGCACCGACTCCCCGGTGATCATGGAGTTGTCGACGGCGGAGGTGCCCTCCTCGACCTCCCCGTCCGTGGCGACCTTCTCGCCGGGGCGCACCACGAAGCGGTCTCCGACGGCGAGCTCGCCGATCGGGACCCGTACCTCGGTGGGCTGGGAGGGGTCGCCCCGCAGCACCGCGACGTCCTTGGCGCCGAGCTCCAGCAGCGCCCGCAGGGCCGCACCCGCGGTGCGCTTCGAGCGCGCCTCGAAGTACCGCCCGGCCAGGATGAACAGCGTGACGCCCGCGGCGACCTCGAGGTAGATCGCGTCCGTGCCGCGGCTGCGGTCGATGGTGAGCTCGAAGGGATGGACCAGGCCGGGGATGCCTGCGTCGCCGAGGAGGAGCGCGTAGAGCGACCAGGCCAGGGCGGCGAGCGTGCCCAGCGACACCAGGGTGTCCATGGTCGCCGCGCCGTGCCGGAGGTTGAGCGCGGCCGCCCTGTGGAAGGGATATCCGCCCCACACCACGACCGGCGCGGCGAGCGCGAGGCAGATCCACTGCCAGTACGTGAACTGCCAGGCCGGGACCATCGACAGCAGGATCACCGGGACGGCCAGGACCGCGCTGACCAGCACCCGGTCCCGCAGGCTGCGGGCGTGCCGGGCGGTCGGGTCGTCCGGCTCCGCGGTGGGATCCGCCGCGGGCGGTCTCGGCAGCTCGGCGCGGTAGCCTGCGGCCTCGACCGTGGCGACGAGCTCCTCCGGCGTGACCTCGGCCGGGTAGCTGACGCTGGCCTTCTCGGTCGCGTAGTTCACCGTGGCGGAGACGCCTGCCATCTTGTTCAGCTTGCGCTCGACGCGGTTGGCGCAGGCGGCGCAGGTCATGCCGCCGATCGCGAGCTCGATGCGCAGCTCGCCGGGCGAGGGGGCGGTGTCGGCGCTCACCGGTAACCGCCAACGCGCGCCGCGGCCGGCAGTCCGGCCGTGAGAACGGTGAAGTCCACGGAACGCAGCTCCCCCTCGTGCCGGAAGGTCAGGAACAGGCGGTACACGCCGTCCGTCGGGATGGTCACGCGCAGTGCGATGCCCGGCCCGGACCGCTCGTCGGGCAGGGCGCGGGTCTCCGCCTCGACCGGGGTGTAGGCGAGGTCGCCGACGCGCAGCGCCACGACCTGCCCGAACACCCCGTCGACGGGCTCCAGGTCGGTGATCCCCTGGCCGTCTCGACTGACCGTCGCGAAGACGGACGCCGTGGCGCCGGGCAGCAGGTCGCCGTCGAGCCGGACGGTGTAGCCGCCCGCCTGGGTGGAGCGCGAGACCGGGAACTGCCGGGGGGTGAAGTCGCCGGGGACGAAGAGGTCCGTGCCCAGGACGACGCGGGGGGACCCGGCCGGGCTGAACTCCGCGAGCAGTCGCCAGGCACCGGCGCTGGGCAGCTGGAGCGGGGTGGTCCAGGTGCCGTCCGGCGCGGCCGTGGGGACGATCGAGCGGAAGTCCGCACCGTCGCGGCGGACCACCATCAGGCGCATCGGGGCGCCGCCGGGCGGGGTGTCGAAGGACGTGACCGGGCGGCCGCCGCGGCCGACGACGGTGACCGCGAGCTCGCCGGGGCGGTCGGCGGCGAAGGTCGTGGTGCGGGGGACGAGCGTGTAGCCCCCGGCGGTCTGCGCGAGCCCGTCCGTGCTGGAGACCACGGGCGCGCCGCCGACCATCGTGGTCATGCCCGTGGCGGCGGAGGGGGACGCGGGCCCGAGCTCGGGCCCGGCCAGGTTCCCCGCGCCCCAGGCGATGCCGAAGACCACGCCGAGGACACCCACGTACGAGCCCAGCCGGACCGCCGTCAGCATCTCGCGCCTCCTCCGTCCGCAGTAAAGCAAACACCCGTCCGGGGGTATGTCACCCGCCTGACCTCGGCGCCGAACATACCAGAGGGGGGTATCCGCACCGGCGTGTCCCCCAGAACGCGAGGTGGCACGACCGGGCTCCTTCTTGTCATGCTCGGTTCGTGGTCTCGCTCCCGCTGCCGCTCGTTCACCCGCGGTCCATCCCCGGCCCCCGAGCGCCGCTCGGCCTCGAGGGCGACCTCGCGGGCCTGCCGCCGTTGCCGGAGAACCAGCCGCCGTGGCCCGGTCGGCAGGTCACCGCGGGTGGGGTGACCCTGCACGTCCGGGAGACGCCCGGGGACGGCCCGGAGGCCGTCTACGTGCACGGACTCTCCGGCTCGTCGACCAACTGGACGGACTTCGCGGGCCTGGTCGCGCCCCACGTGAGCGGCACCGCCGTCGACCTGCCCGGCTTCGGCTACACCGAGCCGGTGCCCTCCTGCGACTACTCGCCCGCGGGTCACGCGGACGCGCTGCTGTGCTGGCTGGCCGGTCGCGGACGGCCCGTCCACCTGGTGGGGAACTCGCTCGGCGGCATCGTCGCGATGCTCGTCGCGGCCCGCAGGCCCGAGTTGGTGAGCACCCTCACCCTCGTCTCGCCCGCGATGCCGGACCGCAGGCCCGACCCCCGTCGGATGTCGGACCCGCGGATGGCGCTGGCCTGGATCCCCGGGCTGGGCGGCAGGGCGCGGGCCCAGCTGGCGGCGGCCAGCCCGCGGGACCGCGCGGAGGCGACCATGCGGCTCTGCTTCGGCGACCCGTCACGGGCCACGGACGCCCGGCTGGACGAGACCGCCGCCGAGATCGTCGCCCGCGGACGTCAGCCGTGGGCCGGTCAGGCGATCGACCGGTCCGCGTTCGGGATGTTCCGCAGCTGGATGGGGCCCGGTCTGTGGCGCACCGCCGCGCGGGTCCCGGTGCCCACGTTGGTGCTGTGGGGGACCGAGGACCGGCTGGTCAACCCCCGGCTGGCCGCCCGCACGGCCCGTACGCTGCCGGACGGCAGGCTCGTCCTGCTCGACGGCGTGGGCCACATCGCGCAGATCGAGACGCCGGATCGGGTCGCCGCCGCCGCTCTGGCGTTCTGGGAACATGTCGGGTGAGTGACGGGTTGGCCCGTGAGAGAGACGTCGTTGACGCTGGGAGTGGGAGAGACATGGCGCTACCGCCGCTGGTGGAGCCGGCCGCCGAACTGACCAAGGACGAGGTGGAGCGCTACAGCCGCCACCTGATCATCCCGGACGTCGGGATGGCCGGTCAGAAGCGACTGAAGAACGCGAAGGTGCTGGTCGTCGGGGCGGGTGGCCTCGGCTCGCCCGCGCTCCTGTACCTGGCCGCCGCGGGCGTGGGCACGCTCGGGATCGTGGAGTTCGACGAGGTCGACGCCTCGAACCTGCAGCGCCAGATCATCCACGGCCAGTCGGACGTGGGACGGCCCAAGGCCGAGTCGGCGCGGGACTCCATCAAGGAGGTCAACCCGTACGTCGAGGTGCGCCTGCACCAGCTGCGGCTCGACTCGTCCAATGTGATGGACGTCTTCGCCGACTACGACCTGATCCTGGACGGCACGGACAACTTCGCCACGCGGTACCTGGTGAACGACGCCGCGGTGCTCTCCGGCAAGCCGTACGTGTGGGGCTCGATCTTCCGGTTCGAGGGCCAGGCGTCGGTGTTCTGGGAGGACGCGCCCAACGGGCAGGGCCTCAACTACCGCGACCTCTACCCCGAGCCGCCGCCCCCCGGCATGGTGCCCTCGTGCGCCGAGGGTGGTGTGCTGGGCGTGCTCTGCGCGTCCATCGGCTCGATCATGGTCAACGAGGCGATCAAGCTGATCACCGGCATCGGCGAGCCGATCCTGGGTCGCCTGGTCATCTACGACGCCCTCGAGATGACCTACCGCCAGGTCAAGGTGCGCAAGGACCCGGACACCCCGAAGATCACCGAGCTGATCGACTACGAGGCGTTCTGCGGGACCGTCTCGGACGACGCGCAGCAGGCCGCCGTGGGCAACACGATCACCGCCCTGGAGCTCAAGGAGATGATCGACGCGGGCAAGGACTTCGCGCTGATCGACGTCCGCGAGCAGAACGAGTGGGACATCGTCAACATCCCCGGTGCCACGCTGATCCCGAAGGACCGCATCCTCTCGGGCGAGGTGCTCTCGGAGCTGCCGCAGGACAAGCCGATCGTCCTGCACTGCAAGTCCGGCGCCCGTTCCGCCGAGGCCCTCGCGGTCCTGCACAAGGCCGGTTTCGCCGACGCCGTGCACGTGGGCGGTGGGGTCCTGGCCTGGGTGAAGCAGGTCGACCCGAGCCTGCCCACCTACTGACCCACCCCGACTGCACCCCTGCCCACCGAGGGCAGGGGTGCGGCCGTATCCAGACCCTCCCCACCCCGCGAGTCGCACACCCCACCCCGCGAGTCGCACGCGTCGATGCGCGAGTCGCACGCGTCGACCCGCGAGTCGCACGCGTCGACCCGCGAGTCGCACGCGTCGACCCGCGAGTCGCACGCGTCGACCCGCGAGTCGCACGTGTCGACCC
>Ga0070665_100003217_pt1 | contig 17561 bp, 12 predicted proteins | sample KBSS13metaG_FD_65862 | JGI IMG/M metagenome (GOLD analysis project Ga0070665, IMG submission 65862) | Switchgrass rhizosphere microbial communities from Kellogg Biological Station, Michigan, USA - KBS S1-3 metaG | ecosystem: Host-associated > Plants > Roots > Rhizosphere > Soil ...
AAAAAGAGCGGGAACGTCAGCGGCGCGGGTTTTTACCGTTTCCACTGCTTGGAGTCTGCCGAAGCGGAACGGTGGCAGGCAGGCTCACGCTGACGGTCTTCTATCTCGTCAGAGATCGTGCTGGGTCATACACGTCTCTAACACCACGCAAACACGAAACACACGAAACACACGAAACTCCAAATCTCTCTCGGTTTCGTGGTTTCGTGAGTTTCGTGGCGGATCCAGGAACGCGGCTACGACTTCGATTTTCGATTGTTGTGCCGATCGCGATGGATCTGCCGGCTGGTGTGATTCAGTTCTCTGTTCAACTGCCTGCGCTCACCTTTCGTCAGCGTCCCGCCGTTCGCGCGTCGATACACTCTCTCTTGCGCGCGAATCGCCGCATCGTCGGCGCGCAGGCGCGTCGCCTCACCCTTGGTGAGCTGATCGTCCTGTCTGCCCGCCTGGATGCGATCGCGTTGATTTTCCAATCGCTGATTCACAGTGGTGTGCGGGTCGGCTGTCGCCGGCGTTTGCGCCGACGCAGACATGGCGAACACGGACATGCTGAATACGAGTGACGCGGTTCTCACATTCATGCTCGTTCTCCTCCCTCGGTGGCGCTGCGGAGAAGTTAGACCGGCGGTCCTGTCGAACGTGACATTTGCAGATTGCATATGTCGCCGCGTCTCCGGTCATGGACGAGTGTCCGCAGCCGACGCCATCCATGAGCGCGATCTGGCCAGATCTCACTGATTTTTCGCGAATTTTGTTGGCATGGCCTTCGCACTTCGACGGAACGCGGAGGCCATGATGTTGAAAGCCAGAGTCGCACTGATTGCTGTCGGAACCGTCGCGTTGATGGCGGCCAACGCGCACGCCGCTACGCGCGTGTTCGTACAGATCGGAGCGCCGGTTCCTGTATATGCGCCCGCGCCGGTTCCCGTGTATGCGCCGCCGCCGCCGGCACCCGTCGTCGCGGTCGCGCCCGCGCGGTATGGGTACGTGTGGCGCCCCGGTCACTACGTCTGGACAGGTTACGGGTATCGTCTCGTCCCAGCCGCGTACGTCCGGCCGCCGTATGCGGGCGCCGTCTGGGTGGGACCTCGTTACGTCGCTCGCCGCCACGGAGCCGTGTGGGTCGGCGGTTACTGGCGCCGCTGACATGTCCCGCCACATCGTCGCGATGATCCTCGCCGCGCTCGTCGCCGCGCCTTGCAGCGCGGCGCCGGGTGCGAGCGACAACCCTGCCGACGCGTCGATGACGACGCACACGCCGCTCACTTACAACGGTCAACCAATCTCGCGGTGGAATGCACCCGGAGCAGCGACCGCGGGTTCGGCCCACGAACTGTCGACCGTCCCCGCGGACGCCGCGCTCGACGTGGAGCAGCCGGCATACGGATATGGACGCCACCATCGCAACCAGGCGGCGCTGACGGCCATCATGCTCGGCGCCGTGGGTGCGATCGCCGGCACGGCCGTTCTGGTCTATGCCAATCGGCCCGACTGCAACGTCAACCCCAATCTTGGCGGCTGCGGCTATGGCACCAAGGTCGTCGGTGCGTCGGTGCTGACGGGTGGTGTCGTCGGCCTGGTCGCCGGTGCGGTGATGTGGAGATGAAGCCGACCGCGAGAGCCTAGTCGGTCTTCCACGGATTGTTCGCGAACACCGCCAGCTCCGGCCACAGCACCCGCCGCGGCATCTCCAGCGCTGCGAGGATCGTCGCCGCGATATCGTCCGCATACAGCTTGTTCGGGTTGTTGCGTCCGCTGTTCCCGCCGAAATTCGTCTGCACCTCCGACGGGCAGACGCACACCACGCGGATGCCATGCGGACGCAGCTCCGCCTGCCAGCACTGACTGATCCCCCGCAGCGCCCACTTGCTGCCGGCATACGACGTCGCGCCCGGAGCGCCCTTCATTCCCGACGTCGACGCGATGTTGACGATGTCGCCGGTGGCGGACGCTTTCATGAGCGGCACGACGCGATTCGTGATGTCGACGAGGCCGAAGACGTTGGTGTCGAACATCGCCTTCATCGCCGCCACGTCGAGCGCGCCGATTTCGCCGCGATACGCGTAAGCCGCGTTGTTGATCAACACATCGACGCCTCCGAATTCCTTCACACAGGCGTCAACGGTCCTGGCGTTGTCGGCCTCGCGTGTGATGTCCGCGTGGACGCCGATGGCGCCGGTCGCGCCGGCGATCGCGTCGATTAACTGCTGGTTACGTCCGGTGAACAGGACCTTGTGGCCGGCGCGCCGTGCCTGCTGGACGAGGGCGGCCCCGATGCCTTGACTGCCTCCGGTGACGAGAAAACGACTCGGTTCCATTGATGATGTCCTTTCCGTTTGGAATGAAGCGGGGTGATTTCAGGGTTTGATCAGGCTCTTGGCGCGCTGCCGCTCTTTGGAGGCCTCTTCAACCGCGCCGGTTTTGTCGTAGGCATCCGCGAGAAACAGGTGCGCCTCGCTCGAGCGCGGGTCGGCCTCGGCAGCGGTCTTCAGCATGGCGATCGCGGCTGACGCCTGACCCTGGAGCGTCAGGATCCGGCCGAGGAGCAGGTTCGCGCGAAAGTGACGCGGTTCGAGCTCGATCGCGCGACGCAGGCAGCGCGTGGCATCAGGCACGCGGTCGATCCTCGCGAAGACCGATCCCAGAGAGTACTGCGCGTCGGCCCAGTTCGGCATGCGTGCCGCAACGAGCTCGAACTCTTTGGCCGCGGTGTTCAGATCGCCCGTCTCGTAGAGTCCGACCGCCAGCTCGTAGTGCGCGAACAGGTTCTCCGGCTGCAGAACGACCGCTTTTCGCAGCGTCGGCACCGCGCGCGCATACTGCCGCTGCCGTGCGTACGCCACGCCGAGCTGGAGCTGCGCCAACGGAATTCCGGGCTCGGTCGCGGTCACTTTCTCCAGCAGCGGGATCGCGCGTTGAAACGCGCCGTCCTCGACGGCGACGACGGCGGAGTGCAGCGCGTTGGCGGTCGCGATCCTGTTTTTCGGGTCGACGCCTCGCGACTCCCGGGTGTCGGTGCCACTCACGTAGCCCAGCGAAGCGAGCCGCGCCGCCAGATCCGGATCGATCGGCGTCTTCCCGCTTGGAGCGGCTCCGCCGGTCACTCGTTGCACGAACGCATCCAGCTCGGCGCTCATGCCCTGGACGACCCGGGCTCTCGCAGCCGCGATGTTCTGCGCGGCCGCCGCGTCGGTCGTCGTGTCGTACAACTCGGTTTTCGGCGCCCGCACCAGGAGAAACCGATCGGCGCGCCACGCGACGAGCGGCGACCAGTTGAACGCCTGCTGGGGGTAGTTGGTCTCCGAATAGACCGGCCGGTCGCGCGCATCCTGACCGTGCGCCAGCGGCAGCAACGACTCCCCTTGCATCGACGCCGTTGGAGTGATGGCGGCCGAGGCGAGCAACGTCGGCGCGAGATCGGCGAGCCGCACTCGCGCACGCACCCGTTCGGGCCGTGTGCCCGGCAGACGCAGGATCAGCGGCACGTGCATGACCGGCTCGTACAGGAACACTCCGTGTGTGTCTTCGCCGTGATCGCCGAGCGCCTCCCCGTGATCGGCGGTGACCGCGACGATGGTGTTCGCGTCGATAACACGAAGGAGGCGGCCGACAGCGCGATCGACGCCCGCGATCTCGCCGTCATAACGTGCCGCGGCGAAGCGGTCCTTCAAATCGGCTGGCGGCTCGTACGGATCGTGTGCGTCGTAGAGATGCACCCACGCGAACCACGGACCGCTCCGCTCCTGCGCGATCCAGGCCGACGCGCGCGCGACCACTTCGTCGGCGCGGCGTTCGACCGTGTGATACCGGTTCTCCCCGGGCCGCCGTACGCGAAATCCCGCGTCGTATGTGTCGAAGCCCCGGTCGAACCCCGGCGCGGTGCCGGTTTGCGGATCGAGGACCAGCGAACCGACGAATGCGCCGGTCCGATAGCCGGCCTGCCGCAGCAGATCGGGGAGATACGGAATGCTCTTCGCGAGCGGCGCGCCGAAATCGGTGACGTGGTGGAACGGCGGGTACGTGCCGGTGAGAATCGTCGCGTGCGAAACCGTCGTGATTGGCGCCTGCGCGAAGGCGTTGGTGAAGACGAGCGCGTCGCGCGCGAAGGCGTCGAGTGCGGTCGTCAACCCGCGCGTCGAACCCATGAAGCCCATGCGGTCGGCGCGGGTCGTATCGAGCGTGACGAGCAGGATGCTGGGTCGCGTCCGCTGTGGAATCGCGTACGCCGGTCCGCCGCTCGGCGCCGACGCCGCGATCGCCAGCAGGACACAACACCCACGAAGCAGAAGGCGCGGCACGGCGATCGTTCCTAGTCTACGCGCTTTCGCCGTGCCGCCGGATCAGGTGTGCCGCAGGGCTTTAGCCCTGCGCGTCAGAAGAGCACCTTCAGCGCCCATTGCATCGCGCGCGGGCCGCCCTGCGCGATCACCGGGTTGCCGGCGTCGACGTCGGGCGTCGATCCGATGGTGCCGAACAACGCGCTGCGGACGTTCGTGCTCTGCGGCGCGCCGAGGTTCACGCGGTTCAGGAGGTTGAAGATTTCCCAACGCGCCTGGAGCCGCATGTTTCCCTGGAGGTGGAACTCCTTGATGATGTTGAGATCCCACTGCGCGAGCCCCGGCTGCCTGGCACTGTCGCGCCCGCACGTGCCCAGGAGTCCCGCCGCCGGTGTCCCATAGGCCGCCGCCACGTTCGTGATGAACCCGTCGGGGTTCGTGAAGTCGTAGATGGGATTCGCGAGGCAATTCGCGCGCACGCTGCCGGTGTCCTGGCCGGACTGGTCGCGGCTGCTGATGTTGGGCGTGAACGGACGGCCCGACAGCGCCGTGAACACCGTGCCGATCTCCAGGTTGCGCGTCACGACGTTGCTGCCCGGGACGGAGTAGACGCCGCCGACGTTGAAGTTGTGGCGTCGATCGAAGGTGCACGGTCCGCGGTTCGCCGTCGGATCGTACGGATTGACGCCCTGAGGAAAATCGTTGCGGCCGCGGCTGTTGTCGGAGTTGTAGTCCTCGCACTTCGACAACGTGTAGTTGTACTGCGTGTTGATGCCGTGCCAGCCATGCTGGCGATACGACAGCTGCATCGCGTTGTACCACGAGCGGCCGTCGTTGGTGAGCTGGATGATGTGCTTCAGGTCCGGGAACTGCGCGTAGAACGGCCGGCTCTGTTGAATCGCGCTCGTCGACGTGCCGAGCGGCGGCGCGTTGATGTCGCGGAACCACGATTGCTCCATGCCGCGCGATCCCAGGTAGGTGACCGTGATCGCGTTGCCCTGGAACAGCTCACGCTGGAACGTGGTGTGGAAGTAGTGATACTCCGGCGTGTGGTAGTCGCTCGGGATCGTGAACGCGTTGTAGGGCGGTTGTCCCGACGGACTGCTGCCGAACAGCGGTACGCCCGGCTGCGGGCACACGAAGTTGCCGCCGCTGTTCGGCGAGTTGGGGTTGATGCACGTCACGCCGGCGGCGTCCGGCGCACGCGTCTGCGTGCCGTTCAGCGAGACCGAGAAGACGCCGAGATCCGGATTGGTCATCGCGCCCGCGCTCGCGGCCAGGCCGCTCCACGTCGTGTTCGGCGAGTGAATCGTCTTGAAGTCCGGCAGATCGTACGTCAGCGCGTAGCCGGCGCGGATGCTGGTCTTGCCGTCGCCGTTGACGTCCCAGGCGATGCCGGCCCGCGGTCCGAAATTGTTCTTGTCGACCGGGTACAACTCATCCAGGCCCTGACCCAGGCGAACGAGTCCCTGGTTGGGAATGAACAACGATGCCAGGTCGTTGACTTCGCGGATCGGGAGGTTGATGTCGTAGCGCAGACCCAGGCTGACCGTCACCCTCGGCGACACCTTCCAGTCGTCGTTGATGTAGGCGCCGATCGAATGTTGCGACATGTCGCGCGCCGTCGATCCGAACGACCGGCCGACGGTGTCGAAGCGTCCCAGCAGTAATCCGGTCAACGCATCCACATCGTCGAAGGAGCCGCCGCCCGTGACGGTGATCGCGGTGCGCGCGCGGTTGCGTACGCTGTGATTCTTGCCTTCCTGCCAGTTGCCGCCCATCTTGATCGTGTGCGCCCCGCGCGATTTGGTCAGTGAGCCCGACAAGTCGTAGGTCTCCGTCGGCGACGTCGTGATCGGGTAGCCGGCGATCCCGCCGATGTAGCCGAACGTGCCAAGCGTCAAGGCCGGGACGCCGTAGTCCGCGGCGTCGAGCGGCCCTGTGTTCAACCCCAAGCTCGCCGGGTCGATCTTGTTGTTCACGTCGATCGTCTGCGAGATCCGGTTGTAGCCGAAGCGCACCTGCAGGAGCGACCGGTCGGACAACGTCGAGTTCCAGACGAAGCCCACGAGCGCGACGCGGGTCGGATCGGTCACCGAGTTGAACATGTCCGCGGGCCCGTTGGCCGGCGTCAGCTCGCCGACGGTGGCCGGCGCCGACTGAAAACTGTTCCCGAAGAAGAAGCGGCCGTTGATCAGGTTGTTCGAATTGAGCTGATGGTCGACCTTGAACGAGAACGTGTTCATGTTGGCGACGTTCTGCGCGTTCACGGTCATCGTGCCGGCCTCGGCCGTCGGAAAGTACTTCAGCAGGTTTTCGCCGATGCTGTTGGTCGTCAGGCCGGCGGCGCTGATGCGGGCGCGCGCGGCGGCGATTTCAGACGGCTTCGGGATCTGGACCTGATACGGCGAGGTTACCGCCAGGCGCTGCCCTTCGTAGTAGCCGAAGAAGAAGGTCTTGTCCTTCTGAATCGGTCCGCCGAACGTGCCGCCGTACTGCTGGTTCTTGACCGGCGTCGTCGTGCCGCCGTCCTTCTGGACGAAGTAGTTGGGCGAGTCGGTCCAGTCGTCGTGGCGGAAGTAGTACGCCGTGCCGTGCGCCTGATTGGTGCCGCTCTTCATCACGACGTTGACCGCGCCGCCGCCCTTGACCCCGTTCTCGGCCGACGGTGTCTGCTGAACCGTGAACTCGGCGATGGCATCCATCGGCACCAGCGTTGCGGGTACGCCGACGACGCCGGTCTGGTTGAGGACCGAGTCGCCGTAGTAGCGGTCGTTGTTCGAGATGCCGTCGATCATGTAGTTGTTCGAGGTGGAGCGGGCGCCGCTGATGCTGACGGACAGAAATCCGCCGCCCGGCGTGCGCTGCACGCCTGGCGTCACCCCGAGCAGCGAGTTGAAGTCTCGTCCGCTCAAGGGAATCTGCTGGATGCGTTCCGTGTCGACGTTGTTGTTCAGCTTGTCGGAGAACTCGACGAGCGGAGATGCGCCTTGAACGGTGATGGTCTCAGACTGCGTCCCGATTTCGAGGCGGAAGTCGGCTTTCGTGACGGTGTTGACCGCGACCTGCACATCGCGTGTCACCGTCTTGAACCCGGTGAGCTCAGAGGTCACCTTGTACACGCAGGGCGTTAATTCGGGAACCGTGAAGCCGCCCGCCTGATCGGTGGTCACCGTGCGGGTCGAACCCGTATCGGTACAGCGAGCAGTGACGGTCACACCGGGCAACAGCCCGCCGGTCGAGTCGGCGACCGTTCCCGTAATGTCGCCGGTGGTTTTCTGGGCAAAGGCGGGAGCAGCGAATCCGGCAGACAGCAGAACCAGCAGCAGCAAATATTTCCACGACCTCATAGTCGACACCTCGCTGATGTTGTCGCCGCATGTAAGCCCGGCGATCACCTTGTGTCAAGAGGTGTCAACGACGGGATTCCTCGAATTCGATCGACCGGATCTTGCGATTGGATCGCGCGGGTTAGGGAAATCCCGGGATTGGGACGATTGCTCGGCGGTCCGCACGCAGGCGGTCACTGTCTAACTGAACAGTGAGCCCGGACCGGCTCCGCGACGTAAGATCGCGACGCCATGCCTGCGCCCTATTCATCATGTGTGATCGATGCCCGGGATGTTCCGACCGCGGCCGACCCCGCGTACCAGCACGTCCTGGACGTCTACGCGAGCGAAGTCAACAAGATCGCCTCCGTCTGGCGCACGTTCGATGACGAGCTGCTCGAATATCGTCCGCATCCGAAGTCGACGACCGTTGCCGGCGTGTTCAAGCACGAGCTGCTGTCGTGCCGCCGTTTCTTCGGCGAGTTCCTCGGACTCCCGGAACCCGACGCGGCCGTGACGGTCCCCGACCCGATGACGGTGGACGCGTGCATCACCCGGCTCGCCGATCTCGCGCGGGCGCGGCTGCCGCACCTCGCCGGCGCCGCGGCGGCCTGGTGGGAAACGCCGGTGCCGTTTTTCGACGTCGAGCGCACGCGCCTCTGGATTTTCTGGCGCCGCGTGCTGCACAGTGCGCATCACCGGACACAACTGACCGTGTACCTGCGAATGCTCGATCGTCCGGTGCCGCCGATTTACGGCCCGACGGCTGATGTCAGCTGGAGCGGCGCCGATCCGACGCAAACGGTCGAAGCGGCGAGACGGCGTTAAGAACGCAACGGAAGGGAACCGTGATGTTCGTCATCGAATTGACCTACAAGCGCTCGCTCGCCGAGATCGACGCCGCCATGGACGCTCACATGAGGTTCTTGAAGAAGTACTACGCAGCCGGCAACTTTCTCGTCTCGGGACGGAAAATCCCGCGCGACGGCGGGGTCATCGTGGCCGTCGGCGACAGCCGGGAGGCGATCGAGGCGATTGCCCGCGAGGATCCGTTCATCTCGAAGGGGCTGGCGGAGTTTCGCGTCATCGAGTTTCGCGCGAGCCAGCGGTCGGACGAGATCCTGCAGCGGATCGACAGTCGGGCGGCGGTCTGAACTCGTGGCAGCCACAGTGCAGCGTGGATTGGATCAGCCACGAAAATCACGAAAATCACGAAAGAGATTAATGGCTTTTCGCGTGTTTCGCGTGTTTCGTGTATTTCGTGGAGATCCGAAGTCGGGTACTGGATCACCGACAACATTCCACGAGTCGCGTCTTCGAGCGTGAGCGCCTTTCATCAACGTGATGAAAACAACGCGCTGTCTGCCGACGATCGCGAGCCCTACACTCGACCGTCATGCTCATGCTTCGCCGGCTTCGTCGTCGTCCCGGCCCCTACCTCGTGATCGCGGCGACCCTGGCGCTCGTCACCGGCGTCGGCACGGCGGTCTTTGCGGTCGTCAACGCGATGCTGCTTCGGCCGCTGCCGTTTCCCGACAGCGATCGGCTCGTCCGCGTCTTCACGCATCCGCCGGGTCAGACTGAGGCGCGCCAGCGCAACCCGCTCCACTCGCTCGACTTCGTTCGCTTCCGCGAACGCTCGCGCACACTGGACGGCCTCGCAGTGATCTGGCCGCGCGATCGCAGCCTCACCGGTACCGGCGATCCCCTCATCGTCAAAGCGGGCAGCGTGTCGGCCGGCTTCTTCGCGATCCTCGGCGGAGATCCCGAACTGGGACGCGTCTTCACGCCGGACGAAGATGTGGACGGCAACGCGCTGGTCGTCATCAGCCACGGACTGTGGCAGCGCCTCTTCGGCGGCGATCGCACCGCCATCGGCCGCACGATCTCGATCGACAATGCCGCGCACGTCGTCATCGGCGTGACGCGTCCGGACTTTCAGCCGGCGTACATCGATACCGAGCTGTGGACGCCGCTCGGCGCCAACGCGAGCCATCTGCCGCAGCCGAACGCGACCTTCAGCGTCAGCGTCGGGCGGCTCGCTCCCAACCGCACGCTGGGCGAGGCGCGCGGCGAGATCGCGTCCCTGATGCGCGACGTCACCAGCGAAGCCGCCGGTGAGCGCGGATGGACGTCCGAGGTCGTCTCGCTGCGCGACGCGCAGTTCGGTGAGAGGCGATCCGTGCTGCTGGTCCTGTTCGCGATGGCGCTGCTGCTGCTCGCCGTCGCCTGCACCAACATCGCGAACGTGACGCTCGCTGAAATGCTGACCCGGCGCGGCGAGTTCGCGCTGCGCGCGAGTCTTGGCGCGTCGACCGCGGACCTGCTGCGGCTCGTGCTGGTCGAGTCGCTGATCGTGTTCGGCGCGAGCACGGTGGCCGGGCTGCTTCTGGCGCAGGCGGGGCTTCCGATCATGCTGGCGCTGGATCCGAAGACCGCGCGGGCGCTGGGTCCGATCGCGATCGACTGGCGCGTCCAGGCGTTCGCCGCCGGCGTGGCGGCGTTCCTGGCGTGCGTGTCCGGTGTGTGGCCGGCCGCGACGGCGATGGAGGAGCTCAGTCAGGCCGCCGCCGACGATCCGCGCCGTGCCAGCGCCTCGCCGGGAGCACGCCGCCTGCGCGCGGCGCTCGTGGTGGCGCAGACCGCGATCACGCTCGTGCTGCTGGTGATCGGCGGCGCGCTGGCCGAAGCGTTTCTGCGCGCCTCGCGCGTGGCGCCCGGCTTCGACCCCGTGCACGTGATGACGGCGCAACTGGGCGCGGCCAGCCGGTCGGCGACGAGCGCGCAGCGCATTCAGTTCGTCGAGGACGTGCTCGATCGCGTTCGCGCGCAGCCCGGCATCGTCGAGGCTGCCAGCGTGAACAATCGATTCGAGCCGGGTTTCACGTATGTGACGCAGTTCGATGCGGAGAATCGGCCGACGCCGGATCAGCAGCAGCGGACGAGCAATTTTCGCCGCGTCACGCCGGGCTACTTCACGACCATCGGGATGCGGGTGCGGCGTGGTCGCGACTTCGCCGCCTCCGACAAGATGACGGCGCCTGCCGTGGCAATCGTGAGCGAGTCGCTGGCGGAGCAGATCTGGCCGGGCGAAGATCCGCTTGGACACCGGCTGCGCCGCGGGGCCGATCTGCCATGGATCACGGTCGTCGGCGTCGTGTCGGATGTGCGGGATGTGAGCCTCACACAGCGCGCCGACCCCACTCTGTACTTGCCGCTGGCCCAGAACCTGCCGGCCACGGCGCCGGCGGCCTTCGTGGTGCGGTTTACGGGCGAGCCGGCGTCGGCGGTCCGCGCGCTGCGCGCGGCGGTCGCATCGACCGATCGCACCCAGGTCGTGGATCGGTTCGCGCCGCTCGCGGCCTTCATGGACAATTCGCTCGCGCCGGATCGCTTCCGTACGGCCTTGCTCGTCGCCTTCGCGGTGACCGGACTCCTGCTTGCCGTCGTCGGATTGTATGGACTCACCTCGCGGTCGGTCACCGAGCGGACCAAAGAAGTCGGCGTCCGCCTCGCGCTCGGCGCGCGGCCGTCGGGTGTGTGGGCCCGCGTGACCGCCGAGACGCTGACGAGCGTCGCCTTCGGGGTTGGCGCGGGTCTGGCCGGCGCGCAGGGAGCCATTCTCGTGTTGGTCGCCATGCTCGCTGACGTGCAGCGGCCATCACCGGTCGTATGGGCCGCGGCGATCGGCGTCCTGTGCGTTGTATCCGCGATGGCGGCGGCCGTCCCGGCGCGCCGCGTCGTGCGCGTCGATCCCGCGGCGGCGCTGCGCGCGATGTAGAGGGTGTTTAGTGGCGCAGGGCTTCAGCCCTGCGAGGAGCGTGCGATCGCGGATCCTTCGCCGATGCGCGCAGCCAGCGGGCGAACTCTTTCGGCGTCCGATGATGGAGCCGGCGGCCGAGCGCGAAGGCACGTCGCCGGAGAGGCTTGCGCATGCGGATGGAGAGTCGATCGACCTGGTGTATCTGCGCGTGCATCGTGCGCAGGCCGGGGCATGCGCGCAGCGTGGCGGCGAGAACCACGAGGTTGTGGTCGTCGCCGAGCGCCGTTTCCAGGCGCTTCATCTCGTTCACGAGCGCGGACATCCGGGTCGCGAGCGGCCTTGCCAGCCGCAGCTGATACCAGAGACCTTTCACCGCCTTCCGCCAGCGGTGCACCGCGGCCGACTGACCGGTCGACCGGGCGTGCTCCATGGCCTTCCGGCTCCGGCGATACGACGTGGTCAGTAGATCGATCGCCGCGCGCCAGTCGATGGACGAGCCCGACCACTTCCTGGCTGCGTCCCTTGTCTTCTTCAATTGCCTCGCTACGTCACGGAGGCAGCCGTCACGATGGGCGCGCGCCTCGGCACGATCGCGCGCGTCGACGAGCGCTCGACGAAGGATTCCGTAGGTGTGCTGCGGGAGCTGCTTCGAATACCGATGATGCAGGCGATCCAGCGCCTCGACGATCGCGGCGCTGTCGCGGACGCGTGACAGCGTTCGGGCCGCCGACTTCAACCGCGAGCGATCCTTGCGCGGTACCCGGGCACCAGCCGCCTTCAGGAATGCCGCGACGGCTCGGACTTTCTTGACTCGTGTGCGCGACTCGTGGACCGCGCGTGTGAACGCACCCGTGTCGTCAGCCTCGAGCGCCTCAATGGTCCGCTGTAGCTGCCGCCGCGCGATTTTTCTGAGTTGACGGCCGATGTGTTTCCGATCGTCCAGTGCGAACGCCATGAAGCCTCGCCGCCGAACCGAGGGTCAGACCGGGGTCGAACCCTGGTCTGACCCTTCCATCAGGCGATCGTTCGCCGCCCGGTCAGGAGATGCACGAGGAACAACACGATCGCGATTACGAACAGGACGTAGGCAATCTGTGTCGCGATGGCGGCAACACCGGACACACCCAGCAACCCTGCGATGAGAGCGACGACCAGAAATACCAGCGCGTAGTGAAGCATGATCCCCTCCTCGCCCGGCGCTTGTCGCCGGGCGACTCTGGCGCTGGCAGAGCAGAAACTGTGCCGTAGCGATCGCTGAGCATTTTCAGTCGCCTGGCATGAGCGTGAGTGTCCGGCTTCCCACATTGGACCTCGTCGGCATTACGGATGGGCCGTTCATTGCAGATCCGCTGAATGCATGGGCCGGGTCTTCATGAGGTCAGGCGATATACTCGGGGCCTGCGCATGAACTCGAGCCGTCTGCGTGACGACATCTTCCCGGGCACCAGCGAGATGGCGCGTCGGATGCGGGAACTCGACTGGTCGAAAACAGTACTGGGACCGGTCGAGTCGTGGCCGCAGTCGCTTCGTACCTCGGTGAGTACCTGCCTCGATTGCGCCTTTCCGATCATTCTCTGGTGGGGCCCCGAGCTCGCCGTTCTCTACAACGACGAGTATCGCGAGCTGCTCGGGCCGGCGAAACATCCGGCCGCGCTCGGCCAGCCCGGCGCCAAGGTGTGGTCCGAGATCTGGGACATCATCGAGCCGATGCTGTCGCAGGTGTACGAGCGCGGCGAAGCGACGCGCTCGCGCGACCTGCTGCTGCACATCGATCGCGGCTATCCCGAAGAGGCGTATTTCTCGTTTTCGTACAGCCCCATTCATGCCGAGGGTGGAAAAGTCGGCGGCGTCTTCTGCCCGGTGATCGAGACGACCGAAAAAATCGTCGGCGAGCGGCGCCTTCGCACGCTGCGCGACCTCGCCGCGAAGTGCAAAGGCGCCGACAGCGAGGATTCCATCTACAAGGCGGTGGCGTCGGTGCTCGCCGCCGATCCGCAGGACGTCCCCTTTGCGATGGTCTACCGCGTCGACGATCGCCAGACGACTGCGACGCTGAAGGCCGTGGCCGGGATCGCCCCGGGCACCAAGGCGTCGCCCGAGTCTGTCACGCTCAGCGAGGATGCAGAGGCGGTCTGGCCGCTTGGCGCCGTGGCCCGATCGGGCCTGGTCTCGACCGTGACCGATTCTCTGGCGCAGTTCGACAATCTCCCGACGGGGGCCTGGAAGACCGCGCCGCGGACCGCACTCGTGCTGCCGGTCCTGCTGCCGGGCCAGGACCACCCGCGCGCCGCACTGGTGGCGGCAGTCAGCCCGATGCGCGCGCTCGACGAGGACTACCGCACGTTTTTCGGGTTGATCGCCACGCAGATCGCATCCGCGCTGGCCGATGCACAGGCGCTCGAAGAAGAGCGCCGGCGCGCCGAAGCCCTCGCCGAGCTCGACAAAGCAAAAACGGCGTTCTTCTCGAACGTCTCGCATGAATTCCGCACGCCGTTGACGTTGATGATCGGGCCGCTGCAGGACCTGCTGGCGAGCGCGGATGCGCTGCCGCTCCCGGTCGCGACGGCCGTGGACGTCGCGCATCGCAATGGTCTTCGCCTCCTGAAACTCGTCAACACGCTGCTGGACTTCTCGCGGATAGAGGCCGGCCGCATCGACGCCAACTATCAGCCGACCGATCTCGCGGCGTACACGGCCGATCTGGCCAGCGCGTTCCGTTCGGCGACCGAGCAGGCCGGCCTTGCGCTCACCGTGACGTGCGATCCGCTCCCTGAACCGGTCTATGTCGATCGCGACATGTGGGAGAAGATCGTCCTGAACCTCCTGTCGAATGCCTTCAAGTTCACGTTCGAGGGAGGAATCGCCGTCGGGCTCGAGTGGTGCGGCGATCGCGTCGAACTGCGCGTCTCCGACACGGGCGTCGGCATTCCGGCGTCCGATCTCCCGCGCATCTTCGAACGGTTCCACCGCGTGATGCACGCGAGAGCCCGCACCCACGAGGGCACGGGAATCGGCCTGGCGCTGGTGCAGGAACTGGCGCACCTGCATGGCGGCGCCGTGAGCGTCACGAGTGAAGAAGGGCGCGGAACGACGTTCACGGTGAGCGTCCGCGCGGGGATGGCGCACCTGCCGCCCGACCGCATTTCAGTGGGTCGCCGGCTGACGTCCACGAGCGTTGGATCGACGCCGTTTGTCGAAGAGGCGTCGCGTTGGCTGCCGGCCGTTGCTGCGACGGGCAGCAAGCCGGCCATCGGCAGCAACGTGGACGAAGGCTCCGCTCGCGTGCTGATTGCCGACGACAACGCCGACATGCGCGACTATCTCGGCCGCGTCCTCGGACACGCGTATCGCGTGGAGACGGTCGCCGACGGGGAAGCGGCCCTCAGCCGGATTCGCTCGAATCCTCCGGATCTCATGCTGTCGGATGTGATGATGCCCAAGGTCGACGGATTCGCGCTCCTCGCCGCGATCCGCTCCGACGAGCGGACGCGCTCGATACCCGTCATTCTGCTCTCGGCGCGCGCGGGCGAAGAGGCGAGAATCGAAGGACTGCGCGCCGGGGCCGACGAGTACCTGATCAAGCCGTTCAGCGCGCGAGAGCTCCTGGCATGCGTGGCGTCGCAGCTGCAGCTGTCGCGGCTGCGCCGCGACCAGGAGCGTGCGCTGCGCTTCCGCAGCGAGCAGCACGAGACCCTGCTGAACCGATCGCCGCTCGGCGTCTTCCTCGTGGACGCGGATTTCCGCATCCGGGAGGCCAATCCCGTTGCGGTGCGCGCCTTCGGCAGTGTCGAAGGCGGCATTGTCGGACGCGACTTCGGCGAGATCATGCACTTGATCTGGGAACGGGACTACGCGGACGACCTCGTCCGAATCTTTCGCAACACGCTCGAGACGGGAGAGCCCTTCGCCACTCCGGAACATTCGAAGCTTCGCATCGATCGCGGTGTCGTCGAGCACTACGAGTGGCGGCTGGATCGCATCACGCTGGCGGATGGACGCGATGGCCTCGTGAGCTATTTCCGGGACATCTCGGAAAGACGGGAGGCGATGGCCACGAAAGCGTACCTGGCAGCCATCATCGACTCGGCTGAAGATGCCATCATCTCCAAGAGCCTGGACGGAATCGTTCAATGGTGCAATGCGGCGGCCGAACGGATGTTCGGGTATTCCTCTCGTGAGCTCGTGGGGCAGCCGGTGCGGATCCTCATCCCGCCTGAACGCCAGTCAGAGGAGGACGATATCCTCGCGCGATTGCGGCGCGGCGAGCGCATCGAGCACTTCGAGACGGTCCGGCTGACCAAGGATGGCCGGCATCTTGATATCGCGCTCACCGTGTCGCCGGTGCGCGACGCCGACGGAACGATTATCGGCGCATCGAAGATCGCCCGCGACATCTCCGCCATCAGGCGGGCCGAGTCGGAACGGGTCCGGCTGCTGCAGGAAAACGCGGACATCACCGCGGCGCTGAACAGCGTTGGCGAGTCGGTCGCCTCCGATCTGGACCCCAACACCGTCGTGCAGGCCGTGACGGACGTCGGCACCGAATTGACCACCGCGCAATTCGGCGCGTTCTTCTACAACGTCGTCGGCGACACGGGAGAGTCGTACGACCTCTATACGATCTCAGGTGCGCCACGCGAGGCGTTCTCGGCGTTTCCAATGCCTCGCAACACCGACGTGTTCGAAGCCACGTTCAAGGGCACGGGCGTCGTTCGGAGCGACGACATCACGCGCGATCCGCGTTACGGACACAGCCACCCGTACCACGGAATGCCGGCCGGGCACCTGCCGGTTCGCAGCTACCTTGCCGTGCCGGTGAAGGGCCGCGCCGACGAAGTGATTGGCGGCTTGTTCTTCGGTCATTCCGACGTGGGGCGATTCAGCGAGCGGCACGAACGGCTCGCCGCCGGCGTCGCCTCGTGGGCGTCGGTGGCGCTCGAGAACGCGCGATTGTACGCGAGCGTACAGGAGGCGAGCCGGATCAAGGACGACTTCCTGGCGAGCCTGTCGCACGAACTGCGGACGCCGTTGAACGCGATTCTCGGGTACGCGCGGATGCTGCGGTCCGGCATCGTGGCGCCCGAGCGCCAGCAGAAAGCCATTGCGACGATCGAGCGGAACGCGACGTCGCTCACCAAGATCGTCGAGGACGTGCTCGACATCTCCCGCATCGTCTCCGGCAAGATGCGGTTGAGCGTTCAGCCGCTCGATTTTCCCGCCATCGTGCGGAACGCGATCGATGCGATTACGCCGGCCGCCGACGCCAAGGGCCTGCGCGTAGAGACGCTCCTGGAGCCGCAGATCGAGCTCATCGCCGGCGATCCCGAGCGGCTGCAGCAGGTCTTGTGGAACCTTCTATCGAATGCGGTCAAGTTCACGAATCGCGGCGGCAGGATCGAGGTGCGGCTCGAGCGGGTCGATTCGCACGTGGAAGTGGCCATCAGCGATACCGGCATCGGGATTTCGCCGGAGTTCCTGCCGCACGTGTTCGAGCGCTTCCGGCAGGCGGACGCCGGCATGACGCGCGAGCGGGGAGGCCTCGGCCTGGGCCTTTCGATCGCCCGCCAACTGATCGAGATGCATGGCGGTACGATCGACGTGTCCAGCGCGGGAACAGGACAGGGCTCCACGTTCCGGCTGAGGATTCCGCTGATGATCGTGCAGCCGTCTCTGGAAGATGGCCGTCGCGCTCTTCCGCGGCCAGGCGTCGAACGCCGGGAAAGCCACCTCGGCGATCTCCACGACGTGCACGTGCTCGCCGTCGACGATGAACGGGACGCCTTGTCGCTGGTGCTGGAGGTGCTCGAAGGCGCCGGCGCTCGCGTGAGCACCGCTCATTCCGTGGACGAGGCGTGGCTCAAGCTGGAGACCGACGTGCCGGACGTCGTCGTCGCCGACCTTGGCATGCCGAAGCTGGATGGCTTCCAGTTCATCGATCGCATCAGGCGCCATCGCAACCCGCGCATTCGGGAACTGCCGGCGGCGGCCTTGACGGCGTACGCGCGTTCCGACGATCGCATTCGAGCGTTGAGAGCCGGATTTCAGATTCACCTGACGAAACCTATCGATCCGGCCGAACTGGTGACGACCGTGGCGTCGCTCGCGAAACGCTTCGTCGGGCGGCGCGGTTCCGATGGTTCAGCCGACTCGCCGGAGAGTTGAAACGAAACCTCTGAGACGAAACCTCTGAGA
>Ga0070665_100003218_pt1 | contig 17552 bp, 18 predicted proteins | sample KBSS13metaG_FD_65862 | JGI IMG/M metagenome (GOLD analysis project Ga0070665, IMG submission 65862) | Switchgrass rhizosphere microbial communities from Kellogg Biological Station, Michigan, USA - KBS S1-3 metaG | ecosystem: Host-associated > Plants > Roots > Rhizosphere > Soil ...
TGATCGTCACCTGTGCCGTACCGCCTGCCCCACACATCGTGGTGCCCTGTTCGTCGCGAGTCCACTTGTCGTTGGCGAACATCAGCGTGACGGCGCCGTCGGGATTGTGAAACAGGCTCATGCACCGATCGCCGGTGCGCAGGCAGTACGTGTTGGCGGTGAGAACGCTTCCGGGCATGGCGTTGCCGTTCGCGAAGGTCGTCGTCTGTCGGTAGCTCCCGCGAAGTGCTTCCGCGGGGCTGACCGACCGCGGCGGTAGGACCCCGGGATCCGGAACCTTGTTGAGGTCCGGATCACCGATCCGAGTGAATTTCACCGTCCGTTTGGCGGCACAGGCGCTGTTGGTGGACGCTCTGACCGACTCGCCGGACAGTGTCCCGTCGGGTTGCGGTTGCAACGTGAACACCACCCAGAGCTCAGCGGGTGCATCGCCGCATTGTGCTGACGCCAGTCCTACGGCCACCCAGGTGCCGCCCACCCGATCGAACGTGAGGTTCGACAACAGCGCCATGCTGGCGCCGCTGACGTTGGCCGCGGTTGCCGTGCAACCGCTGGCGCCGCATGCTGACCGGACGCCCCAATTACTGGTCGTTGCAGGTGCATTCGGGACCGGCTTGCCTTCGAGATCGCTGCCCGGTCCATAGTCGGCTCGGTAGGTTCCGGTGAAATCGTTGCCGCCGGCGGCTGCCGTCGGTGGTGCGGTGGCGGCGGGTTCGTTGTGCCCAGTGAGTGCGACGACGGCCACAACACCGCCCACAACGACCAGCGTCACGATCAACACCAGCGCTCCGATCAGCACGCCATGGCGCCGGCCTGGCCGCGTCGGGGGTGGAACAGGTGGCGGCACATGCAGATTCGGGGCGCTCAACTGGGTTGGCATGAACCGTGACGGTCCGCTGTCCGGGGGCGGCGGGTGTTGAGGCCAACCGCGCTGGCTTGGCGGAGGGGGCGGCATCGGGGGCGCGACGTTGGGTTGACTGGACGAAGCGATGACTTGCCTTGCCGCTGCGGCCATTTCAAGTGCGGTCGGATAGCGGTCGGCGGGTTGCTTGGCGAGGCCGGTCGCGATCACCTGATCCAGAGCGGTGGGAACCGTTGTGCTCTTCTCCGAGGCTCTCGGCGGCGCGGTGAATATGTGGCCGCTGGCGACTTGTTCAAGGGTCTTGCCCGGGAAAGGTTGTTGGCCGGTGAGGCATTCGTAGAGCACGCACGCCAGCGCGTAGATGCCCGAGCTGGGGTGGATTTCACCGGTGCTGAAGCGTTCGGGTGCCATGTAAGCCCATGTGCCGATCGCCGCACCGGTCACGGTCAGCCCGGTCTCCTCGGCGGTGCGGGCGATTCCGAAGTCGATGAGATAGGCGAAGTCGTTCTCGTCGATGAGGATGTTGGAGGGTTTGACGTCGCGGTGCACCAACCCGGTTCGGTGCGCTCGTTGTAGCGCAGACGCGATTTGCTCGATGATCGCCACGGCGCGGCGCGGCTCGAGCGGGCCGGACTCGAGCAGGGTGTGCAGGTCAGTGCCTGCGATCAGCCGCATGGTCACATACAGCCGGCCGTCGATCTCGCCGACGTCGTATATCGGGACGACGTGCGGGTCGTCGAGGCGTGCGGCCGCGCGGGCCTCGCGTCGGAACCGCTTCTCGTATTCGGGGTCTTGGCTTATCTGTGGGAGCAGCATTTTCAGCGCGACAATGCGGTCGATTTCGCTGTCGTAGGCGCGCCACACCTCGCCCATCCCGCCGCGGCCCAGCAGTTCGATGAGCCGGTAGCGGCCAAATGGCGTCCCCTCCACGGGCTCACGATAACGGTCACCGCGGGTAGCTGTGGCGCGATAGGGGCCGGTCAAGAAGCAGCGGCTGACCTCGGCTCTCAGGAGCGGCGCAGAATCCGGTCCTACCATCGCGGAAATGAAGATGGTTGGTCTGGAGGAACACTTCGCGATACCTGAGCTGATCGACGCCTGGCAGGCGTTGGAACCGCAATGGCAGGACGTCGGCATCCCCGATACGGCTGACGACGAGCTCGGTCGGCGGCTGGTGGATCTCGACGACGAACGGATCGCCGCGATGGACGCCACGGGTCTCGACGTCTCTGTCGTGTCGATGACGACGCCGGGATTGCAGAACCTTGAGCCGCGCGATGCCGTGGCGCTACAGGGCGTCTGCAATGACAGGCTCGCAGACGCGATCCGTCGCCATCCCGATCGGCTGCAGGGTTTCGCAACCCTGGCGACCCCGACTCCGAACGCTGCGGCAGCCGAACTCGACAGGGCGGTAAGGGAACTCGGCTTCAACGGCGCCATGTTGTATGGGCGCACCCGTGAGCGCAATCTCGATCACCGCGACTTCTGGCCGATCTTCGAGGCGGCCGAAGGGCTCAACGCGCCGTTGTATCTGCATCCGCAGCCGCCACCGCCGGCCGTGCGGGCCGCTTATTACAGCGGATTGGGCGATGAGGTCGACGCCGCGTTGGGCACGCACGGTTATGGATGGCATTACGACGCTGGCCTACAACTGCTTCGGCTCATCCTCGGCGGGGTGCTCGACCGATTTCCCGGCCTCCAGCTCATCCTGGGGCATTGGGGCGAAGTGATGCTCTTCTATCTCGACCGCATCGACAGGATGACCGGCATCGCCGGCCTTCAGCGGCCGGTGTCCGATTACGTCCGCGACAACGTCTTCGTCACGCCGGGAGGGGTTTTCAGCCAGCGCTACCTGCAGTGGACACTCGACGTCGTCGGCGCCGAGCGCATCTTGTTCGCCTCGGACTACCCCTACGTGATGGTGCCCGACGGTGGCAGCAGACGGTTCCTCGACGAGGCCGCGATCAGTGAAACGGATCGAGAGATGGTCGCCGCCGGCAACTGGGAGAAGCTCTGCGCGGGCATTCGCCGGTGATGACAAGGCAGCCAGCACGAACCCCGGGCGATCCCTTAGGTAAGGTGGTTAAATCGGCTAAGGATCAGTTTCAACCCTGGAGTCATGCTCATGACCTCGATCAAGACCACTCTGTCCGTCCTCGCGCTCGCGGGCGGGCTCGCCGCAGCGGGCTTGGGCGGCGCCGCGCTCGCCGGCGCTGAGCCGCCTCCGCCGCCACCTGCGCCCGTCCTGGGTGAGGAGCCGCCGGCCTGGGCGCCACCAAAGCCTGCCGAGGTCTGGGACGGTCAGCCCGTTGTGTGGCACTCGGGCTGGGGAGGTCGCTGGGGCGTGTGGATCAACGGCGGTTTCATCCCGCTGACGTCAAACCCCGTCACCGGCGGCGGGTAAGCGGGCAGGGGAGCGCAAGCTAGATCTGCCAGTCTTCGGTGCCGTCGCCTTGCGTGGACGGAACGGAGTTCGTGATTACGATCGGATCGCCGACACCAAAGTTGTCGTAGAACCATCTCGCGTCAGTCGGGCTGATGTTGATGCAGCCGTGGCTCACATTGCGGATGCCCTGATCGGCCACCGACCACGGCGCACTGTGCACGTAGTTGCCACTGTTGTCGAATCGCACGGCGAGCTGAACGTGAACCCGATACCCATCCGGCGACGAGTTCGGGACTCCGTAAGTTGCGGAGTCCATCACAACATCGAGGGACTTGTCCTGAACGTAGTAAGTGCCGTTGGGGGTGTCGCGGCCAGGCTTGCCCATCGACATCGGAAAGGTCTGCTCTACGTTTCCGTCGCGGGTGACGGTCAATTGGTGAGTCTCGTTGTCGGCGATGGCCATTAGCGCATCCCCGGTGACAAAACTCGACCGCGTACCACCGGCGTCGATGTTGACCGTCGTGTGCGCGGGCCAGAAATCGAAGGGCCGCCACCGCACTTGGGAGTCGTTCATCCAATAGAACTTGCCGGGAACAGGTGGATCCGAGGAAACGTGAATTGCTTGTTCGGCCATTGCACGGTCGGCGACGGACGAACTGAAGCTGATCACGATCGGCTTGGCGATGCCGACAGTCGCGCCGTCGCTGGGCGAGATCGTCGGCGGCTCAAAAGGAGCCGCGCCGACGAACGGCGTCGGATCCTGTCCCTCGGGCGTCCCGAAGGGAATCGCCAACGGAATCGGAGGAGGGGCAGCCTCGGGCCCATCCGATAACACCATGTGCTCGAGGACCTCAGGAGCGGGCATGGGATCGACGGGCGCGACATCGTCGGGATCGGCCAGCGCGCGCGGAATCGCGCCGGACGCGAGCAGCACCGCGACTGCAATCATCACGCTTGCCGTGCGGACACGAGCGGGCCCATTCGTCATAGACACCCAAACAGGGTTACGAACTTGTGCCACAGCGACGTCAAGGGCCGGTCTCGGTTCGGCGGCAAAGGTCGGCACTGACTGCGAACCGGCCGCGGCAGTGCCTGCGGGCGTATGCGAACGGGCTTAATCGGGCGCGAGAACGTGGATCAGAATCAAGTAGTGGAGTACTCGGTTCACAGCTGACGTCAGAAAGTACGGTTTGTTTGCACCGTCAAGAGCAACCAGCGCTACGCCCAACCGCGGTAAGGAGATTCGATGAGCGCGTCAGGTCAGCTCGGCCGCATCATTCATCACGACCCCAAGTCACGCGAGCACGCCTTCACCGCGGCCGCGGGGCGGCCGAAAAGCCATGTCCGGCATGCACTGAACGCGCCGCACGTCGACCAGTTCTTTCTGTCGGGCTGCGTCGGGTTCAGTGGGACGAACATGCTCAACACCACCGCCGGGATTCGCAGCCGTCGCAAGTTCAACGCCGTCGTTCCGATCGGAAAGGCGGGCTCAAGCTACCTCGGCAACGACGACGGGATCCGCAACTATCACGAGGCCACGCTGCGTGATCCGTACCCCGGCCAATACCCGCCCGACGACGAAGGCTCCAGCGCAATCGGATTGATGAAGTGGTGGAAAGCCGCCGGGATCATCTCGAGCTACGCCTGGACGTTCACATTCGACGCTTTCCTCGCCGCGCTGTCGCGGCAGCCAGTCCTGTGCGGAACCAATTGGTATGACGACATGATGTCCACCGGATCGGACGGCGTCATCCACAGCACCGCGTCCGGCAAGAAGAGCGGGCACGAATACCTCGCCACCGAGATCATCCCGTCGAAGAAACTGCTCGGCTTCGAGCAGAGCTGGGGCGAGCATCCGCAGGGATTCGGCGACGGCGGCGGCCGCTTCTACATGTCGTATGACTTGGCGGAGGAACTCATAATTCACCAGGAAGGCGACGTCGCGGTACCGGAGCTTCTCTGAGTTCGGCGCGGCGGAGTCCGTCAATTGCTGCTTGACGGACTGATATTTGTCAAGCCATCATTGACACGTGGCTGATGTGTTCACCGCGACGGGTCAGCAGCTTCATCGCCAGCTCGGCCAAATCCTCGCCGCCCCTGTCCTGCGCGGCGACAACGATCCGCTCGAACGGGTGCGGGCAGCACACGAGGTTCAGGACCGGGCTGAGGCGTTGCTGGCCGCGGCTGTTCAGCACGCAAGAGAGGCAGGCCGAACGTGGCAGGAGATCGGCGACGTGCTCGGTGTATCGCGTCAGGCCGTCTTCCAGCGTTACGGCAAGCCCATCGATCCGCGAACCGGAGAAGTAATGAACACAAACCCAATTCCTGGAGCCGACGAACTCGCGAGGAGCGTCATCGATGATCTCGCTCATGGCCGGTGGCCTGCTGTCAGCGCGCGCTTCGATGCCACGATGCGCGACCGGCTCACCGACGAAGGGCTGGCCGAGGCCTGGGCACACATTGCGGGATTGGCTGGGGGCTATGAGAGCCACGGCGACACAGAGTCCGTGCGCGCCGGCGACTTCACCACCACCAACACGCCATTGATGTTCGAGGCTGGTGATTTCGTCGCCCGCATCACCTTCCGTGACGATCGGACAATTGCCGGGCTGTACATTCTCAATCCCGATGTCGCCGGCGGCGCTGGTGGATCCGGCACTAAGTGAATCCGGGTCAGCCGCTCAGTATTTCACTCGGAAGTTGCCGACCAGCTGGATCCTGTTGTTGTCGGGGTCGGTGATTGGGCACAGCCGTACGCCTTTGTTGGCGGTGATGATTCCAGCCGCGGTTATCCCCATCTCGCGGAGTTCCCTAGCCCCTTCATCGATGTCGGACACGGCTAGGTTGAGCATCCCGTTGCCGGCACGCTGAGGATCTTCGGTGACCTGCACCCAGCCGCCGTTGGTGACCTGCCATTCGATCAGGTTTGACATCGGATTGTTGTCCGGTTCGCGCCCGAATAGCTTTGTGTACCAGGCCCTGCCGACCTCGATGTCGCTCACCGCGACGACTGCCAGTACGTAATCAACGTGAGCCATGATCAGTTCCCCTTTTCCCTAGTGTTGTGTGAACTCCGCGGCCAGGGCGTCCAGTTGCTCGGCGGTTCCGTGCTCACGCCAAGCCGGTTGCTCTTGGCCAGGAAGGTAGATGCCGTGCTCGGTCAGAACGAGCAGAGTGCCGACGTCCTCTTCTCGGAATTCGACACTGGTGACCGAGACGGTCGACAGTCGGTCTCCGGTATGCAAGGTCGACGTCGTGAGAATTCGTTCATTGGTTGCGATCTCGGCATACCGTGCCTCGTAGGTCAGCGGCCGGCCCTGTGGGTCGAATCCCTTGACAGTCTCGAAACCGCCGACCACGAAGTCTTGTGAGTGCTCGGCTCCTTGAGCCATCCAACGCTTGCGTGCCTCCGGATTTCCCCATGCCTCAAATACCTGCTCGACCGGGGCGGGGTAGCGGCGTTCCAGCGTAAACGTCGAGTGCGTTACTTCCATGATCACTTTCCCTTCAGGTAGTCGTCGAGTTGATCAAGTTGCCGTTCCCATTCCGTGCGTTGACTGCTGAGCCAGCGTTCGGCGTCACGCAGCGCCTTCGGTTCGATACGGCAACTGCGTACTCGACCGACTTTCTCGGTGACGATGACGCCCGCGTCTTCCAGGACCTTGAGGTGCTGCATGACCGCAGGCAGGGACATCGCGAGAGGCTCGGCCAACGCCTTGACCGGCGCCGGCCGTTCGACCAGCCGTTCCACGATCGCCCGGCGGGTCGGGTCGGCGAGCGCATGAAAAACGCGACCGACCAGGTCAAACCCGGATTGGTTAGGCACATACTTAACTATTCTCGGCGGTATCGAAAAAGTCAAGTATCTGCTTAACCATTCGGGTGAGGTTGCCCAGCCAACCGGCTGCTGCGATCCCGGCGGATCGTTCCCGGCGGAGCGTTTGCCAGGTGCCGATTGGGGGTAGATGGGAGCGGCGGCGAAAGCGGCAAAAGTCGTCCTGTGCCAAAATCACGTTCGTGTAATTCATCCCCATTGTGAAGAACTGTTGGGGATAACCCGTGCGGTCCAAATATCTGCGCAAGGGAGTTGTTGCGAAAGTTCCCCCACTGCTGGCTAAGACATCTGCGGATCGGTTGACCACTTTTTGATGACGCTGAATTCCGACTGACTGATTTGAGTTTGACGCTGCAGTTGGAGGGGCAGGCTGTTCGCAGCGCCGGTGCTGTCGGGTAGGTCACGCCGCAAGGCCTGGCGCGAGGCGTTCGGCGGGGTGGCCCCTGGTTCAGCAGAGAGCCAGGCTTGTCGTCCGCCGACCTGGTTCGTGGCGATGGCTCCCGCCTTCAAGCCTTGAAGCGTCGTTGAGTGACAGTCAAGCGGCCCAACTGTTTTGGGCAGATCGGCTGGCGTGCAGCATCGCCCAAAGCCGTCGTCACGTTCTCACGCCCCGCCGCTAGGTGGCAGTGCTGCTTAGGGGTTGGTCGCCCCATCCCACCAGATCGAAGAACGATATCGAGGGAGAACCATTGATCAGCTCGTGTAGGTGAGCAGGAAACGAGAAGGGAGGAGCCTTCATTGGGTTGGCTTGTGTATCTTCAGCGATCAGTCCGGCGATTGCGTAGCCAAGACTGTGACGTGGCCATGCTTGGTGGACCCGTGCGGCGAAGCCTGGTGGGAGTAGGTGCTTCTCCATACCGTTGATATCCAGGCTGATGCCGAAATGCGCGACGGCCTGGTTGGGACCGAACCGGTCGGCCAAGCCGACACTCGTGTGCAGAGCGATCGTTTCCCACACCGTGCGAGTTCGGTCATCGGAAATCCCGCGCTCGCGGAGGAAGCGCGCCGCGACATCGGCTCCGTCGACCTCGAACCGCTGATCGCCGCGACCGTAATCGGTGACGCCGAGGTCATGCAGGATGCAGCCGAGGAACACCAGTTCGTCGTCATAGTCGACGCCTCTACGCAGGCCTTTAGCGGCCGCCAGTTCGCGGCCGAAAAGATAACTGCGGACGCAGTGGTTGGCGAGGAAGTCGGGGGAGACGGCGGACACCAACTGCAGTGCTGCTGAACAGATGTCGGAGTCCGGGAGGTCCCAGCTGGATGGATTGCGGGGATCGCTTTGATTTGGGCCTTGCTTCAGGTTGCTCATACCGACACATTTCCGAAACGCGACCGGGTGGACTAGTGGCTAAATGGTCATCATGCGAAGGATTTTGGACATACCGACGCGGTTACATCTGATGAAAACGGTTTCGTCACCACTGATATCGAGGCAGCTTACGACGCGCTCATGTCAAAAGGATTGAAGAGGACTGGGATTCGGCCAGTACCATCACCCGGATCTTTCAGACCGAGGACCTGGACGGCAATCGGTTCAAGGTCTCCGAGACACATTGGGGGAGTTAGGTATAAGAGTTAGCCCTGCCCAATTGAGTAATGCCTGGCACGATAGCCCCATGGCGGATGTTCTGCGGTTCACGCTTCGGCAGCAGATCACGCTGCTAGCGAACCGCTACACGGTGCACGGCCACTACGTCGACGCTTCGACGGCGCAGGTGGTCGCCCATGCCGAGCAGAAGCGCATGGCCGTCAGGAAGCACGCCGCGTTCTACGCCGACGAAGCCCACACCCGGCTTCTATTCGCCTTCACTGCCCGCAGAGGCCTTCAACATGGCGGCGCGTACGAGGTCACCGACGCCGACAATCAACCGATCGGTGAGTTCCGAAAGGACTACGGCAGGTCACTGCTGCGCTCCACCTGGAACCTCTCGACCCGCGAGGGGCTGACCGCCGTCGGGCAGGAGCGCAGCCGAGGCGTCGCCATCGCCAGGCGGTTCCTCGACAGCACCGGCGCGGTCGACCCGCTGCGCTACCACTTCGACTTCGTCACCGGCAACGGGCAGGTGATGCTGACCTCCGAGCGCCAGCCGACGTTGCGCGATGTCTACGAGATCACCATCCCGGTGCTGTCCGACGGCCGGCAGCTGGACTGGCGGGTGGGTGTGGCCATGGCCGTTGCGCTCGACAGCCTGCAGCGCCGCTGAGATCAGAGCCCTTGGTGGAGGCACCCGACGTGATCGACGCTGCGTGCGTGGCGGGCTGTTTCAGTTGCATGCGCCGCGGGGGAGCCGCGGCGACGAGCAGTCCGGTTCCCGCTTCGCCGTAGTCATCGCGTCGGATCAAAACAATTGGGATGCAGCGCAATACGGCGTGCTTGACCTGTAACCCACCTCCTACAAAAGCCTCTTACCAGCGTCAACCACACATCAAGGTGGTATCAGAAACGAGACACCAGCAAGCCTTCGAGGAAAACCTCCGTCATGCGTTCGTTGAATGACGGCGTTTCGCCAGGCACCGGTTGGCATATGAGGGCAATCGTGGTCAGCACATCGCGTGCCGACACGGTGTCGCGGCTTCGCGCGTTCAAAGGTGCCCGTTCGAGAAGGGAGTCCAAGACCGGCTCGAGACGGTCCAACAGAGTCTGGGCTAGACCCGCGTAGGCGGGATCGCCAGAATGCAGCGCGTTCGCAAGGCCGTGTTTGGTGCGCACGAAGTCGGCGAATCGGTTGACCCAGGCTATCAACGCTTCGCGGGGTTCCAAACGTGCGGTCAACTCGTCCGCGGCCTCGATACAGTGACCGATCTCGTGCTCAACGACGGCCAGGATGAGATCAGATCTGCGTGGAAAATGCCGGTATAGAGTCCCGATACCAACACCGGCCAGGTCGGTGATGGTTTTGGCCGGAACATCGACACCACTAGTCGCAAAGGTTGTCTTCGCCGCCTCCACAATCGCAAGGACATTGCGTTGAGCGTCGAGCCGTTGGCGACGCCCAGCGCCAACGGAGGCAGACGCCGTGGTCGTGCGCTCAGTTCGACTCGACATGGGCCTAGCTTATCTGGAACAGCTTTCCGTATAGTAACCGGAAAGCTGTTCCGCTTGGCCCGCAGGGTGCAGCAGAGTCGTAGGTACCGACAGAACGGAGCCACGCCGTGAGATACCGACCGCTCGGCCGGACCGGCATCCAGGTGAGCACCATCGGCCTCGGCGCGATGATGTTCGCTACCCGCATGGGCAATTCAGAGCAAGAATCGATCAACGTGATTCATCGCGCACTCGACGCCGGCATCAACCTCATCGACACCGCCGACGCTTATGAAGACTCCGAAGACATCGTTGGCCGCGCACTCAAGGGCCGCCGCGACGAAGTCGTCCTCGCCACCAAATTCGGTAGGCCGGTTGACGACAACCTCAACCATCGCGGCGCGTCGCGGCGATGGATCCATTCCGCGGTTGAGAACTCGCTACGCCGTTTGCAGACCGACTACATCGATGTCTACCAACTACATCGCCCCGATCCCGACACTGACTTCGAAGAAACTCTGTCGGCATTGACCGACCTGGTCCGCAGCGGGAAGATCCGGGCTTTCGGGACTTCGACCCTGCCAGCCTCGAATCTTGTTCAGGCGCAATGGATCGCCGAGCGACGGGGATACGAGCGGCCGCACACTGAGCAGCCACCGTACTCACTTCTCAATCGCGGCGTCGAGCGTGAAGTACTGCCGGTAGCCCAGCAGTACGGTCTAGGTGTCCTTGTATGGGGTCCACTGGGGCAAGGCATGCTCACCGGGCGTGTGCGCCGTGGCCACGACAACGACGTCATTCGCGCTCAACTGCTCTCGTCGTTTCACGACCAACGCCGTCTTGATGCAGTTGAGCGTCTCATTGTCGTTGCCGCCCAAGCGGACCTGAGCATGCCGCACATGGCTATGGCATTCGCGATCGCGCATCCGGGCGTGACCAGCGCACTTGTGGGCGCGCGGACTATGAGCCACCTCGATGATCTGCTCGCGGGCGCCGGCACCGTCCTCGGCGAGGACGTTCTCGACGAGATCGACGCCATCGTGCCCCCGGGGACCGACGCTGGGCCGCTTGATCAGGACTACACCCCACCTGCCATACAAAAGGCCGCACTTCGTCGACGCCCGCTCACTGACCGTGCGGCAGCATGATTTCCAACCCCGCCTCAGCAGCAAACATGAGCGTTTTCCATTCGTGACGCCAGCTAGCGAGACGCTAACGATGCCGTATAGAGGCCATCAAATCGCGCTTCTCGCAACGAATTCGATAAAGGAGCAGAGTCGATGAGTGGCGAGCCACTTACCGAGGCCTACCGTCGGTACCTTCGTTGCCTCAACGAGAGGCGGTGGGATGATCTAGGCGAATTTGTGTCCCATGACGTGGTACACAACGGCAGGCCCCTGGGACTCAGCGGCTATCGGGCAATGCTGGAGGCAGACGTCGCGGCAGTACCGGACCTACTGTTCATCGCCGAATTGATTGTGACTCAAGATGATGTTGTTGCCTGTCGACTGGCCTTCCAGTGCACCCCGCAACAACAATTTCTGGGTTTCGATCCGCCTGGAACACCGATTGCCTTCGCGGAGCACGTCTTCTACCGGTTCTGCGACTCCAAGATTGCCGAGGTGTGGTCCGTCATCGATACCCAAGCCATTGCCGCACAGACCGCACATTGAAAATTCGATTGCGGGTATTCCGAAGTCAAGGCGTTGGGGCACAGTCGGGGGATTGCTATCGGTTCATTTCAGACGGCGCGCGCAGAGATGGCTGACCAACCGCATCAGCACTGGTGGATTCCGTCGTATTCCAATGTGCACTATGGCGATTTAAGAGCTGCAAGCGCTGCTAGGACCGATGTTTCGAGGACCTTTAGTTCGGCGTTGGAGACGGCGCGTCCCGTCGCGCGTTCCAGGCGCCTCAACTCGAGCAAAGGACCCAAGATGATTGCGGCGACTAGGTGGGCCGGCGCACCCTTCGCGAGTTGCTCGGAGTCGAGCCAGCCGCGCAATCCGGTGTTGAACTGTTCTGCAGCATCGCCCATCTCACCGAGTCGGCCAGTCGTTTCGATGAGAACACCGAGCCCAGGATGGGCACGACTCCATGCCCGGTCTGCCGCTGCTGCAGCCGCGTAGCCGCGCTCTCGAAGCGCGGCAAAGAAGTCCGTAGACCAGGACCTCAGCGCCTCGTCGGCGACAGCGCGACGCAGCTGATCCAGCGAGCCCAGGTGGTGGTAGATGCTGCCGACAGTCACCCCCGACTGCTCGACGAGCGACCGTACAGTCAGCGCGTCAGGGCCGTCGCTGTCGATCATCAGCAACGCCGTCTGCAGCAGCCGCACTGCCGTCGGATGGAGAGGCATCGTAGGGTAGCCTAACACTAATTAGAACACCGCTCTAACAGAGGACTATCGATGGCCGCAACCGACGCGATGAAGTTCATGCCGTGGATCCAATGGCTCGACCTTGACACAGAACTTGGCGACGACGGGTCCATGCGGTCGTCGCTGCGGCGCCCCAAGCCCGAACACATCAACCACAACGGCCACGTCAACGCTGCAGTCGCCTACGGCGTCGCCGAAGTGGCCGGCGCAGGGGCAGCGGTCATGGCCGCCGGCGCCGCTGGTACCGGCGCCTATACCGTCATCCGCAGCGGCGCGATCGAGTACCGGCGCCCGGCGTGCGGAGGCATCACGGCCACCAGCAGGGTCGATCCTGCAGTCGCTGCCGATGTTCAAAGGACCCTTCAAGCCGGCGAAGGATGCGACATCGACGTCGATGTGTCACTCAACGACGCTGATGACACTGTGGTCGGGGTGTGCAAGTTCGTCGTCAGCCTTCGGCCACGCCGTCCCGATCGCTGAACGACGCCAGGGCTTGTCGGCAGCGCCCGGCGCGGTGAAAAGGATTGTGCTGCACGCAAAGACGAGGGGACCGGACAAGTGTCAGGAGGTAGGGAGTTCGGTTGCGCAACCTGGCCGCCAACTTGACATAATGTGGCTTATCGGCACTTAAGGTATGGCGCGAACCCGTTGTGCGTCGGCCGAGGTTGTCGCAGGGTTCAATCAGTTAATGAATGATTCGTGTGTTAGGTGAAACCTTGAGTGAACCTCCGGCGGCCGGCCACATAGCCGGTGATCGACCAGCCTGCCTCCCTCGTCCCACGCCCCTAACGATACGTCACTGTGACGAATCGCTCTGGGGCGCATAGGCTTTCCGACTAATGTTTTGACTGGATCGCCCGTGCCGCAACGGACTCAAAGGGGCAAGCTCGTCGCTCCTTGGGTGGCCGCCGGCATGGCTGATCGGGCGAACAGCCACGCCAGCACCGCGGTACGCAGAGTGCGGATGCTGCCGATCAGGACGCGATGAACGCGAGCAAGTCCGGGTTGAGGACATCCGCATGCGTGGTCAGCATGCCGTGAGGGTAGCCGGCATAGGTCTTCAACACACCGTTCTGGAGTAGGTCGACAGCTCGGGGCACCGCGCTGGCGAAGGGAACGATCTGATCGTCATCGCCGTGCATCACCAGGACGGGAACGATGATCGTGCGCAGATCCTCGGTGTAGTCCTGCAGCCAGGAAAACACGGTCTCATAGTGAGCGTGGGCGCTGCCGGACATGCCCTGTCGCCACCAGTTCGCGATGACAGCCTCGGACGGCTCCGCCCCTGATCGGTTGAATCCATAGAACGGACCTTCCGGCACCGCGCGGAAGAATTCCGATCGATTTCCCATGACACCCGCTTGCACCGCGTCGAACCACTCTTGGGGTTGGCCGCCCGGATTGTTATCGGTCCGCACCATGTTTGGTGTCGGCGAGGACACCAGTACCGCCTTGGCGACCCGCTCCTGGTGGCGAGCCACATAGCGGGCCACTTCCGCTCCGCCGGTGGAGTGCCCGATATGGACGGCCTCGTGCAGGTCGAGCTGCTCGGTCAACGCCGCCAGGTCGGCCACCCAGTGCTCGATGTCATTGCCGGTCCGAACCTGCTCGGATCGGCCATGCCCACGCCGGTCGTGCGCGATCACCCGATAGCCGTGGTGCAGAAAGAACATCATCTGCGCGTCCCAGTCGTCGGCCGTCAGCGGCCAGCCGTGACTGAAAACGATCGGCTGGCCAGAGCCCCAGTCCTTGTAGAAGATCTCGACACCGCCCGGCGTGGTGATGGTAGGCATAGCCGTTCCTCTCGCGGTCGCCCCTCGCGGGCGCTCCCCGCGATCGAGTAGCAGTCAACCGCAAGCCACAAATATTTTCCTGCGAACCCTCCAGCAAGTTCACAGATACGGATTGTCGCTTGTCTTAACTCTTGTGTTGCGCCAATGATGATCTGGGCTCCGTCGCCAGTGCTCGTTGCGTCGCTGAGCATGATGGACCCCCAGCTACTTCTGGAGCTTGTGCCCGGGCCGGTCGGAAGCGGCGCAAGGGCGGCCCTGTCCAACTAATAGCCGGCATCGACCAACCTGTCCCCCTTCTCCCGCACGTCACCACTAATACGTCACTGTGACGAATTGTCTTGCAGCACACGACTATTGGAATAACACTTTGCAGTGTTCACAGCAGCGGAGGTCGGGAGTCCAAGAATCTCTGAACAGTCTCGGTGAGGATGCGCCCGCCCTTGGTGTTGAGATGAATACCGTCAATGTGAAATTCCCAACCGTTGATTCGAGCGATCTCATCGAAGCTCTGCCGCAGGATCATTTCCCGAATGAGGTAGTCACGATAGAACGATGGGAACGAGAAACGGGTGAATGCTTTTGTCTTCGTTGTCTGCGCGAGCCTCGCCTGGAAAGCTTCATAAAACGGGATGTAGTCCGTGGATGCCATCGAAGCGGTTTCGCGGATGATGCCGTTGTAAGTGGCGATCAGCTCGTTGAGCCGCGACTGAACTGGATGGGACGAACAGGGCTCCTCTCCCACCGGCGGAAGGGAACTCAACGCGACCCGCGCGTCGGCCTCGCCTTGCAGCCTGCGCACGATGACCGCGAGGTTCTCTTTGAACCGGGCCGGCGACGGTTCTTCGGAGAGTCGCTTCACGATTCGAACGAATCGCCGGTGGTTGGGAAAGACACTCGCCATGATGTCGTTCGCCCCGATGAGCACGATGACCCGGTCCGGACGTAGTGCGATGACTCGGTCGAGGCGCTGGACGGTGTTGAACGAAAGATCGCCGCCCACACCGAGGTTGACGAATTGAAATCGGCGGTTTTGGGGTCGCCTTTCCAGCTCGTCGATCCACTTGTAGGTTCCCCTTGACGCCGTGGTGCTCGAGCCGAGACAGGCCACAATTTCGGACCTCAGCGGATCGGCCATGGAGTACGACCGAGGATCTGACACAGCACCCGGCCGAGATCAGTTTTCGGCGACCGTGGAAGCGTGTCGGCGCGCCAGGCGACGAAGTCGTCGGGGCGCACCAACAACGCCCCGTCCGGTGCGAGTTTCCCGGCGGCAGCCCAGGCGCCGTCGACGTCGAGCGCAGTCCCGATGCGCCGCACGCAGATCGGCGTGCCGAAGGTATTCGACGCGAAGGCTGCGGCCTCAGACCATGCGGCATCGTCGTCTCCGGTGAATAACGTGAAGCCGGGGCCTAATAGATCAAGGGTGGAAACCCGTTTCCGGCCGTCAACCACCCAGGCGTGCGGAACCCGGGTACCGGGTTGCCCGCGCAATTCCTCAATCAGTGACACGGTGTTCAGATCCTCCGGAACGGGATCATCGGAAACCACAGCGGCCGAGCGGTATTGGTAACCGATCAGCAAGGGGAACATCGGCGCCTCTTCGTCTGCCGGCAACTGCGGCCGATGGTCATCCAGCCGCAGGAAGGCCAATGATGGCCCGGTGAGCGACTGGCGTGCGTTGAAGCGCCCGACCGGGTGTCGCTCGGCGTGATAGGTGCTCAGCAGCGCCGGGTCCGCGGTCCCGCTCAAGACGGCGGCCAGCTTCCAGGACAGATTGTGCGCACTCTGAATGGCCGTGTTAGCTCCGCCGGCCTTGAACGGCGGCATGGTATGGGCCGAATCGCCGACGAGAAACACTCGGCCGCTGTCGAATTGGTCAGCCACCCGCTCGAAGGGCTGCCACGGCGCAACGTCGATGACTTCCAGCTCGATCGGCTCACCGATCGCTTTCGTCAGCAGTTCACGGCACCGGTCGGCGCTGAACTGGTCGGCGGTTTCTCCGCGGTTGGGCATGTAGGTGGTGATGAACATGCCGAAGTCACCGCGTACAGGCAGAAAGATGCCCTCCACGTCCGGGTTCTTGACTTGAATGCCGTCGCCGCCGCCGAGGTGTGGGACGAACTTTCGCCAGGGTCCCCGGAAGTAGATGAAGACGACATAGATCGGCAGCGCCCCATAGCCGGAAGTCGTCACCCCAAGCGAGTCGCGGATCGGGCTGTGCACGCCGTCGGCCGCGACAAGATAGTCGGCCCGTATCGCCTCCGTTGCGCCCGACTCCCGATCGCATACGACCGCAGTGACGCCACTCGCATCCTGTGCGAACGAGCCCAACTCTGTGTTGTAGCGCACCTGGCTCCCCTGCCGACGGATATGCGCGAGAAGGATCGGTTCGAATGCACTCTGTGGACAGTATTGCCCGGCGGGCTCGGGACTCAGTTCTTTGAATGGCGAGAAGATGGCGCTGATGTCGAACGCCTGATGCTCCTCGGCGCTGTTGAGCGTCGGCTTGCTCAGCATGTCCGACACGCCCTGGGCGATCGCATGGACCTCGTCGGCGAGCCCCAGCCCACGCAGGATCTCAAGGCTGCGGAAGCTCAAGTTGCGGGCTTTCGGATAAATGAATACTTCACTGCGCTTTTCGATGAGCAGCGAGCGAACGCGATGTTTGGCGAGCAGCGCAGAAGTTGTCAGACCCGCCGCCCCGGCGCCGACGATCAGCACGGGAACATGCTTAACGGCCATAGCAATCTCCGATCTAGACGGAACCATTCAGTTCCGTCTAGATTCCAATCTGGCACGCGGTTGTGGAATGCGCAAGAACTACGCCGGTGGGGCGCCGGCGAGCGGCAAAATCACGTCTTCGAGGACGCGCCGGACGTAAACCCGGTCGATCGGCCTGCCCGTGATCACCCGAAGTACGTTGAGGCCCAGTGTGACGTCGGGGATCAGGCTCAGGTCGCGCCCGGCCGGAATTTCGCCGCGGGCCACCGCTTGATCGAGCATCGCTCGGATGACCTGTCGCGGAGTCGACAGCACAAGGTCGTCTAGGGCCGCGGCCAGAACGGGATTGTGCATGGCTGCGGTGGCCACCCCGACTACGACCCGAATCATGTTCGTATCGGCATCATTCAGGTCAGGTGTGGCGGCAACAAGAGCGTCTATGTCACCGCGGAGGCTGCCCGTGCTCGGCGGCTCGATAGGCCCCAACCGCCGTCTCCAGTGGGCGATGGCGTCGGCGACCACCACGGCCTTCGTCGGCCAGCGACGATAA
>Ga0070665_100003222_pt1 | contig 17538 bp, 12 predicted proteins | sample KBSS13metaG_FD_65862 | JGI IMG/M metagenome (GOLD analysis project Ga0070665, IMG submission 65862) | Switchgrass rhizosphere microbial communities from Kellogg Biological Station, Michigan, USA - KBS S1-3 metaG | ecosystem: Host-associated > Plants > Roots > Rhizosphere > Soil ...
ATGTCGTAGATGTGGACGACGTTGGGATGATTCAGCCCGGAAGCCGCACGCGCTTCCTGCTCGAAGCGCCGCCGCCGTTCGGTGTCCGTCGCGAGGTCGGCCGACAGCACCTTCAGCGCGACATCGCGGCCCAGCCTGCTGTCGTGCGCGCGGTAGACCTCGCCCATCCCACCTGCGGCAATCGGCGCAACGATGTCGTAGCTTCCAAGGCGGGTTCCGGCTGTGACGGCCATCTAGAGGGGTGGTCCGGAGATTATAGCTGAGGCGGTGCGAATCCGGGAATGCCGCCACTCGTCACAGACGTCACAGATTCTGGTACGCGCGAAACATCCCTCTGAAGTACTTGAGGACGCGCACCGGGTCGCTCGACTCCGGGATCTCGGCGAAGCAGTACCCCGCGAACTTCATGTCAGCGAGCGAGGTGATCAGGCGCCGCCAGGGATATTCCTCCTCGAACAGGTCGCGCATGTGGACCTGGCCAATCTGATCGCGCAGCAGGCGGAAGTTGGCATCGAACCCGCCGTCGAGCAGATCTTCCTGATTGGAGTTCCAGCAGGCGCGGACGTTGGGGTGGTTGCCGCCGTAGTCGAACATCTTCCGGATGCGCGGCACGCGCTGGCTCTCTTCGCCGTGCACCTCGAGCTGGACGACGATGCCGTGGTCTCGCGCGAAAGCGCCGCACTCGGCGAGCGACTTGCCGATCTGCTCGAGCGTCTTTTCCTCGGGCACCGTCTTCGGAATGCCGTTGGGCCGGACCTTGATGCTGGGCGACCCGACATCGGCGGCCAGCTCGATCCACCCTTTCGCCTCGTCGATGTTCTTCCGCACCACCGCCGGATCCGGCGAATGGAACTCGCACGTGGTGCCGAGCCCGCCGATCCTCACCGGCGACGCGTCGAACCGCGCCTTCACGGCCGCTCGCTCGGTTCTCGACAGGCTCGGCTCGACGCCGTGCTTGTGGGTCGTCCGCAGCTCCACGGCGTCGAATCCAGCTTCCGTGAGGTTCGCGATGATCGTGGGAATGTCCCAGTCCTTCGCGATGTTGTAGGTGACGGTGCCGAGCTTCAGCCCATGCGGCGCCGGTGGGGCCGCCGTGGTCTGCGGCAGTCGGGCGGCGGCAAGGCCAGGAGCCAGCGCGAGGCCGGAGAGGAAGTCGCGTCTGCGCATGTCACCCTCTATTTGAGCGCGGCGGGCCAGTTGAGGACGAACGTGATGGGCTCGCCGCCGGTGCCCGCCGGCTCGATGACCAGGAACTTGGAGCCGTCGAATGTGACGTCGTACTGCGGCACGTTGGGTGACGGGCTCAGCCGCGTCTGGAACAACTCGTGCGGCATGCCCGACATCGGCGGCGCCTCGCCGGTGATGTCGGCGGCCATCATCGTGCCGTCGGCCGCCAGGTAGAAGAGCTCCTTGCTGTCGCGGCGCCACCTTGGCTGCATCCCGCCGGCCAGCGACACCTGGCGCTTCTGCGTGAACCCGGGGAACGTGGCGACGTAGACCTCCCACCGTCCGGACTCGTCCGAGTTGTAGGCGATCAGCTTCCGGTCGCTCGAGACCTGCGTCTGGTCCTCGACGTACGGCGTGTCCACGAACATCTTTGCGTCATGCGGGCCCACGACAGGCACGCCGAAGACTGCCTTGCCAAATGTGCGAATCACGATCGTGCTGCCATCGGACGTCCAGTCGTCGACGGCGACGCCCTCCGGGATGCGCGCCGGCGCGAGCGGTGTCGGCGATCCGGGGTCGGTCCGCCCCGGTGCGGCCACCGGAATTTCGAAGAGCGGCTCTTCCTTCCCCGAGACCAGGTCGTGCAGGAAAATCGTGCCGCGGCCGGTGCGGAACGTCGTGAAGGCGATCGTGCGCTCGTCGGGCGACCAGGCGGGATCGGCGTCCAGCGCGGGATCGAGCGTGAGTCGCGACGAGATTCCGGTGGCCACGTCCATGACCCAGATATCGGCATTGCCGGTGTCCGTGTCGATGCGCTGTACGGCCGCGCGGGTTCCGCTCGGCGACAGCACGAGCTGCTGGAAGTAGGCCGGCGCTCCCACGACGCCCGCGTGCCGGCCGTCGCGCGTCAGCCACGCGAGCTGGCTGCCTCGGCTGCTGCCCGCGCGATAGACGAGCGTGCCATCGTCGGAGACCGAGAAGGCGCCGCCGGCGATCTCCTCGGCAATCGGCACGGCCGATCCGAGTCGCTCGAGCGTCGAGGAATCGAACCGCTGCGCCATGAGGGTCTGCTGACGATTGAAGAGCAGGTAGTTCGGCGGCGCGAACGTCGCCGCGCTCACCGCCGCGAGGACGTCTCGCGAGGCTCCGCCATCGATCGACGCCGCGTAGATCCCCGGCCGCTGGCCGGACGTGCCGTAGAGGAAATGACGCCCGTCCGGCAGGAAGTGAAAGACCCGGTGGCTCGTCTCGCCGCGGTTCGTGTCCAGCGTCGTGACAGGCCGTGATTGACCGCCCGTGTCGGCGACAGCATGAATCGGGCCATTCGGACGGGGCACGAAGAGGATCGTCCCCTGCGGGCCCCACGCGCCGCGGCTCACGCTGTAGGCATCGCTCAGCACGGTGACGGGGCCGCCGCCGACGTCTACCTTCTTGAGCCTGCCTCCCGCGACGAAGGCAATCGCGCGGCTGTCCGGAGACCAGAACGCGAACGACGAGCCTTCGGTGTCGGCGAGCGGCGTGACAGCGCCGTCGACGGATCGCACCCACAGCTGACGCCGGCCTTCGGATCGCGCCGAGAACGCCAGGCGCTGCCCGTCCGGCGAGACGACAGGCCAGTCGGGCCAGTCGAACCCGAGCCGTTCGGGGAGCGAGATGTCGAAGCGCGCCCGCTGCTGCGCGCGCTCGGCCCGGTGCGGCCAGAGCACCACGGCGATGGCGGTCGCGAGCACGGCGAGCAGCGCAGCGGTGAGGCCGTACCACCAGAAGCGCGGCGGGCTTCCGGCCCGTGTCGTCGTTGCCTCGTTCAGGCGCTCGTCGAACACGCGCTGCAGGCCGAGGACGATGTCCTGCGCGGACTGCCAGCGCAGCTCGGGCGCCTTCGTGAGGCACGTGCGAATCAGGTAGTCGAGGCCGGGCGGCGCCGTGACACCGGCGGCAGCCAGCGTGGGAGGCTCCGACTCGAGGATCTTCGCGATGAGGCTCGCCTTGGTGGGCGCCTGGAAGGCGCTGCGGCCCGTGACCATTTCGTAGAGCACGGCGCCGAGCGCGAAGATGTCACTCCGGAAATCGGCATCGTGCCCTTCGAGCTGCTCGGGCGCCATGTATTGCAGCGTGCCGGCGATGGCGCCATCGTTCGAGATCGGCTGCCTGGTCGTCCCGTCGGACTGCGCCGCGGCCATTTCCGGCCGCGGCGTCGCGATGCCGAAGTCCAGCAGCTTCGCGCCGCTCTTCGTGAGAATGACGTTCGATGGCTTGAGGTCGCGATGGACGATGCCGGCGGAATGCGCGGCGGCGAGCGCGCCGGCCATCTCGATGCCGTAGCGGAGCGCCTGGTCGAGCGGCAGCCGGCCGCGCGCGAGCCGGCTCGCGAGCGTTTCGCCCTCGAGGAACTCCATGACAAGGAAGTCGGCGCCATTCTGCTGGCCGACGTCGAACAGCGGGCAGATGTTCGGGTGACTGAGGCCCGCAATGACGCGCGCCTCACGCGCCAGGCGCTGCCGCGCCGTCAGATCCTGCGTGCGGCTTGGCGGCAGGACCTTGATGGCAACGGTCCGATCGAGCCGGGAATCGAGGGCTTTGTAGACCTCGCCCATGCCGCCGGTGCCGACCAGCGAGAGAATCTCGTAGGGACCGAGCTGGTCGCCGGGCTGTAGTGACATGCGGGGAAATTGGCGGCCCAATTATATAGTCTGAACAAGAGCCGTCTTTCGAATGGCATACGACCCGGGATCGCGGATCGGCCCATACGAGATCATCGGCCTGCTCGGCGCGGGCGGAATGGGTGAAGTGTACCGGGGCAGGGACCCGCGTCTCGGGCGCGACGTCGCCGTCAAGGTGCTCACCGGCGAGGTCGCGGCGGACCCCGATCGTCTCCGTCGATTCGAGGCCGAGGCGCGCGCCGCCGCGGCACTCAGCCACCCCAATATCCTTGCCGTGTACGACGTCGGCAGCGAGGGCGGGGTTCCGTATCTGGTCTCCGAGTTCCTCGAGGGCCAGACGCTCCGCACCGCGCTCGACGTCGGCCCGATTCCGTTCCGGCGCGTCCTCGACATCGCGCGCCAGGTTTCGAGCGGCCTGACGGCGGCGCACACGCGCGGCATCACGCACCGCGACATCAAGCCGGACAACATCTTCATCACGCTCGACGGCCGCGTGAAGATTCTCGACTTCGGCGTGGCCAAGCGGACGGGTCCGCTGGACCCGGCCGGCGGGCACGCCCCCACGGTCGCGGACAACACGCTGACCGCCGCCGGCATGGTCGTCGGGACCGTGGGCTACATGTCGCCCGAGCAGGCGACGGGGCGGGAGGTCGACTACCGGTGCGACCAGTTTGCCTTCGGCATTCTGATCTACGAGATGCTGAGCGGGCGGCGGGCGTTCGCGCGCGACACCCACGTCGAGGAGCTGGCGGCGATCATCCGGGACGAGCCGCCACCGCTTGCAGAAGTACGGCCGGAAGCGCCGCTGCCGCTGCAATGGCTGCTCAACCGGTGCCTCGCCAAGAACCCGGCCGAACGCTACGAGTCCACGCGCGACCTGCACCGCGACCTCGAGACGCTGGCGACCCATATTCTTCAGTCGCAGTCGCCGATGCCCGCGAAAGTGCAGGAGGCCACGATGCTGCCGATGGCGGCGACGCCGCTCATCGGCCGCGACACGGACGTAGTCAAGGCGAAGCAAATCGTGCTGCGCGACTCGGCCCGGCTCGTGACATTCACCGGCCCTGGCGGCATCGGCAAGACGCGTCTGGCCCTGAAGGTCGCCCAGGATCTGAAGGAACAGTTCACCGGCGGCGTGCACTTCGCGAACCTGGCGACGATCGCCGACCCGAACCTCGTCCCGCAGGTGGTGGCACAGGCCTGCGGCGTCCGTTCCTCGGCGCAGTCGCCGCCGCTCGATGCGATCGCCGAGCAGCTGCTGCAGAGCGGCAAGCCGACGCTGCTGCTGCTCGACAGCTTCGAGCACCTGTTGGGCGCCGTGCCGTTCGTGGTGGATCTGCTGAAGGTCGCCGCGCCGCTCAAGGTCCTCGTCACGAGCCGCGAACCGCTGCACCTCTCGGGTGAGCACGAGGTGCCGGTGGCGCCGCTGCCGCGCCCCGACGCCGAGCGGACGACGTCGCTCGAGTCGCTCGCGGCCAATCCCGCCGTCGTGCTGTTCGTCGAGCGGGCGCAGGCGGCCAAGCCGGCCTTCACGCTGACCAGCGAGAACGCGCGCGCGATCGGCGAGATCTGCAACCGGCTCGACGGGCTGCCGCTGGCCATCGAGCTGGCAGCCGCGCGCGTGAAGACGCTGCCGCCGGCGGCCATGCTCGGCCGGATGGAGAGCCGCCTGCAGATCCTGACCGGCGGCGCGAGGGACTTGCCGGCGCGCCAGCAGACGCTGCGCGGCGCCATCGCCTGGAGCCACGACCTGCTCGGCGACGCCGAACAGCGGCTGTTCCGCCGCATCGCGGTGTTCATCGGCGGCTGCACGTTCGAAGCGGCCGAGGCGGTGGCCGACACGAAGCGTGATCTCGGCGTCGACATCATCGACGGCATCGAGTCGCTGGTGCACAAGAGCCTGCTGCAGCTCATCGAGTCCCAGGACGACGAAGCCCGGCTGGCAATGATGGAGACCGTCCGCGAGTACGGCTTCGAACGGCTCGTGGAGAGCGGCGAGGAGGGCGCCGCCCGCAAGGCGCACGCCGCGTACTACCTGGTGCTCGCGGAAGAAGCGGCCAACGCGATCGAGGGCGCGGATCGGCCGATCTGGATCGATCGGCTCGATCGAGATCGGGGCAACCTGCGGGCGGCGCTCGACTGGCTGACTCGCACGGGGAATGCCGAGTGGGGCCTCCGGCTGGCGTCGGCACTGCTGCGCTACTGGGAGCTGCGCGAGCTGTTCGTCGAAGGCCGCCGCCGGATGTCGGCCCTGCTGGCGCTGCCCGGCGCCGCGGCGCGCACGCCTCTGCGGGCCAAGGCGCTGTTCGCGGCAGGCGCACTCGCGGCCGGCCAGCGCGACTATCGCAGCGAGATGCCGCTGTTCAACGAGTCGCTGCAGATCTACCGGGAGCACGGGGATCGGCAGGGCATGGGAATCGCGATGAACGCGATTGCCATCGCGCTCAAGGATCAGGGCGACGTCGCCGAGGCGCGCCGGATCTTCGAAGAGATCTCCCTGATCTGGATGGACCTCGGCGACAACCTGCTGCACGCACGTGCGCTCAGCAACCTGGCCAGCATTCTCAAGGAGCAGGACGACATCGTCGCCGCCCTCGCGCGGTACGACGAGGCGCTCGGAATCTTCAGGCAGCTTGGCGACGACCAGGGCATGGCCTGGACGCTCCGGCACCAGGGAGACATCGCGCGCGATCAACACGACTTCGAGCTCGGCGAGGCGCTCTACCTGCAGTCGCTGGCCGTGTTCCGCAATCTGGGAGATGCGTGGAGCGCCGGCAGCCTGCTCACTGATCTCGGAGGCCTGACGCTGAGCCATGGCGAACTGAGCAGGGGCATCGACTTCTTCCGACAGGCCACCGACGCGTTCCAGCAGCACGGCGGCCACCGGCGCGGCCTCGCGCGTGTGCTCGAAGGGTTCGCCCTGGCCGCCTCGCTGGGCGGCGATGCGCAGCGGGCCATCCGGCTGGCCGGCGCCGCCGCGGCGCTGCGCAACGCGCTCGGCACGCCGCTGACGCCGGCAGAACAGCAGCAGGTCACCTCTGGGCTCGAGATCGCGCACGCGCAGCTGAGCCCCGCCGCGCGATCACAGGCGTGGAGCGAAGGCTGGACGATGACGCTGGATCAGGCGATCGAGTTCGGCCTCGACGCCGGAGTCTGATCGCGAACTACTCGGCGCTGGTCGGGTCGATCAGCTGACGGACGGCCGAGATCCGGTTGGCGGGGAAGCCGGCCCGTCGCGCGTGCTCCCGAATCGTGTCCTCGTCCGGCGCGAGATACACGCAGTACAGCTTGTTGTCGGTCACGAAGCTCTGAATCCACTGAATCTGCGGACCCAGCTCACGCAGGACCTTGTTGGACTGCTGTGAGATGGCCCGAACCTCGGCGTCGGTCCACGAGGAGGCCCCGGGAAGCTCCCGCTCGATCACGAACTTGGGCATATGGTCGGCTCCGCACTGCGAATGCTAGCACGCCGGCCCGCCCGCCAGACAGGTACCGCCGGACCCGGCCGCTGCCTCGACGACCGGCCGGTCATCGAGCTGCGAGTAGTGATAGGTCATGCGGAGCGAAGACGATCCAAACAACCTCAGTTGCGCCGTGGTCTGGAGCGACACCGGCATCAGCACGCCGTTGATCCGCTCGTAGGTTCGCACGACGTTCACGCGGCTCACCCAGAACGACGGGGTGCGGGCCAGCCGGCCCTCCACCCGCACGAGCACGCCGTCGCCAGGCGTCAGGAAGATGCGGCCGTCGATCAGGGCGCGTTCCTTCCTGCGCGGCGTGATGGAGACGACGGCCAGTCCGTCGGCATCGACGGTATCGGGCTCGAACGTGTAGTTCGCCGGGGACAGCGCGACCTGCGGTGTCGCGTTCTGCGCGATCAGCCGCCGCTCCTCGTCGAGCAGCGAGTGCAGGACACGCGACCGGATGTAACCTGAGCCTCCTTCGCTGATGACTTCGTAGAAGAAGCCAGATGCGTGGGAGAAGCCGGTCTGCACGTCCAGCCAGCCGCGCTGGCCGACGCCGGCCGCCTCGAGGCGGCGGCTCGCGCGATACTCGTGGGGGACGGCCGGGCGCGCGAGGAAGGCCTGCAGGGCGTCGCTGACCGCGGCGTTGCGAGCGACGGGCGTTCTGACAGTCGAGGCGCCGACCACGCCGCCGGCCGCGGCGATCGCCAGCAGCAATTGGATGTACGCGCGAGCCATCGAGCGCCTCCGTAATTGTCCTAATTCATTAGGACGTGGCGCCATGTTAGCACGGGGTTTCGGCCAGTCAACTAATAAGTTAGGAATTTCGGCGAGGCTTGCGGCGCCGTTCGATCAGCATCGCCAGCCCATCAAGGATCCGCTCCAGGCCGAAGTCGAATTCCGCGTCGAGTGTCCCCAGACCGCGCTCGAACCACACGATCTGGTTCGGCGTGATGGGTTGCGGGCGATCGCCGGGCTGGCTCGGCTGGACGATTCCGTTGATCGCGGCCGAGTGGTGGCTGGACGGATCGAGAGCGCGAACCGCAAGCCCTGCGACCGTCGCTGTCAGTTGATGGGAGCGGATGAACTACTCACGCGCCGCCGAGACCGAGCAGCCTGACTGCGTTCTCTTTCAGGATCAGCGGCCGCACTTCCTCACGTATCGTCGTCTTCTCGAAATCCGCCAGCCACCGATCCGGGGTGATGAGCGGGTAGTCCGACCCGAAGAGCACCTTGTGCTTCAGCAGCGTGTTCGCGTACTGGATCAGCGTCGGAGAGAAGTACTTCGGCGACCAGCCTGACAGGTCGATGTAGACCGTCGGCTTGTGCAGGCAGATCGAGATCGCCTCGTCCTGCCATGGGAACGAGGGATGCGCGAGGATGATCGGCATCTCCGGAAAATCCACCGCGACATCGTCGATGGGCATCGGGTTGCCGTATTTCAGGCGGATGCCGCCGCCGCCCGGCATGCCGGTGCCGATCCCGCTGTGGCCCGTGTGGAACAGCACGGGCAGCCGCGCCTCGGCGAACACTTCGTACAGCGGATAGGCGAGTCGGTCGTTCGGATCGAACTGCTGGAGCGGCGGGTGGAGCTTCAGGCCACGCACGCGGCCCGCCGACACGAGACGCCGCGCCTCGGCGACGCCGTCCGCGCCGCGGTGCGGATCGATGCTGGCGAACGCGACGGCAATGTCCGCGTGCGCGCTCGCGAAGTCCGCGACCTCGTCGTTCGAGAGTTGCGGGCGGCCCGACAGGCGTTCATCGACGGAGAAGACGACGAAGGCCATGCGGCGCGATCTGTAGTACTCGGCGAGCCCGTCCGCGTCGCGCGCCGCGCCGCTCTCGCCGAAGTACTTCCGCGCGGCACGATCGGCGCTGGAGTCGTCGTCGGGCGCGTGGAGGTGCACATGCACGTCTATAGCGGAGATTTCACCGATCCGAATGGGTGGTATGGGTGTCACGCGTCAGCCGTCCTATGGATAACGTCGATCAGCCTGGCGCCGCGAGAGGTGCCGTAAAGCTCGTCGACGAGCGCCCGGCGCCGCTGAAGCACGGCCTTCTGGTTGATCGAGCCTTTGTCGGTGATCTCGCCCGCGTCGATCGACGGCGGCTCCTCGAGCAGCAGCGCCCGCGACACGCGCGTCGAGGTGCTCACGTGCCGTGAGCAGAAGGCCGCGAGCGACTCCGTGAACCGCTCGACGATCGCCGCATGCCCGAGCGCGTCGCGCACCGGAGCATCCGCGCTGACGCCTGCCAGGCGCCGGCAGACCGCGGCATTGGGGAACACCAGCATCCGCACGTCTTCGCGATCGGGCGCGGCAATCACCACGTCCTGCACGAGGTCGCCGAACTGCAGCAGCAGCGCCGCCCTGAGAGGCCCCACCTGCACCCACGTGCCCGTCGAGAGCTTGAAGTCCTCGGCGAGGCGGCCCTCGAACGTGAACCCGCGCGCCGGGTCGGCGGGATCCGCCAGGCCGATTGCGTCGCCAAGCCCGTAGAATCCCTCGTCGTCGAACGAGGCGCGCGTCCGCTCGGGATCGCGCCAGTATCCGGGTGTCACGTTGGGCCCGCGCACGCGCGCCTCGAACAGCATTCCGACGGGCTCCACTTTCAGCTCGACGCCTGGAGCCGGCACCCCGATGCGTCCGGCGACCGGCTCGGCCATCGCTCCCGTGCAGATCGCGAACGGCGCCGTCTCGGTGGCGCCGAGCCCACTGACCCACGGAATGCGCTCGCCGCAGCCCTCGATGGCCTGCCGCTCGAATGCATCCGCGACGTCCTGGCGCAAGCCCGCCGCCGCGTAGAAAAGCATGTAGAGCCGACTGAAGAACAGCCGGTTGAAGTCGGCATCGGCGCGAAGCGCGGGGAGCAACAGCTCGTAGCCGCGTGGCACGTTGAAGTACGCCGTGGTGGCGATTTCGCGCAGGTTGGCGATCGTCGTTGGAAACCGCTCCGGCGTCGGCGCACCGGCATCGATGTACAGGGTGCCGCCGTTGTAGAGCGTGAGGCCGAAGTTGTGGTTGCCGCCGAAGGTATGGTTCCACGGCAGCCAGTCGCACAGCACGGGCGGATCGTCGGCGAGGAAGGGCATGCAGGTGCGAATCTGCTCCTGGTTCGACGACAGCATGCGGTGCGTGTTGATCACGCCCTTCGGAGCGCCAGTGGAGCCCGACGTGAACAATACCTTCGCGACCGTGTCGGCGCCCACGCACTCGTGGGCGTCGTCGACCTCGGTCGTCGCGTGTGTGTCGGCGAGCGCGGCGAAGCTGGTCGAGGGGCTGTCCGGAACCTCCGTGCAGGTGACCACTTCCACCGCCGGCCTCGGCGACAGGCGGGCCAGCGCCGTCGCGAACCGCGGCCCGTCGTCCGCGAACACGAGCCCCGGCTGCATGGCGGCGCACACCGCAGCCAGCGTGCGATAGTCCTGCGATAGCAGCGAATAGGCTGGCGCGACCGGCGCGTACGGAATGCCCGCGTGCATCGCGGCCAGCGCGAGCACGGCGTGCTCGAGACTGTTGCCCGAGAGAATGACGACAGGCCGGTCGGTCGACAGACGCCGATCGAGCAGCGCCTGCGCAATTCGGCGCGCGTTGTCGAGCGCCGCCCGATACGTCAGTTCACGCCACGCGCCGCCTGCATCGCGCACGGCAAGAAACGTGCGGTCTGGCGCATGCTCCGCCCAGTGGACGAGCCGATCCGTGAATCTTCCGGGATACGGGCCGAGCGGATGTGGCGACCGTGCCCGCAGCCGACCACGGGCGTCGTGCTCGACGATCGTGTCTGGCGCGAGGATGCGCGCGGATCGGACGGGCCCGTCGGGATGCCGAGCCACGTCAGTCGAGCCGGGAGCGGTCCAACTCGCGGAACGTGCGCCCCTCGGCGGCAAGCTGCGCGAGCAGCGGCGCCGGACGCCAGCGCTCGCCATGCTGCTGATGGAGCCTCGTCACCTGCTCGAGGACGTTCGCCAGCCCGAGCCGGTCGGCGTAGAACATCGGGCCGCCGCGCCAGGATGGGAAGCCGTAGCCGTTGACGTAGATCACGTCGATGTCCGACGCCCGTGCGGCGACGCCGGCAGAAAGCGCGCGCGCGCCTTCGTTGACCAGCGCCAAAACGGTACGCTGCACGATCTCGGCGTCGGTGACCGCGCGCGGCTGAAGTCCGGCCGCCGCAGCCGCCGACCGGATCAGCTCGTGCACTTCGGGATCAGGCGTCGGCGTCCGCGGATCGTCGTAGCGATACCAGCCCCTGCCGCGTTTCTGGCCGAGCCGATCCATCTCGACGAGCCGATCGTGCACGAGCGGGCGCCGCTCGCTTGTGTCGCTGAAGTGCCCGAGCGCGCGCGACGCACGCCAGCCGACGTCGAGGCCGGCCATGTCGTCCACGGCGAAGATGCCCATGGCCATTCCGAAGTCAGTGAGGGCCCTGTCGACCTCTTCCGGCGTCGCGCCTTCCTCCACGAGGAACTGTGCCTCGTACATGTATGGGAACAGCAGTCGATTGCCGACGAACCCCGGCCCGTTGCCGACGGTGACGCCGAGCTTCTTCAACCGCTTCGCGAACGCCAGCGCGGTCGCGAGCACGTCGACGCCGGTCCGTGGCCCGCGTACTACTTCCAGCAGCCTCATCACTGCGGCCGGGCTGAAGAAATGGAGCCCGACAACGGAGGCCGGGCGCGAGGTCGCCGAGGCTATGGCCTCGATGTCGAGCGTCGACGTGTTCGTCGCGAGAATGCATCCTGGCTTCGCGATCCGATCCAGCTCGCGGAACACCTGCTGCTTCAGCGCGAGATCCTCGAATACGGCCTCGACGATCAGATCCGCGCTGCCGGCGCGCGAGTCGAAATCGGCAGTCGGGACCGGATGAATGAGCGCCATGCGCCGGGCGACGTCGTCCGCGGTCAACCGCCCGCGCGACACCGACACGTCGTAGTTCTTCCGGATAGTGGCGATCCCGGCATCGAGAGCCTGGTCGCCGCTGTCGGTCAGGACAACCTCGACGCCGGCGTTCGCGCACGCCATCGCGATGCCGCCACCCATCGTGCCGGCACCGACAATCGCGACGGTGTTGACTGGAAGGGCAGCAGCGCGGCTGGCGTCTGCCGGCGGCTTCGTCGCCGCGCGCTCGGCGAAGAAGATGTGCACGAGCGCCTTGGCCTGCTCCGAGCCGATGCACTCCAGGAACAGATCCCGCTCGCGGCGGCACCCATCCTCGTACGGCAGGCGCGTGGCGGCCTCGATGGCGTCGACAGCCTTGAGCGGCGCCGTCTGGTGCTTGCGCACTTTCGCGGCAAGCGTACGGGCGTCTGCAAACAGCGGCGCATTGGTGTGCTCGTCGCCGAGGCGATCGCGGCGGTCGCGTGTTTTTCGCCCGAGCTGAAGCTCGGGCCTACGTACGTCGCCGGCGACGCGATGCGCAAACTCGACGGCCGACGCCGTGAGATCGTCGCCCGCGATCGCGTCGATGATGCCGGCACGCAGCGCATCGGCCGCCGGAATCGGCTTGCCGGTGACGCACATGTCGAGCGCCTTCGCAACGCCCGCCAGGCGCGGGAGCCGCTGGGTGCCTTCCGCGCCAGGAATGATGCCGAGGTTCACTTCGGGCTGGCCCACCTGTGCAGACGACACTGCGACGCGATAGTGCCCTGCCATCGCCAGTTCCAGCCCCCCGCCAAGCGCGGTGCCGTGAATCGCCATCACGACCGGCTTCCGGCAGTCCTCGATCCGTGACAGGAGATCGTGCCAGTTGGGCGCGGCGCCTTCGTTGCCCCAGGCGGCCTCTTCGAGGGTGGTGATGTCCGCGCCGGCGACGAACGTCCTGCCGGCTCCCCTGACCACGATGGCCACGACGCCGGGGTCGGGCTCCGCCGCGTCGAGCGCGGCGTGCAGCGCCTCGGGGACGCCTGGGCTGAGCGCGTTCACGGGAGGGTTGTCGATCTCGAGAACGAGCACGTCGCCGTGACGGCTGCTCTTCACGAACTCAGGCATGCGAGCGATGATCCTATCGCAGCGGCAGACCGAGGGGTCAGTCGAGCGGGAAGCCGGCGTAGTTCTCGGCGAGGCTCGTGAGGGCCGCGCGGGAGCTGACGAGGTACTCGAGATCGGCCCGCTGGCGGCGGCGGTCGAAGGGGCTGGCGTCAGCGGCACGATGAAGCGTCGAGGTCATCCAGTTCGAGAACCGCTGCGCTGCCCAGGCACGGCGGAGTCCCCTTTCGGAGTAGGCGTCGAGCGCGACTGTGCTCCCGGTGCTGTAGACGTCGCGGAGCGCCCCCGCAAGCCGCCACACGTCGGCGATGGCGAGGTTCAGTCCCTTCGCGCCCGTCGGCGGCACGATGTGGGCGGCGTCGCCCGCCAGGAAGAGTCGTCGATACCTCATCGGCTCCACGACGAAGCTCCGCATGTCGGTGATGCTTTTCTGCACGATGGGACCCGCGGTCGGCTCCCACCCGTCGCCGGTTCGCAAGCGGGTCTGCAACTCGTGCCAGATGCGCTCGTCGGGCCAATGGTCGATCGTCTCGTGCGGCTCACACTGCAGGTAGAGCCGCGTGACTTCCGGCGAGCGCATGCTGAAGAGCGCGAAGCCGTTGTCGTGCAGGCAATAGACCAGCTCGTGGGACGACGGTGCGGCGTGCGCGAGGATGCCCAGCCAGGCAAATGGGTAATCCCGCTCGTACGTGCGGACGACCGACGCCGGGATGCTGCCTCGTGAGATGCCGTGAAAGCCGTCACAGCCCGCGACGTAGTCGCAGGCAAACGTCTCGCGCCGATCGCCCGTGTGCACGTGCAGGCAGGGCCGTTCCGACTCCACCTCCGAGATCTCGACGTGCTCCGACTCGAACACCATGTGCGCGCCAGCTCGATGTCGCGCCGCCAGCAGATCGCGGACGACCTCACTCTGGGGGTAGACGGTGATCGCACGACCGCCAGTCAGCTCGGCCAGATCGATCCGATGACGGGTGCCGCCAAAGGCGATGTACAGACCTTCGTGACGCATCCCGTCGCGCGCCAGGCGATCGCCGAGGCCGCAGTCGTGAAGCAGATCGACAGTGGTCTGCTCGAGCACGCCCGCCCGCACGCGCTCGATGACGTGCTGCTCGCTCCTGCTCTCGACCGTCACCGAGTCGATGCCAGCCTGCTGGAGGAGGTGGCCCAGCAGCAACCCGGCGGGCCCGGCGCCGACGATGCCGACGGCGACACGCGTGGCAGTCATGAGAGCAGGCATTGTGACATGGGGGTCGGCGCTATTATCCTGTCCTGCCGCTCATGACCGATCGCCGCGCGCTCGAAGCAGGAAGCCAGCCGCCGCTGCTCTATCCCCCATACAAGTCGACGGTGAGGCGCGCGCCCGCGCAGCCGCTCGTCCAGGTGCCCGGGCGCCTCGTCGATCTCGCGGCGCCCGTGTACGGCTACCTGCCGATTGGCGAGCTCGACAACGACCTCACGCGACAGCACGCCGGCGAGCCGCTCGGCGAACGCATCATCGTCGCGGGCCGTGTGCTCGACGAGGACGGCCGGCCCGTGCCGCACACGCTGGTCGAACTGTGGCAGTGCAATGCCGCCGGCCGATACCGGCACAGGCGAGACCTTCATTCCGCGCCCATCGATCCGAACTTCAGCGGCGGCGGCCGCACCGTCACCGACGCGCGGGGGAACTACCGGTTCCTGACGATCAAGCCGGGCGCCTATCCGTGGAGCAACCACGACAACGCCTGGCGTCCCGCGCACATTCACTTCTCCCTGTTCGGGCACTCGATTGCGACGCGGCTGGTCACGCAGATGTACTTCCCCAACGATCCGCTCTGCGAGTACGACCCGATGTATCAGTCGATAGCCGACGAGGGTGCGCGCCTGCGCCTTGTGTCGCGGTTCGACCTCTCGCTCACGCAGCCGGACTGGGCATTGGGATATCGCTTCGATATCGTGCTCCGCGGCAGGCACTCGACTCCGTTCGAAGGACGCGTGTGAGCAATCCCGCGCCGGCGATCGTGGCGAGCGCGTCGCAGACGGTCGGTCCCTTCTTCCACGTCGGACCCGCGCGCAGCGACCATCTCGGTCGCATGGCCGGTGCCGACACGCCGGGAGAGGCCATGCGTCTCCGCGTGCGTGTGCTGGACGGCGACGGCGTGCCCGTGAACGACGCGCTCGTCGAGGTGTGGCAGGCCGATGCCGCGGGCGCGTGCCCGCCGCAACCCGCGGCAGGGCAGTCGCCCCCGTCGTTCAGCGGCTTCGGGCGGCTCGCCACCAACGACGATGGCTGGTGCACATTTGAGACGATACGGCCGGGCGCGGAAAGCGGCGCCGGGGGTGTCGACCAGGCCGCGCACTTCACAGTCTGCCTTTTCATGCGCGGCCTGCTGCGGCACCTCTACACGCGCATCTATTTCGCGGGCGATCCCGCACTAGAAACCGATCCGCTCCTCGGCATCGTGCCAGAGGCACGCCGGCGCACTCTGCTGGCGCATCCAGGCGCCGATGGCGCCACGTGGGAATTCACTGTCCGCCTTCAGGGTGACGGCGAGACGGCCTTCTTCGATCTCTGAAGACCAGTGGCACGACGCCTGACCGATCCGCTGGGGACGACCGGGGCGCTGAGCGCGCTGTTCTCGGACAGCTCCGTCCTGCAGGCGCTGCTCGATGTCGAGGTAGCGCTGACGCGCGTGCAGGCGCGGCTCGGGCTGATCCCGCAGGCCGCGGCGGACGCCATCGGGAAGGTGTCCGTCGCGAGCTTCGACGCCGAAGCCCTCGCTCGCGAAGCGAGGCATTCCGGCACGATTGCTGTTCCCTTCGTCGATGCACTGACCGCGTGCGTGCGCGCGATCGACGCAGGCGCCGCCGGGTTCGTGCACTGGGGCGCCACCAGCCAGGACGTCGTGGACACCGCGTTCGTGCGGCTGGTCAATCGAGCCATCGACGCAATCGATGAGGATCAGCGGGCACTGGCCGGCGCGCTCCGCGCGCTGTCGGATCGGCATTCCGGCGACGTGATGCTGGCGCGGACGCTGCTGCAGCCGGCGCCTCCCATCACGTTCGGGCTGAAGGTAGCCGGCTGGTATGCCGGTGTGCAGCGCAGTTGGGCGCGAGTGGTCACGCGGCGACGCGAGGCGCTCGTGATCCAGTTTGGCGGCGCCTCCGGCACGATGGCCGCGCTCGACGAGCGAGGCCTCGACGTCGCCGAGGCGCTGGCGCGCGAGCTGAATCTGTCGTGCCCCGACGCGCCCTGGCACAGCTACGGCGATCGGCTGGCCGCGATGGTCGCCGCAAGCGCGATTTACACGGGCGTGCTCGGCAAGATGGCACGCGACATCAGCCTGCTGATGCAGGCCGAGGTCGGCGAGGCGCGCGAGGCCGGCGGCGGATCGTCGGCGATGCCGCACAAGCGGAACCCGGCCGGCTGCGCCGTGGCGCTCGCTTCGGCCGCGCGGATGCCGGCGCTGATGTCGACCATCCTCACGTGCCTCGTCCAGGAACACGAGCGCGCCGCCGGCACCTGGCACGCCGAATGGCCCGCCATCATCGAGGCCATGCAGGTGATGGGCGCGGCGGCAGAGGCCATGCGGCACGTGGCCTCGGGGTTGACTGTCGATCCCGCGCGCATGCGGGCCAATCTCGACGCGACCAACGGTGCGATCTTCGCCGAGCGGATCGTCATGCGCGCTGGACGTGCTGTCGGGCGCGACGCGGCGGCGTCGATGGTGAAGGCGGCGCTCGAGAAAGCACAGGAAGGCGGCACGTCCTTCGGTGCAGCGGTTCGAGCGATGCCGGAGCTTGTCATGCAGCTCTCCGCTGACGATCTGCGATCGCTCGACGACTCATCGGGCTACCTCGGCTCGGCAGAGACGCTGCGGCGCCGGCTGCTGCAATCCGGGAGCGGGAGCTGACGTGGCGTTCGCCGGGACCGATCCGATCCGCACGTACTACCGGCTCGAGGGCAACGGCGACAAGCCGGTCCTCGTGCTGTCCCATTCACTCGGGCTCGACCACGGCATGTGGGATTCGCAGATGCCTGGCCTGCTGTCACGATTCTGCGTGCTTCGGTACGACACGCGCGGGCACGGGGCCACCGACGCGCCGGCTGGCGACTACACGATGGAGGGGCTCGGCCGCGACGCGCTCGCGCTGCTCGATGGGCTTGGCGTCGCCAGAGTGGCCTGGTGCGGTGTGTCGCTGGGCGGGATGATCGGCCAGTGGCTGGCTGTGCACGCGCCGGAGCGGGTGTCGGCCCTCGTGCTCGCCAACACGTCGCCGCGCGTC
>Ga0070665_100003223_pt1 | contig 17537 bp, 14 predicted proteins | sample KBSS13metaG_FD_65862 | JGI IMG/M metagenome (GOLD analysis project Ga0070665, IMG submission 65862) | Switchgrass rhizosphere microbial communities from Kellogg Biological Station, Michigan, USA - KBS S1-3 metaG | ecosystem: Host-associated > Plants > Roots > Rhizosphere > Soil ...
ATCGCGAGCGCGAACCCCGAAGTCGCTATGGCGATGGCCAGTGACGCCAACGTGATCAGCACGTTGTAACGCAGGGGGATCGGCACGGAGAAGGCCAGCATGCCGATGAAGTGCATCGACCAGATGCCGATGCCCATGGCCGTGGCGCCGCCAAATAGCCATAGCCGGCCGCCGGTGCGCTCCGCCGCGGCGACGCGACCAGCCAGTGTCAAGGCTGTGAAGGACACGACGATCGCGACGACGACCGAGAGCGCGACCAGCCAGAAGTTGTAGGTAGCTTGCATGGGCCCGAGGTATCAGGCGGCAATCCATGCCGCGTCCGTTGCATTAAGTTGAAAACGAGTCGACAGGCTCGCCGGGCTAGAGTAGCCGCAGTGCGTCATGCGCCGTCGGGGCGGCAGTCTCAGTTCGGAGGTGTCCCGGTGTGACCGGGTCGACACCCGGCGGTCAGGCCGGTGTGACCTGTTTCACCTGATCAAAGAACGGTTATGTCGTGCAAAACGTCGTCCTCGCGCCGGGCAATCTCCGTATCCAGTCGCACACCACAGCTTGGACATAGAAACATGCGCAGCTCCATCTGGCTGGCGAGAGCCGTATGCGGCGACTCGAAACCCGCGGCGAATGCGGTGATGGGCAGATAGACCACATGGCTGCAGGTTTTGTAGTTGGCCCGGGTTTCTCCATGATCGTGACCGCAAATGCCGCAGAACCAGCGGCCGGCTTCGTGCTTCAGGGTCTGCTCGACTTCGGTGGCCTTTTCAGCCGCGCATGCAGTGGATGACAGCGGGTGCCCCGCGCGAGCCTCGAGCATGTTCAAACGGCATGTGCGAGTGGCGTTCACGTCGATCGCGTAGCACCCAGCGCCTGGCTCCAACACAACCCCATACACGGAGGCCGCGACTGAGGGCTCGAAGAGGCCCGACAGTACGTCCGCGAGACACGCTCGCGGGTCGCGCAGGAGAGGATCGCCACAGCCGGCGGTCGCCGACCCGCTCCACTCGAACACGCCGCGCGAGCCCACGACCAGGCCAAGCGCCTTCGGAGAGACTACTGACTCGTCCCCTTTCACGGACTCGAACGACTGCGGAAGCCTGCCCGCGGCGAGCTCGTCACGAATTGCCGTGTAGTTGGCGACTCGGGTCCAGGCACGCGTGCCGGGGTTACCCCCCAACAGGCCGTTGGCCCGCGTGAACGATTCGTTGCCGGCGAGGGCGAACTCGAAGTGACGGGCGTTCCACGGCAGCATCGCCTGCACCGTGCCGAGTCCACCACGGGTCCGTCCCGCACCATCTGCGCCTCCGGGGAGGAAGCGCCTGTAGAGGTAGAGTAGCGGGTAACATGACTCGACCTGCTCGACATTCTCGGCGATCGCCCCCGGCATCCAGTAGTGGCCGCCGGCGTCGGCACCATCCACGGAAGGCATTCCGCCAGAGGTGCCGATCATGTTGTCAGAGGCCGGAGCAACAAATGGCGCACCGCTCTCATCCAAACCGGAGTAGACCGAGGCATAGAACGTGGGCTGAGGCACTCCAACAACTCGACTGCGAGCGTCCCCGTCTCCGCAGCTCAGCATGCGTGCGACGACGTGGGTGGCGAGATTGACGGTCATTTCGCTCGTGAAGGCGCCGGAAGGAGAGACAGCAGCCGGAAATTCCGCGCAGTTGAGCAGGCCAGATCGCGGACGGAAGGTCACTCTCCGATACGCGCCTCCAAAGCACCCCGCGAGCTCCGGAACGACACTTTGCACGAGAGCCGTGAGCACCGAACCGGCGAACGCAACGTACGTAATGTTGATCGCGCCCGCCTGCGGACCCGTGCCCTCATTATCGACAAACAATCGATCGCCACGCTTCTCGAGATTGATCTGGTATTTGTAGATGCCGCTGTCTCCCGGCACACAGGCTTCGACATAACCGCGCGCTGACCACTTGCCATCGGGTACGTGTCGCAAGTGCTCGACGAACAGGCTCTCGGCTGCATCGGCGGTGCGTCGCATCACTGCCTTGACGGTGTCGGCTCCGTAGCGCTCGACCAGCTCGAGAATCCGTCGCCCGGTCACCTGGTTCGAGGTCACCGCGGCACGCAGATCCATGAGCACGTTGATCCGCAGGCGCGACTGACGGACAAAGATTTCCTCTACGTCGCGGCGGATGGTGCCCTGCTCGACGAGTCGGACGGCGGGGAATGCCGGCGGATCATCCCAGGCATCTTTCGCGCCGATACAAAAGCTTCCGGGCGAGCTGCCGCCGACGTCGGAGTAATGGAGCGTGTTGGCTACCCAGCAAAACAGCTCACCGTCTACGAACAACGGCAGGGCGAGACAGGTGTCCTGCTGATGAGGCGCGGCGATGAACGGATCGTTGCACAGGAACATGTCGCCCGGACGAATGCCCGGCGAGGCCGAGCGATTCTCGAGGATCCACTTCACGGCGAGTGATTGGGAGTTGGAGAAGTACTGCACGTTGGGACCCAGACAGAACAGATCCCCGTCTTCGAGCAGCACGGACGCCTGGGCATCGCGCGAGATCATGACGACGGGACTCACCGATAGGCGTTGGATCAGGCGGCAATGCTCGAAGTTCGCATTGAGCAGGGCGTAGCGGACGACCTCGAAGGTGATGGGATCGACCTCAATGTCCTTCGTTGGGCGCAGTTTCAAGCCGGGGTCTATCTGGAGCGGCTCCTGGGGAATATAACTGCGGGCTACTCCATCCCAGAAATGAACAGGGGTCTCGGCGAGCACGTTCATACGCCGCTCCTTACTTTGGCTGCGGCATGGGGTAGTCTGAGGACCAGATTACCGAACGTATCGGCCGTCAGCTCCTGGCCAGGCGCGACGGCGACAGTGGTGTGGGGTAACTCGATCAGCGCAGGACCTACGAGGGTATCTGCCGGGCCCAAGGCGCTACCCTCCACCACAGCGGTGGGTAATCGCCGCATGATATCGGGCCAGAATACTTCGTGTTCGGAGTTGCGCTTTCGAGGGATCTGCGTCGGCTGCGTACGGGGGCGGCCGTTGACTTTGAACCCCTTGTCACCGGTCACCTTCAGCCGGATCGCGAACACTTCGGCTGTTTGAAATACGATTCGGGCACCTTCTCCATACACGCGCTCGTAGCTACGGGCAAAGTCCGCGGCCAGACGGCGGGCAGCGATGTCGTCAATTGGGCCATCGGCGATTCGGACGGGTAGCGAATTGAGGTACTGCCCGGTATAGCGCATGAGCAACGTCCGCTCAATCGATGTCACGGCAAAGCCCTCGTCCAACAGGGCCGCTCGGGCTTGCTCCTCGCAAGCGGTTACCGCCTCGGCGAGTTGGCCGGAGCGTAAAGGCGCACGCAGCAGGCACTCCGATTCGAAATAGCGGATCGAGTCGGCGGAGGCGATACCGTAGGCCGACAGGGTCGAGGCGCCGTTGCCGAGCGGGATCACGACCTCGGGCACGCCCAACTCGGCGGCGAAGCCGAACGCGTGCACGGGCCCCGCTCCTCCGAAGGCATAGAGCACGAAATCCCGGGGGTCGAATCCTTGCTCGATGGTGCGTTGACGCACCAACAATGCGGCGCTGCTGTTGTTGATCCGAATGATACCCGCGGCGGCGGCCTCGACAGACAACCCGACGCGCTCGGCGACGCCGGCGATGGCCCGTCGTGCGGCCGCCTCGTCCAACGGCATGGTGCCCCCGAGGAACGCCTCCGGTCGCAATAGCCCCAACACGACATCCGCGTCGGTCACGGTCGGCAGACGACCGCCTCGACCATAACACGCCGGTCCGGGTTGACTTCCGGCCGACTCGGGTCCGACCCGCAGCGAGCGTGTCCGTGGGTCCACCGTCGCAATGGAACCGCCTCCGCACGCGATGGAACGTACATCCAGGTGTGGAAGCTGATACGTGTACTGGCCTATGGTTTTCTCTCCCGCCAGCAATGGCTCACCGTCGATGACCAGTCCGACATCGAAGCTCGTTCCACCCATATCGGTCGCGATGACGTAGCGGTGGCCAGCGGCTGCGGCGAGAGCGGCCGTCCCGGCCAGTCCGCCCGTCGGCCCGGAGTCGATGATTGTGAAGGGCTGCGAGCGCGCGGCCCGTGCGGAGATGACACCGCCGTTCGACTGCATCACCAGGACTGGTTTGCCCAGGCCCTGGGCGCGTAAGCGCTCCCCGAGCGATTCGAGATAGGTCGATGAGGCTGGGCCGACATACGCGTTGATCACCGCCGCCACGGTGCGTTCATACTCGCCGAGCCGTGGCGCAATCTGGGACGACACGGAGACAAACAGCCGTGGATCCAGCTCCCGCACGATGCGCTCGAGCGCCAGCTCGTGAGCCGCATTTCGGAACGACCACAGCAAGCAGATCGCGACGGCCTCGAAGTCGTGGCTGGCGAGCCAGGAGCGGATCCGTTGCCTTGCGGTCGTCTCGTCCAGCCTGACGACTACGGTGCCACTTCGGTCGATACGCTCCTCGATCTCCAGAATCGCAGGCCTGGGCACAATGGGACGCGGCGGACGCGAGTCATGGGGTTTGTAAATCTCCTCTACCGGCTTGCCGGCGGTTCCACCGGCGCCGCGCATCATCAGAATGGCATCCCGGTGGCCCAGAGTGCAGATCAGGCCGACTTTGGCGCCTTTGCGTTCGACCACGAGGTTCGTGCCAATCGTGGTCCCGTGGGAGAAGCGCGCCGCGTGCGCCAGGAGTTGTGACAAGCTGACACCGGCCTCCGCAGAGAGCGCCCCGAGACCGTCGAGCATCCCGGGGACCGGGTCGGGCCGGGTGGATAGGGCTTTGGCGTGGAAGACCTCTCCACCTTCCGCCACCGCGACGCAGTCGGTGAATGTTCCGCCGACGTCAATGCCAATGTAGTGAGTCACCTGGGTCTCCGGACGGTCAAACTAAGGACATTGCGCGCTCAACCAACGCTCTGGCATTGCCATCGTGGTGAAAGCCCAGGCGGTCGGCCATAGCCGTTTCGAGCGGCGGCTGGCCAAAGATGGCTTCGAGCGCTGGATCGGGAGCGTATTGCACGAGCGCACGGCGGTCTTCGCCATAAACTGCAGCGAGTGTCTGGACCAACTCCTGCATGCGCAGGCGCAGGGCCGGCAGGGTCCACGCACGCCGTCGCGGCAATTGCTCAGGATCGAGCGAGGCCGCATGCAACAGATTGTCGATGCAGCAGGGAACTGACATGAGCCAACTGGCCACATCGGGACCCAACGGCAACGTGATGGTCTCACCCGCCCGCGCGGCGTGAAAGAGGTCGTTGAAGAACGCCGACAGGTTCGCGCTGGAGCCCGCCGGCCGCGCCATGATGCCCGACAGTCGCAAGGCGAGCCCATCGATCCAACCGTGCTGCGTATAGTTCTGTATCAGTGTCTCCCCGATCACTTTCTGGCTGCCATAGCTCAGTGTGGGAGCCGCCGGGGTATTGTCATCCACCCGGGGAGGCAGGGGATTGCCGAATATCGCGACCGAACTGGAGAAGATGACTCGAGGGGGCGAGCGGCCCGGACTGTGCTGACGACGGAGCGCCTCCAGGAGCGCAAGCGTCCCGTGTAGGTTGACCTGCAGGCCAAGCTCATGGTTCTCCTCGGCCGCGCGACCGGGCACACAGGCCAAGTGAAAGACGACATCGACGCGGTCGTCCAGGGCGTCAACGAGCACCGGCGCGGCCGTGATACTTCCCGCAAGCTGTCTCACGCGCGCGTCGTTTGCTTGCGCGTCAAAACGGACATCAACCAACGTGAGCGTCTCGATGCGCGCATCGCCGACCGTACCTTGATCCAGGAGTCGGCTGACCAGGTGGCGGCCGACGAACCCGTTGGCTCCCGTCACGAGAACTCGCATTCGTCACTCTCCCGCAATGAACGTCGGCCAGGACCTCAGTCGTCAACGGCGTGACCCCGCTTGGGTACGAGCACCGTGCGCTCAAAGCTCATGAACTGCGTGCCATCGGACTTCTTCCCGAGCGTCCGCACGGTCACGATCCCCTGGGTGGGCCGCGAGGCGGACTCGCGTTTGGCGAGCACCTCCGACTCAGCGTAGATGGTGTCGCCTGCGAATACGGGAGCGGTCAACTTGATGTCGTTCCAACCGAGATTGCCGACCGCCTTCTGACTGACGTCGCTGACACTCATACCGACGACCATGGACAGCGTGAGACAGCTATTGGCCACCGGCCGGCCGAATTCGGTTTTCGCGCTGTAGGCGCTGTCGAAGTGCAGCGGGTGCGTATTCATGGTGAGCAGCGTGAACCAGATGTTGTCCGTCTCCGTTATGGTGCGCCCGGGGCGGTGCTCGTAAACATCGCCGACGACGAAGTCCTCGTAATAGCGGCCGAAGCTCTCGCGGTAGCGAGAGGGACCCACAGGGTTAGCTTTCACGACCATGGGACGGATCTCCTGTGCCCGTGCCAAACAGCTCAGCGTTGTGTGCACCGAGGCGCGGCTCGTGTAGATCGATTCTGGCTGGCTCCTCGCGGAAGCGGATCGGAGAGCCGAGGTGGCGCCGGCCCAGATTGTCTTTGACGATCATTCCACGCGCGGTCAACTGGGGATCCGACAATGCTTCGGGCAGGGTTTTGACGATTCCGTAGCAGATATCGAGGTCAGCCAGCCACGCGTCCCATTCGGCGCGGGTCCGGCGCAAGAAAGTTTCCCGCAGAAACTCGATCACCGGTTGCTGGTGCGCACCGGGTCCGCGCTCACACAAGGCGGCGAGCTCCGGGCGATCCAGCGCTCCGAGCAATGTTCGAACGAACTTAGTCTCCTGTCCGCCCAACACGATCTGGCGTCCATCGCGAGTGGGATAAATGCGGTAGAACGCGGAGCCCCCGGTAGTACGCTCGTGCTTCGCCACGGGCTGTCGGTTCTCAGCCAGGGTCGGGCCGAGAATGTTGGGTAACGCAGCGACCAGGGACTCGTGCATCGACAGGTCGAGATAATCTCCGCGTCCGGTCGTCTGACGACGCAGGAGAGCCATGAGCACACCCGACAGCGCCTGCAGGCCGGCCACGATGTCGGCGATCGGAACGGCCGGGATGGCCGGTTGGTCATCCTCGCCCAGAGTCATACTCAACGATCCGCCGAGGGCCTGAACAGCGAGGTCATGGGCGGGCCGATCACGGTAAGGGCCATCCTGACCGAAGGCACTTACCGAGCAATAGACGATGCCCGGATTGCGGGCACGGAGCGTTTCGTAGTCGACGCCCAGTCGCTTGACGACGCCAGGGCGAAAGGCCTCCACGAAAACATCGGCGGAGTCACACAGCGTCAGCAGACGTTCGCGGTCGTCTCCGTCCTTGAGGTTCAGCACAACACTCTTCTTGCCGCGGTTGAGGTTGCGGAAAAAAACGGTGCTCGGTCCGTCGGACAGTCCGATCTGGCGGCCCGGGTCGCCTGTTTCCGGTACCTCGACCTTGATGACTTCCGCGCCGTGATCCGCCAGCGCCTTCGTCAGGTAGGGCCCCGGCAAAAACACCGAGAGATCGATGACGCGCAAGCCGGTGAGTTTCACTCGGGCACCAGGTCGGACGTGTCGGCCCCGAGCGGCGAGCAGACACGCAGCTCGAGACGCTCTCCATTGATTTTCAGTGGATTGCTCAACACCCGGAAATCCGGACGGTCCGGATGGGGTGCACGGCTGATCATCCCGGCGGTGTCGACAAACTCACTCTCGAGCGCCGTAGCCACGTCGAGCACGGGGGCAACCGGGAGTCGCCCTTCGAATCGACCCAGCCAGTCACGTGTTGTTCCTCGGGACAGCTCTGCCTCCAATACTTCGGTCAGGGCGGCGCGGTGCGCATGCCTGGCCGAGGCGCTCGAGAAACGCGGGTCGTCATTGAGTTCGGGCCGTCCGAGTGCACTCAACAGCTCCAGCCAGAATTTGTCGGTCATGCACATCACAAAGATCCAGCCATCCCGGGTGCGCAAGGTTTGCACCGGAGCGACTGAGAAGTGCGCGCTGCGGGGCTGGCGGCTGGGGCACAACCCTTCGTTGAGATACCAGATGGCGGCGTAGCCGAGTTGATGGAGGGCCACATCCAACAGGCTGACATCGACGTCGCAGCCTTCCCCGCTGGCGCGGGCGTGTAGCAAGGCTGCCAATAAGCCGACCGTCGAGGTCATCCCGGTCATATGATCGATCATGGAGGGCGCGCCGAAGCGGGACGGGGGTCCGTCGGGCTCCCCGGTGAGATCCATCAGCCCGGATTCGGCCTGCATCAGGTAGTCATAACCGGGCCAGGAGGCGCGGGCATTGTCACGTCCGTACGCCGAAATGTGCAGGCACACGATGGCGGGTTTGACTTTCGAGAGGCTCGCATAGTCCAGACCCAACTTCGATGGCAGGTCGCCGCGGAGGTTGTTCACCACGGCGTCGGCGCCGAGCACCAACCTGTGCAGTGCCGCTCTGCCGGCCTCGGATTTCAAATCCAGCGACACACTGCGCTTGTTCATGTTCCAGGTCTGGAAGTACTCGCTATCCGCGCTCCCCAACCTGAACGGGCCGGTGTAACGGGCGGGATCGCCGCCGCTGAGGGCGTTCTCGATTTTGATGACGTCCGCGCCGAGCGCGGCGAGAAACATCGTCCCATAGGGGCCGGCACCGAACTGCTCGATCGACAGGACGCGCAGGCCTTGCAAGGGTTTCTGGACGCTCATGGCAGCCCCTTTGCCACCATCCAGGCGTCAATGACCCGAGCGACCTCGTCGCTGTTGGTTTCGAGCATCATCGCATGGCCGTTGCCTCGAACGCCCTGCTCTTCCAGGCGCAGGTGCTCGACCTGCGCACCGGCCTGACGTAGGAAGTCGACCGTACCGTGATTGTCGGTGGCCATCCACGAGGCCTCCGCGGTAACCACGACTATGGGAAAACCGGTGAGATTGGGTAGTTGACGCGCGGGCGCCTGTTGCACAAGGCAGGCAACCGTCCCCTCTCGAACTGGCGCCCGCTCTTCTAACTTGAGCTCCTCAGGCGCAGTGGCGGGAGGATCGAATGTCAGGGGCGCGGCGGTGAGTCCCCAGTACAACTTGCCACCGGCGCGCTGCGAGAATGGCGGTCCTACAGGCTCGACGGCGATGATCGCCGCGACATGGGCTGGCCGCGCATCCGCCGCCAGCCATCCCGCGGGTCCGCCCGCGGAGTGGGTGAGCAGGACTGCTGGTCCGATCGCATCGAGCAGCGCAGCCATGGCCGCCTGGCTGTCACGATGTGCCTGGACCAGGTCGGCTTGAGCCGGTCCGGTGCCGGCCAGGAAATGATCGAAATGCTTGTCGCCCAGGATGCCGGGGCCGGGCCACTTGTCATGGAGCCGGGCCTGCGGGTAGCGCTCGGGGAAATCCTGTGGATGGCAGAACCATTGCTCCAGGAACGAGGTCGGCAAGACCGGGCTGATCGGGCCGAGTATGTCAGGATGGAATGGCGCTCGACCGTGGCCGGGACGATCCACCACGTATACCGCATAGCCGTGCCGGACGAACCAATGCACCCAGCCTTCCCGGCCATCAGCCGTCCCGAGGAAGTCGAGGCCCTGCCCGCCACCGCCGTGAACCAACACCAGCGGCAGGCTGTGTGTCAGAGCCTGGGGGATCCAGTACTCCACGTACATCTGCGCGCGAAGTGTCGGGCCCACGGATGTTTCGCAACGCTCGCCACCCACCCAGAAAAAACCTTGCGCCGCGAGGACGAGCGGGCTGCGGCTGTTGGTATGCAAGTCCCGGGGCCGGACGGACTTGACTGGACCTGTCATGCTGATCGAAGCTCCCGGCTGCCTTAATCAAAGTCGTCCGGACAACAATAGAGAGCTGCCGGGGTGCTGTCAACGCGCTTGCGACCGTTACTTAGCCGGGATCGGATTGACTTGCCCGCGGCGCGCGGCCAATACTTGTCCGGTCAAGAGGATCCGATCTGATGCAAGACGTCGTCATTGTCGGCGGCGGACCGACAGGCTTCATCAATGCCCTGGGTCTCGCCCAAGCCGGTGTTCGCGTGACGGTCATCGAGGCCGAGCCGCGCATCATCCACTCCCCCCGCGCGGCGGTGTATTTCTGGTCCGTTCTCGAGGGGCTCGACCGACTGGGAATTCTAGCCGAGGCCGAGAGCATCGGCTTTCGTAAACAGGACTATACCTATCTCGTGCGCAGCACGGGCGAGCGCCTTCCCTATTCTCTCGAGGTATTGGCAGGCCACACGAACTATCCCTACAACCTGCATCTCGGCCAACACCTTCTGGCCGAGATCGCGATGCGTCGCCTGGCGGCGTTCCCCAATGCCACCGTGCGGTTCGGGACGCGCCTGGAGTCATTGAGTCAGGATGCTGATGGTGTGACGCTGAAGGTGTCGGGCACGGCGTTCGGAGCCGAGGAGTTGCGCGCCAAGTGGGTCATTGGCGCGGACGGAGCGGGCAGCACCGTTCGGCATCAACTGGGACTGTCCTTTGACGGGATGACGTGGCCCGAGCGGTTTGTGGCCACCAACGTCTACTACGATTTCGAGCGCCATGGCTACGCCCGCTCCACGCTCATGATCGACGCTGAGTTTGGCGCCATCATCGTCCTGCTGAACCACGACGGTCTGTGGCGCTGTACGTATATGGAAGACGCAGCGCTTCCCGAAGAGAGCTTCCTCGAGCGGCTGCCAAACGTTTATGGCGCCATTCTGCCGGGAGCCGAAGGTTACCGGGTCGACCGGGCTTCGCCGTATCGGATGCACCAGCGATCCGCTCCCCGCTATCGGGTTGGGCGAGTGGTGTTGGCAGGCGATGCCGCGCATGCAACCAACCCGACCGGGGGCCTGGGACTGACCTCCGGGCTGTACGATAGCTTTGTGCTCTACCCCGCACTCGCCGCCGTCATCCTCGAAGGCGCCGACGCGGCCGTCCTGGACCGTTACTCCGCGTTACGCCGGGATATGTTCGTCAACCGGGCCTCGCCGCAGGCGGTCGCCAACAAACAGCTCGTTTACCACGCCAATGGGGGTGGGTCGAAGCTCGAGGAAGCGCTGACGATTCTACGGCGCTTGCCGGTGGATCGGGACCTGCTGTTGGAGCGGCTGCAGTTTCTCAAATCGCTGGAGACTCCCTCGCTTCTGTAAGGGGAGCACTCGCGCTGGAGTTGATGAGCGGACCGGCTACGGGCACTGCAGCGCAGATCAACTACCCGGCGCCGCTCACACCGCGGGGTTTCTCTTGATCCACTGCCGGGCGATGATGATTCGCTGCATCTCGTTAGTCCCCTCTCCGATACACGTGAGTGGCGCATCCCGGAAAAGCCGCTCGATATGGTATTCCTTCGAGTAGCCATAGGCCCCGTGGATGCGCATCGACTCTGTCGCGTTTTCCAGTGCGGCTTCGGAAGCGAAGTACTTCGCCATCCCCGCCTGCAAGTCGCAACGCTCACCACAATCGAAAGCGTTCGCCGCATCTAGCGTAAGCAGACGCGCGGCGCGGGCTCGGGTGGCCATCTCCCCCAGCTTGAGTTGGATGGCCTGGTGCTCGCAGATGGGTTTACCGAACGTCTTACGGGTTTGCGCGTACTCCGTGGCGAGTTTCAGTGCCCCCTCGGCAATGCCCACCCCGCGAGCGGCCACGTTGATGCGGCCCAACTCGAGCCCGCCGGTGGCCTGGTAGAACCCTTGGCCTTCGACTTCCCCGATCAGGTTTGCCGCCGGAGCACGATAGTTGTTGAATACGAGCTCGGCCGAATCGATGCACTTGTAGCCCAGTTTCTCGAGCTTCTTCCCGACCGTCAGACCCGGCAGTTTCGGCGCGATGAACAGGCTCATGCCTTTGTGGCGCGGCTGCGCCTGCGGGTCAGTCTTCACCAGCAGCGCGAAACAGGAGCCCTCGATGCCATTGGAAATCCAGGTCTTGGTCCCGTTGATCACGTAATGATCGCCGTCGCGGCGCGCCGTCATGCGAATCCCTTGCAGATCCGTGCCGGCATCGGGCTCGGTCAAAGCGAGGCCACCCCGCACCTCGCCGCTGGCCAACTTCGCAAGCCACTCGCGCTTCTGCACGTCGGTCCCGAATTTCTCGATCGCGAGCGCGAGCATGAGGTGGGAGTTGAAAATGCCCGTGATCGACATCCACACCGACGAGATGTGCATCACGATGCGTGCGTAGGTCGATGCGGGAAGACCTAACCCGCCGTAGTCGGGGCTGATCGTGGCACCGAACAGCCCGAGCTCCTTCATCTGCCCGACGAGCTCGTGCGGGTAACGGTCGGCGTGGTCGTATTCCAGGACCCGGGGCGCCACCTCCTGGTCGACCCAGCGCTCCACGGCCGCCAACAGCTCCCGCTCCTGTTCGGGGTCGATGCGGCGGACTGCCACTGGAGCGCTCATTGTTGGACTATAGCATGTCCGGACAACTTTTGGACAGGAGCGGGATCGCGGGCGCTTCAGGTCTTCGCCCGGCGCAGCGTCATGGAGAAGCTGAAGCGCTCCGCGGGGTACAAGTTGAACGCGACTTCGGCGACCGTCCCGGAGGCGATCCGGAAGGCGCGCCGGACCTCCACCACGGTACTGCCGGGCTCGACGTCGAGAGTCGGCGCAATTGCCTCAGGAACGGGCCGCGCGCGCAAGGTCTGCTCGACTTCGGTAATCCGCTCGCCGTACTGCTCCTCGATCCAGCCATAGATCGGGCCGGGCCGGCGCCCCAGCAGGAGCCCTACACCAGCGTAGGACGCGTGGACGAACACCTCCGTCCAGCAGATCGGCAGTGTCGCATCGGGGCCATAACGATAGCCTTCGATCCTCAGCCACCGTTGCCCCGGGGCACATCCCAGGCGCTCGGCCAGAGTGGCATTGGCGACCACGATCTCACTGGAGTCCGCGCGGTACTGGGTCCCCGATGCATAGGCCACCAGGTCGTCGATCGACGCGATCTCGTGAACGTAGGGTTGATGGGAAGCCAAGGTGCGTACCGTCGTGCCGGAGCCCTGCCGCGAGGTCACGAGGCCGTCGTCCCGTAGCTGCCTCAAGGCCGCCCGTACCGTGTGGCGGCTCACGTCGAAGCGGTCCATGAGCTCGCCCTCGGTCGGCAATTGAGTGCCTACCGGATAGGTGCCCGCCAGGATCTCGTCCTTGAGCGCCTGTACGACTTTGCGATACAGCGGCTCATCAGGAGCCACCGGGACTGCTTTGGCTGCTTTGGGGGCGGCCGCTGTTGCGCGCGAAGCTCGCTTCGACGCTGGGGATTTTCGGGTCGGGGACACGCGTTTGTTTGTTCGTCTCACCTGGCAAGGATCGCATTCGGCGCAGGTCAGCTCAACTCGGGGGCTTGCTGCCGAGCCACCGGGGGATGCCATCCTGGGGACCCGCCGGCATGCCACCTCACGATTGACAGGCCCGGCGGCAGGTCGATATTGTCCGGATAACTTTCACGAGCCGCGACAGCCTGGCACCCTATGCCCGTACTGCGCTCGCTACTGTTCGCGCCGGGGAACCACGCGCGTCGCGTGGCCAAGGCATTGGCGAGCGAAGCCGATGCGGTGATACTCGACCTGGAGGATGCCTGCCCGGTCGCCGAGAAACGCGCAACCCGCGCGGTTGTAGTGGAGGCACTGCAACGTGTCCCGCGCGCGGCGTTGGGTTATGTGCGCATCAATGCGCTGACAACCGAGTTCGCATACGGAGACCTCCTCGCGACCGTCCAGGCGGGCGTCGACGGGCTGATACTCACCAAGGTCGAGAGCGCCGATCAGTTACGGACCGCCGACTGGCTCATGAGCCAGCTCGAGCGTGAGCGAGGACTGCCGGTTGGCGGGATCGACCTGCTGCCGTTGGTCGAGACCGCCAAGGGTTTCTCCGCTCTCAGCGAGATATCACGCGCGTCCAGGCGCGTGCGGCGGTTAGCTTTCGGTGCGGGAGACTTCACTACGGACCTCGGGATCACCTGGTCCTCGAGTGAGCTGGAGCTGCTGAAGTTTCGCGGCGACCTGGTGCTGGCCTCACGCGCGGCCGACCTGGAGCCCCCGATCGATCTCGCCTGGATCAGGCTCGATGACAATGCAGGTTTGACGGAGTCGATCCGGTGGGGTCGCGTGTTGGGGTTTCAGGGCAAGCTGTGCATCCATCCCGACCATATCGCAGCGATCAACACTGCGTACACCCCGACTCCCGAGCAGGTGGAGAAAGCGCGTCGCATCCTGGAGGCCTTCGCCGAGGCGGAGGCGAGCGGCTCGGCGGCGATCCGGGTGGACGGGCTCATGGTCGACTATCCGATCGTGGTGCAAGCCCGGCGCGTCCTGGAGGCTGCGCAACGCATCAGCGGGCGGCGCCCGGTGGCGCATTGAAACCGGTCCTGGGCGCGCACCGGGAGGGATCGTTTGCGGGTGAGGCGCGGTGAAAAGCGCGCCCGTGCCTCTCAGGCCAGAAATTTCCGGGCGCCCTCGATCGTCTTATTATCGCCGGTGCCGAGATCGACGGGGGGTGGCACCGCGCGGCCCCGTTGAACCGCGGGGCGCGCTGCGATCTTTTTCATCCAGCGCTTCAGGTGGTCCAGGCCGTCAATACTGACGCCGGCCCATTCGTGGCCACTGACCCAGGTCCAGTTGGCAATGTCCGCGATGGAGTAGTAGTCGGCAAGATACTCGCGGTCGGCGAGCCTGGTATTCAACACTTCCAGGAGTCGTCGGACCTCGCGTTGATAGCGCTCGATCGCATAGGGGATCTTTTCGGGCGCGTAGCGGTAGAAGACATTCGCCTGGCCCATCATCGGGCCGACGCCGCCCATCTGGAACATCAGCCACTGGATGACCCGGGAGCGGCCTTTCACTTCCATGGGCAACAGCCGTCCGGCTTTCTCGGCCAGGTAGATCATGATCGCGCCGGATTCGAACACGGCGAAATCGTCGTTGTCACGGTCGACGATGGCGGGAATGCGGCCGTTGGGGTTGATCTTCAGGTACCAGGGTTCCTTCTGCTCGTTCTTGGACAGCGCCAGCGCGCGGACCGTGTACGGCAGTTGTAACTCTTCCAGGGTGATGGAGATCTTCCAGCCGTTGGGGGTTTCGGCGGTGTAGAGGTCGATCATGGTGCGTACGCCTTGCGGGGACTCACTTCAAGGGGATGAACTTATCGCCATACACTGGGGTCGTGCGCGTCTGCCAGAGCACGAATGAGCCTCTGGAGGTGCTATTGCACGCCCCTCGTCTGCATCGCTTCTGGCGTGGGCTCGCGCTGCCTCACGTACGCCGAACTGATGGCGGGCGACGCGTCGGAGAACGCGCGGGATCTCGCACGCGTGGTTCGCACGTGTTGAGTAACGACTTCCAACGCACGCGCGGCGTTCGAGAAATGGCCGGAAATACCCCATTTGGGGCTCTTCTCGGCACTGTGAATTGCGCCTAAGCTGTTGTGGAAGGAGCAATTCAACAGCAGGAGGGAGAGATGGGTACCGCGGCCGCGAGGGTTCAAGAAATGGTGGACGAAAATCGGATTGTGATTCTGGAGTCTGATGTGAAACGGGTCATCATCGACACAGGGGAGATCAAGGGAAGCATCAAAGCGCTGGATGGCAAAGTTCAGGTGTTGGATACGAAGGTCCAGGTATTGGACACCGAGGTCCAGGAGTTGGATGGCAAGGTCAAGGTGTTGGACCGTAAGGTTGACGACCTGGACGAAAAGGTCGATGGCGTCATAGTCGCCCTCCACTCCTTCAAGACGGAGGTGGCGAAGGAGTTCGGAGCGTTGCGGGATCTGCTGCGAATGCAAGTTGGAGAGCTGAGATCCGAGATTGGAGAACTGAGAGCCGCGCTGGAGGGACTGAGAACCGAGATGATCGAAAGGTTCGGTAACCTCAAGATCTGGGTGCTGATTACCATCGCAGGCTCTGTCGCAAGCCTGGTTTCGATGGCGTTGAGCATCGCTACACTTGTCCACGGATGGAAATCGCCCTGACCGCCCGGCAGCATGTGCGCGTTGCATGAGCTACTTCGGCCAACCTGCCACATAGGCGGCTACGTCACGCAGATCACGCTCGTCCTCCGTTGTGCGCGGCTCCGGAAAGACCTTGGGCATCGGGGGCGCCGGATTGAGAATGAATGCCGCCAGCTGTTGGGCATTCATCCGTGACCCGACGGACTTCAAGTTGATTCCCGAGATCTTGTCGCCCTCCGGGCCGTGACAGCCCAGGCAGGTCTGGATGTAGGTTTGCTTGCCCCGTGCCGGATCGGGCTCGTTGGAGGCGCCGGGTTTCGCCGCGGTGGCTGGCAACGCCATGATGACGATGCTCGGTCGGCCCACTGCGCCGAACGCCGTTGGCGAAACGTTGCCCGAGGTGAAGGCAACATACTGCCGGCCGGCTCGTGCGTAGGTCACGACCCCACCCGCAAGAGCGCCACCCGTGGGCTGCTTCAGCAGGACCTTGCCGTTATCGCTGTCGAAGACGAGGAAGTTACCTGCGTTGTCACCTGTCATCACGACGCCACCGGCGGTCGGGGTCACTCCACCGATGACGGGCGTGTCGGCGTGATATTTCCAGCGAACGGAGCCGGTGTCCGCGTTCACTGCTGTCACCCACCCTGAAGGGAGGTCACCGGTGGGTACGGCCTCACCGAATCTCTGGGGACCCGCTGCGCCACCGCCCATGTTGAGCCCACGCGGCACATACTTTGTACCGGGTACGCTCTTGAGGGTTACGCAAAGATCCACGGCGCCCACGAAGATCGTTTCGTGGCGGGGATCGATTGCAGGTCCGTTCCAGAGCACTCCGCCCGCCGGACCCGGGCAGACTTTCACTCCCCCGGTGGTGACGACCTTGCGTACGGGATCGACCGTCGTAATCGGAACCTTGAAGCGGGCCTGGTGCGAGGCGCGGTCGACAATGTGCAGCAAGCCGTCCTTGCCTGCGGCGGCCATCATCTCCTCGTGTTGGCTGTTCCTGAACAGCAGCGGCGCCGCCGCGAGGTCGTGGTCGTGGTCGTCGTTGGCTTGGAGCTGATACCACCATTTCAGGGCCCCGCTTCGGGCGTCCAACACCAGTGCGCTGTCGGTAAAGAGGTTGGCTCCGTGGCGGTCGCCGGGGGCGAAATCCGGTACAGGATTTCCTATGGGTGCGAACAGCTCTGCGGTGATCGGATCGAGAGTGAACGCCGACCAGGTAGCGCCGCCACCGTGGGGCGCCCACTTTCGATCGCCCCAGGTGTCGGCGCCGACTTCCTTGTCCAGCGGAATGGTGTTGAAACGCCACGCTTCCCGACCGGTGAGAGCGTCGTAGGCGAGGATCCTGCCGCGGATGCCGAACTCGCCCCCGGAAAGGCCGACGATCACCAGGCCATTCCAGGCCAGCGGCGCACCCGAGATGTACTCGCCGATGGTCGGGTCGCCTGCGACACTGGTCCACAACTCAGTGCCTGTCGCGGCATCCAGCGCCACGAGGCGCCCATCGTCGGTGCCCCGGAACACTCGTCCATTGAGATAGGCCGGGCCGCGGTTCACCGACAGGCCCGGTTGCTGGCTGCGGTGATATGTGTGTTGCCACTTGATCGCGCAATTGACGGGATCGACCGCGAAAGTCTCCGTGGCGGTCGTCACAAAG
>Ga0070665_100003224_pt1 | contig 17535 bp, 19 predicted proteins | sample KBSS13metaG_FD_65862 | JGI IMG/M metagenome (GOLD analysis project Ga0070665, IMG submission 65862) | Switchgrass rhizosphere microbial communities from Kellogg Biological Station, Michigan, USA - KBS S1-3 metaG | ecosystem: Host-associated > Plants > Roots > Rhizosphere > Soil ...
CAGGCGCGTCGGGCGCCGTGAACGTCGACTTCTCGGCGATCGATACGTCGGACCTCACCGGCTTCGACGCGCTCGAGGCCGCCGGCATCTTCGCGAACGGACGGATCGTGCCGACGCCGACGTCGGGCGAGATCCGCACGAGTCACGCGACGACCGCGCTGTAGCTACAGGCCGAACTTCGACGACGCGAACACGGTCTCGAGCAGCTGATCGACCTCGCGGATCATGCGCGCGGCGGCGTCGCCGGGTAGCGCGGCGAGCGCGACCTTGATCTCGTTCAGGTTCTTGAGCTGGCTGAACAGCTGGATGTCCGAGAGCTCGGTGCCCGACGTGAGCAGCTCGCGGATGAGCCCGAGCTCGGTGAGCAGGTCATCGAGCGATGCCGAGGGGCCGATGAAGCGGCGCTCGTCGGGGTGCTCGCGGTAGTACGAGTCGACGACCGGGTTGACGATCTCTTCGAGCAGCTCGACCTGATCGAGGTTGTTCCAGATGTGGCGGAGCACGAAGAAGTCGCCGTCGTGGACGCGCGTGCGGCCGTCGAACACGGCGCTCGCCGCGAACAGCTTGAGCAGCTTCACCGCGCGGCGATCGGACACCGAGATGCCCTCGCTACGGATCTGGAACACGAGCCCCTTGTACTTGGTCAGGAACTCCTCGGGGAACTGCATGAACTTGTCGAAGTTCGTCTGGATCGCGCGCAGCTCGCGCGAGCTGATCACCGGGCGAATCTCGCCGACGGGACGCTGCGTGGGATCCGCGAGGCCGCGGCCGGTCATCTTGCGCAGCTCGAGCGAGATGCCCTTCTTCATCAGCTCGTGGAAGTGGTAGCTGTCGAGGTTGTCGGACAGCACGCGCACGAGGAAGCGGTCGAACATCGCCGCGAGGTTGTCGTCGTTGGGCACCTCGTTCGACGCGGCGTAGAGCGAGATCAGCGGGACGTTGACGACCTCGGGCCCGTTCTGGAACTTGCGCTCGTTGATGACGTGCAAGAGCGAGTTCAAGATCGCGCTGTTCGACTTGAAGATCTCGTCGAGGAACACGATCTCCGCGGTCGGCAGCATGTGCTCGAGCCGGCGCGTGTACTTGCCTTCGCGAAACGCCGCGATGTCGACCGGACCGAACAGCTCGTTGGGCTCGGTGAAGCGCGTCAGCAGATACTCGAAGTAGCGCGCGTCGATCAGCTTCGCGAACATGTCGATCATTGCCGACTTCGCGGTGCCCGGCGGGCCGACGATCACCATGTGCTCGCCCGCGATCGCCGACACGGTCATCAGTCGGATGATTTCTTGCTTGTCGAGGAACTGCGCGCCCATCTGGCGCGCGAGCTCCTGGAACGCGGCACTCACGCGCGCGACATCGACTGCAAAGCTGCGTGGAGTGGTAGGAGGCGCGACCATACCGAGGCGGCCACCTTACCTGATTCTGGGGCGGGCATTGTGCCCGACGGAGGCAGACTGACACGCGTTTTGTGAGTTCCTGCCCCCGAATGTCGGCGCGGAGGCTGCACTAAGCTCGCACCCGCTAACTACACGGAGACTCGCAAATGAAACTCTCGATCGCTTTGCTGCTCGTCGCAGGTTGTACGGGGTCGGTTCAGGTCGCAGCCACAACGCCGCCGCCGCCGCCACCACCGACCGCATCCGCGACGGTGACTGTCGCCGCGGCACCGGCGCCCGCACCCGCGCCGCCGCCGGTCGCGGCTCCCGATCATCACCCGGCGTATCTCCACGCGCTCACCGATCTGCGTGCGGCGCGCGGCTATCTCCGCCGGCCCGCCGGTGCGGTCGTGAAGTGGGACGAGAATCGCGCGATTCGCGAGATCGACGCCGCGATCAACGAGATCAAGCGCGCGTCGATCGACGACGGCAAGAACGTCGAAGATCACCCGGCGGTCGACGATCACATGATGTGGGGCGGTCGCCTGCAGAAGGCGCTCGAGCTCGTCGAGTCGGCGCGCCGCGACGTCAACCAGGAAGAGGACAACGGCTTCGCGAACGGCCTCAAGAACCGCGCGGTCGGTCACATCGATCTCGCGTCGCGCGCGATCCACGACGGCATGGCCGACGCGCACGTGCAGCCGGTCGTGGTCGCCGAGCCGCCTCCGCCTCCTCCGCCGCCGCCCGCGCCGGCTGCACATCCCGCGTATCTCCACGCACTCACCGATCTGCGCGCCGCGCGCGGTTACCTGCGCCGCCCCGCGCGCACGGTCGTGAAGTGGGACGAGAACCGCGCGATTCGCGAGATCGACGCCGCGATCAAGGAGATCAAGGCCGCGTCGATCGACGATGGCAAGAACGTCGATGACCACCCGCCCGTCGACGACGCGCTGGTGTGGGGCGGCCGCCTGCAGAAGGCGCTCGAGCTCGTCGAGTCGGCGCGCCGCGACGTCAACCAGGAAGAGGACAACAACTTCGCGAAGGGCCTCAAGAACCGCGCGGTCGGTCACATCGATCTCGCGTCGCGCGCGATTCACGACGGCATGGCGGACGCGCACGTGCAGCCCGGCGCGCCAGCTCCGGTTGTGGAGCAGCCCGCGCCTGCGCCCGGTCCCGGCGCGCATCCCGCGTATCTCCACGCGATGAGCGACCTGCGCCACGTGCGCGCGCTGCTCGAGCGCCCGGCTCACCCCGAGGTGAAGTGGGACGAGAACAACGCGATCCGCGAAGTCGATGCGGCGCTCAACGAGATCCGCCAGGCGTCGATCGATGACGGCAAGCCGATCGGCGATCACCCGCCGATCGACGCGCACATGGGGCACCGCGATCGCTTGAAGCGCGCCGAGGAGATGCTCCACCAGGCCGCGGCCGACATCGAGCAGCGCGAGGACAACACCTTCGCGAAGGGCCTACGAGCCCGCGCGCTCGGCCACATCCGCCAGGCCGAGCACGCGGTCCACGAAGCGATGACGGACCGCGGTCACTGAAGAAACGGCAGACGCCTCCGCGTCTCGTTTCCGCCGAGCATCGGGTGTTGAGGAAACTCCTTGTCGATGCTCGGCGTCACCCGTTCGATCAGCGTGTCGTAGGTCGACGACGGGGTCGCTTTTAGCGCCGTCACGGCGAAGTACGAGAACACGCCGTGGTGCTTGCCGTCAGGCATCTGGTTGTCCCACGCCATCTCTGTGGCCTTGGCTGCCGCCACGACGAGCGGCTTGGCACCACCGTGATGAGCGCGGAGCTGCCCGAACGGAAGGCTCGTGGTCGTCGCCGGCGCTCGCGTCGTGTCGCGCGGCGTCGGCAGCTCGACGAACCGAGGGATCGCCGTCGGCGGCGCCTTGACCAGTGCGCGAACCAGCCCGCCGGAATAGCAACAGTCGAGGATCAACGTGAGCTGGGTCGTCGTCAGATCCAGCTTGGTCGACTTCACCAGCTGCGATAGATCGTCGTCGAAAAACGTCGCGTCGGAACCCGACGCCGTCTTTGGATAGAAGAACAGCGCGTCTTCGGTCGCGCTATCGTGCGTGGTCCGCGTGCCGTGGCCCGCGTAGACGAACACGAGGCGATCGCCAGCGCTGGCGCCGGCGAACAACCAGCGCAACCCGGCCTCTACCCCCGCACGCGTCGCTTCGCCATCGGACAACACACGCGACGTGTGGATTCCGAACGTGTCGCGAAGCAACGCGTGCCAGCTCGAGATGTCGAGCTTGCATCCGGGGAGGGCGTTGAAGCTCGGACCGTAGTCCGAGATCCCGACGAACAATGCCTTCAACGCCCCGGTCGTCATAGGACCTTCTTCGTGATCACGAGACCAGCCGTGCCGCCGCGCCGGATCAGGTCGCCGACAGGATCCTCGATCGATCGGCTCTGCGGCAGGCTCTTCAGCGGCTGGATCGTGATTCCATCTCCGTGGTCGATCGTCGCGATCTCCTGCATCACGACCGCGCGGATCTTCTTCTCGATGTCCGCCTTCATCGCGGTCGAGATCTTGAGGCCGTTCAGCACGACCAAGAAGGTCGAATCTTCAGACTTGGTTGCCATTGTTGTCTTTGCTCTCGTCATGAGTCTCGACGTCGGTCACCACGTACGCGCAACGCAGGCAGACGTCATCGCCTCGCTGCGCGTGCCAACGGCACGTCCCTCGGATCGAGCACGCCGGCAACTCGGTCTCCGGCACCTCGAATGCGAGCCCGTCGGCCACACGACACCGCCCCTCCCAGTTCGCGCACGCGTCGACGCATGGCGACGCGAAACGAAATCGCGCCTCCGGCCGCCGACCGAGGCGTGCGACCTCGACGAACGCGTCGTCGACGACGAGCCGATCGTGCGCGAACTGAACCCGACCATCGGGCCCGATCACACCGAGCAACAGCGAGCGCGGTTTGCATCGCGCGCTCGGACATAGCAACGCCCTCGAGCTCGTGCTCGTCGTCGACATCCCGCCTCCCTTACCCGCGCCTAGATCAGAACGTGAACGAGATGCTCGCGCTGCCGCCGCCGCTGGGCTTGCCGCCGGTGTCGCTCACGGTGCCCGTGATCGTCAGCGTGATCTTCTTGATCGCGCGCGCTTCGGGCAGCTCCTTGTGCTGCGCAGCGAGATGATCGATGCACTCCGCAAACGCCTTCGACTTCATCACCTCGTCGACACCCGCCCGCACCTGACCCACATCGAGCGCCACGTTCGTGAGGGCAAACTCGACCTTCATCACATCCGCCATACCTGCCTCCTTCACCGTTTGTGCGCGAGCACCCCGCTCACGCTAGATCGATGTATCAGATCGCAACATGCGGAGTAAAGCGCGAACGAGATCAGTTCGTGTCCTGCAAACCGCGGTCACGCGATCGCAGTTACGTTTTCTCGCGCTCGATCACGCGCGCGACGGGAAGCTCGACGACCGGTTGCGCGCGTAGCCATTGCCGCAGCGCCGCGGCGCGCTCTTCGGGGTTCGCCACGACGAACAGCTCGCTCGTGCCGTCGCGCAGATCGACGCGCAAGCGCTGGCGCCGGCCGCCGCTGAACAGCTCGAGCAGCGACGACTGGCGCGGCGCGACGCCGACGCGGGAGATCTGCGAGAGCGCGCAGATCCACCGCTTCGCGCCGAGCGCGGCGTCGAGCCCGCGCGGCGTGAACATGAGGCGCTGCGTGGTGACGTGTAGACCTCCACCGATGGCGCGGCCGCGGTGCGAGCGATTCGCCGGCAGGTGCGCGATCCATTCTTCGTCCTCGGCGAGCACGGGCGGCGGACCGAACCAATGCTCGGGGACGCTCACGAGGCCTCGGCGACGACGGGCGCTTTCAAGTGCCGGCGCAGCCGCTGCGCGAGCGCGTCGATCACCGCCTCGGACAGGAGCTCCGCGGTCTGCGCGCGATGCACGGCCCAGCGCGCCGCGAGCACCGGCTGCGATGCGATGCCCGGCGGCGTCGCGAGCCGCGGATCGACCTGCGCGAGCGCACCCGGCAGCGCGAATAGCGTGGCCAGCCCGCGCGGCCGCGACGACGCGGTCTCCGACGCGAGCACCTGCGAGATCAGCGGCGACTTCGCGCCGACCTCGCGCAGGTGAAGCTCGCCGAGACAGAACAGCGCCGACAGATGCACGAGGAACGCGGCGACCGCGCGCAGGTCGCCTTCGTCGGGCGCGCGCTCGAGCATCTGCTCGAACGCCGCGGCCAGGCGCGCCGGCCCCGCGACCTGCTCGCGCGCCGGCGCATCGGGCACGAGCGCGTAACCGACCGCACGCGCGAGCTCGGGATCGCGCAGCACGAACACGGCGTCTTCCCAGTGGAGCGGCGGCGCGCCGGGATGATTGTCGAGCAGCTGCGTGAGCGGCGTGCGGCGCAAGAGCGTCGCGACGATCGGCGCGGTGTCGGCGGCGGCGAGCAGCTCGTCGAAGCCGACGACGGTGGTCTCCTCGCGCACGCGGCGCACGTTCTTCCACGCGGTCAGCCGCTGCGGCGCCTTCTGGCCGAAGAACCGCGCGCGACCGGTCCACCACGACACGGTCGTATCGCTGCGCGACAGGTGGAAGATGTTGTGGAGCAGTGCGTGGCGCGCCATCACGCGCGTGCGCTCGCGCGTGAGCGGTTGACTGACCAGCGAGAGCGCCGTGTCGATGATGCGGCGGCGCGTGCGATCGGTGACGGACCAGATCTCGGCGCGCGGATGCACGAGGAACAGCGCGTCGTGGAGGCCCGCGGCCAGCGCGAGCTCGTCGGCATCGAGCACGAGCGCGGGCGGGCGCACGACCAGCGTCGACAGCACGCCGGTGCGCGCCTCGTCGACCGCGACCAGCTCGACGGTCGCGGCATCGAGCTCGGTCGTCCAGCGCTCGACGTCGGCGAGCGGGATCGGCGCGCCGATGTGGAGCTCGCCGCCAGCGACGAGCGGCCGCACGAACCGCTCGAGAAACGTCCTGACGTGGACGTCGGCCATTTACTTGTCGCCCGAAGGCAGGAGCTTGCGATCCGGCGCGTCGGGGAACCCCCAAAGGGCGAACCGGCCGACCGCGTCGTTGACGACCTCGCTCTCGGCCGACGCCGGCGCGCTGAAATCTTCGACGGTCGCGGACTCGACGTCGATCTTGGCGAGCGAGCGGCGCTCGAGCGTGGTGAACGCGCTGTCGGGCAGCTGGAACGGGCGATTGTCGGGCGTGAACACCGTGACCAGCCCGGTCGCGTGACCGAGAGCGCGCGCGAGCACGTCGGGCGAGACGCGCGGCACGATGTCCATGCCGAGCGGCACGAGCAGGCCCGGCGCGAGCTCGCACAAGAGCTGGCCGAGTGGGATCACGTCGAGATTCTCGCTGCCGACGACGAGCAAGCCGCGCTCGGTCGCGGCGACGCGATGGCCGCGCAGCGACACCGGCGGCAGCGCGAACAAGATGCGCTTGAGCCGCGACGCATGCGCGAGCGGGATCAGCGTCGCGACCACGCGGCGCGGCGGGCCCATCGCGGCGGCCAGATGAAGCTCGACGCCGATCGACTCGGCAGCGGCACCCGCGTGACCGCGCGGATCGCGTGGCTTCTCGAGCTCGAGATCGACGCGCGTCAGATCGGAGATGTCGGACAGCTCGAGCGGGCCCGGCAGCACGTCGACGCGATCGCCCGGCCAGAACACGTGAAAGGTGTCGGCCGGAAACACCGACTGGCAGGCCGCGAGATCGATCGGGTGCGCATAGCCGACCGCGACCGCGGCGTTCGCGCCGGCGGGCCGGAACACGTCGATGCCCGGCGTGCCGAGGAATAGCTGGAGGATCCGCTCCGGCAAGTTGCGCGCGCGGATCAGCATGTAGCCGCGATCGCGCGCGTGATCGTCGAACGCGCTGCTCGAGCGCGGGTTGAACAGGCCGGCTTGCGCGTCGACGCGGTTGCGCCACAGGTAGCGGATGATGCCGTCGGCGAGGCCGTGCGCGACCGCGAGAAACAGATCCGCGCGATCTTCGGGCGACAGGTTCTCGCCGCCCGGGATCTTGCGGATCGACAGCCGGAACAACAGGCGCGCGAACGGCAGGTCGCCTTCTCTGACGTAGCCCTGCGCGAACTCGTCGCCGTGGACCATGAAGTCGGTCTGCGCGGGCATCGCGCCGATGTCGACGGCGTCGTAGCCGAACGGCGAGCGATCGTCGCGGTACTTCACGAAGTGCTTCGCGGTGCCCGTGTAGATCGCACCGCCCACGAGCCGCGCCAGTCGCGCCGCGCGATCGGCCGCGTACGACGACACCGCCGGGATCTGAACGACGATCTCGCGGCTGCCGAGCGCGGTGCGAGCCTTCGTGATCTCGAGGCCCGACATCAGCTCGTCGAGCGAGGCCTCGGCCGAATACAGCCGGAGCCAGCTCACCGCGCCCTCGAGCGTCGGGAACGTCATCAGGCACGCGCGGCCCAGCAAGATGCCGCGCGGATCGGGCGCGACACCCGGCGTGAAGAACCGGGTTTGCCCCTGCGCGACGTGCTCGAGCGCCATGTGCGCTCAGCGTAGCACTCGTACACGTGCACGTGCTCGTGTCACGTGCACGTGCTCGTGCACGACAACGCGAGCTTCATTCTCCCGTGCCGCTCGCGCTGTCCCAGAATTGCGACGACTCGCACGAGTCGTGCCCGGAATGCGAACGGGACAGCGCAGCGTCAGGAGTCGCTGTCCCTGAATCGCAACCCGAGAGCGCAGCGGTCAAGAATCGCCACTACGGTCGTGCACGAGCACGTGCACGTGACACGAGCACGTGCACGTCGAGATCACGACTGCTTGAGCTGGATGTCGACGCGGCGATCCTTCTGCCAGCCCGACTCGTCGGTGCCGGTCGCGTCGAGCGAGCCGCGCGTGGTCACCGCGAGCTGCGGCTGACCGACGCCGAGGTGCACCAGATACGACGACACGCTCGACGCGCGGCGCGAGCCGAGGCCGAGGTTGTATTCCTCGGTGCCGCGCGGATCGGCGCGACCGATCAGCGAGACCGCCTTGCCCTTGAGCGCGCCCGTGGTCAAGCACGTCGCGAGCTGGTCGAGCACCGTGCGATCCTCGGGCGTCAGCTCGTCCTTGTCGTAGTCGAAGTTCGGGTTCGCCGACTCGGCCGGCGGCTTGATCCCGCACATCTGCATGAGGTCGCCCGACAGCGCGAGGTTCGGGCTCACCTTCTGGTCGCTCGTCACCTGCTGCAGCTGCGTGTTGTCGGCCGGAGGCGGCTTGTCAGCCGGCGGCGGCGTGGGCGTGGTCTTCGGCTCGTCGTGGTGGCAGGCGGCGAGCGCGACGAACAGCGCGAGCAAGGTGGTCTTCATGGCATCCTCCGTTGGTGGTGCAACCATTATCACGGTTGACGGCGCTGGTCGCGATTTCGGCCCTGGTCGGGTGTCATCGCGATGCTGCGCACCACAAAGACGATGCCGCGGCTGGCAGCGCAACGCAATCGCCGAGCGCGAGCGTCGCGATGCCTCCGCTCGGCGTCGACCGGATCAGCCGCTTCAACTTCATCTACGGCGACGGTGCGGCGGCTTACGCAAAAGCGCTCGCGGCCTACAAAGCCAAAGACTGGGCGACGGTGCGCGCGCAGTGCGAAGCGGCGATCGCCAAGGACGCCGCGCACCTCGACGCGCACTACCTGCTCGGCGTCGCGCTCGCGCAGAGCGGCGACAACGACGGTGCCTCCACGCACCTACTCGTCGCGCTCGCGGCCGACGATCTCGCATACGCCGATCGCGCAGCCGGCGATCCCGATCTCGCGGCATTTCGCACGACACCGATCGGCAAGGCGACGCTGGCGCCGATCGTCATCCCGAGCGACGGGCTGTGGCTCGTCGGCCGGCGCGCGGCGTTCAAGTGGCCCGCGAAGGACGGCGTCCAGCCGGGCACCAGTCGCGGCGAGCTCTACGCGTACGATCCCAAGACCGAGCGCTACGTGCGGCTCACCCACACCGATCATCAGGTCGCCGGCTTCGTGCGCGCGCCGGGCGGTCACGAGGTCGCCCTGCTCGGCTTCGACAAGGTCGATCACGCGGCCGACAAGCCGCCGGTGATCGCGCGCGGCTGGTTGCTCGCCGTCGATCCCACGACGTGGAAGCCGCTCGGCCCGAAGATCACGCTGCCATCCGCGCGCACGATCGCGGCCGGCTACGGCGATGGCGATCAGCTGCTGGTCGCGACGCGCGGCAATGGCGACTGGGCCGTGTCGTCGGTCGATCGCAGCACCGGCAAGCTCGCGAAGGTCACCCAGCCGCCGCCAGCGCCGCGCGTCGAGGTCGCGCTCGACGGCGGTCGCTCGGTGCAAGCTGCCGCGATCCCCGGCGTCGAAGCATCGTGGACCGACGGCACGGCGCCATCGCTCAAGCTCGGCGCGACGGCGATCGCGGTGCCCGAGTCCGGCAAGGCCGCGCACGACACCGTCGCGGTCGCGCCCGGCGGCGCCGACGTCGCGTTCGCGACCGCGGTCGATCCGTGCGCCAAAGAGACGCTGCCGTCGCTCTACGTCGGCGACGCGAAGACCGGCGCGCTGCGCCACGTGCTCACCGCGAAGAGCCGGTTCGCGACGCGCTGGACGGGCGCGACCACGCTCGCGTACGACGACGGCGAAGGCGCGATCCGCCTGTGGGACGTCGCGACCGGGCGCGAGATCGAGCGTCTCGAAAACAAGCCGGGCGGCCTCGCGCTCGACGTGCTCGCGGCCGGCGCCGGCACCTGCACGCCGCCGCCGGTGGAAAAAGCCGGCTCGGGCGACGAGCTACCGCCCGAAGACGTCGGCAGCAGCAGCGTGGCGAAGTAAGCTCGCGCCGTGCGGATCTTTCTCGTCAGGCACGGCGATGCAGTCCCCGAAGAAGATGCCGGCAGCGATCGCGATCGCTGGCTGTCGCCGCGCGGCCGCGAAGCTGCGCGCGTGCTGGCGCGCCTGCTCCGCTCCGTGCCGGTCGAGGTCGACGCGATCATCTGCTCGCCGCTGCCGCGCGCGGTGCAGACGGCCGAGCTGCTCGCGCAGGGCCTCGACTACCTGCGCGACATTCGCTCGTTGCGCTGCCTCGAGCCATCGGCGCATCCGCGCGTCGCGGGCGATGCGGTGCTCGGCGCCGGCGACAGCGTGATCGTCGTCGGCCACGCGCCGTCGATCATCTCGCTCGGCGCGCACCTGCTCGGCCGCCCGACGTTTCCGACGTTTCACACCGCGCAGTGCTACGCGATCGAGGACGGGCGGCCGACGTTCACCGCGCGCGCCGATCTCGATCAGGTCCAGCCGTATTTCGTCGAATAGCTGTCGATCTGCCGGGTCGCCGTTCGACCCAGGGCATGACTGCTCCAACTCTGCTCCGGCTGGACGCCAGCCCGATGGGTCCGGTCTCGATCTCGCGCGCGCTGACCGAAGAATTCGCAGCGCGCTGGCTCGCCGCACACCCGCACGGCCGGCTCGTCGAGCGCGATCTCGCCACGACTGCGATCCCGCCGATCGATGCCGCGTGGATCGCCGCGAACTACACGCCGAGGTGCGAGCGCACGGCCGCGCAGCACGAGCTACTCGCACTCTCGACGGAGCTGACGGCCGAGCTGCTCGCCGCCGATGCGGTCGTCGCCGGCGTGCCGATGCACAACTGGGGGCCGCCGGCGAGCTTCAAGCTGTGGGCCGATCAGATCGTGCGGTTCGGCGAGACGCTCGCGATCACGCCCGACGGACTGCGCGGCACGCTCGCGCACAAGCGCATCACCTGCATCGTCACGGCCGGCCGGCACTTCATCGCACATGCCGACCGCGACCACGTCGGGCCGTGGTTGCGCACGTTCTTCGGCCATCTCGGCGCCGACGTCGCGACCGTGTTCGTCGATGGCACCGCCGACGTCCGGCATCGCCGGATCGAACGCGGCGCCTTTCTCGACCGCCATCGAGCCACGATCGACGCGCTGACCGAAACCTAAACGTCACGGAGCCGCGATGGCTCGCGCACGTGCGGCCCGTACAACGATCGCCATGATCGAGCTACGCGGGTCCTACCGCTACGCCACGCCGGCCGCCCTCGAGCACGCGCTCGCGGCCGCGCGCGCCCAGCTCCACGACGACGATCTCGACGACGATTGGCTGCGCACGTTCACCCAGCGCGGCACCACGCTCGCGGTTCACGCGCGGCTCGACCTCGGCGACCCGTTCGCGGCGGCGAACGTCGTGCAAACGCTTGCCGAGCACGCGGTCGAGGGCGTGATCGACGTGCACCGCGGCCACTCGATCGATAGCTTCGCGCCCGGCGACGACGCGTAGCTACCGTGCGACCGGCCCGATGCGCTACTGTGCAGGGCCCATGCGCTGGCTCCTCGTCGCGACGATGCTCCTCGCATGCGGTGCTCCGCCGCCGGCGCATCACGCCGAGGCGAGCGACGACGACGACAGCTCCGGCCCGTTCGTCGACAACGCCAACTACAAGCCGCGGTCGTTCAGCGTCCACGTCACCGGCGAGGGCCGGCCCGTGATCTTCATCCCCGGCCTCGGCTGCCCGGGCTCGGTCTGGGACGACACCGTCGCGCACCTCGACGCCGACAAGATCGAATCGCACGTGCTCACGCTCGCCGGATTCGCCGGCAAGAAGCCGACCAAGCCGCCGCTCGCCGCGACCGTGCGCAAGGAGCTCGTGCGCTACATCCACTCGCGCCGGCTCGATCATCCGATCATCGTCGGGCACAGCATGGGCGGATTCATCGCCTACTGGGTCGCCGCGACCGCGCCGGATCTGATCGGCGGCGTGATCGTGGTCGACGCCGGCCCGGCGCTCGCCGCCGACGCGTCGGATCAGGAGACCGCGTTTTCGCTGCGGAACGCGTGGGCGCAAGCCGGCGACGACGAGCTCCCCGAACAGGTCCGCATCGCGTACTCCTCGATGGTCAGCAATCCGAAAGAGATCGAGCCGTACCTCGAGGCGATCACGAAGAGCGATCGCCAGACCATGGGCGACGCGATCTACGAGCTGGTCACGACGGACTTGCGCGACAAGATCGCGTCGATCAGCGCGCCGCTGTTGCTCGTGCTCGCCGACGGCGGCTACCAGCAGATGTATCGCACGATGGTCAAGCCGATCCCGCACCACGAGGTCGTCGTGATCGCGAAGAGCAAGCACTTCGTGATGCTCGACGATCCGAGGGCGTTCTACGCGCAGCTCGACCAGTTCCTCGACGCGCATCCCGCCGAGTAACGCTACGAGAACACCTCGCGCGCCCGTGCGGCGAGTCCCCACGCGACGCTGGTCAGCTCCTCGCCGCCGACGACCTTGGCGGCGCCGAACCGCGCGCCCAGCCGGGCGTTCACCGCCGGCACGAGCGACGAGCCGCCGGTCGCGAACACGCGATCGATCGCGCCGGCGGCCACGCCCGCGCGCGCGAGCACGTCGTCGAGCACGTGATCGATCGCGTCGAGATCTTCGGCGATCCAGCTGTCGAACGCGGCGCGCGTGACCGGCAGATCGAGATCGAGCGCGGCGAGCGCGACGCGATCGGCATTGCCGTGTGACAGCCGGACCTTCGCGCCCTCGACGGCCTGATGCAGCGGCAGGCCGAGATCGTCCTCGACCACGCGGGTCAGCCGATCGATCGCGGCGGCGTTCTCGGCGCCGTGCGTCACGCGCGCGAGCAGGCGCTGCGTCGATTCCTCTTTGAGAAACGACAGCAAGTGCCAGCGCCGGAGATGGCTGTAGATCCACGCCGGCACCGGCGCCGTGCCGCCCATCTCGTCGACGACGTACTGCGAGCCGCGGCCGAGCGCGGGCGCGACCACCGCGTCGATCACGCGTGCGTCGAACGCGTCGCCCGAGACGCCGATGCCGCCGCTCGCGAGCACCTGGGCCGCGCCGCGCCCGACGCGAATCACCGAGAAGTCGGTCGTGCCGCCGCCGAAGTCGGCGACCACGATCAGCTCGTCGTGATCGAGCCGCGCCGCGTAGCGCGCCGCTGCACCGACCGGCTCGAGCTCGAACACGACCTCGTCGAAGCCGGCCTTCGCGAGCGCGGCGCGCATGCGCTCGACCGCGCGGTTGTCGTCTTCGGCGGTCTCGGCGCCCCAGTAGCGCACCGGGCGACCGATCACCGCGCGCGTGCCGAGATCGATCGGCGATGCGGCGCGGATCTGGCGCAAGTACGCCGCGACCATGTCGTCGAGTGCCCACCGCCGGCCGAGCACGGACGTTCGCGTGAACGTCGCGCTGGCGAGGTGGCTCTTGATCGACTGCACCAGCCGGCCGTCGCCTTCGGTCTCGAGGTAGCGCGCGATCGCGGGCGCGCCGGCGGTCAGCTTGCCGCCCGATTCGAAGTACAGCACCGTGCGCCACGTCCGCTCGCCGCCGAGCGAGACCAGCTCGACGTTGCCGTCGTCGCCGGCGATCGCGACCGCGGAGTTGGTCGTACCGAAATCGATGCCGACGTGCGGCATCTAGCAGCCAGTGCGCCCGCCGCCGACGCAGAGCTGCGAGGCGCTGAGCGCGTGATCGAAGATCCGCACGGAATCGAGCGAGCCGTACAGGTGGTTGAACACGCCCAGCGTCGGGCTCCACCGCGAGCCGATCATCACGCCGTGCTCCGTGTTGGCCTCGAGATCGATGCCGAGCGACTTGCACTGCGAGCTCCCGCCGCCCGCGCTCCCGGTCGCGACGTACGCGCACGCCTGGTTGCCGTCGTACGTGCAGGCGACCAGCGACCACGCGTTCACCGGCACGCTGATCGTGCTCGGCGAGACGGTGTTGGCGCCGTCCTGGAACACGCACTCGAGATCGCCGTTGTCGTCGAGGTCCATCACCCACTGGTCGTGTTTCTCGACGAGGCCATACGTGTCGGTCGAGTCCGGCGTCGAGCTCGGCGAGACCCACGCCATCAGCGTGAGCTGTGAGAGGTGAAAGTCGGGATCGTCGTCCGTCTGAATCGTAACCTGCGGCGCGCCGACGGTCGTCGAGATCAGCTGGGCCGGCGACGATGCGGGAATCTGGCGCGTCGTCACGTCACCGTCGGTGACGGTCGCGTTGTGGCGGCCGGGCGAGCCGTCGTGCGCGACACCGGAGCCGACGAGGTTCGCATCGTCGAGCTCGAGGCACAGCTTGATGCCGCTCATGTCGGGCGCGAAACACGGCGCCATGACCGGCGGCCCGTCGGGCATGATGACGTTGCCGCCGTCGCTGCCGACGACCATCGGCGGTGCATCGACCGACGCGGCGACCGACGATGCCGGCGGGGAGAAGCCGCAGCCGGCGAGCGCAGCAAGCACGGCGGCACGCATCGAGGCCAGCGTGCCACGGAACGTCACTTCACGGCTAGCTGCTTCGCGTTGCCGGGTGATGACAGTCCCGCGAAAAAGTCATTCCCTTTATCGTCGACAACCACGAACGCGGGGAAGTCGACCACGTCGATCTTCCAGACCGCTTCCATCCCGAGCTCGGGATACTCGAGGACTTCGACGCGCTTGATGCAGTCGCGAGCCAGCCTCGCGGCCGGACCACCGATCGAGCCCAGGTAGAAACCGCCGTGCGTACGGCACGCATCGGTCACGTCCTTGCTGCGATTGCCCTTGGCGAGCATGACCATGCTCGCGCCGTGCTGCTGGAACAGCCCGACGTAGCTATCCATGCGGCCGGCCGTGGTCGGCCCGAACGAGCCCGACGCGTAGCCTGCGGGAGTCTTGGCTGGGCCCGCGTAATACACGGCGTGATCCTTCATGTACTGCGGCAGCCCCTCGCCGCGGTCGAGTCGCTCCTTGAGCTTGGCGTGCGCGATGTCGCGCGCGACGATCAGCGGGCCGGTCAGCGACAGCCGCGTGCGGATCGGATACTTCGACAACGCCGCGCGGATGTCGGCCATCGGCTGGGTGAGATCGATCTTCACGACGTCGCCGCCGAGCTCGGCATGCGTGACGTCGGGCAGGTACTTCGCGGGCTCGCTCTCGAGCTGCTCGACGAACACGCCCTCGCGCGTGATCTTGCCGAGCGCCTGACGATCGGCCGAGCAGCTCACGGCGATCGCGACCGGGCAGCTCGCGCCGTGGCGCGGCAACCGGATCACGCGCGCGTCGTGACAGAAGTACTTGCCGCCGAACTGCGCACCGATCCCGGTCGCACGCGCGATCTCGACGACCTTGGCCTCCCACTCGACGTCGCGATACGCGTGACCCTTGGTTCCACCGCTCGTCGGCAGGTGATCGAGATAACGCGCCGACGCCAGCTTCGCGGTCTTGAGCGTGTGCTCGGCGCTCGTGCCGCCGATCACGATCGCGAGGTGATACGGCGGGCACGCCGCGGTACCGAGCGAGCGCAGCTTCTGCTCGAGGAACGCGGTCAGCGACTTCGGGTTGAGCAGCGCCTTGGTCTCCTGGAACAACAGGCTCTTGTTCGCCGAGCCGCCGCCCTTGGCCATGAACAAGAAGTGGTACTCGTCGCCGGCCGTCGCGTAGAGCTCGATCTGCGCCGGCAGGTTCGTACCGGTGTTCTTCTCCTCGAACATGTCGAGCGGCGAGACCTGCGAGTAGCGCAAGTTCGACGTCTGATACGTGTCGTAGATGCCGCGCGAGATCGCGATCTCGTCGGGCTCGTTGCCGGTGACCACCCACTGGCCCTTCTTGCCCATCACGATCGCGGTGCCGGTGTCCTGGCAACCGGGCAAGATGCCGCCGGCGGCGATGTTCGCGTTCTTCAGCAGCTCGAGCGCGACGAAGTGATCGTTGGGCGAGGCGTCCTTGTCGTCGAGGATCGCGCGCAGCTGTGCGAGATGGCCGGGCCTGAGCAGGTGCGCGATGTCGCGCATCGCGGTGCGCGTCAGCAGCGTCAGCGCCTCGGGCTGGACCTCGAGAAACGATCGCGGTCCCGCCGCGAACGTCGAGACGAAGTCGGAGGTCAGCTTGCGATACGGCGTGTCCTCGTGATCACCGGCGGGCAACAACTCTTGGTACGCGAACGACGACATGCCGCGCACTATTGCACGGTGACGGTCGCCTCGACGACGGTGTCGTAGCCCGTCAGGTCACGGCCGACGTTGTACGTGCCCGGCGCGATGAACGTGTGGACGATGCACGCGTTCGTGGACTCGTCGTTGCCGTTGCCGTCGTTCGCCGACGTGTTCACGAACGTCAGGTTGTCCCCCGGGAACGTCGTGCCGTCGCCGAAATCGATGTGGTCCCAGTTGAAGTACGTGAGCGCCGTCATGTCGAACGACACGGTCAAGGGGCCGGCACCGGTCGACGGCGACGTCGGATCGAACTGCTCGGCGTTGCCGAAGTGAAACGTCGGCGTGCAGTTCGTGTTCGAGCAGCTCTGCGCGTTGCACGCCTGCTGCGCGTCCGGCTTGGGCTCGGTGCAGTCGGAATCGGCCGCCGGGCTGCCGTCGCTCGCGACGCACGCGATGCTGCGCGCCTGCACGCCGCCGCCACACGGCAGCGAGCAGGCGCCGTACGTGCCCGCCACCCAGCGGTAGCTCGTCGAAGGCGAGCCGCCGGTCGGATCGCTGCCGCCGCTGGACGGAATCGAGCCGGCCGGGTCATCGGAGCCCGCGCCGCTGGTGACGCAGCCGGCAGCCAAGACAGCGACCGCGAGCGCGAGCCCCTTCAGCATGTCGCCCCAAGCCGGCGACCGGTAACGGAAGGCGTTGTAATCACACACGTCTCCGCTGGGGACGCAGGCTCCTGCGACGCATGCCGCGGTCTACAACGAGAGCGGGCCGAGCTTGTCGATGTCGGCCTGCGTCGCGGAGCGCAGCCAGATCAGGTAACCCGCGAGCGCGTCGCGATCGATGATCGACAGGTCCCGGTCGAAGCGCGGCATCTCGCTCTTGCCCGCCATGTGGACGGCGGACTTCGGGTTGCCGATGAAGCTCGTGTACCAGTCGCGGCTGCCGATCTCGCCGAGGCCCGGCGCACCCTCACCTGCGACGCCTTCGCCGATCGCGTGGCAGTCGGTGCACGCGTTGTCGAACACCGCCTTGCCGAGCGTCGCCTTCGCCTGATCCGCGTCGGCGGCACCACTTTGCGCATAGAGCAGCTCGACGAGCTCGTCGAGCTCCGCATCGCCGAGCTCGACCGCCTTCATCGCGTCGTCGGTTTTTGCGAGCTTGGTGTGGCCCCAGTACGGATCGCTCGACGGCGCCTTGAGAAACGCGAGCAACCACGCGCGGCTGCCGTG